>Ga0316189_10002155_pt1 | contig 19363 bp, 17 predicted proteins | sample LowCovwburrow_MG_FD_204930 | JGI IMG/M metagenome (GOLD analysis project Ga0316189, IMG submission 204930) | Coastal sediment microbial communities from Maine, United States - Lowes Cove worm burrow | ecosystem: Environmental > Aquatic > Marine > Coastal > Sediment | place: USA: Maine... | reverse complement strand
AAATGAATTCTTATCAATGTTCTGAAAGAACTGGATTTATGAAAGTTGAATTAATTAATGATCAAAAATTAACTATAACAAGTGAGGCCCAAATAGTATTGAAAGGAGAAATAAGAATATAAAAAGGCCTATGAGGGAAATCCAAAAAAAGCTGTTGATCTATATGTTGGTTCTGAATATATTCAGCATAACCCCCTAGTTAGTGATGGAAAACAACCTTTCATTGATTACTTTGATAGAATGGCAATAGAATATCCCAATAAATCAATTGAATTTGTTCGTATAATTGCCGAAGGTGAATTAGTTGCCCTCCACACTCATCAAACTTGGCCAGACGATGATGAATATGTAACAATGGACTTTTTTCGCTTTGATGCCAATGGAAAAATAGTAGAGCATTGGGACGCTATGCAGCAAATACCGGAAAGCTCAATGCATAATAACACAATGTGTTAATTAAAAAAACTAAAATAATTATTATATGAATAAAAATCATTTTAAAGAAATATCAACTAAACGCCTATTCTTACGAAGGATAAAGCAAACTGATTGGGAAATGATTTCTTATTTACGTTCTGACAAGGAGGTTAACAAATTTGTAAAAAGATCAAACGCAGATACAAAAGAAAAAGCCCTTGAATTTATATCAAAAGCGAATAAAGGAGTTGATGATCAAAAACTATATTACTGGACTATAACTGAAAAAAATAGCCCCAAAATGATTGGAAGTATATGTTTATGGAATTTTTCAAAAGATCAAAAAACAGCAGAAATCGGCTATGATCTAAGTCCAAAATTCCATAGAAAAGGGATTATGGATGAGTCTTTAAAAAGCATTCTTAAGTTTGGGTTTAAAAATCTAAATCTCGATTTTATTGAAGCGTATACTCAAAAAAATAATGAAAGTTCTAAAAAATTACTTGAAAGAAATGGATTTATACTTTTTCCTGATAGAAAAGACGAAGACAATCATTACAATATAATTTATGAAATTACAAGTAATGGATATAACCTTACTACCTAATAAAGGTTCATTACGGTGTAAATTCAAACCTTTTTATTAACTTGGTTATGTATGTCTAAAATATACACGTAATTTCCGTTATTGACATTTGCAATAAACTGTTAGCTTTTATGATCTCAGCACGAAAAAAACATTGGGAAACCATATATGAAACTAAAAATCCGGATCAAGTTGCTTGGACCCAGGATATTCCTAAATCTTCTTTAGATATTATAAATAGTTTCAAGCTCCCAAAATCAGCGAGTATTATAGATATTGGTGGTGGAGATAGTAAACTAGTAGATTTTTTATTAGACCAGGGTTATACAAACATAAGTGTATTAGATATTTCAGCTAGAGCCCTCGAAAAAGCAAAAATAAGATTAGGCGAAAAAAGTAAACTTGTTAATTGGATAGAATGTGATATTATAAAATTTAAACCTACTAAAACTTATGATATTTGGCATGATAGAGCCAGTTTCCACTTTTTAACAAAAGCTGATCAAATTTCAAAATATTTAGCCATAGCAGAAAATCATATAAATAAATATCTTGTTATAGGAAGTTTTTCTGAGCATGGTCCAACAAAATGCAGCGGTTTAGAAATACAACAATATAATGTACAAAGCTTGGTGAAAATTTTTAATAGGCATTTCGAAATAGTTAATAGTATGACTGAAAATCACATTACACCTTTTAGTACAAGCCAAAATTTCTTATTTTGTAGTTTTAAAAAAATAGAGATTTTAAAATGAAAAAAATTATTCTATCTTTAATTATAATATTTATGTTGACCCCCGAACTTACTGAAGCTCAAGACTGGGCAAACTTGAAATACTACCAAAAAGAAAATAACTCTTTAAAAACACCTGTTCCAAATGAAAATAGGATTGTTTTTATGGGAAATTCTATTACCGAGAGCTGGAGTGCTCATCATCCTGAATTTTTTAAGAATAAACCTTACATAAACAGAGGTATTGGCGGACAAACAACACCTCAGATGTTAATTCGTTTTAAGCAAGATGTTGTAGATTTAAAACCCAAAGTAGTTGTAATTTGTGCTGGCACCAATGACATTGCCGGAAATACGGGCCCGTCATCCTTACAAATGATAGTGGATAATATTAGCGCAATGGCAGAAATAGCGTTGGCAAACAATATTAAAGTTGTGATCGCATCTGTTCATCCTGCTTTCGATTATCAATGGAAACCGGGATTAAAACCAAATGAAAAAATTCCTGTACTCAATAAATTACTCAAGGCATATAGCAAACAAAACAATATCGTTTATTTAGATTATTTCTCAGCAATGGTAGATGATAAAAACGGATTACGGAGTGAATTAGGACCAGACGGAGTACATCCAAATAAAAAAGGATATCAAATTATGGCTCCGCTAGCCGAAGCTGCTATTAAAAAAGCACTGAATAGTAAATAAAAAGCAACAGTATGGAAAACAGAAGGTCATTTATTAAAAAAGCCTCAGCAATTGCTGCGATAAGTGTAGCTCCAAGTTTTTTATTGCCTAAACAAAAGAAAAAATTAGGTGTTGCATTGGTTGGTTTAGGTTATTACAGTACAGATCTCTTAGCCCCTGCCCTACAACTTACCAAACATTGCGAGTTAAGAGGTATTATAACAGGCTCTCCTGAAAAAATAACCCTGTGGAAAAAAAAATATGGTATTAATAGCAAAAATGTATACAATTATGAAAATATGCATACAATTGCGAATAATGATGAAATCGACGTTATTTATGTTGTTCTGCCAAATTCTCTCCATGAAAAATATACATTGATTGCTGCTAATGCCGGTAAACATGTTTGGTGTGATAAACCTATGGCCATTACAGTAAAAGAATGTCAAAATATGATTGACACTTGTAATAAAAATAAAGTGCAATTAACTATTGGCTATAGAATGCAGCACGAGCCTGTTACACAAAAAATTATTAAATGGGGCATCTCTAAACCTTACGGAAATATTAAATCGCTTTACGCGGAAGCTGGTTTTTATCATAACGGCAAAAATAAAAATCACTGGAAATTACATAAAAAATTGGGTGGTGGCGCCATGTTTGATATGGGTGTATATACTTTAAATGCTGTTAGGTATGCTTCAGGACTGGAGCCAATTTCGGTAAGTGCCAAACAATATAGTAAACGATCAGATATTTTTATTGCAGATGAAACGACTGAATATACCCTTAATTTCCCTGAGGGAATTACAGCGAAGTGTAAAACAACATTTGCAGCAAATATCAATAGTCTAAAAGTAGATTGTGAAAATGGCTGGTATCAATTAAAACCTATGCAGTCATACAGCGGTGTTAGAGGAACAACTAGTGATGGAAAGATCTTAAGTCCTTTTCAAGGAAATCAGCAAGCCAAACAAATGGATGATGATGCCTTAGCTATTATGAATAAAACTGCTCCCTTAGTTCCCGGTGAGGAAGGAATGAAAGATATTAAAGTTGTAGAAGGAATTTTTAAATCTGCCGCTAATAAAGGAATAATTATACAATTATGACTCTTCAAAAAGTCATTGTAAGAAATTAACAAATAATTATTACAGTGCAAAAGCTATAATAAATATCTTGCGCAGGAATTTGTTTATGTTATTCAAGTAATGTCAAATAAATAAATTAACTGCAATTATGAAAGTAACATTTAAAGCCGCTATACCTCTCTTATTGATCTTCATGGCAGTACCGTTTTTTTTTATCTTTCCTTTTTACAACTTATCAGCAGAAACGAATAGCTCTGGCGAAATTATTAATATAGATAGAAATAATAATAATAATAAAGTAAAAACAAGTGATGGCCTCGCCTGTTATCTTCGAAAAAATTCTGAAGTCTTAAAAAAGAAATCCTCGATAAGTAAATTGAGAATATCAGAAACCGTAGTCAAAGAGTCAATGATTCAAGATACTGATGACATCTACATGGTTGAAAGTTTGGAAAATGATAATATGAGATGCCATATATATTAAAAATAGCGAGCTTTTTCAGATACCACCTCCATTTGTTTTGCTTGCTGATTCTACAATTAATAAAACATTAATAACAGAATTCAATTTTTTGTTGTAAGTAAGAATTATTGTTATGGAATTCATTTTTATAAAGTAAATTTGAGATTCAAATAATAATTTCAGTAATGAAACTAAAAATTCCTCCAGCCCTTCAAGTAGCTATCTTTGCTTTCCTAATTTGGCTAATTAACAAATTAACAGAAGTAAAACACTTAGATTTTGAATATCAAAAAGAGTTCAGCTGGTTAATCTTCGGCCTGGGTGTAGTTATCGGAATTATCGCTATCTATGAATTAGGAAAAGTACAAACTACAGTTGATCCGAGAAATCCTGATAAAGCTTCAAAATTAGTTATAGTTGGTATTTACAAAATTTCAAGGAATCCAATGTATTTAGGGTTGTTCTTTATTCTCTTAGCCTTTATCATCAAGTTGGGTAATCTGTATGCCTTACCGGTTTTAATAATATATGTTGAGTATATTACTACTTATCAAATAAAACCGGAAGAAACTGCTTTAAAAGACCTTTTCGGGGATGATTATTCACATTATTTGAAGTCTGTAAGAAGATGGATCTAATAATAAGTATTTAATATTTATTTCCTAACTTTGGGTTCCCTGCCTATCTATTGATTTAAATAATAATTGTGTTAAACAATTTTGTTCTATATATCTACTAATCAAACCAAACACTTATGAAAAACATCTTCAGAATAGCTATTATTGCTATTGCTTTACTATTAATTACATTTTTATTGACCTCAAAATTAGTTGATAATCAACTAGAAACTCCACCCAAGGTGGCCATGAATTTTATCAAATGTACTACTGCCAAATTCTTATTAGAGGACGTAGATACCACAAAACAAATTTCACCTCTTTTTGAAAATTTAGGCGATCTGAATTTTACCATTAATACTAATAATAAATTAGCGCAAACTTTTTTTAATCAAGGTTTAAAATTAACCTATGCTTTTAATCATGCCGAAGCACATCGTTCTTTTATGGAAGCTTCTCGATTGGATCCCAATTCGGCAATGAGCTATTGGGGACAGGCATATGCTTTAGGTCCGAATATTAATGACCCTATGCCCGATGATGATCGTAGAATTAAGTCATTTGAAGCAGCGCAGAAAGCCAACAAGTTAGCTATTACTCCAAAAGAGAAAGCTTTAACAGCAGCTTTAACAGCTAGATATAGCAATGACCTCACCAGAGATATTCCTTCGTTGAATTTGGCTTATATGAAAGCAATGACAAAGGTAGCAGAGCAATTTCCACAAGATGCCGATGTATTAATATTATATGCTGCATCTATTATGAATACAGTTCCTTGGAACTATTGGGATAAAGATGGTAATCCAACGCCAAATATTCCTGCTGCAAAAACGGCTCTCGAGAAAGCCATGAATATAAATCCTAATAATCCTGGAGCACATCATTACTATATACATATGGTCGAACTGCCAAAACCTGATCTGGCCGTGCCAAGTGCAGATAGATTAGGGTCACTAATGCCAGCTGCTGGTCATATAGTGCATATGCCATCACATATTTATATCCGTGTTGGTCGTTATAAAGATGCTGTAACAGCAAACCAAGCAGCGATTTTAGCAGACGAAGATTATATTTCACAATGTTATTCACAAGGAATGTATCCTTTAGGTTATTATCCACATAATATCCATTTTTTATGGTCAGCTGCCAGCTTATTAGGTGATAGTGAAATTGCCATTGACGCTGCAAAAAAAACAGCTGAAAAGGTACCTGTAGGGGAATTAGTCGATTTACCTTTCTTACAAGATTTTGCCGCTACTCCTCTCTTGGCTTATACGAGGTTCGGTAAATGGAATGAAATCTTAACTATCCCAAAACCAAATGCAAATATTAAACACTTGAACTTGATCCGTCATTATGCCAGAGGAATTGCCTTTATAAGAAAAAATAACATCAAAGAAGCTCAGGAGGAACTTGATGCTATTGCTGAGCTTAAAAATGACCCTGAATTAGAAAATCTAGTGGCTACTGCGCATAATGCATCTTCGGCTATCGCAAATATAGCTTATGAAGTAGTTGCCGGTGAGTTAGCTGCTTTAAAAGGTGATATTACTTCAGCGGTTAAACATTTAAAAATTGCCGTGGAAAATGAAGACAAGCTGACCTATACAGAACCAGCAGCCTGGTACATTCCGACAAGGCAAAATTTAGGCGCAGTATTATTAAAAGCTAACAAATATGCAGAAGCAGAAAAAATCTATAATGAAGACCTAGAAAAACTAAGACAAAACGGTTGGTCTTTAATGGGCTTATACCAGACACTAATGATTCAAGGAAAAGTTGAGGAGGCAAAAGAAATTAAAAAAGAATTGGACAAAGCCTGGGAGCACGCTGATATAGAAATTACGAGTTCTGTTTTATGATCTTTACAATGATATATTACTGGGTTTCTTCAGACCCAGTAATATTTTAGGAAATTAAAAAATCTCATGTAAAATCAATAATTTTAATGAAAGTTGAGAGTTGATCTATTATTATATCTTATCTTTCTTTTTTAAGCAAGGTAGCCATATGTACATATTTCATTTTTCTTAATGCAATACCATCATCAATTGATTTTTGTTCAGCTTCTGTGATCTCAGGTTCATCTTCACTAGAACTTGAAAAAAATTGATTAAAATCCTTATAAATATTCATAGTTATATGAGAGGCATAGGTATCACTCCCAACAGGAGAAATAAAACGATTTAAGTTCCAACTTTCACGTTGTTTATTATCAATTTCTCTTTGGTGCATAGGCTTAAATATTTCGCTTTCGGCTTTTTCATACTTACTAAAATTCTCTAAATCAACTTTCATCATACTTAATGTAGCAATGGTACCAACTGGTATTTCATAATCATCATCAGTTTTATCTATTCGCTCCAGGTAATAGCGAACAGCTAGATCCCTGGACCTTGCGGTTCTATCCATACTTTTACTAATTTCTTCGTCAGATAGATTCGGAAAAGCTTTTTTGGCTAAAGCGTTCATGTCTCCCCACTCTGATAACATTTTTGCAGGATCATTATATATATTAATAGTTAAATATTGATAACTTAAATCTTTATCATTTGATTTCAATTTCCATAAATCCCATCCAACTATATCATTATTTTTAATTCTTTCTTTATGAATTTTTTCCCAAAAAGATTCTGTCTCTAAGTAAGCAGATTCATTTTGTTCGTCTACTTTCATAAATTCTAAAACATAATAAAGTTTATCCTGAGCCGTGGCACTAAAACTTAGTGCAAACATGACTAAAAGTATTAATGTTTTTTTCATAATAAAGAGTTTGTTTGTTATTTAATGATGTATTTTGCTCTCTAATTTAATAAATATATTTCAATTTTTCCTCCTAAGGTCCTTATATTTTATTGATATTTAAAGAATTATAGCCTCCAGTAATATATAAATCGTATGACTCAAAGTGAACTGAAAGAATTTCTAGATACTAAAGTAATTCAGTATAATAATCCGAAATTCATCGAATCTGATCCAATTCAAATTCCACATCAATTCACCTTAAAAGAAGATATTGAAATTTCGGCATTTCTTACTGCAACAATTGCATGGGGAAACAGAAAAATGATTATTAAAAATGCACAAAGAATGATGGACCTTTTAGGTAACTCTCCATATGATTATATTGTCAATCATAAAATGCATCATTTAGAAAAATTTGAAGGTTTTGTACATCGTACCTTCAACGAAATTGATATTAAATATTTTATTCAATCATTGAAACATATTTATCTATATAACAATGGTTTAGAGTCTATTTTTAATCAATATTCGAAAACAGATTCCATTCAATTAGCCATTCATCACTTTAAGTCCATTTTTTTTCAATTAGAACATCCTAAAAGAAGCGAAAAACATATCTCTGATCCTCTAAAGGGCTCTGCTGCCAAACGTATAAATATGTTCTTACGATGGATGGTTCGAAATGATAATGCTGGTGTTGATTTTGGTCTTTGGAAGAACCTATCCCCTTCACAGTTATCATGCCCTTTAGATGTTCACTCGGGCAAGGTTGCTCGCAAATTAGGTTTACTTTACAGAACTCAAAATGATGCCAAAGCTTTATTAGAACTAGATACCTATCTACGAAAACTCGATCCTGAAGATCCAGTAAAGTATGACTTTGCCTTATTTGGACTTGGTGTATTTGAAAAGTTTTAAGTGTTTTTGTCTTTCTGAGCCCCGAGCTTTCTCGACCTGAGAATCCGCTAAACTAAGAACTCAATCATAATAGATTTTTATACCTTCTGATAACTATCTATATTCCTCACAATCATGATATATTTAATTACCTTTGCAGCCTTAATAATTTTAGATGCGTTTACATAGAAATTTGGTTCTTGCAGTGATTGATTCATTAAATTATATATTTAATGATGGATTATATGCTGATAAAGTAGTAGAAAAAACTTTAAAACGCGACACACGGTGGGGTGCTCGTGATAGAAAGTTTATTGCCGAAACCATTTATGATAGTGTTAGATGGAAACGCTTGTACAACGAAATAGCAGGTACAAAAGACCACTATACGCAAGAAAATTTATGGAAAATATTCACTGTTTGGGCTACTTTAAAAGGGATTCAACTACCTGACTGGAAGCAGTTTATTGACACTCCTGTACGTCGCATCAAAGGTAAATTTGATGAATTACAAAATGTAAGAGTTTTTAAAGAATCTATTCCTGATTGGATGGATGAATTAGGAGTAAAAGAATTAGGTAAACAGTGGGATAAAGAAATAAGTGCTTTAAACAAGCAAGCTCCTGTAGTTTTAAGGGCAAATACATTAAAAACAACCAAGCAAAAATTACAAAAGCTATTATTAGAGGATAGTATAGAAACTGATCTGTTAAAAAATTATGCTGATGCCTTAGAATTAGTAGAACGTAAAAGTATTTTTAGAACAGAAGCTTTTCAAAATGGTTTTTTTGAAGTACAAGATGCCTCGTCGCAACTAGTTGCAGCATATTTAGATGTAAAACCTGGTATGAGAGTGGTTGATACCTGTGCCGGTGCAGGTGGTAAAACACTACATCTTGCTGCTTTGATGGAAAACAAAGGACAAATAATCGCTTTAGACATTTATGCTAATAAGCTAAAAGAATTGAAACGCAGGGCTAAGCGTGCCGGAGCACACAATATTGAACCAAGACATATCGATTCGACTAAAGTGATCAAAAAATTATATAACAAAGCAGATAGAGTTTTAATTGATGCACCATGTAGTGGGATAGGTGTTTTAAAAAGAAATCCCGATGCTAAATGGAAACTGCAACCTGAATTTATAGAAGAAATTAAAAAAACACAGGCTGAAATCTTAAGTAAATACTCTCAAATGGTAAAAATTGGAGGTAAATTAGTTTATGCCACCTGTTCTATTTTACCTTCAGAAAACGAAAAACAAGTAGAAAGCTTCTTAAAATCGAATGAAGATTTTAAATTTATATCAGAAAATAAAGTATTACCATCAGTTAGTGGGTATGACGGTTTTTATATGGCTTTATTAGAACGAACTAAATAATTATGTTCAAAATTCTATTCTAAGAAAATAGAACTTAACAATTTATCATCGGGTTTAAGCGTTGTTAAGATATATTCAGAACAAGGTGTTATGAGTAAAAAGTTATTATTAATTAGCATTATGAAAAAATTTCCCTGTATTTTATTGCTATTGATTTCAGTAGGATTTTCTTCCTTAAACAACATTCAAGCTCAGTCAGATAGTATAAAACAACCAGAAATACTAACATTTACGGTTGGTAAAACCACCCTTAATAAGTCGTTATGGGCACAGCCTTATCGCTATGAGAATAAAGATATAAAAGCCCTGACAGTTCAAATTATTATAAATCCTACAAGCAAAAAGAATGTCCCTTTAAACTTAAATGACTTTATATTAATTGATGAGGAGCATAAGTTAAGAATTCGTCCTAATGAAGTCGCTTATTATAGAGCAGATAAAAAGATTTATATTAAATCGAAAGCTGTGAATCAAAATTATAATAAGTTTAAAGAAACGAATGTTGACGGATTGAATAATTTTGAAGCCAAAACTTATATAACAAACTTTTTAGGACGGAAAAAGAGAAAATACAAGCCCTCAATTAAACATTTGAAGAGTGTTACTATAAAAGGTAAAAAAACTACATACTATTTTGATTTTCCTGTAACAACCAATTTTAATTACGGCAAAATATACTTCAAAAATAAGCCTATTGGCTTCGCAGCGATAAAGAAATAATTTTTATCCAATCTTATCAACATATATTCTTGTATTCATATAAGAATAAGTAAATTTACATCCTTAATTTAACTATTAAATAACTGTAAATGATTCACTTCTTTGGAAACGTACGCAGCAAATTGTTTGCTGTACAAACAGCAGAAGAATTATCAACCCAAACAACTCAAAAATTAACATGGCTCTTTGCCAATCAACCGAAAATAGAACAAGCATCAATTGATGCTTTTTTTGTTGGTCCCCGAGCTGCCATGATTACTCCCTGGAGCACGAATGCTGTTGAAATTACCCAAAATATGGGTATTTCTGGAATTATTCGTATTGAAGAATTTCACGCTGTTGCGGAAGACTATCAAGGTTTTGATCCAATGATTTCTGAGAAATATAATGGCATAGATCAAGATTCATTTACGATTCATATTGAACCACAACCGATACTAAACATTGAAGATATTTCAGCTTATAATCTGGATGAAGGACTTTCATTAAGTGATGACGAAGTTGGATACCTGGAAGATGTTTCTAAAAAAATTGGAAGACCGTTGACTGATTCAGAAGTATTTGGGTTTTCCCAGGTAAACTCGGAGCATTGTCGTCATAAAATATTTAATGGCACATTTGTCATAGATGGTGAAGAAAAGCCAACATCTTTATTCAAATTAATAAAAGAAACATCAAAACAATTTCCTAACAATATTGTTTCGGCATATAAAGATAATGTTGCATTTATTAAAGGGCCTGTTGTTGAGCAATTTGCTCCAAAACGGGCAGATATTCCGGATTATTACGAAAAACAGGATTTCGAATCAGTCATTTCTCTTAAGGCCGAAACGCATAACTTTCCCACTACTGTAGAACCCTTCAATGGTGCCGCTACAGGTTCTGGGGGCGAAATTAGAGATCGTTTAGCCGGTGGAAAGGGTTCATTACCATTAGCAGGAACTGCGGTTTATATGACGTCTTATTCACGTTTAGAAGATAAGGGCCCGAATAGCAATAGAGATTGGGAAAAAGGTATGGAAGCTCGTAATTGGCTATATCAAACTCCAATGGATATACTTATAAAAGCATCTAATGGAGCTTCTGATTTTGGTAATAAATTCGGACAGCCATTAATTTGTGGTTCAGTATTAACATTTGAACATAACGAGCACAAAGATGTCACCTTGAGTGCAAACGAAGGGTCTCCCAGAAAATTGGGCTATGACAAAGTAATCATGCAAGCTGGTGGTATTGGTTATGGAAAAACAGATCAGGCACTAAAAGACACTCCAAAAACCGGAGATAAAATTGTAATTCTTGGAGGTGAAAATTATCGCATTGGCATGGGAGGTGCAGCGGTTTCTTCTGCTGATACCGGTGAATTTGCTTCTGGAATTGAACTAAATGCCGTTCAACGTTCTAACCCTGAAATGCAAAAGCGCGCAGCAAATGCTGTTCGTGGAATGGTAGAAAGTCAAGAAAATTATATTGTTTCAATACATGATCATGGTGCGGGCGGACATTTAAATTGCCTATCAGAATTAGTTGAAGATACCGGTGGAATAATTGACTTGGACAAACTTCCTATAGGCGATCCAACCCTTTCCGCAAAAGAAATTATAGGTAATGAGTCTCAGGAACGTATGGGATTGGTCATTGCTGGAAAACATATCGATACTCTTCAAAAAATTGCAGATCGTGAACGTTCACCTATGTATACGGTTGGTGATGTGACCGGAAATAATCGTTTTACTTTCGAATCTAAAACCAAAGGCGATAAACCAATGGATTTAGCACTTGAAGATATGTTTGGAAGCTCACCAAAAACTATAATGAATGACCTAACTATTCAAAGAAAATATAGTGACCTAAGCTATAATGTTAATGATTTTCATATTTATTTGCAGCAGGTGTTGCAATTAGAGGCAGTAGCTTGTAAAGATTGGCTCACGAATAAAGTTGACCGTTGTGTAGGTGGAAAAGTTGCTAAACAACAATGTGCGGGGCCTCTACAATTACCTTTGAATAATGTTGGGGTTATGGCTCTCGATTATAAAGGGAAAGAAGGGATTGCAACCTCTATTGGCCACTCACCTATTTCAGGTTTGATCGATCCAATAGCAGGTAGTCGCAATAGTATTACCGAAGCTTTAACGAACATTCTCTGGTCACCTTTAAAAGATGGACTGCAAAGTGTATCCTTATCAGCAAACTGGATGTGGCCTTGTAAAAATGAAGGTGAAGATGCACGTTTATATGAAGCTGTTAAAGCCATTTCTGAATTTGCAATTGACCTCGGGATCAATGTTCCAACAGGGAAAGATTCCTTATCAATGAAGCAAAAATATCCAAAGGAAGAAGTTATTTCTCCTGGAACTGTAATTATTTCAGCAGCAGCTAATTGTAATAATATATCTAAAGTAATAGAACCTGTATTTCAGAAAGGTGGAGGACGTATTTATTATATTAACATCTCACAAGATTCATATAAATTAGGAGGAAGCTCTTTCGCTCAGGTATTAAATAAAATAGGAAATGAAACGCCAACAGTGAAGAGTGCTTCTTATGTTAAAACAGTTTTTAATACCATTCAAAAACTGATAAAGAAAGAACAAATTATTGCCGGTCATGATATTGCTTCAGGAGGTTTAATAACAAGTTTGTTGGAACTGTGCTTTGCCGACGTAAATTTAGGGGCAAATCTTGATTTATCTGCTTTAGCTGAAAATGACCTTATCAAATTATTATTTGCAGAAAATGCAGGAATTATTTTTCAGACAAAAGATGCTTCAATTGAAAGAGTTCTTGCAGAAAATAATATCGAATTCTTCAATATTGGCGCTGTTACCGAGTCTGATACATTGAATATAAAACATAATGAAGTTATTTTTAACCTTACTGTTTCTGACTTAAGAGATACCTGGTTTAAAACCTCCTTCCTACTCGATCAAAAGCAAACTGCTAATAATTTAGCTAAAGATCGATTTGATCATTATAAAATTCAGCCTTTACAATTTACCTTCCCGGATCACTTTACAGGTAAACTCCAAGACGTCATTGCAGATAAAACTAAGCAAATAGCTTCTAAAGATGAGATTGCCACGTCGCAAGCTCCTAACAATGACGGAAAACGACCTAAAGCCGCCATTCTCCGTGAAAAAGGAAGCAATAGCGAGCGCGAAATGGCAAATGCTATGTATTTAGCAGGCTTTGACGTAAAAGACGTGCATATGACCGATTTGATCTCTGGTCGTGAAAATTTAGAAGACATTCAGTTTTTAGGAGCTGTGGGAGGTTTTTCAAATTCAGATGTGTTGGGTTCTGCCAAAGGATGGGCTGGAGCCATTAAATACAATGAAAAAGCCAATAAAGTCATTAAAAATTTCTTTAAAAGAGAAGATACATTGTCGGTTGGTATCTGTAATGGGTGTCAGTTATGGATGGAACTTGAACTCATTAATCCTGAACATGAAAAACATGGAAAGATGACCTATAATGACTCTCACAAACATGAAAGTGCCTTTACATCAGTAAAAATACAAGAAAATAATTCTGTAATGTTATCTACATTGACAGGATCAACCTTAGGAGTTTGGATTAGCCATGGTGAAGGTAAATTTAACCTTCCTCTCAACGAAGATCAGTACGATATTGTAGCTAAATACGCTTATGCGGAATATCCTCACAATCCGAATGGCTCTGATTATAATACAGCTATGTTATGTGATGCAACCGGGCGACATTTAGTAACCATGCCTCATATTGAGCGTTCTACATTCCAGTGGAACTGGGCAAATTATCCGCAAGGCAGAAAAGATGAAGTATCGCCTTGGCTGGAAGCTTTTGTGAATGCAAGAAAGTGGATTGAGAACTTAAGTTAATTCTTAAAAATAAAGAATCAGCCTTTAAAAATTTAAAAGTTGATTTTCAGTAGTTCTTTTTTATGTATAAAGCTTACTCGCTAACCCGTCTAATGGTTGATTCACCAATTACAATTCCTTTTTTTACGTCTGGAGTTCCCTTATACAAGATATTTGCTTCGCCATAAGAAGTGACTTTTAAGCGGTCAGCCACATTTAATTGATATGTACCTTCACCATAGGCAGTTACTTTAGCATTCTTAGTTGCAACATTCAAGGTTCTAACCTTACTTGAGCCATATGCCGTAATTTTTTGGTTTGTAATACTTCCAGAATCTATAACCAAATGGCTTTCACCATAAATAGCAACACGCAGATCATTAAGCTTGGCTTCTTTAACCAAGACCTCCGATTCACCATAAATACGCATGGTACATTTCTCTTGATCTAACGGACTTTCGAAAGTAATTTTTTCCTCTCCACGAATAGAAAATTTATCCACAGTGGCATAAGTTATCTTAACTTTAGCAACTGTATTTTTATAGATCGGAATCTTTTGTTTCCAACCATTATTTTCAATCTTTTCATTTTCAGTAACCATTTTTGCACCTTCTAAATACACTTGTAAGGTATTATTTACAATTTCATATTGGAGTTTTTCTACGTCCACGGTTATGCTTTGTACTTCTATAGAAGGCTTCGTTCCTTGAATAAATATTGCCTCAATATGTGGACTCACAATTATCTTGTCAAAATTATTAGTTAATGCAATTGTTTTTTCTTGTGCTCTTGAATTTTGAATTACAAATACCGTACAAACTAGTATTATTAATTTCAAGCAATGTTTCATAATGGTTCTGTTTTATAGTTTCAATATTAATTTACTGTATTTAAACAAAAATAATTATAATTATCTTTGACTTATGATAGAGAGACTAAAAATATTTCGATTTGTTACACTGTTTATTTTTATATCTTTTTATAGCTATGCACAGCACAATACTAGTACTATTTATCAAAAAGCTAGAATTTATTTTAGTACAGCTAACGATTTCCAAATTTTATCTAAAAATGGTGTAGGCATTGATCATGGAATCAGGAAATCTAAAACTTATATTGAATCAGTATTTTCTAAAAATGAAATTGCTATAGCTAAAAACTTAGGTTTTAAAGTTGATATTGTTGTTGAAGATATGCAAAAATTTATTTCTGAAAGGAATAATTCATTTCAAAAGATAATAAGTAAAAACCCAACTCCTTGTGATGATAATGGAATAGATTATCAAACACCTGTTAATTTTGACGTAAAAGCGAGTAATCAATTCGGAGGTTTCTATACTTATAGTGAAATACTACAGGAGCTGGATGATATGCGAACCTTGTATCCAACCCTTATTTCTTCAAGATCAGATATTAGCACGTTTTCTACTGAAAATGGAAATTCAATTCAATGGGTAAGAATTTCGGACAATCCTGAAACAGATGAAACTGAATCTGAAATTTTATATACCTCCTTACACCATGCCAGAGAGCCTGCTTCAATGCAACAACTCATTTTTTATATGTGGTATTTATTAGAAAATTATGCTACAGACACAGAAGTAAAAGCTATTGTTGACAATACAGAACTCTATTTTGTACCTATTATAAACCCTGATGGATACCTGTATAATGAAACCACGAATCCTACAGGTGGTGGCATGTGGCGCAAAAACAGAAGAAATAATGGTAATGGTACTTTTGGGGTAGATAATAATAGAAACTACAACTATATAGATGGTAATGGGATGAGTACCTGGAATACTACAGGGACATCTAACAATACCAATGCTGAAAATTACGCTGGAACCGGTCCTTTTTCTGAAGTTGAAAATCAAGCAATGAAATGGTTTGTTGAACAGCATGACTTTAAAATTGCCTTGAATAACCATACATTTAGTAACTTATTATTATATCCTTTCGGATATCAAGACCTACAAACTAGTGATGATGCCAGTTTCAAGGCTATATCTAAGGAAATGGTGTCTCAAAATGATTTTGCAAATATTATCTCGGCCGAACTATTTCCAGCTGCAGGTGATTCTGATGATTTTATGTATGGAGAAACAAGTACTCATAATGAAATACTTGCAATGACCCCGGAAATAGGCGAAAGCTTTTGGCCGGCACAAAGTGATATTATCCCAATTTGTAAAGGAATGGTATATCATAATTTAACCGCAGCCCATTCAGTAAATAATTATGCCACAATTACAGATTCACAAGACTACTACTTAACAAGTACTACTGGTAATTTTGATTATGATCTTAAACGACTCGGTATTTCAGGCTCATCTAATTTTACCGTTTCAGTTATCCCTATATCAAGTAATATCCTTAATGTAGGGAGTTCAAATATACATAATGGTCTGGCGCTCCTCGAGAATCGTTCAGGCTCCATTAGCTATACGTTAGATCCTTCTATAGGTATCGGGCACAGTGTTGAATATAAATTGATCATTGATAATGGTTTGTATACAACTGAGAAAATTATTACTAAAATATTTGGCACTCCTCAGTTTGAAATTTTTGAAAATGGCGATAATATAAGTAATTGGAACACTACGAATACCTGGAATACAACAACAAGTGAATTTGTTTCAGCATCAAGTTCTATTACCGATTCTCCTACCGGAAATTATTCAAATAATCAAAATAGTACCATAGAATTTGCAAATAGTATTGATTTAACTACTGCAGGCATAGCTACTATTTCCTTTTATGCTAAATGGAATGTTGAAGCAGATTATGACTATGTTCAATTTGAAGTTTCAACAAACAACGGGGCTACTTGGGAACCTCAATGCGGTCTATATACAAGATCGGGTGTCTCAGATCAAGGAGTATTGGGTCAGCCAATATATGACGGAACTCAAAATCCATGGATACGTGAGTTTATTGACCTTAGCGATTATATAGGTGAAACTATACAAGTCAGATTTCAATTAGTATCAGATGGTGGAGTTAATGAAGATGGCTTTTATTTTGATGATTTTAATTTAAATACAATAGATCAAAGTATTTTAGGAACTGACACTTTTGAGATCATAAATGCGAATATTTATCCCAATCCTGTAAAGGAAAAACTAACTATAGAATTGGCCAATCCATTACCAACATTGGTGAAAATTTATACGATTAGAGGTCAATTGATTAGACAACAAGAAATAAATAGCTCAACTACAAGCATTAATTTAGATTATTTGAATTCAGGAGTCTACATCTTACAATTACAGACTGAAAAGACTAAAGGATTCTTTAAAATTATAAAAGAATAATTTTATCAGTCAAACTGTAACAACTAAATAATAAAGTAGTCTATTATAGTATAAATTCTAAATTCATACTATGAGAACTAAATTTTTAACTGCAGTAGTATTTTCGCTTTTTTTAACAACAAACTTATTAGCGCAAAAAACAGTAAAAGCCAGTGATATTTTAGATGATATTAAAGAAGGTAAAAATGTGTCTTATGATAATGTTACCATTACAGGTACTCTTGATTTGACCTTTATGGATGATAAATTACCTGAATTACCAAAAAGAAATAAGTGGTATAACAATGGTGGAAGCAATACTGTTAAAGAAACGATTGAAGGGAGTGTTTCTTTTGTAAATTGTGTTTTTGAAGGTAACGTTTTTGCTTATATTCACGACGAAGACAGTAAATATACATTTGTTGCGAATTTTGAAAATGATGTTAAATTTGAAAAATGCATTTTTAAAGAAAATGCATTATTTAAGTATTCTGTTTTTGAGGGAAATACCTCTTTTAACGAATCAGAATTTCAAGAGGACTCAACTTTCAAATATGCAAAGTTTGATACGAAAGCCAATTTTGCAAATACAATTTTTAATGAAAATGCGACATTCAAATACACCAAGTTTAGAAATGGTGTATCATTTAGTAATGCACGTTTTGAAGAAAATTTGAATATAAAATACACGAAAGTAAATGGAGATTTTGATATCAACGGAATGAAAGTTTCCTATGATATTGATTCAAAATATACAGATATAAATGGTAGGGGTTTTTCTAAATACTTATTAGAACAAAAAAATTAAAGTAAAGCTTTATTAATTTTTTTAATTAAGCTGGGTCCTTCATATATAAAACCGGTATAGATTTGTACTAAATCTGCACCGGCTTTTATTTTTTCTAATGCATCTTGAGCAGAATGTATTCCTCCCACACCAATTATTGGAAAAGCTTTATCAGATTTTTCAGCTAAAAACTTAATAACCTCTGTAGATCTTTTTGTTAGCGGTTTACCACTTAATCCACCAGTTTGTATCTTATTTTCCGAACTCAAAGCATCTCTTGAAATTGTTGTATTCGAAGCAATTACACCATCAATTTTTGTCTCACTAACTATTTCAATGATATCTAATAATTGATCGTCGGTCAAATCCGGAGCAATCTTTAATAAGATGGGTTTTGTATTTTTATTCGGGAAATTCAAAGCCATTTTCTGATTCTCCTCTTGTAATAATTTCAACAGGTTTGTCAAGGGTTCTTTATCTTGTAATTCTCGTAGGTTTGGAGTATTTGGTGAGCTTACGTTCACTACAAAATAATCTACATGTTCAAATAAATCATTAAAACAAAGCAAATAATCTTCTACAGCATCTTCATTAGGGGTCATTTTGTTTTTACCCATATTTCCACCAACAAGTATATTTTTATTTCTACCCTTAAGTCTCTCTATTACAGAATCTAAACCAACATTATTAAAACCCATTCTATTAATGATACCGCTATCTTCTTTTAATCGAAATAAACGTTTCTTCGGATTCCCTTCTTGAGGTTTGGGCGTAACAGTTCCTATTTCGATAAAACCAAAACCAAAATTACTCAGCTCATTAAATAATAAAGCATTTTTATCAAATCCCGCTGCTAAGCCAACAGGGTTTCTAAAGGTCAACCCAAATAAATTTCGTTCTAATTTTTTATCCTTTACCTGATAAATTTTCCGCGTAAGCCAAGCAATTAAAGGAATTTTAAATACAATTTTTAAGATAGCAAAAGTAAAGTGATGTACTTTTTCAGGATCAAATAAGAATAAAATAGGGCGAATTATAAGCTTATACATTTTATCTCAATTCAGCTTTAAACTCACCTTCAAAGGTATTTTGTAATTTCAACAT
>Ga0316189_10002154_pt1 | contig 19368 bp, 17 predicted proteins | sample LowCovwburrow_MG_FD_204930 | JGI IMG/M metagenome (GOLD analysis project Ga0316189, IMG submission 204930) | Coastal sediment microbial communities from Maine, United States - Lowes Cove worm burrow | ecosystem: Environmental > Aquatic > Marine > Coastal > Sediment | place: USA: Maine... | reverse complement strand
CACAGTCCATCCCGTCCGGTCCCTTAACCCAAAAGCTGGTGCCGCCAAAACTTGGAGTTTCTGCACAACCGGGCAGATGCTTTTCAAGAGCTGCACTCATGATCTCCCAGCGAGCCCGATAAGCCCGATGCAGGCGGCGGATCAGCGTGTCATGATGGCCAAGAGACAAAAACAGCGCTGCGGTGCGCTGGTTGTTATTGGGGGCATGGCGAACCATCAGGCGACGTAAGGCGCGCGCTTCATCAATCACCTTTTTCGGCCCGACCATAAACCCGAGCCGCAGGCCGGGAAACAGGGTTTTGGAAAAACTGCCGACATAAATCACCCGCCCCGTATCATCCAGTGACTTCAGCGCCGGGCACGGCTCATTGACATAATTGGTCTCAAATTCATAATCATCTTCAATAATGATCGAACGGTTTTCTCTGGCCAGCTCCAACAATGCCATACGACGTTCTAGCGACATGGTGACTGTGGTTGGAAACTGATGGCTCGGGGTGGTAAACACCACATTACTACCTGCCAGCGTATCGCTAAGACAAATCCCATCCTTATCAAGCGGTATGAGATTGACATGAGCGGTTTTCAGCCCGAAAATATTGCGGACATCGGCATAGCCGGGTTCTTCCATAGCGACTTTGGTCCCGGTGTTGACCAGCAGAGCCGATAGCAGATAAAGCGCATTTTGCGCACCCATGGTCACCAATATCTCTTCATCTTTGGCCATTATCCCACGCCGTGGCAAAATCCGTCGCCGGATTTGCTCAACCAGCAACGGGTCATCTTCTTCACGATTGTCATTGGTCCAGGTCGCCAGCCATTTACGTCCCAGCGACTGGATGGCACAATCGCGCCAGTCCGATAACGGGAACAGCGTGTGATCGACCTGACCGTAAATGAACGGAAAAGGATAATCCTGCCAGTTTGTCGGTTTGGAGATGTTCTCTTGATGGCCGGGGCGCATGTTAAAGTGCTTGGCCCAGTCTGGCCCCTGATCATTGACCACCGGTCGTGCCACCGGTTGTGCCTGCACCGCAGCCACGGCCCGCTCTGAAACAAAATAACCCGAGCGCTCGCGGGCATCAAGATAGCCGTCTTCCAGCAACCCCTGATAGGCCAGAACGACAGTATTGCGCGAAACGCCGAGCGATTTGGCTAATTTGCGCGATGATGGCACCGGCTCGTTGCCTGCCAATTGCCCGTCAAGCACCGCCGCCACCATGGCCTCACGGATTTGCGCCTGTAAGGTTGCATCCTTATTGCGTCGTATATGGACAAGCCAGTCTCTCATGCTATCCTGCTATATTAAACAAAATCTGGAGGGCCAGATGGAAGGTCTCTGGCTCTATGATAGAGCCAAAAATGGTGCCAAGATACTAAAATAATTCGGCCATGCAAAAAACACGTCATGGCTTTTACGGAAGGAAACAACCAATGAACGCGCCCTTTAAAAATATTGTCCCTAATTCACTTGAAGCTCATTGGATGCCTTTTACCGGCAACCGGGCTTTTAAGGCCGATCCGCGCCTGGTGGTCAAAAGCCAGGGTGTTTACGCCTGGGATCATAACGGTAACAAGATTGTCGATGGCTCATCGGGCCTGTTTTGTGTTGCCGCCGGTCATGGCCGCAAAGAAATCGCTGATGCGGTTCATGCAGCCTTGTTGGAAAATGACTATGTGGCACCATTCCAGTCAGCTCAACCGACTTCATTTGCGCTGGCCCAAAAGGTTGCCAATATCTGCCCTGAAGAAATCAACCACGTATTTTTCACCAATTCAGGTTCTGAATCCATCGATACAGCCCTGAAAATGTGCATGGCATATCATCGTGCCAAAGGCGATGGCCAGCGCACTCGGTTTGTCTCGCGTGAGCGGGCCTATCATGGTGTTAATATCGGTGGTGTCTCGCTGTCAGGCATGGTCAAAAACCGTGAAACTTTTTCTGGTGTCATGCCCAATGTCGTAGTTATGCGCCACACTCATTCAGAAGATGAAAAATTCCACCGCGGCCAACCACAAAATAATGGCGTTGAACTGGCCAATGATCTCCAACGCATGTGCGAAACCTATGGTGCCAGCACCATTGCAGCGGTTTTTGTTGAGCCAATTGCCGGTTCAACTGGTGTCTTGATCCCACCTGTTGGATATCTCGAACGCCTGCGCGAGATTTGCGACGAACATGGCATCCTGCTGGTCTTTGATGAAGTGATCTGCGGGTTTGGCCGTCTTGGCACACCATTCGCGTCGCAAAAATTCGGCGTTACACCTGACATCATGACACTGGCAAAAGCGCTCACCAATGGTGCCCAGCCTATGGGTGCGGTTGCCGTCAAAGATGAAGTCTATGACACAATCATCAATGCAGCGCCTGAAAATGCCATCGAGTTTTTCCATGGCTACACCTATTCAGGTCACCCGGCTGCCTGTGCTGCAGGTCTTGCAACGCAAGAGATTTATGAGAAAGAAAACCTCTTCCAGCGCGCTGCCGATTTGAGCGACTATTTCCTTGATGGCATGTGGTCATTGCAAGATCTCGATATTGTCACCGATATTCGCGGCATGGGACTTCTGGCCGCATTTGATATCGCCGCCAAAGGCGCACCAGGTTCGCGCGGCCCCGCCGTTCAGGCCCGTTTGTTCAACAATGGCATGCATGTCAAATTCACCGGGGATTGCGGCATCGTAGCCCCGCCATTGGTCAGCGAAAAAGCCGATATCGATCTGATGATCGCCACATTGCGCAAAACGCTGGAAGAAGAAATGGCAGATGGCTAAGGCCAATTTCGCTATAAACTAAAACGTCAGGGCAGCAAGCGCTGCCCCGGCGCTAATGCGCCGCGCTAGTGCAGGCCCGAACGTAGTGAGGAATAGCCGCGAACGGTATAAATCAGAATGTTTCAGGCTTGGCCTGAAAAGTTCTGATCCCGCTATTGCCTGATCACCAACACCCTCCTAAAAGGAAGCTCGACATTTAATCTGGTGGAGCTTCCTTTATGACTGTTTTAGACCTCGATTTCGTTCGCGCCCAGTTCCCGGCTTTTAGCCAGGAAGATTTGAACGGTTGGGCATTTTTTGAAAATGCCGGTGGCTCCTATGCCTGTAAACAGGTGATTGACCGTCTGGAGCGCTATTACCGCGAAACCAAAGTCCAGCCCTATGGTTGTTACCCGGCCTCAAAACGCGCCGGTGAAGAAATGGATTCAGCCCGCGCCCGCCTTGCCGGTCTGCTCAATGTTGAAACCGATGAATTAAGTTTTGGTCCGTCCACCTCGCAAAATACATATGTTTTAGCCAATGCCATCCGGGCCGGACTGAAAGACGGTGATGAAATTATCGTCACCAATCAGGATCACGAAGCCAATAGCGGTGTCTGGCGACGCTTGGCAGGTGAGGGGGCCATCATTCGTGAATGGCAGGTTGACCCGCAAACCGGATCGCTTGATCTGGCTGATCTTGATAAATTGCTTAATGAGCGCACCATATTGGTGACCATGCCCCATTGCTCCAACATTGTTGCAGAAATCAATGATGTCGCTGCCGCGGCAGAAAAAGCCCATGCCGTCGGTGCATTGCTGGTGGTTGATGGGGTTTCCTTTGCCCCGCACGGTCTGCCTGATGTCAAAAGCACTGGCGCCGATATTTACCTGTTCTCACTCTATAAAACCTTTGCCCCGCATCAAGGCGCCATGGTCATCCGTTCCCATGTGTTTGAAAAACTGGAAAATCAGGCCCATTTTTTCAACGCTGGTTATTCAGGTAAACGCTTCACTCCAGCCGGTCCTGATCATGCTCAAATCTCAGCCACCAATGGCCTGGCAGACTATTATGAAACCATCTATGCCCATCATTTCAGCGATGATGCCGATCTGGCTGAAAAAGCCCGCAAGGTAAATGCTCTGTTTGCCGCTCATGAAAAAGCCTTGGCTGAAAAACTATTGACTTATCTGCGGTCCCGCAATGATCTGCGCATCCTTGGCCCGACCACCGCCGATAACCGCGCCGCCACCATTGCCGTTGCAACCGACAAACCGGCAACAAAAATTGCCGCTGCACTGGCCGAGCATAAAATCATGGCCGGGGCGAGTGACTTTTATGCCGTTCGCCTGCTTGAGGCAATGAATGTGCCAACCGACCCCGGAGCGCTGCGCCTGTCATTTGTCCATTACACCAGCGAAGCCGAAATTGATCAGTTAATTGACGCACTGGATGAGGTTCTCTAATCAATGACAGTTGAGGCGTTAATCCGCAGCGGTACACGAGAGGGTGGCGAATTTACCCCTATCGGCATGGCAGAAGCCCTGCGCACCGCCACCATGTGGTTGTCGATGATCCGCCATCAAGGTGCCAGTGAGCTGAGCATATGTGTTGGCAAGGATGCAGATTTTCTCCTTGCCAGCGACTGGGCGCAAAAATTCGGCACCGAAAACCTGTTTGCTGATCGGGCGTTAAGCGCCGCCAACGCACCAGCCTCGCGCCATGAGAACACCGAAACCAGCCTCGTGCTGGCCTTTGGTTCGGGAACCGGCACAGGGGCCAAAACCACGCAAGGCAAACTGGCCCTGATGCGCAAAAACGGCGCAAAAATCATCTCAATCAATCCGATCAAAACAGGCCTTTCCGCTCTGGCCGATCAATGGATGTGCATTAGACCGGGCGCTGATGAGGCGGTTTTGCAGGTGCTGCTTGGTAAAGCCCCGTGCAATTATCACCATTTGGCCGACACCGGCCTGTCGGTGCTCGATATGGAACGTCTGTTGCGCGAGATTGACGCTAACAGTGGCAAGGTCACCATCATTGCCGGACGTGGCATATTTAGCCATGTTAATGGCAGTCACACATCGGCGCTGCTGGAACAGCTTGAAGCCGACATCTTGCCCGTTGCCGATCATGTCAACACACCGTTCAATATGGCAAACCTGCTTGATGATGACAGCGAAGCTGTGCTGTGTATCGGTTCAGCATTTCCCTGGCACAGCCACTCTATCGCGGCCCTGCACGATTATGAAGGCCGCATCATCGCCCTGTCAGACCAGCCGGAAGGCTTTGAATCCTCTGCCGATCTGGTGTTTTGCGGCAAGGCCGAAGACAATCTGATTGCCCTGGCAGCCCATCTTGGCCTCAAAGATTTCTCCGATGCCCAAGGCAACAGCCCCTATGCCAATGGTTACGCTGACTATTGTGAGCAAGCTGAAAAAGCCTCACCCATACCAGCCCCGCCTTCTTTACCGCTCCAGCCAATCCAGCATATAGAGCCAAACGCCAACTACCCGTTCCACGCCATCAGTCAAAAAGCCCCCGCCGATGCCAACCGGGCCGTGGTGTTTATGAATGCCAACAAAGCCAGATTTCTTGGGTTGGCCAGCAAAGATATCGTCTGGGTAAAAACCAAAGACGCCAAAGTCCGTGCCGTTTTGGGTTTGATGAAAGACATGAACGAAAACACCGTCTGGTCATGGGGCAGCACCCTGTTTTCAACCCTGATGCCACAAACCGCCCCCTTACAAGACCCGACCACGGGCCAACCGGCTTGGTTTGATTTGCAGGTGACGGTGGAGAAGGTAGATATCGACGAATAAACACAAAACCCTTCACATAAAGATATCTTTATGTCATAAGGTGCGCAGATCAATCCGATGTTATTTTATGGATACTGCACAATGTCTCAGACCACCCTTGCTGAATTGCTCGATCAACGCCCTTGGCTTTTGGCTGACGGGGCCACTGGCACCAATTTGTTTGACATGGGGCTGCAGTCTGGTGATGCGCCTGAAATGTGGAATATTGATCCGGAATTTAGCGACAGGATCAGAACCCTGCACCGCAAATTCATCGAAGCAGGGGCTGATATTATTCTCACCAACTCCTTTGGCGGCAGCGCCTATCGCCTCAAACTGCATAATGCCGCCGATCAAGTGTTTGAAATCAACAAGGCCGCCGCTGAACTGGCCCGCCTTGAAGCCGATGCTGTCGAGCGTCCGGTCTTGGTTGCAGGGTCGATCGGCCCGACCGGTGAGATTTTCCAGCCCATAGGTGAGCTTGCCTATGAAGACGCGGTTGCCGCCTTTGCCGAACAGGCCGAGGGTCTTAAAGCTGGAGGGGCTGATGTTTTGCAGCTTGAAACAATTTCGGCAGAGGATGAATATCGCGCTGCCGTTGAAGGCTGTGCCACCACTGGTTTGCCGGTTCTTGGCACCATGAGCTTTGATACCAACGGCTGTACCATGATGGGCGTAACACCTGAGCATTTTGCCGGTTTTACCGCCAAATTACCTCATGTTCCAATTGCCATTGGGGCCAATTGCGGCACCGGAGCCTCAGAATTGCTGGCAACGGTCATGGGCATCCTCAAAGCCCGCCCCGATGCTATTGTTATTGCCAAGGGCAATTGCGGCATCCCTGAATATAAAGAAGGCAGCATTCATTATTCAGGCACCCCTGAATTAATGGCCGATTATGCTCGTCTAGCTTTGGATGCCGGGGCGCGGATCATCGGTGGGTGTTGTGGCACATCTTATGAACACCTTGCTGCTATGCGAGCCGCCCTTGAAGTTCATGAAAAACAGGATGCGCCGACCATTGAGCAAGTGATTGAAAAGCTTGGCAAAGTATCTGATATGGCAAAAGCCGCCTCTTGCGGACATGGCCACAGCCACGGCGCCCCAACATCAGCCCGCGCCGGCCGCCGCCGTCGCAGAACATAATAGATAAAGAAAAAACACACCCGGCCACCTGAACGCATTCTTAAAAACCACTTGTCGGTTTTTCTTTTCAATTTGCCGCAAAAATGCGTGTTTTTATTACTTATCCTAGTATCGTCTTAGTTCAGGGCTAAGGGTGGCCCAAATCGGAGTAAAAAAATGAGTGACGAAGAAGAACTTGACCTGTCAACATTAAGCGACGACGAACTTGTCGAGCAGATGCATGATGATCTTTACGATGGCCTCAAAGAGGAAATCGAAGAAGGGGTCAATATTTTGCTGGAACGCAAATGGACACCTTATGATGTTTTGACCAAGGCTCTGGTAAAGGGCATGGCCATTGTCGGTGTTGATTTCCGTGATGGTATCCTGTTCGTTCCCGAAGTATTGCTTGCTGCTGGTGCAATGAAAGGCGGCATGGCGATTTTACGTCCGCTGTTGATCGCAACTGGCGCCCCGCGTCTGGGCAAAATGGTTATCGGCACGGTTAAGGGCGATATTCATGACATTGGTAAAAACCTTGTCGGCATGATGATGGAAGGGGCCGGTTTTGAAGTTATCGACCTTGGCATCAACAACCCGGTCGAGGATTATCTGGCCGCTTTAGAAGAGCACCAGCCCGATATTCTGGGTATGTCAGCTCTGTTGACGACTACCATGCCCTATATGAAGGTGGTGATTGATACACTGATTGAAAAAGGCATCCGTGATGATTATACGGTTCTTGTTGGTGGTGCGCCGCTGAATGAAGAATTCGCCGCCGCTGTTGGTGCCGATGCCTATTGCCGCGATGCTGCTGTTGCTGTTGAAACCGCCAAGGAATTCATGGCCCGCAAACATAATCAACTTGCTGCCGGGTAATGACCCGTCAGCTTGATGGAAAAAATCTGCTGATTATCTGTTCGGATGAACACCGAAAAGATGCAATGGGGTGTGTCGGGCACCCCATTGTAAAAACGCCCAATCTGGATGCACTAGCTGCTCGCGGCACAGTGTTTGAAAATGCCTATACCCCATCGCCAATGTGTGTGCCAACAAGGGCCAGTCTGGCTTGCGGTGACTATGTTCATAAAATCGGCAATTGGGACAGTGCTACTCCCTATGATGGCGTCAGGCCAAGCTGGATGCACCATTTGCGCGATGCAGGGGTTGAAGTTGTCTCCATAGGCAAGCTGCATTTTCGCTCAGCCGATGATGACAACGGTTTCACCGAAGAATTTATCCCCATGCATGTTGTTGGCGGGGTTGGCTGGGCCGTAGGTCTGCTGCGCAAAAACCCGCCTGCTTATGATTCAGCCGCAGAACTGGCAGCCGATGTCGGAGCAGGCGAGAGCACCTATACCGATTATGATCTGGCAATTACCCAAGCTGCTGAAAACTGGATTAAAGAGCAAAAAGGTTCAAAAAAACCATGGGCGGCCTTTGTTTCTCTGGTCAGCCCGCACTATCCACTGACCGCGCCGCAAGAATATTACGACATGTATGATCCAGCAAAAATTGATTTGCCGGTCGGTTACGCGGAAAAATTCAGACCAGACCACCCCGAACTCGATAATATTGCCGACTTTTTCAATTATGATCATTATTTTGATGAACAGAAAATGCGCCGCGCCAAGGTTGCCTATTATGGGCTGACAAGTTTTATGGATAATTGCGTCGGGCGTGTTTTGGCCGCGCTGGAAGAAAGCGGTCAGGCCGAGAACACCGTGGTTGTCTATATCTCAGATCATGGCGATATGATGGGCGATCAGGGTTTCTGGACCAAGCAGGTCATGTATGAGGCATCTGTCGGGGTTCCAATGATTGCCGCCGGTCCCGGCATTGCAGAAAACCACCGGGTTACGACGGGCACAACCCTGCTCGATATCGCCGCAACAGCAATTGATGTCACAGGCATTCCTCACGATGAAAAAACTCATGGGTTGCCGGGCCTCTCTTTGCGTGAAATCTCACAAGCCGATGATGACCCCGACCGGACGGTTTTCAGCGAATACCATGATGGCGGCTCAACCACTGGCACCTTTATGGTGCGCTGGAGCCAGTGGAAATTTGTCTATTACGTCGATCACCCGCCACAATTATTCAATCTGGCGAGTGATCCGCTTGAACTTGATAATCTTGCTGTTGATGAGACGAATGATCCGGTCATTCTGGCGGCCTGGCGTGAAGGTGAGCGGCGCCTGCGCGAAATCTGTGATCCCGAAGCGGTAAATGACACCTGTTTTGCCGATCAGGAACAGCGGATCAAACAACTTGGCGGCGAAGAAGCCTGCATCAACGCCTATGTCTTCAACCACACACCCACCCCGACTGAGCAGGAAAAGCTGTAAAAGCTTAAGCATGATGCTCGTGCTTTAACATCAACTTCGTCGTCGCCAATATATCGGCAATCTGTACTCCCGCCGTACCATCGCCATAGAGCGGGTCATTGGGGTATTTGCCATGGTTGAGGTGAGTGCGCACAGCCTTTACAATAGCGCTCGCATCATGGGCCACATCGATCACATTGGGGCCACGCTCACGCGCTGTCTGGCGCGAACCGATATTAACCGCCGGGACGCCAAGGAATGAACATTCACGGATCGCCACCGAAGAATTACCGATAATACCGTCTGAGTTGACCAATATGCGGATAAAGTCTTCCGGCGGTACATTGCGGAAAAAGTGCACCTTGGGCAATTTGTCGTTCTCGCGATAAACCCGGATGGCTTTTGATGTTGCATCTGACCCGGCATCAACATTTGGCCAAAACCACAGGGCAGGCATGTCCAGTTCGGCGACCGCTTTAAGGGTTTCTTCGGCCTGCATATAGGCATCTTCATATTCGGTGGTCACCGGGTGCTGCATTACCACCAGATAGTCTTTTTTGACATCAAAGCTTGAGCCGACCCCGCCAAAGCGATGAAAAAAATCATTCGGCAGATCAGGTGACTGCATTGAGCTCTTGGCGATATCAACTGAGGGGCAACCGGTAACAAACACACTGTCGGGATGCTCATCCATGGAGATCACCCGTTTTGCCGCCCCTTTTGAGGCGACCAGATGCAAATCAGACAGTTTGGTCACCGCATGACGCACCCGGTCATCAATCGAGCCGGTCACTTCACCGCCTTGAATATGGGCCAGCGGAATATTCATATAGGCGGCCGCAATAGCCGTGGCGATTGTTTCAAACCGGTCGGCAATGGAAACCACCACATCGGGTTTGAGATTATAAAAAGCCGTTGCTGTTTCAGCCAGCCCTATGGCTGTTGATTTGGCCGATGACAACAGGCTTTCACCCTCGATGATCGACTGGATACGCCATGAAATGTCAAACCCGTCAGCCTCGATCACATTTTCAATACGGCCATAGCGCTCAAGCAGGGCAGAGGCTGTCAATACGATCTGCAATTCGATATCATCGCGCTCTTTAAGGGCATATAGGGCCGAGCGGATACGGGCATAACTGGGCCGTGCAGTGACAACCACACATACTTTACGTTTCATATAAGGTCATCCTCTTGCAGGGGTTCAAAAGCGCTGACATCGCGCGCCAGTTTTTTCCCGATAATTTCATCATGGCGGCGCACAGATATACCGCTGGCCGGTTTGCGGGCACCAAGGTCTTGGGTGCCAATAACACTGCCTGCTGCCATATCGCGCTTTAACACCAGACTTTTCATAAAAATATCGCGCATGGCGACAACATTTTCGCTAATGCTGGTTTTTTCATGCGGGTTGGCCCGCATCTCTTCCACATAGCGCACACCACGCACCAGTTCGGCCATTTCCTCAACTGTCAAAGAGGCCACAACATCGGGCCCAAAAGCCCGCCGGGTCAACGTTAAATGAACTTCAAGCACCTGCGCACCCTGCCAGGCGGCAATAAGCCCTGGAAAGATCGTTGCTGAATGATCAGACAAACCAACAGCCGTGCCAAACCGCTCAGCAAACACCGGCAACATGTTAATACCGACCTGATCAGCCGCTGTTGGATAAGAGGTGGTGCATTGCAGTACACACGCTGGCACATTTTTAGATTTGATAAAATTGACGGTGTCGGCGATTTCATCGAGATCGCTCATGCCCGATGACAGAATAACCGGCTCGCCGCCTTCACACAATTTGCCGATCATCATGTGGTTGTTGACTTCACCAGAAGCAATTTTCCAAGCCGCTACCCCGACACCTTGCAACAATTCAACCGCTTCATCGCTAAAGGGGGAGGAGACAAAAGCCAGCCCCAGATCATCGGCATGTTGTTTCAATCCGACCCACTGGTCCTTGCTGAACTCCATCCGCTTCCAATAGGCAAAGCGTGTATCATCTTGCGGGCTGAACCGTTTGCGCCACGGCTCATGCACCGAGCTTTCAGCTTCAGCAATATGGGTCTGGAATTTAACCGCATCAACGCCTGCTTCGGCTGCCGCATCAATCATCGAATGGGCGGTGCCAAGGCTGCCGTCATGGGCCTGGGCTATTTCGGCAATAATTGTACAGGGCGCCGATTTTTCAGGTGATGAAATCCAGGATTTGGTCATGGTTTCCGGTTCTTTTAAGGTTTGCCCGACAAAAGTTGCTCGGCACGTTCAAAGTCGCTTGGGTTATCAATGCTAACGACCTGTTCGTCAACCACAATCGCCTCGGCGCTGGTGCCATGAATAGAGTTGTGGGCCAGAAAGGCTTTTGTATTGACCGCATAGGCCAAACCGTTGCGAATATAGGTCGGTGCCAGACTTTGCCGGTTAATATTGGCACTGGCCGTGCTGATCACAAACCGGGCCGCACCCGCCTCATCAATTTCAAACTGTTTAAGCGGATGATACGACACCGGCACCGCTGAAACTGTAAAGGCGGCATCGCGTCCGTCAGCTTCGGCCGCCAGAACTGTCTGGCGGACAATATCCACACTGCGTAACGGCGATGACGGCTCAAGCAGACACAAGGTGTCAAATACCTCACCACGGGCGGCAAATGTTTTAAGGCTATGGCGTATGGCATCGGCCACCAGCGCCGTATCACTGGCCAGTTCTTCAGGTCTTAACCACGGCGTTTCAACCCCGAGTTTTTGGGCCTCTTTGGCATAAATATCTGAATCAGTTGAAACAAAAATCCGGTCAAACAAATCCACATCCAACCCACATTGCACCGCCCGAGCCAGAAGACTGGTACCATTGATCTCCTGCAAATTCTTGTCAGGTACTCCTTTGGAACCACTGCGGGCCGGAATAATGGCTATGCGTTTTTTATCGTTCACTGTTGAACTCTCATTTCGTTGGCAGGATATGCAAGCTGATAACTTCTTCTATATACCGCTTCGCCAAATAGATAAAATAAATACCGGTGAGCGTATGTCGGAAAATCTACTGGCCTCTTCTTGTCCCTATTATATAAAACCTCTAGATTTCGATCTGAACTATCATATGTCGGGCAATTAACGTGCAAAACTCGTTTCCATTTTCCAGTGTTGAACTGTTCAAAGGTTTAACGCCTGATCTGCGCCAACAGATTGAGGCAATGCTGGTAACCCGCAAATTAGCCAAAAACGAGACCTTGTTTCAAAAGGGTGATGAAGGCGATGGGTTGTATATTGTCCTTGAAGGGTCAATCCACATTTCTTCTGTTTCTTCCGGTGGCAAGGAAGCTTCTTTTAATGTGCTGCAACCGGGCGCGGTTTTTGGCGAAATTGCCTTGCTTGATGGTGGTGAAAGAACTGCCGATGCAATAGCTGGCACGGCTTCGCTGCTGTCATTTTTGCCCCGGCAAAAGTTCAGACAACTCCTTGCCCGCGAGCCCGATTTTGCTTTTGAGCTGATCGCTGTCCTGTGCGGGCGTCTGCGCCGCATGAGTGGCATCATTGAAGATTTTCTGCTGCTCGATATCCGCACCAGACTGGCCCGCCAGTTGATCAACGAAACCGATGCTCTGCATTTGTCACAGGAAAATCTGGCCCAGTTTCTGGGCACCTCGCGGGTGACAGTCAACAAGCATCTGCAAGAGTGGAAAAAGCGCGGCTGGATAGAGCTGGCCCGGGGCAGGGTTACTGTCCTGGACCGGGCCGCGCTTGAGGAACTGATAGAAACCAGATTGAGCGATTACGACAGTCTGGTCTAAATTGCTCTAAAAATGATAGGAAACACCAACCCGCAGGCTGTGCGCATCATCATAGGAAATTTTGCGTGTGCCGCTGGTGAATTTGTAGTCTTTCTTGCCGAAATTGTGGTAGAGATATTCGCCTCTCAACGACCAGTTTTCACTGACCTTGTGCTCAACCCCGGCACCGATAACCCAACCGGTATGAAATTTGGTTTTGCGTTTGCCACCACTGCTGAGCTTGTGACTGCCAAGACCAAAGCTGACACCGCCGGTGCCATAAAGAAGGCTGTCACCAAGGCTGGTGCCAATGCGCAGCCGGGTGCTTGCAAACGGTGTGATAATGCTCTTGGAAAAGGGCCCCCTGGCATTTTTCTTGCTCAGACCAAACAGATTGGCATCGGTTTCAAGGCCGAAAACAAGACCATCACTCTGCCAGTTGTAACCACCATGAACACCGCCATCAATTACAGAGTTTTTAAGTTTGGTGCCTGAGGTTTTGTCTTTCCCGTGGCTGCGACTCCAACCGGTCTGGGCGCCAAGGTAAAACCCCTGCCAATGCTGGCGGCCCATGGCTGACAGATCGCTTTTATCCGAAGAACCTGCCACCGCCGGGGAATAAGAAGAAGCAGCAGCAGTCAGGGCGATGATCATTGCTGCAATTGAGGTGTAATTGATTGTCATGTTTTTGCCTTTTGGTTTTAAGGATTAAGTTTGTTAAAAGGCAATAAAACGCAAATCGGCAATTGGTTCTGTAAACTTCCTTACAGTTCGTCATAAAAATTACGAGTACGAAGTCATGGCACAAATTAGTGAAAAACACAGAGCCGGACTGCAAGGCTCACAAGAAGGCTCACAAGAAAATACCAGGAGCGCTTTTATGACACCAAATGCACGGACATTTTTCCTCGAACAGGAAAAGCAAAACCAGCGCTTGATGGCCTATGCCAAATTCGGGGTGATAACGGCCATTTCGCTGTTTGATTTTCTCGGCTTTGAGAATATTTACGAGCTTGCCTATTCGCTTGGCGAAAATGCCGGTTTTCTGCCTGTTGCTCTGGCTCAATTGTGGCTGTCACGCCAGAAATTCTATCTGCCAATTCTCAAATACATCTTTCTGGCGATGGATATCGCTCTGTCCGCCTATTTTTTAATGGTTGTAGCGCCTTATTCGCCAAATATTGCTACCGGGATGGAAAACATTGAAAAACTCTACTTTTTCAAAAATCAGGAATTGCATATGCTGTATCTTTTCCTTGGCTGGGTTTTGCTGACCTATTCAATTCGCTTTGTTGTCTGGTTTGGTGTCTGTTCCATTGCCGCCTGGTTTGCGCAATTCTTCTATGTCAGCCAGATTCCAGGTTCCTTCAATGCAGGATCAGTTCCCGCTGCTTTGCAGAACCTGCCCGAGCATGAATTGCACCAACAGCTATTGTTCGTAAATGTCGATATTCTCGGCTGGAATATTCAGTTGATCATCCTTTTGACGGTCAGTCTGGCTTTCGTCATCTACAGCAGCCGCAATCTGATGATGAAGTTCTACAAATCACAATTGCAACGCAATATTCTCTCGCGATACTTTTCCCCAAGCGTGGTGGAGCGTTTGATCGACGAGGGCACCGAAAGCCTGCCCCGGCAAAAAACCAATGCGGCGGTGTTATTTGTCGATATCGTCGGCTTTACACCCTTGTGCGAACGCATATCACCTGATGAGCTGCTGACCATGTTGCAGGAGTTTCATTCAATACTCGAAGAAATCGTCTTTGAGCATGGCGGCAATATGGAAAAATATATTGGTGATGCACTGATGGCCAGTTTCGGGGTGCCGCAAGAACATGAAGATGCTTCTCTGCAAGCCTATAATTGCGCCAGAGCCATGCTCGACAAGGTTGATGAGTGGAACACAGGGCGACTCGAGAGGGACCAAGAACCGATACGCATCGGCATAGGTGTTTCTTACGGACAAACCATCACCGGCACCATCGGCCATGGCCGCAACATGGCATTTGTCGTCCTTGGCCAAACCGTCAATATGGCCAGCCGTTTGCAGGACCTGACCCGTAAACATGACAGCAATCTGATTGTTAATGAAGCTTTTTATGGGCAAATTAAACATCAACTCAAAGACACAGACAATGGCGGGATGTTTGAAACAATCCCCCCCGTCAAGGTTAAGGGCTTTTCCGATCCGGTTGATGTTCGCATCTGGAAGGCGAGTTGATTTCCATGCTGTAACAGATTTCGGACATATGATCGCTTCGCCTCTGGTTCAAAAGACCTTTCTGATTATAATGCGCCACGAAAGGTCAAATCTTCATGCTCGAAATCAAGTCGGTCAGATCAGAAATATTCGGCCCGCTCAGTTTGAGCATCAAGCCGGGCCAGTGCATTGCCATTATGGGCAAGTCGGGCAGTGGTAAAAGTCTGTTTTTACGCGCTATTGCCGATCTTGATCCCAATGAAGGCGAGATCAGCCTGAACGCGAAAAGTCGGGACGCAATGCCAGCTAGTGAATGGCGGCGTATGGTTGGCCTGGTACCGGCTGAAAGTGGTTGGTGGGCTGACAGTGTCGGGGATCATTTTGACAATATGGCCGGGGTCGCAAAGATGCTTGCCGAGCTTGATTTGCCGCCTGAAATTCTGTCATGGCAGGTTGCCCGCCTGTCAACCGGCGAGCGCCAGCGTCTGGCTCTCATTCGCGCTTTGACCTTACAGCCTGTTGCCCTGATGCTCGATGAACCGACAGCCGCCCTTGATCGTCAGGCAACCGCCTGCGTTGAAAGTCTTATCCAGCAGCAATTGGCAAAGGGTGTCAGCATCATTCTCATAACCCATGATGAACATCAGGCGGCCCGGCTGGCCGATGAAACATATCTTTTAGAGAACGGTAAATTGGTCAAAACATCACCTGAACACAAGGAAACATCAGCATGAGCAGTTATATTTCCCTGTCATATTTTGATCTGGCACTGGCTGCAGTTTTTATAGTGCTCAACGGTGTGATTTCGATTGCCTTCAAACTCGGTTTGGCCAAAAAACTGCTGATTGTGTCACTGCGAATGGTCGCGCAATTATTGCTTGTCGGATTGTTGCTGAGCTGGATTTTCAGTGTTTCATCACTTTGGCTGACAGCGGGAATTGCTCTTGCCATGGCATTATTTGCCGGGCGTGAGATATGGGCCAGACAAGAGCGTAAACTGGCTGGCATCTGGGGCTTTGGCATCGGCACCGGTGCCATGATGTTTGCCGGCATGTTTGTCACCCTGATTGCCCTTAACACCCAGATACAACCTGACCCCTGGTGGTCACCGCGCTATAGCCTGCCGTTGTTTGGTATGATTTTGGGCAACACCATGACCGGTGTATCCCTTGCTCTAGATCGGCTGACCGCCATGGTGGTGCGCGAAAAAAACGCTATTGAGGCCCGGCTGTTGTTGGGGCTAACCCGCTGGCAGGCCATGCGGCCCTTCGTGCGGGCCAGCCTGCGCGCCGGCTTCATGCCGATCATCAACGCTATGGCTGCCATGGGCATTGTTTCTCTGCCCGGAATGATGACCGGTCAGATATTGTCGGGCGTTGCACCCCAGGAAGCTGTCAAATACCAGATTTTGGTGATGTTCCTGATTGGCGGTGCCACCGGGCTTGGTGTTATCGGGGCAACTTTTGCCGCCACCATGCGCCTGAGCGATGATCGTCACCGTTTGCGCCTTGACCGCCTTAAATCGTCACATACACCGACTTATTGAAGCGCGTCCGGTTAGTCGCAAGAACATTTCATACATGTCGAGCATCTCTTGTGGCTTGGCATCTGGTTCAATGACTTGAAAACCAACCCATGCCGCATATTCAATCCGTGCCAACATTTGAGCTTCATCAGCGCTATAGCGCGGGCATTGCTCATACAGTCTGACTAGATATCCGATACGGGCTTTATCAACAGCATGGCAGGTGAGGGCGGCTTCATCGCTGCGGGCGCCAAGGCGCCTGACGGCTTGTTCAATGCGCGGGTCAAGGTGAGCGGCAAGCTGGTTGAGGTGATCAAGCTTTTCACTGTGATGGCCCAGCTTCTCAATTTTCTCAATCAGTGCATGGGTGTAGGTTTCCTCCCACCAGTCGAGCAATTGTTTTTGAAAGTCTGCTGCTGAGCTGAAATGATGGTAATATGATCCACGGGTTTTTCGTGCCCGCTTGCACATAGCCTCAACCGTTAGACCTTCTGGTCCCTCACTGGCCAACGCCTCAAGGCCAAGACCAAGCCAGGCATCTTTGTTTAATCGTTTACTCATAAGACCAGACCGGCAAAACCCAACGCTGCCGCTGGTATAAATAAGGCCCATTGTGGAAAGTGCCATAGGCGTAATTTAAAAATTGCAATCATCGCCAATGACCATAGGGCAAACAAGGTTGCCGCACCTGTAGCAAACATTGCCAATAAAATTTCCGTTTCATCTGTTGCTGCCAGCCAGAAGGCCAGAGCGATTGCAGCCAGTGTTATGGTCACCAAATGCCAGCAATAATAGGTTGTGTATTTCGGTATTTTGCCAAGTTCACCCACAGCCAATAATGGTTTGGCAATTTCCCGCCCGCCAGCGATGGCATGAATCAGACAGGTAAATGCCGAGATAAGGGCGGCTGCAATAAAATAAGCATTCATGAGGAGAGTCCTAATCATTCAATAACAAACCATAACATACGGTATGTTATTGAATGATGCAAATAAAAATGCCCGCACATCATTTAATTGCCAGCAATGGAAAATTTAAAAATTTGAATAGAGGCCATTTGAAAAACCTTGATATTCTCAAAAAAGTTATCCAAAAGCACTCATTAAGTGTAGCGTTATAATAAGCAATCGCATAGATTGTGTATTATGATTCATTTCACCCGAAAAAAACTGATTCTGAAGGCCATTGTGCTGTTTTTTGCTGTTGCATACACTCAGGCGGGTTTGTCATTCCAGCGGCAACCGGATAATCTTCCACAAACGGCCAGCCTGTACACTTATCGGGCAGTCATCACTTCTGTTTATGATGGTGATACAGTTGTTGCAGACATTGATTTGGGCATGAAAATCTGGCTGCGTAATGAGCGGCTGCGCCTGTGGGGAATTGATACGCCCGAATTGCACAGGGGAAACAATCGCCACCGCGCCCGCCAGGCCCGCGATTTTTTGCGTCGGCAAATTCTTGACCAGCGTGTGATCATCAAAACCATCAAGGACCGCAAGGGAAAATATGGCCGCTATCTTGCTATAATCTACAAAGATGGCGTCAACATAAATGAGTTGATGGTGTCCGAAGTCTTTGCCCGAAGATATATGGTTAAGCGCTAGAATGTTTCATGTTTTGTTTGAATCGCAAACACAACATGAAACGCCACAATATTAATTACTTAGGCTGGCCCTTCCGGTTCAAAGTGAACCTGAAGTGCTCTAGGGCTGATTACCCGCGCATTTTTTTTATCAGATCTGCCAGACTTGGTTCAGGCTTTTTTTCTTCCTGTGGGGTCGCAGATGCAATTGTTGGGGCAACGGAAGGTTCGCTTGAGGAAATATCTGCAGGGACACGAGTTGGTGCACGAGTTGGAGTTACAGCTGCTACCGATGTTGGCACCGGTGCAGACACTTGAACAGGAGATATATCAGCTTCCCGGTGCTCAGCCATCACTCTGTCCTGATTATGGCTTGTTTCGCTTTGCGATATTGAAGCCTCGAATGAGCCTGACTGCACGGCTTGTTGAGGTCGTTCCGGTTGCTGCTGAGGCCGGGGATGGGGCTGCTGGTAAGAGGGCATAACAGCTTCATCAGGTGCCGATTGAACAGGTGCAGGCTGAATAGATACAGGCTGAATAGATACAGGCTGAACGGGTGCCGCTTGAGCCGCTTGAGCAGGTGGCACGCGCAGACTTGGATTGGCTTGAACCGCCACAGGTTTTGGCACAATTTGTACATCATCCTGAATACTCATCTGTTTTTGCTGGCGCCAGCAGGCAACGATATTTGTAAGGAAATCAGGCCCTGTTACATCGCGATTCCATTGCTCTGAGAAACTGGCCGTATTACTGTGGGGCAGGTTTTCTGCCGGTAACAGGTCAAATTTAATCCGGGTGGGAAGGGAAACACCTTCGCCAAATGCAATGGCTTCACCAGTTCCCATGGTTGGGACGAATTCCAGCAGACTTGCTGCGGCATCTGAAATGCCGGCCCTGAGTAATTCCTGATCGCGCTCATTGGTCAGGCGCATTGAAAAAACGGTGCTGCATTGTGACAAAATGGTCGGGTCCAGTTCAGCCGGGCGCTGTGAAACGATACACAGTGATACACCATATTTGCGGCCTTCCTTGGCAATTTTGGAAATAGCCCGCTTGGTTGGTTCAAAGCCAAGTGAATCGTCAAATGGCACATAGCGGTGAGCTTCTTCACAAACAAATGTAATCGGGACTTGTCCATTGCTCCACAGGCCAAAATCAAAAGCCATACGCGCCAGCACCGACACAACCACATTGATGATTTCTGATGGCAGGCCACCAAGTTCAAGAATGGTGATCGGTTTGTTATTAACCGGAATACGGAACAAATGCCCGATGATCTCGGCCA
>Ga0316189_10002153_pt1 | contig 19369 bp, 19 predicted proteins | sample LowCovwburrow_MG_FD_204930 | JGI IMG/M metagenome (GOLD analysis project Ga0316189, IMG submission 204930) | Coastal sediment microbial communities from Maine, United States - Lowes Cove worm burrow | ecosystem: Environmental > Aquatic > Marine > Coastal > Sediment | place: USA: Maine... | reverse complement strand
ATCTGCATACGGAAAGGCATCATCCGCCCCGTACAATTCAACTGCGCCTTCCAGTCCAGCACGTCGACCATCCCACATTTCTCGCTCTAGGTCCTTCTCCCGACAAAAAATTACATACTCACCGTTTGCTCTGCCTGGGCAGATAACGGCAACGGCTTCAGGCTCTTCAAAGCCAGTTAAGTAGTGGAAATCGCTGTCTGCCCGAAATCGAAAATCAACATCACCATTGCGCGTCTTTACCTTGGATGTCGGTACAATGACTATGTCGTTACTGCCAATCTGATTCAACAACTCAGTTCGGCGACGTTTATGCATTTGCATATTCATACTCTACAGCTCTTATATTGATGTCGCGTAATTAATTGGTGATTTGAACACTAAGTTATTGCTGTTGCTGGGGCGCGGCGCTGGCTCGTTCAGAGTATATAAATTCAAAAATCAATTGGACGCCTACTCTGACATACTCATGCAGCTCAGCCAGAGCAAAGTCTTCTTCTCGATCACCATCAAAACCTGAACCAATTTCAGCTATCTCAAAAAAATCACGGCATATTTCAGCACCACTCTCGGGGAGTTGGTCTATACCAAAACGATCGTTGGATAATAAGCCTAATAAATAACCCTTAGTCCATGTCGCAAGACCTTCGGCTCTCACATCAAGTGACTCCTCATCGTGCGGCAATAACAAATCAAAGCTCTCTTTTGCCTCCAACATTTGCTCGCTCACATCCCTATAAGTCTCATAGAGAAGTTCTCTTAACTGCGACAATCGACCATCATTTTCAGCAGCACCGGGCTCAATTAAATTCAACAAATCTGGCGTAACGCCTGATTTCATATGATTTGCCATAGCTCCAACCACAGTGCCATTGACCTCACTGGGGGAGATTTCGATGTTGGCGAGTGCCAAACAGGCCTCTAACTGTGTGAAACGGTCTGAATTAGAAATCATAATGCTTATCTATCAATACTATTTAGGTGTTTCGCGTTACCGTATTCTACCGCAAGACCAAAGGTTTTTATTCCAATTCCTGCGCCTGAAAACAAGAAATTCACGTATTTCGGACTAAATCGAGAAAATTGCCGGATTAGCTAATTTCAGTAAAATGCCCGAAACAGCAGCAAGCTGGTTGACGCAATCGGCTGCTACGCTTTACTATTGAGTAGATAAGAATGAAGGGTAACTGTCATGGAAACCAATATCCTCGGACTCGAGCAACGCATCGAGACTTTGATAGGCGAGTGTAAACGATTGAACAATGAAAACCGAACTCTGAAATCAGAGCACGGCACCCTATTGACTGAGAAGACGCAGCTTAAAGAGAAGAACCGTTTAGCCTGTTCTCGGCTTGAGAAAATTGTGGAGAAACTCCGCACCCTCGAAGACCAATAGCGAAATGAATAGCGAAATGAATAGCGAAGAACAATAGTGATGATAAATAGTTCAGTCGCCGTCCATCTATGCTTCTTGATTTAAAATCCATTGCCGGCAATACCCTCTGCAACCCCTAACTCTAATCCCCTAACTCTGTAAAATACGAGTCAAACTGGTTTAAATATGTCTAACAAAGGCGTCAATGTTTCCATTATGGGTCGCGACTTCTCAGTCGCCTGCCCACCACAGGAGCAAGAAGACTTACTAGAAGCTGCCCGCTATCTAGATAAAAGCATGAAGCAAATTCAAAAAACGGGAAAAATCATTGGGGCCGAACGCTGCGCAATAATGGCAGCATTAAACATCACCAATGATTTGCTGAAACTTCAGAAAACAACCGTTGGCGAATCTAAGATAAAGGAAAAGCTCGACAGTCTGCAAAACCGAATAGACGACGTGTTAAAAGAAGCGGAATCCTATTCCTGATTACACGCCACTTTCAGGAGTTAGCTATATTGGCGTGAATATTGGTATCTGGTCTGATAGTTCAGACGCGAGATTCGAGAATAGCTGACAATGGCCGTAAAACACTCATTTGAGACACTCTATGAAGTTGCGCAAGCTGTTATTCAAAATTGGAAAGGAGCGAAAGAAAGGCATGTCCCATTATTCAAATGACGTGGTATTAAGTCGTATATTAAGCTGTTAGGTATATTAGATGGATGCTTCCGATTTTATAGCTTTGTTTTTAGTTATCCTCGGCTTTGCCTATATATTGCGCTGGTATTTGAACCGGCATTTTGTTGGGTCACGTACCGGAGATTCAACCTGCTCTATATGTGGAGGCGATCTGACAATTGAAAAAGAAAGTATAGGTAAAGAGATTAGTAAGAGATTAGTAAGAGATTCTATTTCCAAATATTACCGTTCCCTAGAAAGCATAGAGTCAAAGAAATGTGGATTTGCCAAATTTGTAATAACAAAGTTGAAAGAACAGTATCATTTGGTTAAGAGATGAACATCAAAAAAATACCATAGCAAGGCAATGAAAAATAGCCTACAAAAAGCGTGGGCTGGTCTCGCTAACGCTCGCCTTTTATTGCGGCGTTATGCATATGAGTAAATTTCGCCATTTGTGTTTTTGCGTTTTTGCCGTCCTGGCCTTTGATGCACAAGGTGCTGAGAACGATTCAGCCTATTTGATTTTTAAAGCTTACGTTTCAGACAATGTGGTCCAACCAAGCTATCTTTGCTTGTTTCGTAAAAATAGATGCACCCATATTAAAGCGAATGATTCTTTTTCGAAGATCAAGCCGGGAATATACACATTAAAGCATATCGATTTCAGCGAAGATGAAAGCTCATCTAGAGGAACAAAGGGCTTTGAAGAAATAATCAATTTCAAACTGAAGAAAAATAAGATCTATTTTATTGGCCAAATAAAATTAAGTGGTAAATCGGTTGGGAGATACAAGATGGCAATTGAACAAAATATGCATTTGCTAATCGATGCATGTGACTCGTTTCCCGAAGAGGTTAAAAAGTACCCTTTTGCAAATGCACTAAACGGTAAAGAGCTTCCTTTGAGCTGTGAAAACGTACCAAAGAAAAAAGCATAAGTTCGAAAACTACCGCCCATTGGCTTTACTTTTCAAACAGGCAAAAACATACTCGAAGCGGCCATTTGGCATTTTCAAAATACTTATTTTTGTGCCTGAATATTAAAAATAACGTTGCCTGTATGTATCTTTTAGGATACAATAAGCTATGTATGAAATTCAAGAAACAATCCAGTTCTCAAGCTGGCTTTCTAAGATAGAAGGGCTAAGGCTAAGATATTCATACGGCTAGACAGAGCGTGCGAAGGTAACTTTGGCGATTTTCATGCGGTCGGTAGCGGCGTTAGTGAATTTAGAATTAACGAAGGTAAGGGCTATCGGGTCTATTACACAATTAAAGATAAGCGTGTTGTTTTCTTATTGTGCGGCGGTGATAAAGGCACCCAAAACAAAGACATTAAACTGGCGATAAAGTTGAAAGGTGAATTATGAAAACTCAAAAATTTGATGTATCAAAATATTTGGATAGTGACGAAATGATTGCAGAATATTTAAAAGCAGCTATCGAAGAAAAAGATACGGCTTACTTCATGCAAGCGCTTGGCCATGTTGCTAAAGCAAAGGGTATGAGCAACATCGCATTAGAAACAGGCTTAGGTCGCGAGAGCCTATATAAAGCTATTGACGGAAAAACACAGCCCAAACTAGAAACAGTGTCGAAAATTTTAAAAGCAGTTGGTTGTTCTCTCGATGTTAGGCCAATAAGTCAAACCGTATAAATTAGCCCGAAAACTAAGAGAGAAACGGTTCATGGAAGTTGGCCAGAGAACGATTACGACAACAGAGGCAATCGTTAAGTCATGCCGCTTAAACGTTACACTAAAACATTGAAGGAGGATTTAGTTATGGCTAAAACTAAAGAGAAAGAGGGCGATACCACGAAATAAGCGTGAGAGATACCACGAATTTAGGGGTCAAATCTCTTTACAATATTATTTGAGAGTGTAAACCTAACTGTGTAAATGCCATTTAATAGGTTTAGAGATAATCAGTTAGACGATCCTCAAACTCGATCATAAACCGATTGAGAGCTGGTTTCCAATTTCTTATCGGCATGGTCCATTTCTTGGATGCCTGCTGGATCGCCAAGTAAACTACTTTTTTCGCAGAGTCATCAGTAGGAAACAATTTTCGCTTTTTGATTGCTTTGCGAATGACGCTGTTCAGTGATTCGATTGCATTAGTCGTATAAATCACTTTGCGTATGTCGGCAGGATAGTTGAAGAGCGTGTTTAGGTTCTCCCAGTGAGTACGCCATGAGCGACCGATCTGCGGGTACTTTGCATCCCACTTCTCGCAGAAGCGGTCCAAGGTTAGTAGTGCTTCTTCCTCGGTTGTCGCCTGATAAATTTGCTTTAGGTCGGCGGCGATGGCTTTGTAATCTTTCCAGGGCACGTACCTCATTGAGTTACGCACCATGTGCACAATGCACAGCTGGATTTGCGTTTGCGGGTAGACCGCTTGAATCGCATCGGGGAAGCCTTTGAGGCCATCGACACACGCAATTAAAATATCTTTTACGCCTCGATTTTGAAGCTCAGTCAGCACATTCAACCAAAACTTGGCACCTTCGTTCTCTGACATCCATAGGCCCAGAAGCTCTTTGTGGCCTTCCATGTTTACGCCTAAGGCAAGATAAATGGCTTTATTGATGACGCGCTTATCTTGGCGAATCTTAACCACGATGCAGTCTAGATAAACGATTGGATAAATTGCATCGAGAGGCCGTGATTGCCATTCGATAACTTGCTCCAGAACCGCGTCAGTGACTCTTGAGATAAGTGTTGGGGAAACCTCTGTATCGTAAAGCTCTTCGAGCGTCTCAGCGATCTCACGGGTGCTTAAGCCTTTGGCATAAAGATACGTGATCTTCGAATCCATCAACGGTAATCGGGTCTGGCGTTTCTTGATTACCTGTGGCTCGAAGTCACCATTGCGATCACGGGGCGTTTGCAGTTCTAACGCGCCGCTATCGCTGTAAACCGTTTTCGATGAGTGGCCGTTACGCGAGTTGCCGGAACCTCCGCCGCCATGCTTCTCATAACCAAGATGATCATCGAGTTCAGCGTTCAAAGCCTTCTCATAAAACGACTTGCGGATAAACTTCATGGCCTCGGCCATGTCATCTTCGGAGTTGATGCCTTTGCTGGCCTGGTCGACCAAGGCGGTGAGTTCTTTTTTATTCATAGTATCTACCTTAACAGTTGAGTTAAGCAGATACACAGTTCAGTTTACAGTCTCCTGATGTCTAGTGGCTTTTACAATTACGCTTCTTGATAGTGCATCTTTAGAAAACGGTTTTCCTTGGTGAATGCTGCCCTAATATGAGAAGTGAAGTCTAAGTTTAGGTTTTCGAAGTCGCTACTTGAAAGCATATCTTTATTAAGCGTAACGACGTACTGCTTATCTTGTAGTTGATCTAAAGTTGAATGGATGTAATCTAAGTTCTTAAGCAAAGTATTTTTATCTACAAAGAATATATTGTCGTGAATCAATAAACCGGGGTGTCTTTCTTTTGTTTCAGGTGAAATAAGAAGTGCATAATCATAGAAGAAGACTTTTTCTCGGTCGATGCTATAGCTTCCATCATCGTAAATTCTTAAGTCGTACTTAACGATTTCTTTGTTGTCTTTTACGTCCACGTCAAACGAGCATTGTTGATTCCCATAAACAAAGGAGTGCATTTCGAGTATAAGGGCTTCAACTTGTTTAATAGAGTCCTTAGTCTCTATAACAAAGGTATCAAGTAAGTGGATTTGGTTTTTTCGATCAATCCCCTTGGCTTTACGCTGTATTTCGTAATTAGCGTAAGCATCTAAAAACGAGCTTAGCGACGAATATTGAGCTAATTTATCTTGGTGTACGGCAATAGTTGTCTTTAAATTTTTTAGGAGTCCGTCTTGATCTAAGAGCGAAATTTTATTTTTGTAGATTGCATCAAGAGCCATTAAGTCTGATCGAATAGACGATATTTCATTTTGCATGTATTCCTTTCTTTCATTGATCAGAGAGCGTTGAAAGTTATCGATCTTTCTCTTAAATGACATTACCTCACTAAGTTCTTTCTTTATCAATTCACCAAGCCCATCCTTGAATTGATTGTACAAATCGGCAACCTCATTTTCATTGATGTAATTATCACCCTTGAAAAGTTGAATCTTTGAGATTTCTGACTTCAACACCTGCTGCCGAGTTCGTTTGCTTTCGATCTTCTCTTCAAGATCTATGATTTCAGATTTAACTATTTCAAATCCTTCTATGTTTTCAAGGTGATCTATATCACTCTGTGTTTTATCGACCTCAGATTTTAGGTTGTTTAAATCGGCCTTCGCTTCGGAGAGATTTTTGTGTGTAAGTGCTTCGATGCTCTCTTTTGTTTTGGATTTAGCTGTCCTGATCTTATCAATTTCTTTAGCAAGACGTATTGCATGACTATATGGTGACGGGTTTATTCCTAGTAGGAACAAATGTGGTTCATAGTCGGGCGGAATCCGTTTGTCCGTATCAAAACACTTAATAATAGACTTGAATTCCGATTTTTCATCTCGTATTAAAGGCCCTAATATCTTCCTAAAAGAAGGGGTTTCAGTGTTACTGATGGAACCAAAAGTCAGTGAGGTAAGATATTCAAGTACATCCGACTTCTTTGCGAGCGGTTTCCTTTTTCCGTCAATATATAATTCAGGTTGGTCCTCATCGAAAACATTTCTTCGAATAGTGATCTTTTTATCGCGAATCATGAGATCGATACAAATCTCTAAATTTTCAGGGAGTTTATTTTTTGGAATTTTTGAGACACGGCTTTTATTATGATCTTTCAAAAGAGCATAGTTAATAAACTCCACGCACAATGATTTTCCAACGCCATTTGTCTTTTCGTTGTTTTCTGAAGTTTCACCGAGAATCAGATTGAATCCATCTTTGAATTCAATCTCATCAAAAAATATCGGTTCGCTGTATAAGCGCTTAAGCTTTAGCATTAACTATGATATACGGTTCGTCAAATTCAACGATATTCAATGAATACAGAAACAAAATTCCATAGTACAGACTTTTTGCACTGACCTTGTTTGATTTTCTAAGAGCCCTTGCAGCATCAAATATGCTCAGCATATTTGTATCAGATGTCTGAATAAGTTTTAGTATCTCAGCACCGACAATAGGTGCTGATTTCTGAAGATTTTCGTTTTTTGAAACTAAATTAGCCATTTTGTATTTGTCTATTAGGAAAAACATTGCATTTTATTAGCTGATCAACAATGTAAAATTCAGCCGCGCCAGCATCAAAAGAGCAGCCGAGATTAGAAAGTAAACCTTGAATCGTCTCAACAATCGTTTTCAAAGCCTTTACAGGATCTCCATTACATTTCATAAGGACTTCATCACTATAGCCTTTTAAATATGTTCCAGCGCGTCTTAGTGATTGTGACCCAATATCATTTTCCTCGCCTATTGCGTCAAGAACTTTCCCGTATTCGATGTAAAGATCAGAATAACGATTCGTTAAGAATTCAGAGTGATCAGTGAATCGGACAAAAATTTTATTCTCTGGATCGGGCTCTTCAATAAACCCGTTTCCAGCTTCACTATGCTCCTCGTTACTCAAGAATTCAATAATCGAAAGGATAGTGCCAACTTCATTAGGTAGTGAAGTAGATGGCTCGTCTTGAAGTTCTTTTAAAACAAAGTCATGGATCAATTTCAATTTATCGATATCCGTTAGATATTTAACATCTTTGAGAAGATCGTCAATATCCCAAATATCGTTAGATGTATCGAAAATAAAATTGTCATTGCCTAAGGTGCGGACTTTATGGGTGCTCTTTTTAACTATATTTAGTATGACAAGGCGCTTATAACTGTCGAACAGATTGTTTTCGACAAATTTTTCCACAGTCGATTTTGTCTTTTTCAAATCCGACGTAGATGTAACTTGTATAGCAAGTTCATTGCTTATATCCCGTAAGTCTATGGCAACAGCATTGGAAGTAAACTTATTAGCGTTCTCTAGTTTATATCCGTATATGAGATTGAGCAGATTTTCGTAAAAATCTTCAGAAAAATTGTTAATGTCTGTAAGGTTTAGCTTGTTACACGACTCTACAAGTTTAGGAAGACGCGTTAAAAGCTTAATGATTTTTAGTATATAGTCTTGCCGATTCATAGTCATCCCGTACTCTTACGCGCACCCGTCAATTCTGATATTAAGTATGCATTATTACCGCTGTCTCGTGATCATATTTGACCAAAATATTTATAAGGGCTTGCCTTTTTCTTTCTTGCATAGATCGTGGTTTACTCCGTGGGGTAATTCGAAGACACTCAGCTCGTACTACGTAGAATTATTAAGGAATTCAGCATCAAAAGTTATAAAGTAAGTAGGCGCGTAGCGCTGATTACTTACTTTGGTATGTCTGCAGGGGACAGATCACGGTTAAATTCTCAAATGGTGGCTTAGGGCAGCTTTCAGCCTATTCGTTAATCGTTAGTCCTATTAGCATTAGTAAGATGGCGAGCTGGCTCCATTGATTGATGAAGTACATCAATAATCTGAATTTGCCCTGTGGTTACCCGATAGTAAATTGTATGAGAACCAACAAAGTAGCTAAAGCAATCAACATTGAGTTCAGGCCGGTGCATTCCCCGTTGTGGGTCTTCAGCGATAAACTCTAAACGGTCTAATAAGCTTTCCAAATAGCGTATAGCTTGTTTAGGCCCAAATTGTTTAGCAGTATAGGTATCGATCTCAGCAATACTTCTTGCCGCTTCTGGCGATAGTACGTAGTTAACCACGTTTAGCGATTAGCTCTCTAATAAACTCATCACCATTTACAAATTCGCCACGATCAAGTTGAGCTTCGCCAACGGCTAGCTTTGAGCGTATTGCTGTCAGTTTAGCTTCGTCTTCTTCGAGCAGACGTAAGCCAGCTCTAACCGCTTCGCTAGTTGATTCGAAGCGGCCTTCTTCGATTTTACTGTCGATAAAGCTGGAAAAGTGTTCGCCAATTGTGACGCTGGTATTTCTAGGCATAATTATTCCTCAATACAATATGTATTACATATTAATACACTTTGTATTGTTAATCAAAATAGCTCGACGGGGTTTGAGTTGTGAAGCGCGCAGCGCAAGCTGCTTAAATCCCGTAGGCGCAACAATAGCAAGGAGGCAACGGAACAGCCTTAAGCCAAAATAAATTCTGCTGCATCGCAGCTGTTAGAATTAATTTTGAGCTTACCGAAGGCTTGGGGGCTTGTAGTGAACGGGCTGCAAGACCATTCATGTGACTCATTCTAAATTTGATTGGATGTACCAAAAAAGGTACAGTGATTTATGGCTAAAAAGAATGCACACATTGGTTCATCGTTTGATGACCTACTTGAAGAAACGGGTGATTCTGCCGAGGTAAGTGCGGTGGCGATTAAGCGCGTTGTTGCGTGGCAGGTTTCACAAAGAATGGAAAAAGAAAACATCTCTAAAACGAGCATGGCTAAGCTTATGGATACAAGTCGTTCGCCTCTTTGGCTGCTTGACCCGACGAATACGTCAGTGACTTTGCACACATTAGACAACGCCGCTAAGGCCATCGGTAAGACGTTACACGTCGAACTCGTCTAAGATTTTCGTTAACTGAGATAGCGCGCCCCGTCATTACAACAGGTAATGACGGGGCGCACAGCGCTAACAACTGTGCCTTAATTACTCTTAATTACAGGATGATCGTGGGATGACGAGGAATTTATGCCCAATCTTTTGATTCTCGAAAATTCTGTGCTAGGCTAATTTCTAGATCGATGCATTACCCCGCGAAAGCATCTTCAACGGGGACTTACAGCGAGCGTCGCAACGCTTGCGCTCCAAGCTTTTATAAGCACGCTTTTCACAAGCGATTTGTCCATCTTCGTATCGATCCACCCAGATATCTTCTATCTGGCGTCGATACATTTATCCAACGAGCTTTTTGTCATTTCGCTCAACTAGCATTAGGCGTATTGCGTAGGCCTAGTGCATTTAACTTACCCATAGGAGGTATTTATGACTAACCATCATTTTGGTTTTACTTAGTACGTTGTGGCTATTCCACAACGAGCCAGCCGGCAAGTCGTGTAACGAGCGACTCTAATTTCCCGCTTTATCCACGGATCAGCATGCTGAATCCGCTGCGGGACTAACACTAACCATCGGAGATTCGTTGTGGACAAATTAACGTATGAACTCAGAGCGCTGTGTAAGCAGAACCGAGACGGCTCGCATGGTACACAAGCGCAACGACTAAAACAGCTTAAGCTCTTTGCGAAGCAGCTAAAACAGTTGGGCTTCAAACATATGGGCATGCGATCGCTCAAAACCAAACATGTTAAAGAGCTTGTAGCAAACTGGCTTTGTAAGCCATCTAAACAAACTAACAAACCGATATCGTCTGCTACGATAAAGAACCGGATGGCGGCATTACGTTGGTGGGCCGGGAAGATCGGTAAGCCTGGTGTCATACCCAAAAATAACAAAGATCTTGGGATACCCAATCGGCAGCGATTGTCCGGCCACAACAAAGCGTTCACGGTGACGAAACACCAGCTCAAAAATCTACCAAGTTACCTGAGCATTAGCATACGACTACAACAAGAGTTTGGTCTAAGAAGAGAAGAGGCTGCCAAGTTCGTACCGGCAATTGCCGTCCAGGATAACCAGATTGAGCTCAAGGCATCTTGGACAAAAGGGGGTAGGCGGCGAACAATACCTATCACTACGGCTGGGCAAAGAGCGTTATTAAAAGACATTGCAGAGCTCAAACAAAACGCATCCTTAATACCCGCCAAGATGGAGTTCAAACAATACATCTCACACAGAGATCATCACTTAGCGAAAGTGAATATCAGACAAGCACATGGCCTGCGTCACCACTACGCTCAACAAAGATACATCACCCTAAGTAACGGGCTTACTCCGCCAATATTGCAAGAAGGGTTGCCCGTGAAGCTAACACCCGCAGATCAAGCTCTTGATGCAGGTGCGAGATTAATCGTCGCGAACGAATTAGGGCATGCACGAATCTCGGTAACGCGCGATTACCTTGATTAGCGAAATCAGACTCAATTCTCGTTCGCACTTACCCACAGAAGTTCACTCCGCAACAGTGAACGGATCTTTGGAGTGATCCTTTTTAATGGCTTCGCCATAGTCATGAAATTATGTGGATAAGTACTACCCCTCTCATGTGGAAAAAGTGATGGATAACTCCTGTGGAGTTAACACACAACCTTTACGCACAATCGAGTGATTAACGGGTATCTGGCTGTTTGACACGGAAGAGCATTAAATAAAACCTACAAGCAGCATGAACTAGGCTTTAGCTTTGATTGCTAAGCAGTTAGCTTTCTTCTTCGCAAACCTTTTGATAGCCTTACTATCATTTACCAACTCCCAGAGATGAATATGACCTTTTCGGCCAAAACAATCCTAGTACTGACCTTAGTCCTTATGGCTTCTTGCGTGACCAAAACACAGACGGACATCCAAGCTGATGAGGCCAGTGATTCAAAACCTTTGCTGGCGCGAGGCGATGGTGGGGTTTCAAGCTTCTATAAGGTTGAGCCTGAAGATGTACCTCTCCGACCAGGGGTATTTATTAGGCAAGAGCCTCTTGAAGCGCATCAGTCTTTGCCAGGCACGGCAAGTAATATTAGGCTCTTATATAGTTCCACTGACGGTTTGGACGGCGAATCGATTGTTACCGTCTCAGGGAGCTTGTTCTTACCAACAGGTCAGGCTCCAGAGGAAGGTTGGCCAATTGTCTTATGGTCACATGGGACTGTCGGCATCGCCGATGTTTGTGCACCCAGTTGGACTGGTTACGTTCCGTTCCACCAAAAGTACCTACAGCAGTGGTTAAATCAAGGGTACGCTATTGTTGCGTCTGATTACCAAGGCTTGGGGACAGCAGGCACTCACCCCTACCTTGCCACCCGTCCAGCCGCGTACAGCAACTTGGACATCGTTCGAGCCATTAAGAGTTTGGATTTCGACTTGTCAGAGAAAGTAGTTGTGATTGGTCAATCGCAAGGCGCAGGGGCAGCAATCGCCACAGCCGCGTACGCCCCCGAATACGCGCCTGAAATAGCTCTACTTGGCGTCGTCGCTACAGGGGTACCGTTTTTCTCCCCCGAAACACTTATCGCTGTTCAACAAGCAAGACCGCAAGACAAGGTGGACCCTTTATTGGGTTATAACTTTCTGGCGTTAACTCTTGTGGAAAGCCTGCTTCCGGAATTTAATCTAGAGGACTACGTGTTCGAAGCGGTGCTTCCGACGGCGAGGGCCGTCAGTAATGTCTGTAATCGCGATATGCGGAAACGGATTACTAAAGAGGGCCTTACGTACAATAATACATTCGAAAACTCTCCTGAAGAGCCACTTAAAGTTGCTTTTAGTCAGATGGGTTATCCAACGTTTAGAATAAATGTACCCATCTATCTAGGGGCGGGTTCCACTGACCGCGATACACCGCCTCGAATGCAGGCGAGTTTTGCAAAGAAAGCATGTGCCGCTGGTTCTGATATGCAGGTTCACTTGTATGACGGATTAGATCATCTAACCGTTTTAAATCATTCAACGATTAATTCAATTCCGTTCGTGGAAAACCTGATGGCGAACAAAGAAGTCAAAGGAAATTGCGATACCTTGCCTTTCTAAATCAAGGTGCCGCAATTGTTTAGACTCACGGCGTCATAACAAAAACTATAAGCTACTTATAAGGTGGCCACCGTCAACTGGTAAAGCAATACCATTAATAAAGCTTCCTGCGTCGCTGGCAAGTAGAAGTAGTGGCCCATTTAATTCATCCAAATTTCCCAATCTTTTCGCAGGCATGTCTTGGATGTATGCCTCACCACGTGGGGTTGCGAAAAAATCGTCGTTGATCTCGGTTCTGAAATACCCCGGACACAGTGCGTTTACACGAATCCCCTGGCGACCCAATTCCAGCGCCATGCTCTTTGTCATTTGAACAACCGCAGCCTTTGACGTCGCATAGCTCATTTGGCCCATGCCTACCCGCAACCCCAGAATCGACGCGATATTAACAATTGATCCGTTTGCTTTGTTATGAACCATTTGACGAGCGACGAGTGTCGCCACTCGCCATGCACCTTTTAGATTCGTATTCATAACGAAATCCCAGTCACCAGGCTCAACCTCGAGACAGCTTCCAGTTTCTGCCACACCTGCATTGTTGATTAAGATATCGATGCTGCTGACTTCTCTTTCAACGTAGGCCAGAGCCTCAACAATGCTCGCCTCTTTTGTAACATCAAGATTAATTGCGTGAGCACTTCCTCCTGCGGCAGATATCTCTTTAACAAGAGTAGCGAGTTTTTCTTCTCGCCTAGCGGCTAAAACCACGGTGGCTCCTGCCGAAGAAAGAACCTTTGCAAAGTGCGCCCCAAGCCCGCTAGAGGCACCGGTAATTAAGGCTGTCTTTCCAGCCACTGAGTGTAATTTTTCTAACATTGGATCGCCTATTTAGTTGTTGTAATAACTTCCTTGAAATCTGAGCCACTTGATATGCAACAAAGGCCAGTAATGAAAGTTGCCTTCAGTAACTATATGTCTGCGAGCGCAAATACAAAAGCTAAGTAATTGGCAATTCGAAAAAATTTGGCCGACCCATAAGGAAAGTTACTTCATCGACTTCTCAAGGTTTTTCATTGAAGGCACAACAATCTTCCCGTAGCCCAATTTGATCAGTCCCTTTTTCTCTAGTGACTTTAAAGATTTCCCCATCGATACCCGAGACACCCCTAGCGCATGTGCTAGGTCGGTTTGACGACAATGGATTGTTTTATTGTCTTTAGTTTCACGAGCCATCGACGCGACGAATTTTGCGACTCGACTCTCAAGAGGAGTAGAAACTGATGCTCCTATATAGTTGAGCATCGTGTGTACTCTGGCATTGGCGATTTTATTCAACGCTCGGCCAAAGTCAGGGTGTTTTTCCATGACTCTAATTACTTTATCGGCATCAAATCTAATCAACACCACGTCAGTTTCGCAGTAAGCGTCGAATTGAACTGGCAGATTTAAGAATAGAGCGGTCTCGCCGAATGTGCTGCCCGCCCCAAAAATAGACAGGTTGAAACGGGACCCATCGGCCTCGTTCAGCCTCAATCTGACGAGGCCAGATTTGATTAATGACAAGCACTTGCTGTCATCTCCTTGCTGCTCGATGGTGACTCCCTTTTTGAAGAGTTTGACTTCACTTTCTCGTTCAATCTGAGCTAAGACAGGTTCCGAAATGCAATCCGTAAGTTTCAGTACGGAAAAGTTAATTGGATCTAACATGATTTAAATGTAAACCTCTTAGCTATTTGAATCAACTTCTTAAAGGTAAAATTCTCATCGATAAAACTATTTACGTTTAGAGGAGTTCACAATGAAAGATATATTTTCAAAGGCATTTTGTTTAGGGTGCCTAGTCAGTGCCATACCATTATCGGCACAGGGTCAAGACACTGGAGCCAACTTGCTCGAAGAGATCGTGGTAACAGCGACTCGCCGAGCCGAGAGTATTCAAGATGTGCCAATCGCCGTAACAGCACTTAACTCTGGCCAGCTTGAGCGAAGCGGTGTACGAGATGTCCGCGATCTGACGCGGCTAGCACCAAGTTTGAATGTCAGTAATTCACAATCAGCGAGTTCTACTCGGCTTCGTATTCGCGGAGTTGGGACAACCGGTAACAATGCAGGTCTAGAGAGTGCAGTAGGTGTTTTTCTTGATGGGGTGTATTTGTCTCGGCCAGATATCGCCTTGTCTGATCTATTGGACGTACAGCAAATTGAAGTACTTCGCGGGCCGCAAGGTACATTGTTTGGTCGCAACACTTCAGCTGGCGCTCTAACTATTACCACTAAGAAGCCTAATCTGGAGGAAACAGAAACCTATACCAACGTAACTGTGGGTAATCACAATTTGCAAAATGTTCAAGCGGGCTTCACAACTCCCTTAAGTGAAGGTGTTTCAGGCATTCGAGTGGCGGGTGCGTATCGCAAGCGTGACGGAACTGTGAACAGCGTTACCGGTGCCGAAAGCAACACTAAGGATCGAATCGCTGTTAAGGGCCAATATTATTACGAACCATCTGACACGTTTAGCTTTCGTCTGTTGGCCGACTATTCGGATGTTGAAGAGCAGTGTTGTGACGCTGTCGTTATAAAAGAAACTCCTGTCGCAGCAGTGTATCCCTTAGCTGGACTACCCGCTGGTGGCGGTGTTACTGCCTCTGGTGACTCTGCCTTCGAAAGCAGAACCTCAAATTCAGAGCAGTTCGACAACCCCTTCAGTCAGTATGGGCTATCCGCAGAACTTGTGTGGAGCATAGGTGAGTCGGAATTAACCTATATCCCAGCGTATCGAGATTTTGAATCGGTCTCTGTGCAGCAATCTGACTTTGTCAACCTTGATGTGTTTAGCACTCGCACTGAAGGCAACAACGAGTCCAGCAGCCACGAATTAAGGCTTCAAGGAGCTGCTTTCGAAGACCGTGTTGATTGGATGGTCGGAGCCTATTACTCAGAAGAAGAAATCTCAAGTCGACAACGAGTTGAAGCTGGGCAAGACTACCAACGCTATGCAGGCTCTCTGTTGCTCGCTGGCGGTGTTAGAGCGTTTGGGCCAAATCCACTTGGGTTCTTGGCGCAAGGGCGTTCCGCAACGGGTAATTTTGCAGATAACCTGTTTACTCAGGATTCCACATCTTTCTCCATCTTTACGCACAACATTATTTCGTTGAGCGACAACGTAGATTTAACGCTTGGAGCAAGATATGTAGATGAAAGCAAAGATGGTGCCTTTAATCAGTTAGACGCAAATTCTCCCGCTTGCATCGGGACGCTGACGAATCCGGCTTTTGGCGTGCCACAATTGGCACCGCTGCGTGGCAATGCGATTGCGCTAAATTGCTTTCCGTTTACCACTCAGGCAAATATTCCAGGTTCCCCTATTACGCCTGTGACGTACCAAGATAAATTTGAAGATGACGAACTTGTTTATACGATTAAGCTGGGCTACGTAATTTCGGACTACGTCAACGGCTATGCTGGCTTTACTCATGGCTTTAAGTCAGGTGGATTCAATCTTGATTCAACGGCTGCGATCGGTGGAGCTGATCCAACCTTTCGTTCTGAGAAGATTGATAACTATGAAATTGGATTCAAATCTACACTGCTAGATGGGAGCCTCACTGCAAATGTCGCATTTTTCCATCAGGAAATCGAAGATCTCCAGATCCTAGAGTTTACGGGCATTCAATTTTCAACCTTCAATGTGCCCCTCGGTGAGAGCACCGGTGTGGAAATTGAGTCGCAATGGCATGCCTCTGATAGTTTGACCCTTAACGCTTCGTTAACCTATGCAGACGCAAGTTATCCTGAGAACTGTGCGGATGGTATTCAAGCAACCGACAGCATCGCCCTTCGAGCGGCTAATCTTTGTGGAGCGCAATTCACCAATGCGCCAGAGTATGTTGCTGTACTCGGTGGTCGTTTTGAAACCCAGGTTAATGACAACTGGATGTTGTCATTTAATACAGATGCGCGTTACGAATCTGATCGAAGAACCAGCACCCAGCCAAGCAACTTTAGAACCGGCACTCTTTCGTTTGGCGACATCCAGGAGAGCTTCGTAATTGCCAATGCACGCATCGGGCTTAGTTCGGATGATGGGAAATGGTCGTTCGAATTGTGGGCAAATAATTTGTTTGACGAGCGCAGTAAAACGGTCACATTTAACTTACCACTACGTGGGTCAGGTGATAGCGCTGCTCGCGGAGTGTTTCTCTCCGAGCCTCGCACTTATGGTGCAACATTGCGTTGGAATTATTAATTCAAGCCGCTTACCTAATTTTGTTTCGGGCCCGATTATACTAATCGGGCCCAATTTAACTAAGTTATTAATTTTTTATGAACGACAATCTACCGATAATTGTTGGCGTTGGTCAAACCGTAAACCATTGGGATGGCACTAGTGCAGCAGAAGCGCCAAGTCCGTTGCAGCTAATTACTGAAGCTTCGAGCAAGGCAATCGAAGATACTGGTCTTACCGGTCTGGCAGCACATTTTGACTACTTAGCCGTCGTCCGTCTTTTTTCTGACTCGGTTCGCGAGCAATTCTTTCCGTTCGGGCAGGTCGATAACTATCCTCAAGCAGTTGCATCGCAGTTGGGCGCAACACCTGTCACAAAGATATATTCCACCGCTGGTGGAGAGCAACCTCAGTCGCTCGTCAACGAATTGGCGAAGCGCTTATATGAGGGCCAAAGCAAGCTTGGTTTGATCACAGGTGCTGAAGCAATTGGTGCATTAAAAATGGCATTGAAAAACCACCATCGCCTAGACTGGTCGTCATCTGAGTCAAGGGAGCTCGACGACCGCGGCGCACAAACAGATTTTATATCTCAGTATGAAGTTGCTAATGGTTTGGGCATGCCGCCACAAACCTACGCGCTTATGGAAACCGCCTTACGAAACCGTCTAGGCTTAGGAAAAGAAGCCTATTTACAGTGCATTTCAGAAATGTTCGCCAATCTTTCACAGGTGGCGGCCAACAACCCTTATGCCCAATTCCCAGAACCTCGTACCGCCGAATTCTTGTCTACGCCTTCTAAAGATAACTTCCCCGTTTGTGAACCATACTTAAAGTGGCACGTTGCTCAGGATTCAGTCAATCAGGGTGCGGCTTTGATAATGACTACTGTTGGCTTTGCCAAAAAACTCGGCATTGCCGAAGATAAGTGGATTTATCTACATGGGCATTCTGAAGTTAAAGATAAGCTAGTGAGTGAACGACCGGATCTATCACTTTCACTGGCGCTTGAAGTCGCAATCAGCGAGGCTGTGAATGGTTCAGGTATAGATTCGGCAAAAATCACACATCGTGATATCTATAGCTGTTTTCCAATTGTGCCCTACTTAGCAGCAGAGGTACTGAATCTTAACCCACTAAAAGATTCGCTCACTGTAACGGGCGGGCTACCATTTTTCGGTGGTCCTGGAAACAACTACTCAACGCATGCCATTGCATCAATGGTAGAGCTGCTGAGAAAGAATACCGGCGACTATGGTTTAGTGGTTGCTAACGGAGGGTTCTTGAGCAAGGAATCCGCTGGCGTGTATTCGGCGCAGCAGCCCCCTAGCTGGCAACCGTTTGAACCAGCCAAAGCGAAGATGCTTATCGATAAGCAGAAATCGGTAGAGTTGCTAAAAGAGGATGGCGAAGCTGTTATATCAGCTTACGGAATTCGATACGCAAGGGCGGGGGTCGATCATTGTTACGTAGCTGCTGAAAATTCGAAAGGCCGATATCTAGCCAAAGCTAATTTAGAACACCGCTCAACCATGGCTGCAATGGCTGAGGTCGAAGAATTGCTTGGCAAAAAAGTGAAGATTGCGAGCACAGACGGTGAAAATACAATCGTTAACCAACATCAAATACCCTCATCTGATGACCAATATTTTGGAGAAACAATGACAGATCTAAATCTGCCCAATTCGTATAAGTACGTTCAAATAAATCGCCTAGGCAACATACTTGAAGTGACACTGAACCGCCCAGAATCTTATAACGCATTGTTCAGCGAAGCGCACTTTGAATTAGCCGAGATATTTGATGCATTCGAAGCAGATAAGGATCTATGGGTTGCGATTATTACGGGGAGTGGAGACAAGGCTTTCTGTAGTGGCAATGACCTAAAAGTCACCGCCAAGGGTGGAGACATGTCTATTCCTAAAAGCGGCTTTGCTGGGCTTTGTTCACGCATGAATCGTGAAAAGCCCGTTATCGCTGCTGTCAATGGGCTGGCATTTGGTGGAGGCATGGAGGTCGTGCTAGCCGCTGATATGGCTGTTGCTGAGCCGCATGCTCAATTTGCTCTGCCTGAAGTTAAAGTTGGGTTGTTTGCCGGTGCAGGAGGCGTGCAACGCTTGAGCAAACAGATCGGGCGAAAGGCCGCCATGGAACTTATATTAACCGGGCGAGCAATTTCTGCTGAACAGGCACAAGAGTACGGAATAATTAATTCGGTTACTGAAGGTATTAGTGCGCTTGACCATGCTCGTCAGATAGCCAAAACGATAGCCGCAAATTCTCCGTCTGCGATCCGGGCTTCTAAGCGAGTGCTAAATGAGGTTGACCGGATCGATGACGTTGCTGAAACATTTAAGCTGAGTGGGCCTGAGTTCAAAAAATTACTGCAAACAAAAGACGCACGCGAAGGTGTAACCGCATTCGCCGAGAAAAGAAAGCCCACTTGGCTGAATGAATAGTTAATTGAACTGAAGTCTAAATATTTTTGAACCTGATTTAAACGAGGTCTAAACGATGAAACA
>Ga0316189_10002152_pt1 | contig 19376 bp, 13 predicted proteins | sample LowCovwburrow_MG_FD_204930 | JGI IMG/M metagenome (GOLD analysis project Ga0316189, IMG submission 204930) | Coastal sediment microbial communities from Maine, United States - Lowes Cove worm burrow | ecosystem: Environmental > Aquatic > Marine > Coastal > Sediment | place: USA: Maine... | reverse complement strand
TTGAACTGTTCTGCCGAGCAGATACTGCCCTTCTCAACTGGTGTAATCGGTGAGCAGTTACCAATGGACGTTATGCGCTCTGGTATTAAACAGGTCGTTCAAAAGCCTTCTGAAGATAACTGGTTAACCGCAGCAAAAGGTATTATGACTACTGATACGGTTGCTAAAGCAGTATCAAAGACGGTGAATATCGGGGAGCATAAAATCACATTGAGCGGTATTGCCAAGGGCTCAGGAATGATTTGCCCGAACATGGCGACCATGCTGTCTTTTATCGCCACTGATGCAAATATCGAAGCAGATTTTTTACAGCAGTGTTTATCTGATGCTGTCACTAGCAGTTTTAATTCGATAACTGTTGATGGTGACACATCAACTAACGATGCCTGTGTATTGATCGCAACGGCTAAAGCAGGTAACAGGCAACTAAATAAATCTTCAGCTGAGGCAGGAGCATTCATTGAGGCGTTAAATGAAATCTGTCAGCAGTTGGCTCAAAGCATCGTGCGCGATGCTGAAGGTGCCACCAAGTTTGTGACCGTTACTGTTCTGCAGGCACAATCATACAAAGAGGCAAAAAATGTCGCTTATACGATTGCACACTCGCCATTAGTAAAAACAGCATTATTTGCTAGTGACCCTAACTGGGGAAGAATACTGGCTGCTGTTGGTCGAGCTGGCGTTGAGCAGCTGGATATATCAGGAATAAATATTTTTCTCGGTGATGTATGCATCGTTCGCAACGGTGGTGTTGATGGCGATTACACAGAAGAAAAAGGCCAGGCAGTTATGAATCAGGATGAAATTGATATCAATGTCGAGTTAGCAAGAGGCATTGAATCAGCGAAGATATGGACGTCTGATCTATCGCATGAATATGTTCGTATTAATTCTGAGTACCGTTCTTGAGTGCTGCTCTTGAGTACCGTTATTAAGCTCCGCAAAACAATAATTAGTTAGAGTCGTCTTTATATTATGTCGGATATAGTTCACGTTGCTGTTGCTGTTATCGTGAATAAGAATAACGATGTCTGTATTAGCCTGCGCCATAAAGATGCGCATCAAGGTGGTCTGTGGGAGTTCCCCGGCGGAAAAATAGAGCATGGTGAAACTGTTTCTCAGGCGTTGAAACGTGAGTTAAAAGAAGAATTAAATATCTTCATCGATGATTCACGTCCATTGATCACGATACCGCATAGCTATAAAGACAAAAATGTCTATCTGCATGTTAATAAAATCCTGTCTTATCATGGTCAAGCGGTAGGTGTTGAAGGTCAGGAAGTCAGGTGGGTAGCAATCAAAGCATTATCTTCCTATGATTTTCCGGCTGCTAATGAAGCTATTGTCAAAGCGCTCCAGTTGCCTGATAGGTACCTCATTACTGGAAAATTTCTTGATGAAAAAGATTTTCTAAATAAATTATCAGCTGCACTTGATACTGGAATAAAGCTCGTCCAATTCAGGCTTAAGCAGGATGCTGCTGATAAACATCTAGATAAAAAAACGCTTGCAGGACTAATTCAGCAGAGCTCAGACTTATGCCTGCAGGCTGATGCAAAACTGTTATTTAATATCTCTGAAAACATTCTGGACAGCATCGATCTATCTCAAATCATCTTTTCAGGTTTTCACGCAGACAGCAAAAAACTAAAGGCAATATCGAAAAGGCCAGATGGCTGCTTATTCTCAGCCTCCTGCCATAATACTGAAGAGCTTGAAAAAGCTATCCAATTGCAAGCTGATTTTGTGGTGTTATCACCGGTGCAAAAAACTGCAAGTCATCCTGATATGCCGGCCATGGGCTGGCAGCAGTTTTCTGAGAGTGCGAAAAACTGTAGCGTTCCGGTATTTGCGTTGGGCGGGGTATCAGAGAAAGACATGAAAAGCGCATGGTTGCATGGTGCACAGGGTATCGCTGCAATTAGTGCGTTCTGGCAATAATAAGACCCTGTTTGACCTGCATGGTATATATGAATGACGGGTGTTTGCGTATGCATGTACTGGCTAGTGTGATAAATGGCCAGTGCGATAAAGCTAGGTAATGATAGTTGAATGTTGCATGGAGAGACAGTCTTTGAGCGGGGCTGGTTAGCCGTGATTTGCCGATAGTAGAAGTTACTATGCAGAAGTTACTATGCGGTTAAAAATATTGCTCAGATCGCGCACATCTTTAATTTAAAATCCACATCTTCCTTGCATTGTTCGGGGCGTAATGCCGGGTCTTCATTTTTCATGAAGCGCACAGAAAATCTATGTTTGCCAGCACTGATCTCAGGATAGCACTGACCGTCTACAGGGATAGAGATTCTTAATAATTGCGCAGCTTGATTCGTATCGAGTGATTTTTGGAAAAAACCACTTGCCGCAGTTTCATCTGTATCTTCAGTACTGTGCCTTAATACGTCTAAAATTAACTGTACTGCACGATCTAGGTGGCCAAAAGGTTGGAACCATTTTTCGATGTGTTTAGTGCGTGTTTCTTTAGGCAGAGTTAACCAGTGTTTTAATGAGGGCAGGTCAAAATCACATATGCTGCCTGGTACAGAGTTTTTCTGTGCTATCGCGGTGAGCAATTCGATATTTTTGGTTTCCTGGCCCACCTGTCCGCTAATTGACTGTAGTTCACCGATGTGTTTCTGTAAGTTTTTTAATACAGACAGGAGTTGTGCCTGGTCTATTTGCGGGCGCTTGGATAATCGCTCTAGCTTCGTATGCTGGCGCTCAAGTTCCTTGAGTATCTCTAATTTGATGTCGCTACGTGTCGTATAAGCAAGAACCTCAAGGATGGAGTCTATGGCTGCGCGGTTATTCCAGTCGGAACCATGCCTTAAATGAAAATTATACTGCTGGAATAGTTTTTCGAGGCGAAGAAATGCCCGTACTTTTTCATTCAAGGGCTGTTCGTAAACGTAATATTCGGTCACAGTTGGAGTTCTTGGTTTCTGGTTGTAATTAGTAAATTAGATATACCTAATATGTCAGTAAATTGTACACTTTTTTTCTGTAAGGGGAGACAATATTTTATTCAATAGCGGCGGCTAAGTTTGCGTATTTTTTGTCCAGACGCTCAATTTGCGCAGATAAATTTTTGATATCACTATTATTTTCGATAATATCATCTGCTGCATTTAGCCGTGTTTCTTCTTTGAGCTGGTTATCTATGATTGAGCGTATATCATTCAATGTTCTATTATCACGCTGTTTGACTCGTTCGATGCGGATTTCTTCGTCAGCAGTGACCACCAGTATGCGATCCACCAGGGTATGAAAGTCTGTCTCCAATAGCAGGGGAACGACAATGATTATGTATCTGCCATTTTTGCTTATATCGTCGCTTGTATCATTACCTTGTGCTCGGCGCAGAACTTCCTGGCGTATTCTCGGGTGTAAAATGCTTTCTAACTGTTGTTTTTTTTCTTTATTGCTGAAGATAATCCTGGCAAGTTTTTTTCTGTCTATTGCACCAGTATTATCGAGGACTGAATCGCCGAAGGTGTTTACAGCCTCCCGTAAAACATCCTGATCCTTCTCGATGAGCTGGTGAGCGATGACATCGGAGTCGATTACCTCGATACCCAGATCATTGAATATGTTCGAAACCGTTGTTTTGCCACTTCCTATGCCACCGGTTATTCCAACCTTTAACATAGCTTTTACAGAAGAGAGAGGTAGCTTGTGTTTATGGCCTCTCCCCATAACAGGGCAATCCAGCCGGCAACCGCCAGGTATGGGCCAAAAGGAATAGGCTGTTGTTGTTTTGTCTTGCCGATTATTAACATGCTGATTCCTGCTAGTGAACCGATGACGGATGAGACAAGAATGATCTGGGGTAGATAGCTAAAACCTACCCAGGCACCGAGTGCGGCAAGTAATTTGAAATCACCAAAACCCATACCTTCTTTTTTGGTGACTAATTTAAATAACTGGTATACAGACCAGAGTATTAAGTAACCCGCAATAGCACCGATGACGCTGGAGTTCAGGTCAGTAAATATTCCAAAAAAGCTTAGGAATATTCCAAACCATAATAGAGGAAGCGTTATGCTGTCGGGCAGTAACTGTTTTTTTAGATCGATTAGAGTAAGCGCAATTAATATCCAGGTGAATAATAAAGCAGCTAATGTTTGCACGCTGACACCAAAGTTATAGGCCACGGTTACCGAAGCAAGCCCGGTAAGCAGTTCAACAGCAGGATATTGTGCTGAGATTTTTGTCTTGCAGGATGAACATTTCGCTTTTAAAAGTAAGTAGCTGAGTACAGGTATATTTTCCCAAAAGCGTATTTTATGACCGCAGTTTGGGCAGGCTGAGGCGGGTGTTGACAGGCTTAGCGTGGTCACATAATTATCAAATTTTGCTGGTTCCATCTCAAGAAATTCACGACATTCAAGCTTCCAGTCTCGTTCCATCATAAGTGGTAAGCGATAAGCAACGACATTTAGGAAGCTACCGATGCATAAACCAATAAATAATGTAACTGAGTAAAATAACCACGGTGAATATTGAAAGGCCGCAGTTATATCCGCTAATAAGAGAGTAATGTTTTCAAACATGTGATTTATAGCTTTTGTGATATGAGCAGGTTTAAACCACTTGGCCCATTTTGAAGATAGGCAGGTACATGGCGACAACCAGGCCACCGATAACCACAGCCAGGAACGCCATAATTAATGGTTCCATCAAAGCCGTTAAATTATCCACTGCATCATCAACGGCTTCTTCATAATATTCAGCGACTTTGTCCAGCATCTCGTCGAGAGCGCCGGACTCTTCACCAATACCCACCATTTGAATGAGCATATTGGGAAAGAGGTCTTTGTTTGCTGACAGGCTTACCTGTAGCGTTGTGCCGGATGAGATATCATCTCTAACTTGTAAAATAGCTTTTTTATAAACGCTATTACCCGCGGCACCGGCAACTGAAACCATGGCTTCGACCAAAGGCACGCCTGCGGCAAACATAGTAGCCAGCGTCCTTGCAAAGCGGGCAATTGCTGAGTTTGTTGTTAATGCGCTAACTACAGGTAATTTAAGTGCTAGCTTGTCTAATGAATCCCTAAATGCTTGAGATCTTACTTTTGCCTGTTTAAATCCATATATTATTCCGGCGATGACGGCAATAAATGTCCAGACGTTGTCGACTAATAAATCCGATAACCCAACAACAAATAAAGTGAATGCTGGTAGTTCGGCGCCAAAACCTTCAAACATTTCCGCGAAGGTGGGTACTACAAAAATTAAAAGAATTGCTGATACGACAACAGCAACAATAAGCACTGTCATAGGGTAAGTCATTGCTTTTTTAATTTTGTTTTTTAAAGCCTCTGATTTTTCTTTGTAGGTAGCTACTTTTTCAAGTAAGGTTTCCAGTGCGCCCGATTGCTCGCCTGCATCTACCAGGCTGACAAATAAATCGTCAAAATATTGTGGGTGCTGTGCTAGTGCACTGGCTAAAGTGCCACCGGCTTCAACATCAAGTTTGATCTGCATAATAATTTTCGCCATACTGGGGTTTGAATGCCCCTGGCCGACAATATCAAAAGCCTGCACCATCGGTACGCCTGCTTTCATCATGGTCGCAAGCTGCCTGCTGAAAACAGCGATATCTTTTGTCATTATCGGTTGCTGCCTTGCGCTAAATAATCCGCTGCTTTTTCTCCTGAGTTTTCCTTTTTTTGGTGTTATTCCCTGCTTACGTAATATTGCTTTAACAATATCAGGACTGGCAGCATGCATTTCACCTTTCGCTGTCTGGCCTTTTGCGTTTGTGCCTTCCCAGTAGTAGGTTGCATTTTTTGTTTTTGCTTTTGTGTTTGCCTTGGCCATGGTGCTTGTCCTGATATTTATTCTTAAAGTTAATCTTTGGTTACGCGATTAATTTCTTCGAGGCTGGTTAATCCTGCAACAACTTTTTTAATTGCTGACTTTCTTAAAGTATCTACACCATCTTTTTCAGCCTGGTCAGCAACATCAATTGCGGTACCATTATTCATGATAATCCGACCAATCTCATCTGAGATAGGCATTACCTGGTAGATACCGACGCGTCCCTTGTAACCCTCACTACACTGGTCACAGCCTACAGCCTTGAACAACTCTGGTTTTGCATTGATCTGTTCAGCAGTAAAACCTTCTTCTTCCAGCGCGAGGCGAGGGATATCAATTTTTTCTTTGCAGTTATTACATAATCGACGTGCTAATCGCTGTGCAATAATTAATGATACAGCGGATGCTATATTAAACGGAGGAACGCCCATATTGACCAGTCGAGCCAGTGTTAACGGGGCATCATTGGTATGCAGGGTAGACATTACCATGTGTCCTGTTTGCGCAGCCTTAACAGCAATTTCTGCAGTATTCAGGTCACGAATCTCACCTACCATGATGATGTCTGGATCCTGACGTAAAAAAGCGCGTAAAGCTGATTCAAATGTTAGACCAACTTTTTCGTTTACATTTACCTGGTTGATACCTTCGAGATTAATCTCGACAGGATCTTCGGCGGTTGAGATGTTTGTGTCAACAGTATTTAAAATATTTAGACCTGTGTATAAGGATACGGTTTTACCACTACCGGTAGGCCCTGTGACCAGAATCATGCCGTAAGGGTTGGCTAATGCGCTTAAATAAAGTTCTTTTTGTTCAGGCTCATAACCTAAAGCATCAATGCCCAGCGATGCACTTGATGGATCAAGAATACGCAGTACAATTTTTTCACCAAACAGGGTCGGGCAGGTATTAACACGAAAATCAATAGCTTTGGTTTTCGATATTTTTAGTTTAATACGACCGTCCTGAGGCACCCTTTTTTCAGCGGTGTCCATACGAGACATGACTTTTATACGGGCAGACATTTTAGGGCTCATAGCGACGGGCGGTCTGGCTACTTCGCGTAATACACCGTCGATACGGAGACGGACTCGGTAGCTTTTTTCATAGGGTTCAAAGTGAATGTCCGATGCGCCTTTTTTGATAGCATCAAGTAAGATTTTATTAATGAATCGTACTACCGGTGTATCGTCAACATCTGAACCGCTGTCATCATCTTTTGGCTCCGCATCCGGATCGGCGAAATCCAGATCATCCAGATCATCCAGATCATTGTCCATCATCTCGTCCATGGCGGCATCCTGCTCTTCCATCAGTTTTTCAACCATACGAGAGAGCTTATCTTCTTCTACAAGAACTGCCTCGGTGTTAACGCCGGTCTGAAATTTAATATCGTCGATAGCGGCGAGATTTGTTGGGTCAGATATGCCGATATATAAACGATTGCCACGTTTATATAAGGGTAATGCGTGGTGTTTTTTAATGAGTTTGTCGTCGACAATACCACGAGGGGTGGCTTCGGGATCAATAGCATCGAGATCTAATACCGGAAGACCGAATTCTTTTGAGGCCTCCATGGCAATTTTATTTGCAGCAAGAATTTTATTATCAACCAGGTATCTGGTGAATGAGACCTTTTCCTGAAGTGCGCCCTTTAGAGCTTGAATTGCGCGCTCTTCTTCGAGTAGACCATCTGAGACCAGCTTTCTGGAGAGCCCGCTAAGCTTGAGTTCTGCTGCCATGAAAGTTCCTGAAGTTTTATTATTTTTTGAATTATTAAATTGTAATTTTTATTGAACAAGCATAGCCGAAAAATTAGTGTTTGCTATAAAAATATCGGACTCAATAGTATTAATATTGAGTGATTCTAATAGCTGTCTATGACCTGTGTTGCTAAGTGAGTGAGTATCAATAATATTGAATACGGTGTTTTGTATAAACTGTTCCTTTGAGAGATATGTGAATTTACTAAATATTGATTGGTAACTCTGTTAATTAAGTGATGGTCTGGAGGTTTATTGGTATTGTGTGAGTTGCACAAAGTGACAATTATTGTCACTTTGTGACAATAATTGTCACCTCCTGAAGGAGCAGGAAAGTAACATAATATTGTAAATTATTGTTTTATATAGGGTTGGTATAGTTGGCATGTTGGTTGCTGTATACATAACAAGCAGGGAGTACGGCTAACATGGAATACAGTTCAATTTCTCGTTTAGAAAAATTTACTCGGGATGTTAAATACATAACTAATAAGAACTTAACTAACTATAGGTAACATACTCATGAAACAAACATTACAGAAAGGTTTTACATTAATTGAATTAATGATCGTAATTGCGATTATCGGTATTTTGGCATCAGTGGCGTTACCTGCGTATCAGGATTACACTGTTCGTGCTCAGGTCTCAGAAGGTGCAATTGCTGCTAGCTCGATTAAAATTGGCGTGACAGAATTATTTGCCGATCGAGGTATGACTGGTGTTGTGGCATACGCTGCTGAGATTGCTGCAGATCAGGCTAACTTAAAAACTGATAGAATTACTGCGATTACAGTTGCCGGTGGTACAGGAGCTGTTTCTGTCGAGATGGGCGGCATAGCTCAGTTGACTGCTACCACTAATGTCATTGCTTATGTTCCTCAAATTGCGAATGCTGCTATATCTGATACTAATTCAACGGGTTCTATTACCTGGGAATGTAATACTGCTTTAACTACGATCGAAAATAGTTTCTTACCAGCTGTTTGTCGTTAATTTATTTTCATTAATCGTTAAAAAAGGGCCTCTATGAGGCCCTTTTTTTTGCACGGTAATATTTCTATTAATCGGCTTTCTGATTTTTATATGAAATATAAAAATTTATTCTCGAATACAGTTTTATAGTAGCAGTTTGTGTTTTGCTTGCTAAAATACTAGCTAGTATTAACTCAGAATATTCAGAAGGATAAATGTTGAAGACGCGATTGGCTGCTGCAGGTCTGCATTTTATGGGCAGTGTAATTGTTATTTCACTGTTTCTCAGTGTGGTTTACTTTATATGGTATCCACGTCCATTTTACATAATCCATTCGGTATTTGATGCGGTAAAAATAGCTTTACTCGTTGATCTGGTATTGGGCCCATTTTTGACCCTGGTTATATTTGATGTATTAAAACCACGTTCGGTATTGATGCGCGATATATCTATTATCGTTCTGTTTCAAGTTCTTGCTTTATCCTGGGGTGCTCATATCACATACAAAATGCGTCCAGTACTCTTTGTTTTTCAGGGCGAAACATTTTACACAATGACAAAAGAGGATATAGATCTTGATAAGATTAATGATAGTGTAAAACTTCCTGCTATCTGGCAGAAAGTTAAACCTGTCTATGTCGTGCCATTAAGCCCAGAAGAAAAGAAGCAGCGGCTAGATACTATTATCTATGGGGGAATGGTTGAAGGTGAAATGTACCAGGTTGCTAAGTACCAACCATTGTCGATGACAATGGATGATGTTTATATGCAGGATATCCTAACCCAGGCAGTCCCGTATACAAGGTTACTAAAAAGTAAAACCTGGAAGCAAAAAGTTGAGAAATTTTTAGAATCCAGTGGTACGAAGGGTGAAGATTATTTGTTTTACTCGATAGAAAATCCAGGAAAATATTCTGGCATTATTATCTATAATAAAGAAGATTTTTCTTATGCTGGACTGATGGCTTAACTTTATTTGTTCAGTTTGCTAGCTAGCACTATGTACTTAAGCGCAAGGTATCAGTTGCTTCGCAGATATTATTTCGCTTTCACTCTCCTTTGGGTAACGACGAACCTGTCAGGAAAGACATTCCAGTAAATGTGAGTTTTGAGCTCTTCAGAATGCTATGTGAGGCTGTCTTATTGGGTGCTCAAATTTTTTCTCGTGCAAGTTTCTGTTATCTTATTTAATTATTATAGAAACGCTAGTGGAGTGTATGAGTTCCATTTGGATAACTTTGAATCATCGTGGCTCCTATAGGGTTTCAGTTTGTAATCACTCAATATACATCTGATAATAAGGTTGTAGCATAGTCGCCTGTTTCAGCATGCAGATATAAAGCAGGTCACTGCTTCAAAACAAGGTTCGGATGATTGTATATATCGCTTTCAGAATTGAGTAAAAGCAGCAGTAGTAACATGCCGGGTTCGTCTATCGAATACGCATCATTCTTCTGTTCCGGTTTGGTGTCGATGTCTGTAATAAGGTTTTTTGAGTACAGATATGCAGTTAAAAGGTAGCGTTTTCTTGCCTGAGATATTTTTTCTGCACCATCAAGCAAGTCTGTTGATGCCTTATACACCTGGTTCCAGTCAGCTTCAATTATGCCTTTATAGATGGTCATCCATGGTTGGATTTGAGGTGCTTGTACGCATGCGTAGCTTTCTAGCATGTTAGTCACTTCTCGTAATTTTTCTTTATCTAAAAATGGCATGATCGATGACATGTTCAGATGGATGCTGTCATTAAGTAAGGTGACTCTTTCCACAGAACAGTCTGATAATAAGCTTTTTAGGGTGTTGACTGCACTCCAGCGCGTACTATCTTTGTTATCGAGATCACCGTATGGGCCAGTGGCATCACCTGCTAATAAATATTGTATAAGATTTACCGCGTTATAATATTCATGAGTTTTGGTCTGGTAATGGCTGTAGCTAACCTTGCTAGCATCAATCTTTTGCTGCTGTATTAGGCGAGTAAGGGGAAAAGAATTGTTTAAGTTTAACTGTATTAAAGTGAGTGCTTTATTATGCGTAAAGCGGGATCTGGCAGAATTATTATCAAGGATGGGGAAATAATCTGAATTTTTTGCTGTATTAAGGTATTTGTAGAGAGCCTGTAACAGTTTTTTGCTGCCGACTAGCCTTGCCTTTATATCAGTTAGTGTTTTTATATCATATGTAAGGAATTCTTTAGCAAGTTTTTCATGGTTCCATGCTTTATCGGTTAGTGGAGGTATTGTATTTACCGGTGAGGCGACAATGATAATGTCGCCGCCACTTACTGCATATACTTGATAGTCTTCGAACTCAGAGCCGATTGCATTCATTACCGTTGCGACTAGTTTCGGTGTTATTTCATATAAATGCATCCATTGCACAAGCAGTCCATCCTCTTTTAGGTGGGTTTTAATTCGCGAATAAAACTCCTGTGAAAAAAGAGTCGATACGCCACTTACCCAGGGGTTTGGTGGCTCAGAAATAATGACATCATATGCCTGTTGCTTGACTGAAAAGAAAGTTTTTGCGTCATCGACATGGATATGGCTACGTGGGTCATCATATACCCTGTCTACAAAAGGACGAAATAAATTTGAAGCGTTAACAACAGCTTTTTCAATCTCAATACTATCGACCTGTTTTATGGTATCACTTAGCAGTACTGTGCTGGGTGTCACGCCAGAACCTAACCCAATAACAGCAACTGATTCAGCGTCGGGTTTATGGACTAAGGGTAATGCGCCTAGTAAGAATTGCGTTGCTTCATCTCCTGAGTGCTGTATCCCTTCTTGCATCGAAATACTTGCATCGGGTTTACCATTGTTTAATAAAACTCTGATTTTACTTCTTACGTATTCTTTGACTGCAACGGTCGAGGTTTTTCCGTCTTCATGAAATATTACTTCAGTTGGGCTTTTTGTCTTGGACTCACCATAACGAAAAACACCAGAACTTAGTTGTTGCAGATCCCATTTACTTGACAGTAAGACTACCGTAGAAAATATAAGTAATGAAGCAACCAGGACTGTCATGCTTTGCATGCGATTTTTTGTATTCGTTTTTAATAACACATACCATACTATAAGAAGGCCCAGGATGAGATCAATAAAGGAGCCACTGACAATCAATCCTTTTAGTCCTACAAGTGGCATAAATAGATGCGTTGCAAGAATAATGGCGGCAATTGCACCCACGGTATTTACTGTATAGATCGCACCCACACCTTTTTCCCCCATTGATGTTTTAAGTATCAAGTGCGTGGCAAGTGGCAAAGTCATGCCGGCGCAGAAAGTGGCTGGAAGCATGATAATTAATGCGATAAGGCCACAAAAAATCAGGAAAACAGGGTATGTCTCGTTCGTATGATTAATGGTAATTAATAGCCAGCTCATTAAATCGTAACTGCTAATGTAGACCCAGATAGATAGCAATGCGCCCATACCCATAACAATTTGGGCCGTCGCTAACATTTTCCACGGGTTTTTTAGTGGTTGTTTTCTTTGGCTGAGCCATAAGCTTCCTGAGGCTAATCCTAAAATGAATACGGCTAACATGATCTCAAAAGAGTGTGTGGAGGAACCCATCACAAGCGTTAACATTCTTATCCAGCCGATTTCATAGAGAAATGATGAAAAACCTGTAAAAAAAGAAATTAATAAAAGTCCGGGTATGATGTAACTTGACGTGCCTGTTTGTTCGCTGTCTAACGGTTTCTGTACTTTTATATTATCTGGTGGTGCAGAGTCAATGCTGTTGCCTTTAATTACTGACCAAACAATAATGGCCAGTAGAATATTTAGAATTCCTGCAGTTAGTACGGTGCCGGGGAGCCCTACTTTGTCAATTAATATGAAAGAGCTGGCTAGTACACCAATCACTGCGCCAAAACTGTTGGTGAAATATAAAATTGATATTGATTTTGCCGAGTTTTCAGGAAATATACGTAAAAGCCCGCCTACCATTAGTGGGAAGGTCATGCCTAGCAAGATAGACTGGGGTAATATGAGAAGAGCTGCTAGCGAGTATTTAATTGCATATATTGCCATAGGCATATCGGCAAATGCAGGAAGTATTTGATCAAAAGTTAATTCTGTTGTTTTTATGAAGGTGCTATGAAATATCAGTGCAAGAAGGCCGATGAGGCCTTCTATGATAGCGTAGCGTTTAATCAGTCCGCTCCATCCGACCGAATATTTAGAGCTGATTGCTGCGCCGCCAGCCAGACCACCCATGAAAATCACTAAAACCAGTGTTTGAGCATAAGCAGCATGCCCAAGAAAGAGTTTTAAATAATGTGTCCATATGGACTCATAGATGAGCCCTGAAAATCCTGATAGGGTAAAAACCAGAAATAGTGTGTAACGTAGCATCGTGTGAGCCTATTATTATGATTTTTTAATGCAGATACTATAGATTAGTAGATAAATTTCATTAATGAAAATAATTACTGAATAGAAGAAATGTTCTTGTAGAAATAGTATTGTTATTGGATATTAGAAAAACTTAATATGCAGGCTTGCGTGGATGTCTGCTATTTAGTAAGCGAGGGATTGTATTGACGACGTGCAAGCGAGTTCGGTCATGAAAGGTTTATGAAAATTTTATCACTGAGGACAGGGTGATAAATCATCTACAAGACAATTGCTCACTTACCTGCACTTAATTTTATTCGATGTTAAGTTTTTGCAGCCGGTAGCGCAGCTGCCTAAGGCTTAAGCCCAATAATTTCGCTGCAGCTGTTTTATTCCAGCGTGTTTGTTCTAATGCCGTCATAATACTTTGACGCTCCTGTCCAGCCAGGTCCATAGGCTCGACAGGTGTGCTATTTGATTCTGAAACATCATTGCTTGTTGAGTGTTTCAGGTGTAGGTCATGTTTGGTAATGATGCTGTCATCTGATAATGCGATGGCACGTTCCAGAATATTTTCCAGTTCTCTGACATTTCCGGGGAAATGATAGTTTTGCAGGGCTTCCATTGCTTCTGCCTCAATTGAGGGTATTGTTATGCCCATTTTCTCAGCCAGGCTATTGAGCAGCTGTTCAACAAAAAACGGGATATCCTCTTTTCTGTCACGCAAACTGGGGATTGTAAGCTCTATAACATTAATCCGATAATAAAGGTCTTCTCGAAATACGCCATCCGAAACCAGCTTGACCAGGTTTTTATGACTGGCGCTGAGAACTCTGACATCAACGGGGTTTTCCTGTGCTGCACCAACAGCTCGTACTGCTTTTTCCTGGATCACTCGCAATAATTTTACCTGCATGTTCAGTGGCAGTTCAGCAATTTCATCAAGGAATAGTGTGCCGCCATTGGCGGCTTCGAACAGTCCCTGTTTATCACAGTGTGCGCCGGTGAAGCTGCCTTTGAGGTGACCAAAAAATTCACTTTCCATCAGTTCTGTGGGAATAGCACCGCAGTTGACCGGAATAAATGGCCCGTTGTTGCGTGGGCCTTGTTGATGAATCATTTTGGCAACACGTTCTTTACCTGAACCGGACTCACCATGGATAAATACCGGAGCCTGGTTTCTTGCCAGTTTGGAAATTTTTTTTAATAAGCTTTTTACTACTGCTGAATTACCGGTGATATTTATTTTATTTTCGATGGTTTCTTTGTTCTTGTTTGTTTCAGGAATGGTAGTGGCTGCGGAAACAAGATTACGTAAAATCTGAATATCTACCGGCTTGGAAACAAAATCAAAAGCACCGGCCTTTAATGCTTTTACGGCTGATTCCATATTGCCATGTGCGGTTATAACTGCGATAGGCAAGTCTTTAAATTTTTTCTGAACATGTTCAACCAGTTCAATGCCATTGCCATCAGGTAAACGCATATCCGTCAGGCACAGGTCAAAGTGTTCGGTGTCCAGGAGGACTTTTGCATCAGTTATATTGAGTGCGGATTGAGATGCGATGTCCATACGCATCAAGGTGATTTCAATGAGTTCGCAAATATCTACCTCATCATCAACAATGAGTACTTTTTTTGCTGTCATAGATAATGCCTGAGTTGGTTCATTTAAAAATCAGAAGTCTTAATTACGCGTTTTTTGAAAATCGTGTTTTTGAAAATATATCCTAAAACAGGTTCCGCCAGTAGATAGTGGAATGTGGCGTATCTTAGCACGGTTGCTCTCAATCACTTCTTTGGTAATGTATAAACCAAGGCCGGTACCTTCAGAGCTGGTGGTGAAAAATGGGTCAAATATATTCGCCTGTGTTTCTTCATCAATGCCAGGCCCATTGTCAATAATATCAAGGTAGGGTTGATCTATTATTTCATCAATCTCCCCCCTGAGGTTAATCATAATATTAGAGAGTTCCATTTGAGAATGATTGATTGCGTTGCTGCATAAGTTCCACATCACCTGATGTAACTGACCGGAGTCAAATGATATTTTAGTAACTTGAGATTTGATTCGTATCTGTATTTGATTGGTCTGTAGTTTATGTGTTGAAATAAATTCTTCTTTAAACTGCAATAACCATTGATAGAGGTCTATTGCTTCAGGCGTGCCGCGTTGCTGTCTTGAAAGTTGAAGAACGTTCTCAACGATACCATTGAGACGTTTTGACTGTGCATTGATGATATTAGTTAATTTTTTATCCGCCTCATTTTCTGATGTTTCCCCCAGCAGTTGTCCCGCATGATTAATCGCTGCCAGTGGATTGCGAATTTCATGAGCGATGCTTGCCGTTAGTCGGCCAAGCGATGCCAGTTTCATCTGCTGGAATCGTTGCGTTAGCTGGGAGGCGTCTTCAAGAAAAATCAATGTGCGACCGTGTCGCTTTTCATTTGGATTATCGCTCTGATCGATATGACTAAATCCAGGCTGTATGTCAGGTAAGCCTTGGGCCTGCTGGATCGGTTGATGATTTTGAATGGTATGGTCGTTCCAGTCGATAAAACGGTTATATAGATTGATAGAAATATTTTTTAAGTTGGACAGTGAGTTGATGGAAGTTCTCCCCAGTAGTTCCAGCGCGGCATTGTTGGTCATTAATATTTGACCATTATTTTTTATCACGATGATGCCGGTACGCATGCTGTGGATAATATGTTCATTCATTTGAACAATGGCTTCCAGTTCATGACTGGCATCTTCTGCTAGTTTTTCTGACTCCTTAAGTTTTTTAGCGGTATAGGCTGATAATGAAGCGGTGATGAAAATTAGTATGCCGAGCATGCCAGCCTGGGTAAAAGCTGGCGTGTAATTAGTGTAAGTAAATTGTGAATAGATTTGTTCTACGATGACAGCCAGAGCGGAAATGGCAGCAAACAGGATAGTGACTCGTTTGTGTAAAAATAAACTTGTCATAGAAATGCTGATAATGAGTAACATGCCTAAACCAGTTCGAATGCCGCCGGTGGCATGCATCAATATGATGATGCATGTAATATCAACAAGTGTGTGAACGATGACCTGTGTATCTAAAGTCGGTTTTCGTCGGATGATTCCTGTGATGAAAAACAAACTGGCTATGAAATAAACAGCTGAAGTGGTGATAAATAATTTAGTATGTGCAAAGCCGCTGGGAATAAGTTGTACTAACCAGCCGTTTAAATAAATGGCGATAAAAAATAGTGCCAGTGAAATGCGAAAATAGTTAAACAGGCGCAGTCGATACCACGCATCTGGCACACTATGCAGAAATGTATTGTTTGGCTCTGTGGGTAATTTATTTAACACTGGGTTTGTATTCGTTAGCTTGATTGAATTTAAATGTTCGTTTATATGACCGAGTATAGCTGTTTATGCGGTGACCATAGTATTGCCAATAACAAAGCGATAAAGTGATATGGCGTATTTATTCTTATAATTATTTATTGCGTCTTTTTCTTTTTATAATGAACGCCAGCCCCGAAAAAATAGCGATTAATACGACGATGATTACTAATGTGCGTAGCATGTTAAAATCTCTTTTTTGAATAATATAGTTGTTGTTATGAACCACAAAACTGTTAAATCAACTGAGATGAATTCAATCGGTTCATTACATATCGTAATGGTACAGGATGTCTTCCAGGTTGGTGATATTAAAAATAACGCTGATAAGATTATCGATGTTTCTATTAGCGCAAGTCAACTGGGTGCAGATCTGGTGGTTTTTCCGGAGCTGGCACTGGTCGGCTACCCGCCAGAGGATTTATTGCATCGTCAGGGTTTTTTGGCGCAGACAAAAAAAGAATGTTTACGGATTCAGCACAGTCTGAAAGACAGTATTGGCGATACTGGCGTAGTTTTCGGCCTGCCAGTTGAACATGCGGGGAATCTTTATAATGCCGCATTATATGTTAGTAATGGTCTCGTAAAACAGATATGTTTCAAGCAGTCCCTGCCTAATTATTCTGTATTTGATGAAGTGCGTTATTTTTCTGCTGGAAATGAAAGTGCTGTTATTGAGGTAAAAGGTTTTACCCTGGGTTTATTGATCTGTGAAGACGTCTGGCAGGCGGATTGTGTGCGGCGGTCAAAAAATAATGGCGCGCAGGCAATCGTCGTATTGAATGCCTCACCTTTCCATATCAATAAACATGCTGAGCGTATTGCGATTTTGAAAAAACACGCCGGGCAGTTCGATATTCCGATCATGTACCTCAATATGGTCGGCGGTCAGGATGAGCTGGTGTTTGATGGAGATTCGCTGGCCGTAAACAGGCAGGCTGAACTGGTTGCACGTGCACAGCTATTCGAAAGCGATAATATCGATATTGTATTTGATGGCAATGACATTAGCTCTCAGCACATAGATGTTGAAGCCAAAAGCCTTACCTTAGAAGAAAACAGTGAAGCGGTTATCTACAAAGCGCTGGTGACCGGTGTGCGTGATTTCGTGCATCAAAATGGTTTTGCTGGTGCTGTAATCGGTTTGTCTGGCGGTGTGGATTCAGCATTAACACTGGTAATAGCAGTTGATGCGCTTGGCGCAGAAAATGTGCATGCTGTAATGATGCCGTCTCGCTACACTGCGGACATGAGTTTGCAGGATGCTGAAGAGGAAGCAAAAATACTTGGCGTAGAATATGATGTGGTTGCTATCGAAGATGTATTTAATAGTTTTTTAATGACACTCGCCCCGGTATTTAAAGGTGCTGAGGCAGATACCACAGAAGAAAATATACAGGCGCGCTGCCGTGGATTGCTGTTGATGGCTATTTCGAATAAAGATGGAAAAATGCTGTTAACCACAGGTAATAAGAGTGAAGTGGCGGTTGGTTATGCCACTTTATATGGCGATATGTGCGGCGGTTTCGCACCGATCAAAGATGTTTACAAAACACTGGTTTATAAGTTATGTCGCTACAGAAATACCTTATCGGCCGCTATTCCAGAAAGGGTTTTAACGCGGCCGCCAACGGCTGAACTGAGAGAAGATCAGTGTGATCAGGATTCGTTGCCAGAATATGATGTGCTGGATCGAATTCTCGAATTATCGGTCGAGCAGGATAAACCCATCGATGAGATTGTCGCCGAAGGGTTTGATCGCGACACCGTATTACACGTTATTTCGATGGTGCAGCGAAACGAGCATAAACGCAGGCAATCAGCGCCGGGCATTCGTATTACCCGCCGCGCCTTTGGGCGTGACCGGCGTTACCCGATTACTTCGGGTTATCGTCGGAAGTAAAAACTTAGAAGCATCAAAAGCTTTTCACCGCAGAGACACAGAGTACACAGAGAAAACCTTTTTTATTTGTTAGTGCGCCGCAGGCGCACAACAAAAATACCTCTGTTTTCTCTGTGTCTCTGCGCTGAAATATGCTTTAAAGATTACAATTTTGAAGGCGGCGCCTTGCCGTATTTATCCGGGTCTATCGTGGTTGAGATATCTGAAAAATCATTATAATCAATGACCTTTTGCGTATCGGCAGCAAGCTCGACCAGTTCCAGCTTCTGATAAGACAATAACATTATATCTAACGCACGTTTTGTCCAGATAGTATTGGGAAAACGTTCTATTACGGCTTTTGCGCGTTTAGCTGCTGACAGCCATGATTTTCGTTCTACATAAAATTCAGCAACCAGAATTTCTTTTTTAGCCAGCTGGTTGCGCAGATATATCATGCGCTGATGGGCATCACCTGCATAATTACTGTTTGGATAACGCCGTACCAGGGTGGAAAAATCATTGAATGCCTGCTCTAGTACTGCCGGGTCATGCCTTGAGGGGTCGCGTGGGAACCAGGCATCGAGTAAACCCTGGCCGCGGTTGAAGTTGATCAGTCCTTTCAGGTAAAAAACATAATCCATATGTGAGTCACGAGGGTGTAAACGGGCAAACCTTTCAACAGCACTGGTAGCAGAGTCGAGTTCCTCAAATTTGTAATATGCGTAGGCAATATCCAGTTGCGCCTGTTTTGCGTAGGGGTCGAACGGGTACCGTGCTTCCAGTGTTTCCAGGTGTTTTACCGCAATCTGGAATTCTGCTGCATTAATCGAAGATTGCGCTTCATCATAAAGTTCTTTAGCAGAAAGACCGGCAGTTTCGTCTTTTTCTGCACCAGCGCAGGCGAACAGGACAGTTGATAGTAATACAATATAGAGGTGTCGCATTAAAAGTTTCACACTAATGAGTTAGGGTTGTTGCAAATACTTCGTTAGAATACATCATTTGAGCGGATCATTATAACTAAGTTCGACACGTAAATTAACCCGGCATGCATTAAACGCGTGCCCGCACCGAGGCAATATGTCTGAAACCCCAATAATTGAAGCGAAAATTAATCCAATAATAAAGCAGCTGACAGAAGATTTTGCCGGTAAACGGCTGGATGTGGTGCTTGCCGAGTTGTTTCCTGATTATT
>Ga0316189_10002151_pt1 | contig 19390 bp, 11 predicted proteins | sample LowCovwburrow_MG_FD_204930 | JGI IMG/M metagenome (GOLD analysis project Ga0316189, IMG submission 204930) | Coastal sediment microbial communities from Maine, United States - Lowes Cove worm burrow | ecosystem: Environmental > Aquatic > Marine > Coastal > Sediment | place: USA: Maine... | reverse complement strand
CAAGAAAAATGATGTTGAATTGAATGTGCTGCAAGAATATTTCTTGACCATAGGAATGGCAAAAGTTTCGACCTCTGCTTATGAAGCTTATGATTTGGGTATTCTTCAAAAAGGCAAGGATATCGTTGTGGTAAATAAAGATAGACAGATTGCCACTGCCAAAGCCCATGCCAAATTAATGGCGGAAGCTGGCTATACACAACCGGTGCTAAGAAAAGATGTAAAAGTGCTTGGAAAGCAAGCATTGGGGATGTTCTTGGTAGGAACAGACGCAATGGAAGCCAGTCATTATATTAGTGAACACGATCAAAAAATCGCCAACAAATTGGCCTATGTAATGGCAGGTGGAGATCTATCAGAGCCTACCATGGTCAGCGAACAGTATTTACTGGATATCGAGCGAGAAGCCTTTCTAAGTCTATGTACAGAACGTAAGACCTTAGAACGAATTCAACATATGCTTAAAACAGGGAAACCATTAAGAAATTAAATTACAGAAACTAGACTCTAGGCTCTCATTTTTAAAACAACAATTAGAACCATGAACAAACAGGCATACATAGTAAAAGCATATAGAACAGCGGTGGGCAAAGCACCAAAAGGAGTGTTCCGCTTTAAAAGGACTGATGAATTGGCAGCGGAAACCATCCAATACATGATGAAAGAATTGCCTGATTTTGACAAAAAACGAATAGATGATGTCATTGTAGGCAATGCAATGCCAGAAGGTTCTCAAGGCCTAAATATGGCCCGTTTAATCTCTTTAATGGGATTGGACATTGTTGATGTTCCAGGGGTAACGGTGAATAGATTTTGTTCTTCGGGTATTGAAACAATCGGTATTGCAACTGCTAAAATTCAAGCGGGCATGGCAGATTGTATTATTGCCGGGGGTGCTGAAAGCATGAGCTCCGTTCCTATGACGGGTTACAAGACCGAATTGAATTATGATTTGGTCAAATCCGGGCATGAGGATTATTACTGGGGAATGGGTAATACTGCCGAGGCAGTGGCCAATGAATTTAAGGTTTCCCGTGAAGATCAAGATGAATTTGCCTATAATTCGCATATGAAAGCATTAAGGGCCCAAGCTGAAGATCGTTTTCAAGATCAAATAGCACCTATTGATGTTGAGCAAATCTATGTTGATGGGAATGGTAAAAAAGCTACTAAAAAATATACGGTAACCAAAGATGAAGGGCCAAGGAAAGGAACCAGTTTGGAGGCCCTGGCAGGACTTCGCCCTGTTTTTGCAGCTGGTGGTAGTGTAACCGCAGGTAATTCATCGCAAATGAGTGATGGTGCTGCCTTTGTATTGGTGATGAGCGAGGACATGGTAAAAGAACTTAATCTTGAACCCATTGCCCGCTTGGTAAATTATGCCGCGGCAGGTGTTCCACCAAGAATTATGGGTATTGGTCCTGTTGCAGCAGTTCCAAAAGCATTGAAACAAGCTGGGTTAAAACAGGATGATGTTGAATTAATCGAATTGAATGAAGCATTTGCATCGCAATCTCTTGCAGTAATGCGAGAATTAGACCTTAACCAAGAGATTGTCAATGTCAATGGTGGTGCCATTGCCTTAGGGCATCCGTTAGGTTGCACAGGGGCCAAATTATCAGTCCAGTTGTTTGATGAAATGAGAAAGAGAGATATGCAGGGCAAATATGGTATGGTAACCATGTGTGTGGGAACAGGGCAAGGTGCTGCTGGTATCTATGAATTTTTAAAATAAAGATATGAGTTATTAGTATTGAGTATTTAGAATTTGATTCGCTTACTCAATACTCATTACTAAATACTAAATACAAAAAAAATGAGTACCGAAACAAAAAGCAAAGACCTACTGAGAGGCGGACAATTCTTAGTAAAAGAAACCAAATGTGAGGATGTTTTCACCTTGGAAGATCTGTCTGAAGAACAACGAATGATGCGAGACAGTACCAAGGAGTTCGTTGATCGTGAACTTTGGGCCCATTGGGAACGTTTTGAAAAAAAGGATTATGCCTATACCGAAGAGACCATGCGTAAAGCAGGTGAACTTGGGCTTTTATCTATAGGGGTGCCCGAAGCATATGGAGGAATGGGAATGGGTTTTGTATCCACTATGTTGGTTTGTGACTATATTTCTGGAGCTACAGGTTCATTTAGTACCGCATTCGGTGCCCATACAGGAATTGGCACTATGCCGATTACCCTTTATGGCACAGAAGAACAGAAACAAAAATATGTTCCCAGATTGGCTTCTGGTGAATGGTTTGGAGCTTATTGTTTAACAGAGCCTGGCGCAGGTTCAGATGCCAATTCAGGAAAAACAAAAGCTGTACTATCCAAGGATGGAAAGCATTATTCTATTACAGGGCAGAAAATGTGGATATCCAATGCAGGATTCTGCAATATGTTCATTGTTTTTGCGCGTATAGAAGATGATAAAAACATAACTGGCTTTATCGTTGAAAACAATCCTGAGAATGGTATCTCTATGGGTGATGAAGAGAATAAGCTGGGAATTCATTCCTCTTCTACCCGACAGGTATTCTTTAGTGAAACCAAGGTGCCCGTTGAGAATTTGCTTTCTGAACGTGGAAATGGATTCAAAATAGCTATGAACGCGCTAAATATTGGCCGAATTAAATTAGCCGCGGCTTGTTTAGAAGCGCAACGTCGTATTATTGGCGAAGCTGTGAACTATGCCAATGAAAGAATACAGTTTAAAACACCAATTATAAACTTTGGAGCTATAAAAGGTAAGATTGCCGATATGGCCACCAACACCTACGCTGGAGAATCAGCAAGTTATCGTGCAGCTAAAAATATTGAAGATAGAATTGCAATGCGTGAAGCCGCTGGTAATTCACATCAAGAAGCGGAACTTAAGGGCGTAGAGGAATATGCCATTGAATGTTCCATTCTTAAAGTCGCCGTTTCAGAAGATGTACAAAGCACCACTGATGAAGGCTTACAAATTTTTGGTGGAATGGGCTTTAGCGCGGATGCCCCAATGGAAAAAGCTTGGAGAGATGCCAGAATTGCCCGTATTTATGAGGGTACCAACGAAATCAATCGAATGTTGGCCGTTGGTATGTTAGTAAAAAAAGCTATGAAAGGTCATGTTGATCTTCTAGGACCGGCAACCAAAGTGGGTGAAGAATTGATGGGCATTCCTTCTTTTGATACGCCTGATTTTTCAGAACTTTTTGCTGAGGAAAAAGATCTGGTTGAAAGATTGAAAAAGGTGTTTCTCATGGTCGCTGGTAGTGCTGTTCAAAAATTTGGGGCTGAGTTGGAAAACCACCAACAATTAATGATGTGTGCAGCCGATATTCTTATAGAAATCTATATGGCGGAATCTACCATTTTAAGAACAGAGAAAAATGCGAAACGCTTTGGCGAAGAAGCCCAAGCCACTCAAATTGCAATGTCCAAATTGTATCTGTATAATGCAGCTGAAATAGCAATTTTAAAAGGTAAAGAAGCCATCATTTCATTTACTGAAGGCGATGAACAACGCATGATGCTTATGGGGCTTAAACGTTTTACAAAATACACCAATAACCCAAATGTAGTTGCGTTGCGTACGCAAATTGCGGACAAGGTTGCTACAGATAACGGTTATACCTTTGACTAATTCAGATTGAAACTTTTGATTATTCAAAAGTAAAAACCGCCCTAAAAGTATCATTAGGGCGGTTTTTTTAGTTATCTATTAAAACTTAAACAATCTCAATCCAAGAAGCTATACAATTTAGCATATTGTATCATTTGCTCTTCAAAACTTTCAGGTTGGGTTACTTTAACATCCACTATTTCACCTGCATCATTGGTTTCAGGTACCAAAACAGGATTTACGAACCCACTATAAGGGGCAGATTTAAACTGCTGGTTACGATCCAATACTTGTGCATGTAAAGTTTGGTCAACTTTAACCCCATAACCTTCTACCAAATCTTGGGCAGCTTTAAAATCACCTTCTGATTTAATACGTTGTGTTTCTTTCAATAATTGCCCAAATAATTCCCGTAGTTTGCCGTAATCATTAATGTTATAAAAGGTTTTGCCCTCTTTTTCAATCTTTTCTATAACGTTGTCAGCTTTTCCTTTTTCATAAGCCCATGCAGAAACCCATTGCCTATTCACCATATGATCTTCTTCTATATCATTCCCAAGTTCTATTCGAACCAATTGCGTAATCAAACCATTTCTGATATATCCGTCATATGCTGCTTTCCCAAGTTCTTCCGAGTTTTCAACCAAACCTAGTTCCTGCAATTTAGGGTCCATTAAATAGTAAAGACCTACCAAATCGGCCCTACCCTCTTCCATAGTTGAAGCATAGTTTTTCAAAGTTTCTTTTGGCTGGCCTATTCCTGGATTAATTTGACCTGAGGCATGACCAACTACTTCATGCAGTGCGGTATGCAATTTATCGGCTAATTGGCCATGTTTCTCTTCCAATTCAATTTCCTCGGCATCATGTGCATATTCCTTTAATCTGCCACTACCTCCTGCATTATTATAAGCATCGATAATATTCCCAAGGGAAACCGACTTACTTCCATGTGCTTGACGAATCCAGTTATTGTTCGGAAGGTTCACGCCTATCGGTGTACTTGGAGAAGCATCTCCTGCTTCACCAGCCACGTTAATGGTCTTATAGGAGATACCAACAACACTATCTTTTTTATGGGAATCGATCAATGGGGCATTGTCTTCAAACCATTGTGCGTTTTCTGAAAGCACCGCCATTTGTTTTGACATCTCAAAATCCTTGACTTGTATGATATTTTCATAAGAGCCCCTATAGCCTTTAGGATCATTGTATACTTCAATAAAACCATTGATCCAATCTATATTGCCCTCGGTTGATGTTACCCATGCAACACAATACTTGTCCCAAATATTCAAATCACCAGTTTTATAGTAGTCAATTAAAAGTGCCAAGGTTTGGGCCTGCTTTTCATTTTCTGCAACACCTTGGGCTTTTTCCAACCATTTGATGATTTCATCTATAGCTTCGCCATACATACCGCCTGATTTCCAGACTTTCTCAACAAGCTTGCCGTTTTCACGCACTAATGTTGAGTTTAAACCAGCCTCTATAGGCCTGTCTTTTGGTCCTTTGTTGGCAGTTTTATAAAAAGCCTCGACATCGGCGTCAGTAATTGTTGGACCGTAAAAATTAATGGCAGAGGAAGCGACATTATCAACCCCCTTTTTCTTGTTTACCTTTTTAGCATCTTTCTCATTGAAAATCACCTCAAAAGCTTCCCCTTCCAATTTAACATCTGTTTCCTTCAATAAATAAGTCAAGAAATCAGCTTTGAATTTAGGCTTGATTTTATCGTTGGAATAATGATGATGAATTCCATTAGAAAACCAAACACGTTTTAAATATTCCTCAAATGCAAGCCAATCTTCGGTGGCCTTATCCCCTGAGTAGGAAGTGTAGATACTTTCCAAAGCATCCCTTATCTCAAGATTATGACGATAGTTTTGGTCCCACATAATATCGCGGCCAGCCAAACCAGCCTGTGTCATATAATAAATCAATTGCTTTTCCTTCAAGGTCATTTCATCAAACCCAGGAATTTGATATCGAAGTATCTTCAAATCAGCAAACTGATCTACGAGATAGTCAAATTTTTGTTCAACCTCAACAGGCTGATTTTCAACCATTTTTTCTTTACAGGACCAAAGAAGCCCAATTACAAGAACGGTACTTAGAATATGTTTTAATTTCATGATATTACTGTTATTTTTTAGGTGTGTCAAATTTAACAAACATCTATTAAATCGAACTGTTTTATAACTAGAAATTATGAGCAAATATTCATTGTTTTGTTCATAAATTTTACTGTTGCGTTTGATTTACATCGCTCAACCCCCTAATTTAGAAGTATGGATACATCCTTATTAAAAACAGCTTATTCCTCTGGAAATTTCAGAAAACGTGGACATGAATTAATCGATCAACTAGCGGATCATCTAGAGGTTTCCTTAAATGAAACGTCAAATAAAGTAATTCAATGGAATTTACCTGAAGATGAGTACACCTACTGGAAGGAATTTCTTGCCAATGGAGATGCAGCGAAACTCTTTCCTGAAATAATAAAACATGCCATCCATGTACATAATCCCAAATATATTGGCCATCAAGTTTGTCCGCCAGCACCACTCGCTTCACTTTCCGGACTAATTAGCGCATTGTTGAACAATGGGATGGCCGTATATGAAATGGGTATAGCTCCTTCAGCCATTGAACGGGTAATGACCGAATTCATTTGCACTAAAATAGGATATGATGTTAATTCAAGGGGGTTTTTGACATCTGGGGGTACTTTGGCAAATCTTACAGCCCTGCTATCAGCTAGGAAAGCCAAAGTGGAACATGACGTTTGGAATAAAGGATCAAATGATGATTTGGGGATTATGGTCTGTGAAGAAGCCCATTATTGTGTTGACCGAGCAGCCAAGATAATGGGACTTGGCGAAAAAGGAATCATTAAAATTCCTGCTACCCCAGGATTTAGTATGGACACCTCCCAATTGGAGCGCTACTATCAAAAAGCAAGAGCTGAAGGGATTACGGTTTTTGCGCTAGTTGGTAGCGCACCTTCAACCGCAACAGGTATTTATGATGACTTGGAAACCATCGCAAATTTTAGTAAAAAGCATGGTATTTGGTTTCATGTGGATGGTGCGCATGGCGGGGCATCGATTTTTTCGCCAAAATATAAGCATACTGTAAAAGGTATCAACAAAGCAGATTCTGTGGTGATCGATGGTCATAAAATGATGATGATGCCAACGATTACAACTGCCCTTCTTTTTAAAGATGGAAATCATTCCCATGCAACATTCAGTCAAAAGGCCGATTATCTTTTAAATCAATCTGAAGATGAGGATTGGTATAATATGGCCAAACGTACTTTTGAATGTACTAAGACCATGATGAGTATACAATGGTATACGCTATTAAAAACCTATGGCGAAGGCATTTTTGATGAATATTTGACTACGCTATATGATCTAGGGCGACAATTTGGTGAAATACTTGAGAACGATACCCAATTTGATTTAGCTATAAATCCTATGTCAAATATTGTATGCTTTCGCTATTTTGATGACTCCCTCAATAATTCGGAATTGAACCAACTCAACAAACTTATTAGACAACAACTATTGGAAGATGGTGAATTCTATATCGTTCAAACAAAATTAAGAGGCATACATTATTTACGTACGACCATAATGAATCCGTTTACTACCACTGAACATTTGAATACATTATTGCAAAAAGTAAAGAAAATCGCCACAGATCTAGGAACATCCCTAAGGCCCGCTCCAGGAGACAGTGGTCCGATTATTAAATAGTTTAATTCTCCCTTTGAAGGGGGAATTAATGGAAAAGATGAGAAGCTTGGCCTTTCTTGAAAAAATACAATCCCCTCCTCTAGTGAGAAAGGAATCTAAATATCTTAAGGGAAATCATTCCCTCATAGATTCAAGAATTTTTTCCTCGGTATCCTTAGCTGAAAAGTTAATAGCACACTCAATCAAAGCCAAATGGGAATACGCCTGCGGAAAGTTTCCTAACAATCTTTTTGTCTTAAAATCAATATCTTCACTAAACAAACCTAAATGATTACTATAGCTTAATATTTTCTCGAAATGCCGCATGGCCTTCTCCTCCTCTCCTATCTTAAAAAGACTATTGATAAACCAAAATGTGCAAATGGTAAATGATGAGGATGGTAGCCCAAAATCATCTTTATTTTTATATCTATATAGCAACCCATCATTGCTCAAATCTTTTTCTATTGCCAAAACGGTTTGCACGAACTTGGGATCTTTGGCTTGGATAAAACCATAAGATTCCATCAATAAAACGGAAGCATCCAAGTGTTTTGAGCCATATGATTGTGTAAAAGCACCAACCTCCTTATTCCATGAATTCTCATGGATATCCTTTTTTATTTCCTGTTCAAGTTGCGTCCATGCTTCTAGTTTTCTAGTCTTTTTTAGAATACGGGCAACTTTAATTGCCCTGTCGATTGCCACCCAACAAAGCACTTTTGAGAATGTAAAATGCCGATCCTCCTCACGAAACTCCCAAATACCCTTATCTGGCTCATGCCAATGTCGTGAAACAATCCAAACAATACCTTTGGTAATACCCCAAAGTTCTTCACCATTTTCCAAATCTGTACTGAATTTAGCGAGTTGGGCGTAAATGACATCCATTAAAATACCATAGATATCATTCTGTTTCTGTTTATATGCCGCATTACCAATACGTACAGGTTTTGACCCCTTATAGCCACTCAAATGATCTAAGGTTCGTTCGGTCAATTTCTTTTCCTTATTGATACCATACATTATCTGCAATTTTTCTTCCTTATCAGGAATCAAATCAATAATGAACTGTAAGTATCTTCGTGCTACATTTTTATGGCCGAGACCTCCCATTACTTTTATGACCATAGATGCATCCCTAATCCAACAGAAACGATAATCCCAGTTTCTGACTTCACCTATGGTCTCTGGCAAAGATGTGGTAGCAGCCGCCAATACGGCTCCGGTCTTATCATAGCTCAATAATTTCAAGGTTATCGCACTTCTTATGATTTCCCTGTTATATCTTTTATAAGTGGGTGTTTTATTGGTCCAGTTTAACCAGTACACTTTGGTTCGCTCTAGATCCAAATAGATTTTCCTTGTTGTAGGCTGAAGTATCTTTTCGTTATAGCCCAAAAGAAAATAACCATTTTCTGTAACCTCAATATCCCTACCTTCAATAACAGCGTTTTTATTAAATGAAGTGTACAGAAAAATAGTGTCAAATTTTATCGTATTGGTAAGACTAACAATAAAATTCCTTTTTACATAAGTATTTGTCTCGCCCTGTGCATATTCAAGTTTAGGATCATAAAACACTTTGAAACTAGGCTTTCCTTTTATATGTTTTATATACCTGACCAATTCTGGTGGAGCATGGTACGCTCCATTTTCATTATAATATCGAGGCATAAAATCATGAAGCTCAAAGATATTTTCACTATCCGAAAAACGGGTAATCAGAACAGCGGTATTCTTTTTATATCGTTGCTCAATGGTATATTCATCCGATACTTTGATCTCAAAACTTCCGCCTATTTTATCATCCAATATTTTTGCAAAAACCGATGATGAGTCAAACTCAGGCAAACAGCACCATTCAATAGACCCAGTTTTCGATATTAGGGCTGCACTCCTACAATTTCCAATAATTCCGTAATCAAGATTGTCCATATTTCAATTATCCGCTAAAAGTCCGTTATAAGTTGGTTTTGCAGTGCAATTTGACGATTTTTATAGAAACGAAAGGCAAAAACCGCCAAAATCATTTAAATAATGGGCAAAACTATCATAATCTCAAATAGACTACCTGTACAATTACAAATTAGCAATGGTACCATCTCTGCAATACCAAGCGTTGGGGGATTGGCCACAGGTATGAAATCTGTTCATTCGGGAGGAGATAGTCTTTGGATTGGATGGAGTGGTTTGACGGATGAAGAAATCCCAAAAGAATTGGCGCCAAAGATAGATGAAGCTCTTGCAAAGCACGGGTCTTCCAAAGTGAACTTGTCCTCAGATGAAGTAGATGGATTTTATTTTGGCTTTAGCAATAGAACTATTTGGCCGCTTTTTCATTATTTCTTGGAATATTCAGAGTTTGAACTGGATAGCTGGAATGTTTACAAAGCCGTAAACCAAAAATTCGCCGATGCTATTTTAGAAAAAGCAGAAGATGATGATACTATTTGGGTTCATGATTATCAATTAATGTTGGTACCACAAATGGTTCGGGAACAACGTCCCAATATTTCCATAGGGTTCTTTTTGCACATTCCGTTTCCTTCATACGAGATCTTTAGGACCTTACCTTGGCGTGAAGAAGTACTGCAAGGTCTTTTGGGTGCAGATTTGATAGGTTTCCATACCTATGATTATGAGCGGCACTTTCTTAGCTCTGTAAGAAGGTTATTGGGTCTGGAAGTTAGCTTTAATGATATTTATCAGGACAATAGGATTATAAAGGTAGATTCTTTCCCCATGGGCATCGACTACAAGAAGTTCAGCGAGGCAGCTAAGGATCATCAAAAAAACACAACCGATGAGCAATCTGACCTGCAACAAAGACTAAATAGCCATAAACGTTCAACACCAGATGCAAAACTGATATTATCTATTGATCGTTTGGATTACTCAAAGGGAATCGCCAAAAGACTGAATGCATTTGAATATTTCCTGAACAAATATCCACAATACAAGGAGAAAGTCCGTCTGATTATTCTAGCGGTCCCTTCCCGTTCCAATGTACCCCAATATCAATTGCTGAAAAAAGAGATTGATGAATTGGTTGGTCGAATCAATGGGGACTTTTCAACCGTTAGTTGGACACCCATTTGGTATTTTTATCGTTCTGTACCTTTTGAAAACCTGATAGACCTTTATACTTCCAGTGATATTGCATGGCTTACCCCTTTACGTGACGGAATGAATCTTGTGGCTAAGGAATATATTGCAACGAGAACAGATAAAACCGGGGTTTTGATCCTTAGTGAAATGACTGGCGCTGCCAACGAAATGAATGAATCCCTATTGATAAACCCCAATAATTTCGAGCAGATAGCAGATGCACTTTACCAGGCCATAAATATGCCAAAGGAAGAGCAACAAGAACGAAATACCCATTTACAACGAAGGTTGGCAAGATATAATGTTGAGCAGTGGGCTAACGATTTCATGTCCTCGCTACAAGCCCAAAAAGACAGGGATACTGCAAATGTTTCCAAAAGATTGACGGAGCATAGACTGACAGCTGTCTTGGATGATTTTGCAAAGGCCAAGAAACGCCTGTTGTTCTTGGATTATGACGGAACCTTGGCCGGATTTCATGTTGACCCGCAAAAGGCAGGGCCAGATAAGGAGCTGTATCAGTTATTGGATGCCTTGAATACCCTTGATAATACAGAGTTATATCTAGTAAGTGGTCGTGACAAGGACACCTTTACCAAATGGTTTATGCATAAGAAATACAATATGATTGTGGAACATGGGGTATGGATCTCCCAAAATGGGGAAGAATTTAGAATGCTTGAAAATGTAAAAAGTGACTGGATGGAAAAAATACGTCCGGTTCTGGAGTCTTTTGTAGATCGGACACCAGGTAGTTTTATTGAGGAAAAGAATTATTCTTTGGCTTGGCATTACCGCAAAACAGATCCTGATTTTGGAAATCTCAGGGCCAATGAGTTGAATACCGTTCTGACGAGTTTGATCGCCAATGACGATTTAAGTGTATTGAACGGGAATAAGGTCATGGAGATCAAAAGCAGTAATGTCAATAAAGGACGCGCCACGGTACGGGTATTAGGAGAAGATGATTATGATTTTGTCTTTGCGATTGGTGATGATTGGACAGACGAATTCATGTTCCAAGAGCTCCCTGAAAGCGCGGTAACAGTTAAGGTCGGAAGACAAAAGACTTCAGCGAAGTATTATATTGATGGCATAAAATATGTTCGCGATTTGTTAAAGCGATTTGTTGATTGAAAATGCAATAATTATATAGTACCTTCCAAAAATGAAATATATAATTGCTGCAGGGTTTCTCTTAATTTACCAGTCAATATTTTCCCAGACCAATACCGATTTGTTTTTAATAAATGTGAATGATGGGAAGCTGGAAGTCACAAACCCGATTAATATCAGTAATAAAGAGGGTTATGACAATCAACCGTCTTTCTATGATGATAATGACATTCTGTTTTCATCGACTCGAAACGGACAAACCGATATTGCACTTTATTATATAAAAACTGGCTCAATTGATTGGGTTTCCAATACACCGGGAGCGAGTGAATATTCGCCAACTAAAGTCCCCAATAAAAATTCAATTTCAGCTATTCGTTTAGACACCAATGGATTACAGCGTTTGTATACCTATGAAAATGGAAGTGGGAAGAACGAAGAACTTCTAAAAGAGCTAAAAGAGCTAAAAGTAGGATATCATGTTTGGTATTCCCCAGAAATTTTAGTCACCACGGTTTTAGTTGAAAATAGGATGGATCTGGTCATTGTAGATTCAAAGAATAACACCAGTAAAACCATTCACAAGAATGTGGGAAGATCACTTCACAAAATCCCAAACACTACTTTAGTGAGTTTTGTAAAGCAAGGTGACAAAACTTCCACCCTTATGTCATTAAACCTCAGTAGTGTTGAGACCAAAAAAATCATAACACTAAGCGATAAATCGCAGGATATTTGTTGGATGAATGATGGAACTGTTCTTACTGGTTATGGCAAATCCATTTTGAAGTTCAACCCTCAAACTGATTCAAATTGGAATGAGCTAGCACGCTTTTCGGATAAAAATATTAACAATATTAGTAGGCTTGCCATTAATACGACCAACACAAAATTGGTTCTGGTAGCTGAAGAATCCCCAGAAGCAATTGTTCAAAAGCAGGTCGAAACTTTTAATAGTGGTAATCTAGATGCTTTTGTCTCCTGTTATACGGAAAATGTACTGGTACAAAACTTTCCAAACGACACTTTGTATGTTGGAAATTCCAAGATGAAAACCAGTTATAAAAAATACTTGACCAATAATCCTGATACAAAGGTTAAGGTTACAAACCACATTGTTATCGGGAATACGGTCATTGATGAGGAATTAGTTACTGTTTCTGGCAAAAACCATCAACAAGTCGCAATTTATGAGGTCACCAACGGAAGCATTGGCAGCATGACTTTCATCCACAATAAATCACTAATTACGGATGCTGCCAAGGTGGTGCAGGAACAATTGGATGCTTATAATTCCAGGAACATCGAGGCCTTTGTAAACACCTATTCAGATGATGTCGAAGTGTTTGATTTTCCGAACAAGTCCCGTTTTGAGGGTAAAGATAAAATGCGCGAAAGCTATGGTGGCTTTTTTGAATCAACCCCAGATTTAAATTGTGAAATTAAAAATCGTATCGTAATCGGCAACAAAGTCATTGATGAAGAATTCCTGACCATAAATGGAATTAATTACAACGCCGTTGCTATCTATGAAGTAGAAAATCGTAAAATTGCAAAGGTTACGTTTGTTCGTTAACACAATCATCTAAAACTATACGTATTACATCCCTTGAAAATGAAAAAAACACTTCTTCCCCTATTACTCTGCATCCCAATCTTTGTATGTTCCCAAACCGATAGCCGAATCTATGATATCATCAATGCGGTCTCTGCGGATCGTATCGAAGCTGATATAACTAAATTGACCGATTTTGGCACACGACATACCTTGAGTGATACGGTTTCGCAAACGCGTGGCATTGGGGCCGCCCGTAGATGGATCAAAAATGAATTCGAAAAGACTTCAACAGCCTGTGGTGATTGTCTTGAGGTTTTTTATCAAAAAGATTTAGTTAAAAAAGGAGATAACAGCCGTATCGTAAAAGATGTATGGGTGGTAAATGTGGTTGCCATACAACGTGGAAACAAATACCCAAATAGGTTCATCATCATGAGCGGCGATATCGATTCCCGAGTTAGTGACCCCAACAATTTTACATCTGATTCCCCAGGTGCCAATGACAATGCCAGTGGTATGGCGGGAGCTATAGAAGCCGCTCGGGTACTTTCAAAGTACAAATTTGAGAATAGCATCATTTACGTAGGTCTTTCAGGAGAAGAACAAGGACTATTTGGGGGTAAAGGATTAGCTGCATATGCCAAGGAGAAAGGCTGGGAGATTATTGGAATCATGAACAACGATATGATCGGGAACATTACAGGTGTTGATGGGGTCATCAATAATCGGGAATTCCGTATTTTTTCGGAACCGGTACCCCCCATCGAAACGGATAAGCAACGTAATGCTAGGCGTTTTTACGGTGGTGAAGTCGATGGTATTTCGCGACAATTGGCGCGTTATGTCTATAAAACAACGAAAACCTATATGCCAGAAATGAATCCTATGATGATATATAGATTAGATCGCTTTGGTCGTGGCGGCCATCATAGACCTTTTAATGATGCTGGGTTCGCGGGTATACGAATTATGGAAGCGCACGAAAATTACACCCAACAACATCAGGACATACGAACGGAAAATGATATTACATATGGCGATGTTCTTGAGCACGTGAATTTTGATTATGCAAGCAAATTAACCGCAGTGAACGCCATTAATTTGGCATCTATTGCTTGGGCACCGCCTGCCCCCAAAGAAGTGAAGATAGGAGGTATTGTAGAACCCTCGGCACGATTGTTATGGAGCAAGGTCGATGGGGCTGTTGGTTACAAAATCTATTGGCGCGACACCACGGCTCCGAACTGGGAACATAGCCGGAACGTAGGCGATATAACCCAATTTACTTTAGAAGGAATTGTTATCGACAATTTTCTCTTTGGAGTGTCGTCTATAGGTAAAGATGGCTTTGAAAGCCCAGTGGTTTTTCCGAATGCCATACTGAGATAATGTTATGAAAAAACTATTACTTACCATATGCCTAATCCTATTGACAATAGGTGTTTCGGCCCAGGAATTCACCGAACAGGACAGCCTAAGGGGCAGTATTACGCCCGAACGCGCTTGGTGGGACCTGAGTTACTACCATCTGGATATTGAGGTAAAACCCGATGAGAAATTCATTTCAGGTAGTAATCTTGTTGGTTATAACGTCCTGGAAGAAAAGAAGCTGCTTCAAATTGATTTACAGCCTCCACTGCGAATTGAAAAAGTCACCCAAGACGGCAAGTCCTTAAAAGTGACATCAAATGGTAATGCGCATTTCATCAAATTAAAAAAGAAGCAGAAAAAAGGAGCATACAATGAATTGATAGTTCATTATTCCGGCCACCCTAAAGAAGCGGTCCGAGCGCCTTGGGATGGAGGTTTTTCATGGAAAAAAGACCATAACGGAAAACATTTCGTCGCCACCAGTTGCCAAGGATTGGGAGCCAGCGTTTGGTGGCCCAACAAGGACCATATGTACGATGAAGTAGATAGTATGGCCATGAGCATAAAAGTCCCTAAAGGATTAATGAACGTATCCAACGGTCGTTTATGTAAGGTAGATGAGGATACCAATACCTATCATTGGTTCGTTGCGAATCCCATAAATAATTATGGCGTTAATGTGAATATTGGCGACTATGTTCATTTTGGGGAACAATACAAGGGTGAAAACGGTATTTTGGACATGGATTACTATGTGCTCCGTGATAATTTGGAGAAAGCCAAGGCACAGTTTCGGCAGGCGCCCATGACCATGCGGGCCTTTGAATATTGGTTTGGCCCCTACCCTTTTTATGAAGACAGTTTTAAACTGGTGGAAGTTCCTTATTTGGGAATGGAGCATCAAAGCTCGGTCACTTATGGCAATCACTACCAAAATGGCTATTTAGGCAAGGATCTATCCGGTTCAGGTTGGGGATTGCTTTTTGATTTCTTGATCATCCATGAATCAGGTCACGAATGGTTCGCCAATAACATTACCGATATTGATATTGCCGATATGTGGGTACACGAGGGCTTTACCTCCTACTCCGAAAATCTGTATTTGGACTACCATTTTGGGACGAAAGCATCAGAGGAATATGTCATCGGATTACGTAAGAATATAAAAAATGATATTCCGGTTATTGGTCCTTATGGTGTGAACAAGGAAGGCTCTAGCGATATGTATTACAAGGGATCCAATATGTTGCACAACATTCGCCAATTGGTAGATGATGATGAAAAATGGCGTCAGATATTACGTGGCTTGAATAAGGATTTCTATCATCAAACCGTTTCATCGGCCCAGATAGAACAGTATCTTATTGATAAAACAGGAATGGACCTCTCCCCTATTTTCGATCAATATTTGCGTACGACCATGATCCCTGTGTTGGAATATAAAATCGACGGCAAAAACCTTGAATTTAGATATACCAAGATTGTCGATGGATTTAAAATGCCCATTAGATTTTTTATTGATGGAAATGTACATTGGCTAACCCCAACTGATCAATGGCAAGACAAAGAAATTGGTAAAAACCTTTCTGCTCTGGAGGTAGATAAGAATTTTTATATCGAAATATCAAAAACGAATTAATGATATAAGTGGGATAGCATCAATGACTATATCCTATTGTTAGCAATTATTAAAAATAATATCTATGAAAAGAATTCTCTGTCTACTAATTTTACAATTTTTCATTTTATCGGGAGTACAAGCCCAAAAGGAAACAAAGGTCAACCTTGAAGAACTTGATACCTACTACTCAAAAATGGTCAAGGATTGGGATATTCCAGGTGTATCCATTGGTATTGTAAAAGATGGAAAACTAGTTTTTACTGGTAACTATGGCGTTTTGGAAGTGGGCAAAAAAGAAAAGCCAAATGAGCAAACCTTATATGCAATAGCCTCTAATTCCAAAGCTTTTACCTCTGCCATTATTGGCATGTTGGTTCAGGAAGGAAAATTGGATTGGAATGATAAGGTAAAGAAATATCTACCATATTTTGCTATGTATGATCATTGGGTGAGCGAACATATGACTATAAGGGATATATTGAGTCACCGAGTAGGTTTAGGGACTTTTAGCGGTGATAATATTTGGTATAAGTCTACCCTATCTTCCAAAGAAATTATAGAGCGTATTCAGTATGTGCCACAGGCTTACGAGTTTAGATCCGGATATGGTTATTCTAACTTAATGTACATTACCGCTGGTGAGTTAATCATGACCGTGACAGGGAAGAGTTGGGGTGAAAATGTAAAAGAGCGTATTTTAGATCCTCTTGGCATGAATGGTACTATTTCGTCACTTAAAGAATTGGAAAATAAAGGGAATTATACTTCGCCACATGCAAGAAAAGATGATACTAATTATGTAATTCCTTGGGTCGATTGGGAGAATGTGGCCTCTACTGGTGGACTTATTTCCAATGTAGAAGACATCGCTAAATGGATGATTTTTAATTTGAATAATGGTATTCACAAAGGGGACACCTTATTGACCAAAAAAACCAGGAATTTAGTTTGGACTCCCCATACCAACCATATAGTTGATCATACTTCTAAAAATGATTTCGAGAGGCATTTCAATGCATACGGATTAGGTTGGGGACTTAGTGATTATCATGGCAAAATGAGAGTTGGGCATACTGGAGGTTACGATGGCATGATAACGGCCGTTACTCTAATTCCTGATGAAAACCTTGGCGTAGTCGTTTTAACCAATGGTGTGAAGAGTCCAATAATGGCAGCAACTTACTATGCCTTGGATAAATTTCTAGGTATAGAAACAAAAGATTGGTCTAAAGAACATTTAGACAGAGCTAATAAACGTATTATTCGAGATACGCGTATTTCTTACAGGAAAACAAAAAGAGAGCTTAACACCAAACCTACCATAGCACTTAAAAAGGTGGTAGGGAATTATAATTCAGACCTCTGTGGGAAAATAAATATCTCAGAACAAAACGATCACATAAAATTAGATTTTGAAAATGCTCCTTTACTTTCAGCAAGGCTTACACATTGGCATCATAATGTTTGGGAAATTCATTGGGACCACCCCCAAGCTTGGTTTAGTTTTGGAACAATCAAGATAAATACGGATAATAATTTAGAGGTCATAGGCTTTGATTTTGATGTACCGAATGATGATTTCTTTTTTGAAGAACTAAAACCATATAAAATAAAAACAATTAGCAACAAGGATTGAATGCCATAAAAACGGACATTGATTAAATCCGCTGGAGCACATAAAACCAACTAAAAATGAAAAGAATATTTGCAGTTTTTACCAGTATACTAATTTGCCATCTTTCATATGGACAAAAACCAAGAGCAAGGGATTTAGGTGTTCCATTTAACGGTATTACCGGGATAAATAATGCCATAACTGATGTACAAGGTGTTGAAGTAGGCTATAGTACCATCATTTCAGGAATCGGTGATAATGTTATTGGTAAAGGTCCTGTTAGAACAGGTGTTACAGCAATATTCCCTCGTGGAAAATCAAAAAAATTCAGTCCTGTTTACGCCAATTGGTATAGTCTAAACGGGAATGGGGAAATGACTGGTACAACTTGGGTTACAGAATCAGGATTTCTTGAAACCCCAATTATGATCACCAATACAAATAGTGTGGGGGTTGTTCGGGATGCCGTTTTGAAATGGTATGTAGATACAGATTGGTATAAGGGAGAAGATTGGTGGTATACCTATCCGGTAGTTGCTGAAACCTATGATGGATTTCTAAATGATATTTATGGATTTCACGTAAAGGAAGAAAATGTTTTAGAGGCCATTAATAATGTATCAAGTGGTAAAATCGCAGAGGGGAATGTTGGTGGAGGAACTGGAATGATGTGTCTTGGCTTTAAAGGAGGAACAGGGACATCCTCGAGAGTAGTTAAAGTCAAAGATTCAACGTACACCGTTGGAGTCATTGTTCAATCTAATTTTGGAGCTAAAAGAAATCTTACCGTAGCTGGTGTTCCTGTAGGTCGAGAACTAAGGGATACCCTAAATTATGAATACAAAGCTGCACCAAAATCAAGAAGAAAAGAAGGGGATGGTTCTATCATCGTTATTGTAGCCACAGATGCCCCGTTTCTGCCACACCAACTAAAGAGAATTGCGCAAAGAGTTCCTCTAGGAATTGGAATTGTTGGTGGTCGAGGAAGCAATGGTTCGGGAGACATTTTTTTAGCCTTTTCAACAGCAAATGAAAACGCTTTCAGTCGTGACGAAACAACCGTAGTGGAAACATTTTCAAATGATTTGATTACTCCGTTTTTTGATGCAACAGTTCAAGCTGTTGAAGAAGCAATTATAAATGCAATGATAGCGGCAGAAACTATGGAAGGAATTCATGGAAATAAGGCATACGCTTTACCTCACGACTTACTCATCCAAACACTTATAAAATATAATCGAACAAAAAAATAACGGGACACAACAATAGTAACCGTTGCGCAAGCCATTAAGACCAAAAAAAAATGGATCCATATGAGCCTCTTTACGAGGCTTTTTTTCTTGTCGGCCCAGAAGGGGAAAGCTAATTTTCGATGCTTTACAGAATGGCCAAATAGTAATTGAACGGTACTTTTCTCCAATGCCGCCAAAGCAAGCTGTCCTACCCCGATTTTTATTCGTTTTTGAGTGAATTTCAGGTACTTCTTCAAATTATAGGCAATAGCGGAGAGGTGCATCGCCTTATTGGCCTGTTCAATGCCAATGGTATTTATCTTTCTGAGACCCATGAACTGGGTCAACGTACCGAAAACGGGCTCTACCGTGCTTTGCCGCTTGCCTTTCATGTACCTGCCCTGTGGACTGTT
>Ga0316189_10002149_pt1 | contig 19394 bp, 18 predicted proteins | sample LowCovwburrow_MG_FD_204930 | JGI IMG/M metagenome (GOLD analysis project Ga0316189, IMG submission 204930) | Coastal sediment microbial communities from Maine, United States - Lowes Cove worm burrow | ecosystem: Environmental > Aquatic > Marine > Coastal > Sediment | place: USA: Maine... | reverse complement strand
GAGCCAGTCCGCCAATACGCTGAACTCCTGATCAGTCAACCCCGGGAATCCATAGGGCATGCCCCACAGGGGATAGTCCGCTGCAAACTTTTGAAACTCATCGGGCTTGGGGCACTGCTGGTCCCGGTCAAGACTGAAATCAAAACTATCCGGCAGGATGTCACCGTCCGGCAGGGGGTGGTCGCGCTTCAACTGCATCATCTTCAGCGCCACACTCTGCTCCGGATCTGCCTGATCCAACACAGGATAGAACCCTTTCTCTTGCCACTCTTCGGGTGTATGGGCGTCCTCGAACAAACGGGTGAGGTTTGCCGCCCGCAGGCGCCCCCCGTCATATACCTTGACCTTGTTGGCACCGCGCTGCAGCCCCTGCCATGCATCAAGTTTGAGTTGGCATGGCGCATCGTAGCAGCCATGGCAAACCATACAACGCTGTTCGAGGGTGGCTTTGACCTGGGGAGGGTAGTCTGAATCAGCGAACACCAAGCTCGCCAATGCCTGGCCACTCGTTTCTGCCTCGCCCGTCTCGGCAGCGAGCGCCGCTGGGGCAAATACTGCCATGAACAGGACCAGCCAGGTGGCGGTAAAGCTGCGTAGAATCAACATGGCGGGCATTCTGAGCCTCACGCGAGCGCAAGGCAAGTGTTGCGTTAATTAATGCCGAGCAAGGAAAGCCGCAGTTCCGGCCTGCTCGTGTCGGGTGACAACCAGATCCCCAGGAAATTCTCTCCGAATTCAGGGTCGACAATTTGCCCCAATGGCTCGCCGTTAAGCAGAAACGTGCTGCGCTCCTGTTCATCCACCACCAGGGACAGGACATCGTTCTCCCCAACATCCGGCCACAGACGACCCAGCGTATCCAGCCACGGCTGCCGGCTGGCATCGGCAACCTCGAGGCGCTCCCACTCTTTACGGGTGTGCGCGACCAGGTCGTCAGCTTCGATATCCCGCAGGTACTGTATGTCAAGGCGCAGCGGCCGCTGCCCGTTGCCATAACTACCGTCGGGGCTGTAAAGACGTGAGTCGTAGACAGGCCAGAACATCACCTTCAGACGGGCTTCGCCGACCATTTGTAATGGGCCCGTATCTGCCTGTATCGGGCCGCAGGCCAGCAGCGCTACAACAAAGATGGCAAATCTATTCATGCCGAGGCCTCGTCCACTGCCGAAGACAAACGTGCCGTCAGGCGGAACATCAGGGGCAGCACCACAGCCCAGACCAGGGCCAGCAGACCCAGGGTCACGGGTAGGGAGTAGCCGAACTCCACCGCCCCCAGCCGCATGCCGGCCCAATAGTTGAGGGGAAAGGCGATACCACCCGCAGCCGCGGCCACCATCCGCCAACGCGACAGCCAGGCCAGGCTACGCCCGAGTGCTGCCGCAAACCCAAGCCAGAGACAACACAACCACAGCGGGACCAGCGCGCCATTACCGAACTCGAATACGCCGGCGCTGCTCAAGACGGCGTCTACCGCGATCCCCACTCCACCCACGAGGGCGAGCTGTGTTAATTCGTTGCGGTAATCACGGGACAACCAGACGTGCAAGGCCAACAATATACCGGCCACTGGCAGCAGGGGGTCGCGACCCAGCACCGTGCAAAACCAGAGTCCCTGGAACCAGACGGCATTGAATAGCAGGACATCACTCAACCGGGGGGACAAATTGGCAGTGCTGGTAGGTGCGGCATTGATCGTCATGTGAAACATCGATTCCCAACGGGCTCTTCCCGAACTCACAGTACCTGTTTATACGGCGCTGGCGCAAGAGCGGATCAACGGCAGCGGCGCAGAGATCGCGGGTGCAGGTGCGGCTACTCGATGCCAACCTGCAGCTCCGAACGCACGGTGCCGGCATCGCCGCCCCTGTTGACCTGCAGCAGCACCCTGCGCTCATCCGTCATTTGCAAGCCCGCATCCTCGACCGCGCCCAAAAACTCTGCCCAGGCTTCAACCAATTCAGCGCCGCTGCCTTCGTGAACCATGTAGGCACATTTGAACGGCGCGGTAACCCTGGTCTTGTACTTGCCACCGGCACGGGCCAGACCTCTGGCCGGAAACCCGAGTTGCATAATATTGCCTTCTCCCTGGGCAATGATCTGAAGATCACCATCGACCGCTGCACCGCCCCTGACCAGCGTTACTGCCATAGGTCGCGCCAGGGCACCCGCATCAGCGGCAAGTTGAGCCAGGGGCTTGTCATACTCGAGGTAGAAAAACTCAAACTTGGGTACAACTTTGGTGTTTACCGCCATGCTACCCTGCGCGCCCTCGGTTTGGGCTACTGAGCGTACAGCGTCACCATCGACTGTGCTGTCATCCCGGGTAAACTCGTCAGCGGCCACCTGCTTGTCACTGGCGCCGTGGCAGACGCCCACGATGCCCCGCGCTTCCCGTTTCGTCGCAGGTTCGGCCTGCATGAAGTCCAGCCACCTGCCCGCCTGCGCACCTGCGCCGCCAATCAGGGTTGCGTTGATAAAGGAACGACGCGCGGAGGACTCATCTCCCAGTTTGAGCTGGCTAATGCCCAGCAGCAGGTTGGCCCGCCCCACATACTTATCCTGCAGTTGGTTTTTACAGGCGGCCAGCATGGTGTCGTACATAGGTTGCCAGGATTCCTCTTCCATCTGCAACTGGGCCAGGTAGAGATAGAGCTCGATGTCACCGCTCAATCGCGCCGCTTTCACCAGCGCAGCGGTGGCTTTGTCATTCTCGCGGGCCTGCAACCAGAACTGAAACAGTTTCCGGTAGTTCATCGCATTTGCTGTGACTGCCTTGCGGCCCAGGGCGTCCTCCAGAACCGAGGCCGCGCCAAAGGGGTTTCCGTTGACCGCCTGGAGGTCAGCCAGCAGCAGGATGTCCTGCTCGGCGAAGGGTACGGCCTTTTCCCGGGCCAACGTCAACTGATCCAGTGCCTGTTTCCGTTTACCCTGCTGGACATAGACCGACGCCAGATGATGCCAGTTATCCGGGTTGTTTGGTTCGGCATCGAGCAATTGCTTTAGCAGCTGTTCGCACTGGGCGTAGGCGCCCGCCTGGTAATATAACGCGAGAGCCTGCCGCTTCTGGGCCACACTCAGGGTCAGGCCCTGCTCACGAATCGGGTCCAGTGACGCAACAACCTGCACGAGCTTACCCTGACGGTAATAGGCCTGTGCCAATAAAAGATAGTCGCCGGGATCCGGCACCAGCTTGATACGCAGCGCTTTCTCAAGGGTACTGGTCGCGGCCGCATAGTTTTCGCTGATCAGATAGACTTGGGCCAGCTCACGCAGCATCTCGCGATTCGCCACATCCGAGAGGCCGTCCGCGGACAGCGCGGAACGATAATAGTCGATAGCTTTCTGATACTCGCCCTGCTCTACATAGTGCCTGGCAAGGTGCCGCCCCGCGCTGGATTTCGCGTAGGAATCACTTATTGATTTGATCTGTTGCTCAAGCTCGTCGATGGAGAGCCCCGCGCCATCACCGAGTCCACCGGAGTTGTCAACGCGAATCTTGCTGCGGTACTGGCCTTCCTGCGCTGCCATCGGGGGGGCGAGCAACAACACAAAAGCGAGGCAGATTACGCCAAAGATGTAGCGTGCCAATGGCATGGACTCAATCGACATTGGGCATATTCTGGGGGTAATTCTCCCACGCGACATCGACTTTCTGGGTGAGCACGACACTGCCTGTTGCCCCACCGTAAAAATTCACCTTGTATTTCCAGTCAGACACGGCTGCGACTACTTTTTCCTCGAACACCCCTCTTGGATTGGCGTCCAATACCCTGACGTCGCGTGTTCCGCCATCTCCCGTCACCCTGAACGCGACGAGCACCCAGCCGCTTATTTTATTCTGGTAGGCCACGTCGGGCACATTCGGCCGGCGCGTATCGAAAGGAATAACCTCGATAAAACCCTGGGCATCCTCTCCTCCGCCGCCGGCAAGACTTACGGCGCCGACGCCCCCCCCGATCGGCCCATTCCAGCGATCCCCCGACGCCTGGATCTTGATGTCGCTCATCGCCAGGTCGAGTGCGGATATTTCAAGCTCGGCCGCGGGCTCCGGCGTGGGCGGCGCGATCTCCAGAGAATCCATTACAGGCTCTTCCAGCGGCTCCTCGGGTTCGACTTCCTCCGGTTCCGGCTCCTCTTCTTCTGGCTCTTCCTGCAGGATATCAACCGTACTGTAGACCGGCAGCAGGGCATCCTGCTGTTGCCTGCTCTTTATAAGGCTCTGCATAAACAAAAACACCGCGACGGTGATCAGCAGGCCGCCCAGCAGGGAAAAGATAAAACGCATCAGTCAGCGCGCCCGCTCATTTGGCCTTTTTGTCGGCTGCAATAGCTATGGCTTCAACGCCCGCGAGTCGCACCTGGTCCATAACGTCCACCAGCATGCGGGTGGAGGCATCTTCATCAGACTGGATGATCACTGACCCTTCCGGATTGTCCGCATGCATACGGGCGACAATCGCCCGCACCGAACGCGGGTCTACCGGACGACGATCAATCCACACCTCGCCGGTAGCGGTAATTGCGATAAAAATGTTCGCGCTATCCTGTTGAGAGGCGCTTTCGGCCTGTGGCGTACTCACAGTGACTCCCGATTCCTTCACGAAAGACGTGGTGACGATAAAGAAGATCAGCATGATAAACACGATGTCGAGCATCGGTGTCATATCCAGTTCTGTCTCTTCCGAGGCTGGCAGGTGTCGTCGTGCTGGCATCGCTTCAGGGCTCTCCGTCGGGTGTACGAGCGTGGTCGACCAGCGGCAGCCGGTCGACGAGGCGACCGGTTTCCATATCGGCAACCTGGCGCAGGCGTACGGTGAAGTATATGCCTGTGAGTGCAACCACAAGCCCGGCCATAGTAGGGATTGTCGCCCGGTAGACGCCTCGGGCCATGGCCTGGGCATCGTCATTACCACTGACCGCGATTACCTCGAATACGCCGATCATCCCGACTACCGTGCCCAACAAGCCCAGCAGGGGGCAAAGTGCGACCAGCACCTTGATCATGGGCAACATTGAGTGCAACTGCATATTAACTTCAGATACGATGGCCTCCCTGATCTTTTTCGCCCGCCAGCTGCGGCAGTCGCTTCGCGCATTCCACTGTGCAATCACCTTTCGCGCCTGACGCGGCCAGGATACCCGCAGGAACCATATACGCTCCAGTATCAGCAACCAGAGCAATGAGCAGGTTGCAAAAATCAGCCACAGTACCGGACCCCCCTGATCGACAAAGTCCTGGACGGAATAAAAAAGTGTCGAGAAACCGTTCACCTCAGCTGCCCACCTGCTCGTCTGCATTGCGGGCGAGAACACCAGCACACTGCTCGTCAAGGCGCTGAATCATGGACCGGGACATGGTGTTGACCAGGCTATGGCCAAACAGAAGTGGAATGGCAACCACCAGGCCCAGTACCGTGGTTACCAGGGCCTGGGAAATACCCCCCGCCATCAACTTCGGATCGCCCGTACCGAACAGGCTGATCGCCTGAAACGTGAGTATCATGCCCGTCACTGTGCCCAGCAGACCCAACAGTGGTGAGGTGGCGGCCAGCAACTTGATCAATCCGTTGCCGCGCTCCAGTGCGGGTATTTCTGCCAGTACTGCCTCGTCAAGCTTGAGCTGCAGTAGTTCCTCTTCGTCAATGGCTATACCTTCCGCGGAAGACAGTACTCTTCCCAATGGATTGGACTGGCTGGGCTTGTCAATCGAACGTAATTGCGCCTTGACCCGCAGTGACACCAGGCCCAGATAGATGACCCGCCACAGCGTCAGTATCAGGCCAAACGCACCCAGAACGAGGATAATCAGCCCAATAGACCCGCCCTGCTCTATACGCTCACGCAGGCTGGGTGTGTAGGCCAGCATTCCCAGCAGGCTGCCACGGGTGGGATCGACGACAATGGGGGCGACGCCCCCTCGCTGTTGTGTGAAGCGCTGCGCCTCTTCACGAAAACGAGCCGCTGGCTGACGCGACAACAACAGTAATTCACCGGTCTCGGATACGTAGCGCAGAAAATCACCACCCGAAAAAGCAGAAAATGTGCCTATGCGCAGCACCCGGCCCTGTTGCGCTGAGCCGTCGGCCACCACGACAGGGGCATCGAAAACCGCGACTTTGCCTGCCTCGGTCATCTCTTCCTGCAACAAGAGCCACAGTGCTTCGATTTGTTCAATTGTGGGCTGGGATTTACCCTCGGCCAGGACTCGCAACTGTTCACTGCGTTCAGGAAATTGCGCGGTGATCATGGACTCCTGCATGACCGCGGAGAAGTCTCCCGCGAACTCGTGGAAGGTGCTGGATAGGTCCCCCATTTCCTGCACCAGGTTTTTGAGCTCCTGTTGGAGTGCGGCAATTTCAGCTTTGTTATTTTCCGTGACTGCCAGCAAGGGCTGGTTTTCTTTCTTCCTGCGCTCCAGATCGCTTTTGGCCTTCGCCATCAGTTCCTTCTGGCGCCGGTTATTTTGCACAAATTCCCGCTCACGCTCTGCGTTAAGGGCCTGTTGCTGCCGCTGCGCCTGCCGCACAGAATCGAGTAATTGGTCAAGGTTGGTTATCTGAGAGGAATCGCTTGCCTCCTGCGCGAAACTGTTCGTGGTACATACCAGGACCAACAGGGCGCTCATCAACCAACCGGATGTGCGACTCATGACTCATCTCCAGGTACCGGCAGCGGCAGGTTGAGCAACTGCGGTGCCGTGAGATTCTGTGCTACTCGCAGCGCCTGGCCAAGGCCCCTATTGTACCGTTCTTCAAGCGGCACCCAGGTCTGGCTTTCACTGTCCCAGTAACCGCTTGCCGAGCCATCCAGCGACTGAAAATACAGCGCAACACGGCCCACCCGCAAATACTCTACCGACAATTCCTGTTCGCCCTGCAGCAGTGGACCCCGCCAGGATTCGATGTTGCCGCCATAGTCCTGTTCAAGCTGGAAAGCCTCCAACAGACCCCTGAACTTCGCCGAGACCGACAGGTCCGGTTCGCGCAAACGCTGCTTGAGGTCCAGCACTGCGGCTATACGCTCGTCATGCCGAAACGGCAAGTCGAGTACAACGAACTTCTCCAGCGAGTCCGCCATGCTCCTCATCAGCGGAACTATGCGTTGCTGTGTGACCCTGGCCTGGGCGATCTGTTCTCGCAACGATTCCAGCTGTTGCTGCTGAGCTTGCTCGAGTTCCTCAAGCTCGCGCGTATAGGCCGCCTGGTATTCCGAACCGTCCAGAAGCTTGCGATAGTCCTCCAGCAAATTCCGGGTCTCGCGGGTCAAATCATCAATCTTTTTCTGGGAGTTTGCCGCACTGCTGTTGGTCTCGGTCACCACCTTCAGACTGTCCTTGATCTCGGCCGCCTGGACGCAGACGCTCAGCAACACCGCTACCAGAAAACCGGCTACTGCCAATTGGTTCGTATGTTTCCACAACCACATTTTTTCCATGCCCTTGTTATCGTTTGTCCTTGGCGCTGTAGCATAGCAATGAACCACTACTCGCACATCTACCTGATCACGCTAGTAGTCCAGGTGTCGGTCTTCCCGCAACTGCGCCAGTGTCGGCAAGTCATACTTCACCCTGAAGCAGTCTATTACGTTCAGGATCTCCTGATAGAGAAAGTCATGCACCGCTGACGTATTTACACGCTGGTGGTTGACAATGACATACTTGAGATTCACCTCCTCGCCCTCGGGTAAAGGCAGGGCTACAAGGTCCATGCCCATATCCGCCTGCTCCAGAAACAGGGGTGGTGCCGGAAACAGGTAATCACTATTGCGCACCACCTGAATCGCCGTTAGCAGCTGGTCTGTAACCAGTTCCGGCACGGCTGAAGCCATGTGGTGTAAAAACGATGATTTTCTGCCTGTCAGAAAGTGGATGTCAGCCAACTCGTCGATTACAACCTGGACATGCGGGAACACCAGGATCTCCTCCCAGGTCAATTGCCTCCCTTCGAGAGGGTGACCTTTGCGTGCAAGAAGAATAGGCGGTGCATACCCCAGCGTTGTAAGGCGCAGGTCAGCGGGATATTCATGCAGTTCGGCCTGCAGAATAAAGTCCAGCTTGCCATTTTTAAGCGCTTCAAACGGTTTACCGACCCGTGTCAGAGCACTGAGGCGAATGTTGGGCGCTTGCTCGGCAAGGCGATTGACGAGCATTGGCATAAGCCATAGCCCCATGTGGCCCTGTACGAGCAAGTTGAACTCACCCTCATAGGTTGCCGGGTCAAATGTCAGGGGCGCGATCATATCCTGCACGGCGAGCAGAACCCTGGGTAACTCGCGAGCAAGTTGCTCCGCCCGTGGGGTCGGCGCCATACCGGCGCCCATGCGCACAAACAACGGATCGTCGAATAACTCCCTGAGCCTGCCCAGGGTTTTACTCATGGCAGACTGGGTGATGAACAGGCGCTCTGCTGCCCTGGAGACACTGCCCTCCTCGATAAGCGCCTCCAGGGCCACCAATAAATTGAGGTCCAGGCGCCCCAGTTCCCTGATATCCACGGCCTTTGCCTCACTAAATATGAATTAAATTCATAGTATAGCTGAATAATGCCCATTTGAAGAATAAGCACCTCGCCCATACCTTACTAATTCAGTCGGGTAAAAGACTACCCGCCAAAACCAAGAGGTGTGAAATGACAACGATACTTTATATTTACGGAGCGATCCTGGCCCTGGCCATATGGCAGGAAAAGCATGGCCGGGATGAAACCAACGGCACTGGCGACAAATGCTGAGCCAGGGTCCAGCGACTCACTAGCCGGGCCGCCAGCGCAGGATCTTGGCAAGCTTTAGAGGATAGCAGGCGGCCTACCTTCCTGAAATTCGGGTATGCAACAACGACGCCCAGGACCCGAATAACTGCCTTACTGTCGCCGGAGCTGTTCTCGATAAGGCGAAAGACGTCAGCGTACGGCTATCGCGTATTACCCCCAGTAACTCCCCATTCGCCACATCGTACAGCCGAAATTCCGCCCAGATTTCTACCACGTCCTGGGAACTGCCCAATGGCGGCATTCCACCAATGGTGGTCGTCGACGGTCGACCCGGCGCGATCCTCACCAGCTGCGATGTGATGCGCAAGCTATTGGCAGTGTCACCAGCGCGACCGTAGCCGGAGAATGCCCTGTTCATGGCCTCGGCCCAAACTGATTGCAGGGTGGCCTGACGCTCAGGGGTCATCTGCCAGTCGCGCCGCGAGGTCCCCTCTACCACCGTGTTCGGGATATCAATATTGCTGACATTGAGCGGCTCTATTGCCACATCACGATAACCGGGAAGAGAGGCATCGCGGCGTACAAACGCCTCAGCGAAGCCCGAGTTCTTGACCTTATACAAACCCTCCGATGCAAACTCACCGCTGAGGTCTTCTTTGAGTTGCGGAGTCGTGCAACCACCCAGCAAAACCACCAGTCCCAATATTATTAGCAAAGAGCTGCATATTTCTCTCATTCTGATTTCCTCTCTTCTCACGCGCCTCAACCATACTGCAGGAAACAGCCGGGGGCGTTAGCGGGTCCGTTCATATCAAAAAAAACGGCCAGGAGCTTGAGCCGCTGGCCGCTGTTCATAAGCGACTCTCGTCGCTGTCAGGATTGCGTCAGGCTGTATCAGCCTCTTTCGCCGGCTTGAGCAGGAAGGTGGCCAGCGCCGGCATCAGGATCAATGCACCAAACATATTCCACAGGAACATGAATGTCAGCAGTATGCCCATATCCGCCTGAAACTTGATAGGCGACATGGACCAGGTAATAACACCTGCCGCCAGCGTCACACCGATCAATGCCACTACCCTGCCAGTAAAGTTCAGGGTTTCGTAGTAGGCATCCGTGAGGTTCAAGCCCTGCCGGGTCTTAGCGAGTATGACCGTCAGTACATACAAGGCATAGTCGACACCGATACCGACGCCGAGTGCGATAACCGGCAGCGTCGCCACTTTCACACCAATGCCCAGCCAGACCATCAGGGCCTCACAGAGTATGGAGGTCATCATCAACGGCAGGACCGCACAGATAACGCCCGGCACAGAGCGGAAGGTCAGCATACACAACACGATCACGGCACCGTAGACATAAAACAGCATCTCGCGGTTGGCCTTCTTGACCACAATATTGGTTGCCGCCTCAAAGCCCGAACTACCGGCCGCTCCCAGGAAGTCTGCCTTCGCGCTGGGCCATTCCTCGTTAAATAATTCCAGTGCATCGACCACACCCGTGAGTGTGGCAGCCTTGTGATCTGCGAGGTAAATAACCATCGGCCACAATTGGCAGCCAGGATCAACATAATCCAGGTTTACCAGCTCTGTAACCGCATAGTTGATGGTGTCCTGGTTCCGGAACAGGGACATCCACTTCGGGAAGCCCTCGTTGATCCCCGCCATAATCTGGCGAGTACGCACGTTCAGGCCGCGCACATCTTCCACACCGGGCACCTGACGCAGGCGCCACTCCAGCTCATTTGCGAGACTGAGACTTTCGTAATCGACACACTCATCCGGCGGCGTTTTCACGATGACCGCGAAGACGTCGGTACTGACCGAATAGCTGTTGATCATGTAGGCCACGTCATTGTTGTAACGCGAATCCGCTCTCAGCTCAGGCGCACCGGGATCCAGGTCGCCTATCTGCAGGTCCTGGGCGACATAGAAGCCACCGATACTCATCAAGATGGACAGGACAATCGCGGCCGCTGCCGGTCCTTTGTGGGTGAATATAAGCAGGAAACGCCACAGCCAGTGCATATCCTCGATGGACTTGACAGGTCGGGCCGCCCGCTCGGCACAGACTTTACCGACACCGGTATAGGACAACACCACCGGGATAAGAATCAGGTTGGTAAAAATCAGCACCGTTACGCCAATACTCGCGGTAATGGCCAGATCCTGAATCACCTGGATCTGGATAATCATCAGTACCGCGAACCCGACACCATCCGACAGCAGTGCGGTCACACCCGCCAGGAAGAGTCGCCGGAACGTATATCGCGCAGCAATATAGCGGTGCGTACCACGCCCGATATCCTGGATGATACCGTTTAGCTTCTGGGCGCCGTGGCTAACACCAATGGCGAATACCAGGAACGGCACGAGAATTGAGAAGGGGTCGAGTTCGTATCCCAGCGTGGCGAGAATGCCCATCTGCCAGATCACTGCGACGAGGGTGCAACCGACCACCATCAAGGTGGAGCGCAGACACCGCGTGTAAAGGTAAAGCAGTATGATGGTGATGACGACAGCAATGCCGAAAAACAGCATCACCGAGAACAAACCTTCGATCAGGTCACCAATCAACTTGGCAAAGCCGATAATGTGGATGGTGCGGTCGGGATTGGCTTCGGTGAATCTCGCCCGAATTTCCTCCAGTTTGACACCGAGCTCAGCGTAATCGAGGCGCTCTCCTGTCTCGGGGTTGATGTCCAGAAGTGGCACGATGATGGCTGCAGACTTTTCATCATTGGCTACCAGGTCGCCGATGATGCCCGCGCGCTGGATATTAACCTTGACCTCTTCTATCGATTCCGGACTGGCGTCATAGTCCCCGGGAATCACCGGCCCGCCCTCGAAACCCTGTTCGGTAACCACCCGCCAGCGTGTGTTCGGGGTCCAGATTGACTTCATGCCGTTTCTATCAACACCCGGCATGAAGAACAGTTCATCGTTCACTTCCTCAACGAACTTGAGGTTTTCCGGGGTGAAGATAGAGCCTTCTTTTACAGCGACGATTACCCTCAGGTTGTTGCCAAGACCTTTGAGGCCATCAGCATTATCCCGGTAGTTGAGAACGTATGGATGGGCCTTGGGCAGCATCTTTTCGAAGCCGGCCTGTAACTGGATCTTGGTTGCCTGGTACCCCAGTACAAGCGTCGTTAATAGACACAATACCATTACGATAGGGCGGTTGTTGAACACCAGTTTTTCAAGGAAAGTTCCGGATTGGAAATCAAACTCGTGAAGGTCTGCGATGACTGGCAGTTCGGACTCTTGTGCGTGGGCCATTTGTTATTCTCCAGGAATTCTTTGTGATTACTGTTTCAACGTGACCATATTAATACCTCGGGGACCGGCAAGCAGGAGCGTGTCGCCCTCCCCTTGCGCCACGTCAAAAATCGGCCCTGCAGTACCCGAAACCGGGCTCATGGAAAACGTAAAGCCATCATCCTCGCTCAGGAGAACTTCACCGCCCATCCCAGCCGCCAATAGCGTTCCGTCCTTCAGGCGTGTCATCGCAACGATAGCACTGGTGGGTGGTTTTTCCACCACCACCCAGGTGTCACCTTCATCCGCGGTGCGGAACATCCTGCCGCGCAAACCACCCATAACGATGGCCCCGTCACTCGCGGCCACCGTGGCAAAAAAGCTGCCCTCCCAGGGAACAGAGTGAACACGCCTGGCATTTTCCCCACCCACGTCGCCGATAAGCAACAGGCCAGCTTCACCACTGAGGAAGAAACGGCCCGTCCCCGGCAGGGGAGAGAAGTCGAAGATATGATAAAAACCGTCATTCTCAATATTGTGTAGGCGATGCTCCCAGTTCTGACCACCGTCGAACGTCACCAGCAGCATGCCGTAAGCACCCGCCACATGGCCGTGTTTTTCGTTGTACATGTTGACACCAAAAAACGGTTTGTCTGCGCCCTGCTCGATCGCGAACTCCATCTCGCCTATATAGATAGGGTAATCCTCGTTCTCGGGGTTCTGCGCAGCCAGCTTCTGGTAATAGGCAAGACCTTCCGCACCATAGCGCAGCCCGTCGTACTGTAGCTCCCAGGTAGACCCGCCATCGCTGGAATGCAAGATCACACCTTCATGACCGACTGCCCACCCATGCGTATCATTGACGAACGTGATATCGAGCAAGGTAGATCGAACCGGAACCTCAGCCTGGGTCCAGGTCTTTCCATCGTCATCGGAATAAACGATATGGCCGTATGCCCCGGCCGCGAAAAAGCGGTCTCCGAATCGTTTGACAACGAACATCGGCGCCTTGGCGGCCAGCTTGCTGGGCGCCGCAGGCAATTTGAGTACGTCGTAGGTTTCGGCATGAGACAAGGTGCAGGGAATCAACAGTGCGCCCAGCAAGATGCTGAACAGAGCTTTTCTTATTGCCATGATACTGTTTCCACTTGTTTATTCTAAGGTATTCGACGGAGGCGCCATTCGGGCCGATACGTATCGAACAACGTTCAACGCCAGGATGGCGACATCATCCTGGAGAATCAGCACACTCCGCAAAACGCTTTTCACTTTTAACCACATTCACACCATAACGCAAACCGACAATTACTCGCCCTGCTCAAGGGCGACGGTAGCAGTGATGTCAGTGCGAGGTTGCGCGCACTGACATCAGCCGTTCCCGTCGTCCCGGCGCTCGCCGGCACCACTTCCCTTAGAAGGTACGCTTCACCGTAAAGGAAATGTTGTCACGATCATTCAGCGGACCGGTAGTACCGTTGGACGTGGGACCAAAGTAGAAATTATACCGGGCTTCGTAAGTCCACGCTTCGTTCACCAGGAACAAGACACCCACACTGCCGTTACCCAACTCCTCATGCACAACAGAGCCCTGCGGGGGCTGCTCTCCGTCGATACCATAGGATATTGACGCCGGAAGCGTCATGTCCCAACCGGGAAACACCTGGTACCACGTGGGCCGGAATACTGCCGCGATCTGGCTGGTGTGGCGATTTTTATGGATGAGCGGGTTGGCGAACTGCTCGGAATACTCCTTGGTTCCACCGTAGTTTGCGTCAGAGTAATCGTCCAGCCAGCTGGTGGTGTATTCCAGGATCCAGCTGCCGCCATCCCACAGACCCCAATCACCATTGAGGAAACCGATGCCGTTGACCACCACACCCCAGATGTCGCCGGTCGCGCCGGGGTAGTCATCCTCATCGGCACTGAAATCTGCGGGGGTCGCACCCGGACGCTGGGTAAGGCCCGCTGTGAAGTTCGGGTTCAGGCCCGCGTCTTGCCGGAAGACGACATCCATGCCGAAGCTGATATCGAACATCTGCTTGGACAGCGACAGGCCGAACGTTTCAACGTTCTTCTTGAACACCCAACCCCACTCACCCGCGATGTTGGCGTTGGCGCCACCCTGATCCCAGGGCTGGGCATACTTGGCCACAACCTCTGGATCCACACCGCCAAACGTGCCGTATACACCCGCCACGGTACGGTCGGAACCGTTAATATAGACCAAGGAGGTTTCCAGATTCCAAGCGTCGATAGTGTACTGAAGATTGAAACCGTACTCACCGGAATCCTCGATTTTGTTGTCCCTGACTTTGAAACAGGTCCTGGGCCCGCCGTTAACGCCCCCGGCCAGCACAAAACACTCGCTGTTCTCGGTAAGCACTTCGACCGGGCTGAAGAAGGTACCGGTTTCCGGGTTGCGGTTAACCCGGTGCTCGAATTCATAGTAGGCATTCAAGGTCAGATTGTCGGTGGCCTGAAATACCGTTGAGATCTTGGTGGACGGCATGAACAGCTCTTGTGCTTCGGTGCCCGGCACCGAGAGACCCTTGCTTGAATCAAGCGCGGTCATGGAGCCGGCAATACCGGTGATGGCACCGGTCGCCAACAGGCTCTGCCCCCAGAAAATGGTATGGCGGCCCGCTCTGACACCAAGCGCCGTATCGCCTATATACCAGTTGCCGAATACAAACGCGTCCAGCAGCTCGCCGCCGAGGTAGCTCAGGTCCTCGGCCTCATCGCTGTACTCACCGGGCTTGTAGGTCAGGCCGGCCCAGGAATAATCGTAAGCGAGACCGCCGGTACTGGGCAGCGTGCCGCTCTCAGGGTTATCGCTGTCTTCATAGGCGGCGTCGTACCAGCCGGCGCCGCTGATGCGGAAGCCAAAGTCCGACTTCCAGATGACGTCGAGCTCCGAACGGATGTCGATACGTGCGCTGCTGATGCCGCCGCTTGTGCGGTCGACCGAGAAGTCCGAGTCATCTGCAATGCGGGCATTAGCGAATTTCGTAGGGTCGACCACGCTGCGCTTGGACGCATCAAGTCGGGACTGCAGGTTGCCTTTAATCTGGTTGTCCCAACGGATTTTCCAGTCTTCCGAGGTGTCGAACTGGAACGCCCCGGCCTGCGAACTAAGTGCGGCCAGTACGGACAATGCGAGCGCTTTTTTCTTCATGAGACTTCCCTCTGAGCATTTTAGTATAGTTAGGTTTGAAACTTTGTCAGGCGACCTTGCACCTTGTTATACATGCGACGGCAAAGACCATCGTGATACAGCTGTTCTTCTTACCCCCAAGATAAATACGATTCCCTGAATTAGCTATGGAAATTAATAATTTAGCCAACTCTTACCAAAGATTCCGGCCCTTCATAACTGATTTCAACGGTTGACAATGCTGCCACCCTTGGCAGGGACAATCAACTGTATCGACCGAGCACGCGTAAAGTCCTCGCGTGAGGGTCGGTGTCTATATAGCCAGATAGCTTTCCGTAGGTTCTTCTGTCGTTCCTGCAGCGGGATGGGTACCACGCGAAATCCTTATTTGTTATGGCGCCATAATACCACCTAACTATAAAGGAACAATAAGGAGGGGCTATTGATTTCAAACAAATTTCGCACTACAAACTCCCTCGCCGGGGGGTCCAGGGTGCGCGCCCGTGTCCCAGCCACTTCAACCTGGCAACTCAGCCCGGCACCCTGGCAGCGGCGTTTCCCGCCTGGCCCGCGGTGATATATCCGGCCTTGTAGAGCCAGTTGATGGCATCGCGAAAAGACACCTCCAGCGGACGAAACCTGAAGCCCAGTCCCTCCTCCACACTCCGGTTATCCATCAGCACCCAGCGGGTTGCATAGGAGATCCCCTCTTCCGTGAGGGGCAGTTCGAGCTCCACATAGCCCCCCAGGCGATCGCACAAACGACCAGCCAGGCGCATCAATGCCGGGTTAAGCGGCACTTCCAGCGGCTTCCTGCCGGTTACCCGGCGCAGCAAGCCCCCATGCTCACGCCACGGCAGGTAGTGCCCGCCCAGGATATACCTCCTCCCGGCCAACGCCGGTTGCTCCAGCAACTGCAGGTGCACCGCTGCGATATCGCGCACATCCACATACTGGGTACCCGAGGGCATCAAAGGTACAAACTGCTGCAAATAGGTGCGCAAGCCGACATGGGCCTCGGTCAGGCCGGGGTCATCGGGACCGATCACCGTCGCCGGGTAGCTGATGCTGATCGGCGCCCCACTGGCCTGCAAACCCCTGACATAGTTTTCACAAGCCACCTTTGAGCGCCCATAGCCGGTCGCGCCTGCCCCGGGCGGGGAGTTTTCATCAAGCACCGCAGCTTCGGGGTCATACAACGCGGTAACACTGGACACATGGATGATATTCTCCACATCACTCTCCAGCGCCGCCTGCATTACCGTGGCGGTACCGTCGACATTGGTGCGGTAAACCGCCGCAGCGTCACTGGCACGGGTGGAGACCATGGCGGCCGAATGCACCACCGCGTCACAACCCGCCAGCGCCCGGCGTACCTGGTCGGCGTCGGTAATATCCCCGCTTGTGAAATGGCGGATCCCGCCCTCGCCAAACAATGTCTGCATCTTTTTCTCGCTGCGCACCAGCAGGCTCACCTCGTGGCCGGCGGCCAGCAGTGCCTGGGCCGTATGGAAGCCCACGAAACCGGTAGCCCCGGTAATCATTACCCGCATATCTGATACCTCGAACTCAAAATGCCAGGCCAGCGCTGTCCGCGCCTCAACCCATCAGCGCCTGCCCACCATCCACGGCGATACTCTGCCCGTTGACATAAGCAGAGGCATCACTGCACAACATAACGACAAAGCGGCCAATATCCTGTTCGCAGTCCCCGACCCGCCCCATCGGAATACTGGCCACGAACTCCTGCGCCTCTTCCGCCTTGTTCTCCATCCACCAGGCCATGCCCGGTGAACTCGCCAGGGGGAGAATCGCATTGGTGCGGATGCCATCCCTCGCCCACTCACAGGCGGCGGCCCTTGTCAGGGAGCGAATGGCCTCCTTGGTCGCCGCGTAGGCGCCATAGCCCGTCATATCCCATCGCTTGGCAGACGAACTGGCGAGATTGATGATGCAGCCATCACCCTTGAGGTGGGGGTAGCACAGCTTCATGGCTCGAAACACTGCGAGTGGGCCGGACTCCCAGCCCGCGGTAAACGCCTGATCTGTGACCTGGTGCAATGTGCCAAGCGGCACCTCCTGGGCGTTGTTGACCAGGATGCCCAACCCTCCGAAGTGAGCAACAACCTCAGACACGCAGTGCTCCAGCGATTCGGATGACTTGACGTCGCAGACCACTGGCAACGCTTCTCCCCCCCGCGAGTTGATAAGATCGCAGGTAGCCTCCAGTTTGGCCCCGGTGCGACCGGTGACAGCCACGCGCGCACCAGCCGCAGCCAGCGCCATGGCAATCCCCTGGCCTACCCCCTGTCCAGCGCCGGTGACAAGTGCTACTTTCCCGTCCAGTACCATCTGTTGCTTACTCCCATTTCAATAAGTCTCTGAACTATAGCTACCAGGGCACCAGAAGCTATAAGAACCGCCGCGCAAATTATGTAGGAAAGCGTCCCGCAGTTCCGAAAGACCGGCATAAATAGTCATGCCAACGCCCGCGCGAAAGTAACTATTTCATTCGGCATTATGATTGGTCTATTCTAGGGTATTCGCCAGTGCTCTCATTTTTATAATTACAGGAGTTTTGCCCATGCGTAGAATGCCACTCACCGACGCCTTCTTCCTACTCTCCGAATCTCGCAGAACGCCCATGCACGTGGGCGGACTGAACCTGTTTACGCTTCCCAAGGGGGTCGACGACACTACCTTCCTGGCCAACCTGAGTAATATTCTTCGTTACGACGGCGAACTGCGTCGCCCGTTCGGCGAGAAGTTGAAGATGGGGCGGCTGGGCGTCGCGGGCAACATCTTCTGGGAGGAGGATGACGAATTGGATATGGAATACCACATCCGCCATTCTGCCTTGCCCAAACCCGGCCGCTACCGGGAGCTGTTTGCGCTGATCTCACGACTGCACAGCACACTGCTGGACCGTTCGCGCCCGCTGTGGGAAATCCACCTGATAGAGGGCCTGCCCAATCGCCAGTTTGCCACCTACTTCAAAGCACATCATTGCGCCATCGACGGGGTGGGCTCCATGCACCTGATGAGTAGCATGTACTCGACCAATTCCCGCAGCAAGGTCAAGGTCTCCCCGTTTTCCCGCGAGGCCTATGAGGCTTACAAGGCTCAACTTGCCAGCACACACGCCCAGCAGCACCGGCCGAAAGATGCTGAAGTCAAGGCGGTTATTGAAGCATTCAGGGACCAGTTGGGCGGCACGGTCAATGTGGCCAGGGCATTGCGAGAGTCTGCCAATGTCTGGCTGGGACGCAACAAGAGCATGTCCGTGCCCTTTCACAAGATTCCAAAAACCAGCGTCAGTACCCAGATTACCGGGGCCCGGCGATTCGTCGCCCAGTCCTGGTCATTCGAGCGGGTACGCGCCATGGGCCGAGCCTACGACGGCACACTCAATGATGCTGTCATGGCCATGTGCGCAGGCGCTCTGCGCAAGCACCTGCAGGAGCAGCGCGACCTGCCCAAGATCTCACTCAAAGCCATGGCGCCTGTCTCCCTGCGGGCGGCGGGCGACACCGATTCAGCCAACGCAATCGGCATGGTTATCGCCGACCTTGCAACCAACGTGAAAGACCCGGCCAGGCGCTTCAGGCAGATCAAGGAGTCCATGGACGCGTCCAAGGCACAGTTGCAGCAGATGTCCAGTGGCGAGATCCAGGCCTATACCGCCATCAGCCAGGCCCCTCTCTTATTGACCCAGCTCACGGGGCTTGCCAGCCGGTTCCCCGCTTTCAGCACCGTCATATCCAACGTGCCGGGGCCGCGCGAAAAACGCTACTGGAATGGCGCGCGCATGGACGGCATGTACCCGGTTTCGATTCCCATGGATGGCTGTGCAATGAACTTCACCCTGGTCAGCAACAATGACAATCTGGACTTTGGCATCGTGGCCTGCCGAAAATCTGTCCCCCATGTGCAGCGCCTTATCGATTACATGGAGGAGTCGCTGGTTGAACTCGAAGACGCGGCGGGCATGCGACGCCGCAAGCCGGCAGCCAAAGGAGGCGCTGTGACCGGCGCGTCTGCCAGGGCCAAACCGAAAGCAAAGCCCCGGGCGAAAACGAAAACAAGCCGGGCAAAAGCCGTACCCAAATTGAAAGCCAAGGCAAAAACGAAGTCCAGGGCGGGTACTGCCCGTAAATAAGCGGCGACACCTGCGGGCTTTACCACGCATATCAAGGAGGACCCCTTGGTCAAATCGGTTTTAAGCATCAGCATGTGCTTGCTGCTGCTCGCCTGCTCGGATAACACTGAACATGC
>Ga0316189_10002148_pt1 | contig 19397 bp, 18 predicted proteins | sample LowCovwburrow_MG_FD_204930 | JGI IMG/M metagenome (GOLD analysis project Ga0316189, IMG submission 204930) | Coastal sediment microbial communities from Maine, United States - Lowes Cove worm burrow | ecosystem: Environmental > Aquatic > Marine > Coastal > Sediment | place: USA: Maine... | reverse complement strand
GCCATGTCTGAGGGTATGCACACCTTGCGCCTGAGCGGCGCTGCCCGGGTGGCTCGCGGGGAAACGACCATTGAAGAGGTTATGCGGGTCGCACCAGTTCTGGATGCCTGACGTGGTCCACCTGGTCCTGAGCTTCTATTATGCAATCTGAAGTCGCCGCACTGCCGGCTGCTCTGGAAGACGCAGCCCGTATTGCCTGGGAGAATATCCTCGAGTGCTCGCCAGCCCCGCTGGTGGAGCAGCTCAGGGCCGCTGCCGCCCGTAAGCCCATCCTTGATCAGTTGCCGCGGGTGCTGTCGTGCAGTCCCTTCGTCGCTGAGCTCTGTCGCCGCTGGCCCCGGTTATTGCTGGGCCTGCTCAATGGTAGCGAACTGCAGGACACTCTGGACGAGGCCTCCTTTTGCAAAAATTTACGGCATCAGTTGGCCCAGGGGGAATTGGAGCCCGGTGTGGTGCTGCGGCGTTTTCGCCAGCACCATATGCTGCGCATTATCTGGCGGGACTTCTGTCGGCTGGCCGACACACAGGAAACCGTGCGCGATACCTCACTGCTGGCGGAGGCTTGCATTGCCGAGGCGCTGGAAATCAGCCAGGCGGCGCTGGAACAGCGCTTCGGAGTACCGCGCAACCGGGATGGTGGTGAGCGCCAGCAGCTGATTGTACTGGCGATGGGTAAGCTGGGCGCGCGTGAACTGAACGTGTCATCAGATATCGACCTCATCTTCGCCTATCCTGAAGCCGGTGAAACAGACCATCCGGAAAAATCCATCAGTAATGAGGAATTCTTCACCCGGGTTGGCCGGGGGGTGATAACCCTGCTGGACCAGGTAACGGTTGAAGGTTTTGTGTTCAGGGTAGATATGCGCCTCAGGCCCTATGGGGACAGCGGCGCCCTGGTACACAATTTTGCCGCCCTTGAGGAGTATTACCAGGACCAGGGCCGTGACTGGGAGCGCTATGCCCTGATCAAGGCGCGGCCGGTCACCGGTGATCCGGCGCGCGCAGCCGAATTGATGGAATCACTGCGGCCATTTGTGTTTCGTCGCTATATCGACTTTGGCGTGATCGAGAGCCTGCGCGGTATGAAGCAGATGATTAGCAGCGAGGTGCGGCGCCGGGGCCTCCAGGACAACGTAAAGCTTGGGCATGGTGGCATTCGTGAAGTGGAGTTTATCGCCCAGTGTTTCCAGTTGATTCGTGGTGGCCGAGACCTGGGCCTGCAACAGCGCGAACTGCTGGCGGTGTTGCTCGAGTGTGAAAGCCTTGGCTGTCTTCCGGCTGTGGCCGTGGCAGAACTGCGGGATGCTTACTTGTTTTTACGCGACAGCGAACACGCCATCCAGGGTTACCGCGACAAACAGACCCAGGCTCTGCCCCGGGACAGTCATGAGCAATTGGCCATGGCAACCGTAATGGGGTTTGCGCTGTGGAAGGATTACCTGGAAGCGCTGGACGCGCATCGCCAGCGGGTGTCAGCCCATTTCAACGACCTGATCGCCGAACCGGAGGAAAATGAGCCCTCGGCAGAGGGCGACGAACTTCCCCTTTGGGGTGATGGGCTTTCCGCCAGCGCTTTGGCGCAGCTGGGCTACCAGCAGCCTGAGAAAACCCTTGCTGCCCTGCAGGAACTCAATGAGAGCGGCCGCGTGCTCAGCCTGCAGGTCGAGGGGCGGGAGCGGCTGGAGGAGTTTATGCCACGCCTGATGCAGGCTTGTTCTGAGGCTGCGGACCCGGACCTTGCGCTGGTGCGGGTACTGCCGCTGGTGGTGGCCGTGGTGCGCCGCAGTGCTTATCTGGTGTTACTGCTGGAGAACCCGCCGGCAATGGCGGAGCTGGTGACTTTGTGTGGCGCCAGCCCCTGGATAGCCGAACTGATGTCCCATCAGCCGGTGCTGTTGGACGAATTACTGGATCGCGCCAGCCTCTATACCGCCCCGGACCGGGATAGTCTGGAACACGAATTGCGCCAGCAGGTCGCCCGCCTGGCCACCGATGACCTGGAGGCGCAAATGAATGCGCTGCGTTATTTCAAGGCTTCACATGTCTTGCGGGTGGCAGCCAGTGAGCTCGCGGGCCGGTTGCCGTTAATGCAGGTCAGCGACAAGCTCACCTGGATCGCAGAGGTCATCCTGGAGCAGGTACTGGCTGTGGCCTGGGCCGATCTGGTCAACAAGTACGGCGAACCGGAACGCTCCAGTACAGGTTACGGTTTTGTGGTATTTGGCTATGGCAAGCTGGGGGGTATCGAGCTGGGTTATGGCTCTGACCTGGACCTGGTGTTTGTCTACGATGGTGCCGAACAGGGAGTCACCGGCGGTGAGCGCAGCATCGACAACACTGTTTTCTATACACGACTGGGTCAGCGCATGATCCACATTCTGGAGACCCGGATGAACCTCGGCCAGCTGTACGAGGTGGATATGCGACTGCGACCCTCGGGAAACTCCGGCATGCTGGTATCGACGGTGCAGGGTTTTCGCAGTTACCAGCAGGAGTCTGCCTGGACCTGGGAACACCAGGCCCTGGTGCGGGCACGCTTTGTTGCAGGTGATCCTGCGGTGGCGCAGCAGGTGGAAGCGGTTCGCACTCAAGCCCTGTGCAGGCAGCGGGATAATGAGGCGCTGGCACAGGAAGTGCAGCAGATGCGGGCCAAGATGCGTGAGCACTTACTATCCTCAGGACCCTCGCATGTAAATGAGTTCGACCTGAAGCAGGGGGTGGGAGGCATCGTAGATATCGAGTTTATGGTGCAGTACTCGGTACTTGCGTGGTGTCACCGCCTGCCGGATCTGGCGCGTTGGACGGACAATATACGGATTCTCGAAACCCTGGGCCGGGAAGGCATACTCGAGCAGGAAAAATGTGACGCACTCGCCGAAGCCTACATTGCATACCGCTCCGCTGCCCATCAACTCGCCCTGCAACACCAGGCCGGCATTGTGCCGGCCGAACAATTTGTCGACTTGCGGGCAGCCGTCACTGCCGTCTGGCAGGCGTTGTTCGCCGCGGCATGAAAACGACCCACCTGCTGAACAGGCCGGGGGCAAGCTCGCTTGAGTAGCACGGGTGAACAGATCCTGGTTGTCGGCCCGTCCTGGGTGGGTGACATGGTAATGTCACAGGTGCTTTATATCTACTTACAGCAAACCCGGCCCGGGGTGGCCATCGACGTGCTGGCGCCAGCCTGGAGCGAGGCCCTGCTGCAACGTATGCCCGAGGTGCGTAGCGCTATAACCATGCCTGCAGGCCACGGCGAGTTGGGCCTGGCTAAGCGCTGGCGGCTGGGCCGGGAATTGCGTTCGAAGAAGTACGACCAGGCGCTGTTGTTGCCCAACTCCCTGAAGTCAGCCCTGGTGCCCTTTTTTGCCGGCATATCGCGGCGTACCGGCTGGCGTGGCGAACAGCGCTACGGTCTTCTGAATGACCTGCGCGAGCTGGATGAGCAGGCTCTGCCACTGATGGTGCAGCGTTTTCTTGCCCTTGGGCAGGCCGCGGGCGAGGCAATACCCGACAGAATTCCCGCCCCCCGCCTGGTGGTTGACGAAGCCCAGGCTGCGCTGGTGCTGCAACGGTTCCATCTCACCCCGGACCGACCCCTGCTCGCACTCTGCCCCGGTGCCGAATTCGGCAGCGCCAAGCGCTGGCCCGCCGCGCATTATGCCGAGCTGGCTGAGCGTTACCTCGACCTGGGGTGGCAGGTAGTGTTGCTGGGCTCAGACAAGGACCAGTCGATAACCCGGGAGATTTGCGAGCTGTGTGAGAGCAATCGTGATTGTGTTGATCTGGCGGGTCACACCCGGTTGGCGGAAGCGGTAGACCTGCTGTCCAGGGCTGACGCAGTGGTGAGTAATGATTCTGGCCTGATGCATATAGCTGCCGCGCTGGCGCGTCCGCTGGTTGTAGTTTACGGCGCCACTTCGCCGGACTTTACCCCGCCACTTAACGACAATGCTGCGGTTGTGGTGAGTGATATCGACTGCGCCCCCTGCTTTGCCCGCGAATGTCCATTGGGCCACCATGGCTGCATGCGTTATACCCCCATGCAGCGGGTGGCAGAAGAGCTTGACTCGCTGCTTGCGAGAGGTGCTGCGCCGTGAGGGCACTGGTGGTAAAAATGTCGTCTCTGGGGGATGTCATTCACACACTACCGGCACTCACTGATGCGGCCGCCGCTCTACCGGGCATACAGTTTGACTGGGTGGTGGAAGAGGCTTTTGCTGAAATTCCAGCCTGGCACAGCGCCGTGGATAGGGTGATTCCGGTGGCGCTGCGACGCTGGCGCAAGCGGCCCTTGCGGGATTTCACCGGGCCCCAGTGGCGCGCGGCGCGTGCCAGTCTCCGGGAACGTAAATACGATGCGGTGATCGATGCCCAGGGTTTGCTCAAAAGTGCTCTCATTTCCCGCCTGGTCAAGGCGCCGCGTTATGGTATGGACAAGGCCACGGTGAGGGAGCGGCTGGCGGCCCTGGCCTACGATCACCCGGTGCATGTAGCGAGAGACATGCACGCAGTGGAACGCAGTCGCTTACTGTTCGCACGCGCGCTCGCCTACCCCGTGCCCGATGGCCCGGGGAACTATGGTATTGCTAACACTGCGGCTCCCGCGGGCGCGAAGTGCTCCCAGAGGCTACTTTTTTTTCACGGCAGCGCACGGCGGGAGAAACTGTGGCCTGAGGACCAGTGGGTAGCGCTGGCCGGGTTGGCAGGGGAGGCGGGTTACCGCGCCTTGCTGCCCTGGGGTAATGAGGAGGAGCAACAGAGGGCTGTGCGCATAGCGGGTCTAGCGAAGGCGGCAGAGGTGCTGCCGCGCCAGTCCCTGCGAGAGCTGGCAGCCATGCTGCAGACGGTAAGTGGAGCCGTCGCAGTTGATACCGGGTTGGGACACCTCAGTGCTGTGTTTGCTGTGCCCACGGTGTCTCTTTACGGTCCAACCAGCACCCGCCTTATCGGTACCTATGGCCGCAACCAGCTTCACCTGCCCTCGCCCTTGCTCGGAGGCGCTGTAACCGAGCCCGCAGCACTGATGCAGGCTATTGCTCCCGCTGCGGTGTGGCAGGCCCTGCAGACAGTTATTGCCGGGAGAGAATGACGGTGACGCTGGCTTTCCTGATCTACAAATACTTTCCCTACGGTGGCCTGCAGCGCGACTTCGCGCGGATGCTGGCGGTGCTGCAAAGCCGCGGCCATCACTGTCGGGTTTACTGTACCTCGTGGCAGGGTGACAAGCTTCCAGGTGTTGATCTGCGGGTAGCCCCTGTTTCCCGCGGCAGTAATGTTCGCCGCAACGAACGCTTTCTGGCCTGGGTGCAGGCGGATCTCCAGGTGGATCCAGTGGACGGGGTGATCGGCTTTAACAAAATGCCGGGGCTTGACATCTATTACGCTGGCGACACCTGCTATCTTGATGCGGCGCTGCAAAGCAAAGGGTTTCTGTATCGGCTGGGCTGGCGCTACCGCCACTTTGCGTGTTGGGAAAAGGCGGTTTTTGATCGCGCGAGCCCTACTGAAATTCTGCTGATCAGCGATAGGGAAAAGGTCAGCTTTGAGCATCACTACCAGACGCAAACATCCCGCATGCATCTGCTGCCACCTGGTGTCGAGCCGGATCGCCGGCGCCCCGATGATGCCACCGCCAGACGCGCCCGGGCGCGCCATGGTCTGGGCCTTGGTTACGATGAGCATACCCTGCTGTTTGTGGGCTCCGGCTTTACCACGAAGGGCCTGGACCGGGTTATCCGCGGGCTGGGGAGCCTGCGAACAAGCTACCCGGAGCGACGATTCCGCCTGCTGGTGGCGGGCCAGGATGGAGTGGGTAGCCTGGGTCTTCTGGCCCGGCGCCAGCAGGTGCAGGAACAGGTGGTATTTCTTGGGGGCAGGGATGATATTCCCGACCTGATGCTGGCGGCGGACGTGCTGGTGCACCCCGCGCGAAGCGAGGCAGCCGGTATTGTGTTGCTGGAGGCCCTGGTGGCAGGGCTGCCGGTAGTCGTGACCGATGTTTGCGGTTATGCCAGTCACATAGGAACTGCCGGCGCCGGGCTGGTTTTGTCCGGCCCATTTGAGCAGGGTGCACTGGATGATGCACTGGCAAAGTCACTTGATGGCGAATTTCAGCAGGCGTGCAGAACCAATGGGTTGAAATACGCTGAGGACGCAGACCTTTACTCACTGCATTCTGCGGCTGCCAGTTTGATAGAGCAGATTATACAGCGCAAAGAGGCAGGCGCAGGTGGCTGAGTACTACCTGGCCCAGGGGTTTGCGTTGGGCGAGCTGGCGCGAGCGCGCTCCGCCCGAACCTTGCTGCAATGGGCGGGTGACGTAGCAGCGCAGGCGCAGCCAGCGGATGTTTACCGCGACAAGGAGGGACGCAAAACCCTGCGATTCATGTACCGCAGTAAACCGTTTTTTCTCAAACTGCACTCCGGTATTGGCTGGTCCGAGGTTTTCAAAAACCTGATGCAACTGCGCCTGCCGGTCACATCAGCCAGCAATGAATATCAGGCGATACTCGCCCTGCAGCGCGCAGGCGTGTACACGCTGACGGTCAGCGCCTATGCCCTGGAGGGTTGGAACCCTGCGGCCCTGCGCTCAATGATTGTCACTGCAGAGCTCACGGGTACTGTAAAGCTGGAAGACTACTGTGCGAACTGGGCAGCGGCGCCGCCGCCGGCCAATCTCCGCGCGCGACTGCTGTGCGCTGTTGCCGACATGACCCGGCGTATGCATGGGGCGGGTATTAACCATCGCGATTTCTATCTCTGCCACTTTCACCTGGATGAAGCCAGCTTTGAAGAAAAGGAAGTCCGCTGCTACCTGATCGATCTGCACCGGGCGCAGATTCGTGACAAAACACCAAGTCGCTGGCGCATCAAGGATCTGGCGGGCCTGTATTTTTCCGCTATGGACTGCGGCCTGACCCGGCGCGACCTGTTGCGTTTCATGCACCATTACAGCGAGGGTGGGCTACGGCGGGCACTGGGCCGCGACCGGCGCCTGTGGCGCCAGGTAGAAAAGCGTGCCGGCAAGTTATACCGAAAGGCAAAGGGGACAGAGCCACCTGCGCAGGGTGCCGGTCATGTCTGATAGTTATCGCGTCCTTCGCGGCGATGACTGGGCACCCTGGCTGCGTGAATGCCTGCCAGCTCCTCCCGCTGAGATGCGGTCCTGGATGGAACAGCACACCAGGCTGCTTAAAAGCGACACCTATAGCAGAGTCGGCTTGCTGAGTGTGCACGGGCAGGCCTGTTTCCTGAAGCTCTATATAGCCAAGTCCAACTTGCAGAACCTTGGATTTCGATTTGCCTATGGGCGCGGTATCCACAGTTTTGATGCAGCCTCCCGCCTGTTGCGGGCGGGCCTGAGGGTGCCCGCCCCGAGAACCTGTGTACTGGGACCCGGTGGAATGTTGCTGCTTACGGAAGGCATGGAAGACAGTTGCGATCTGCGGTCACTTTGGCTCACCCAGCCGGCTGAGGAAGCCACCTGGCGGTATATACGGCAAGCCGGCGAAACGCTTTCCGCACTACACCTCGCCGGTTTTGCCCATGGCGACTGCAAGTGGAGCAACCTGTTGTGGAGTAGCGATGCGTTCTACCTGGTGGACCTTGAGGATGTGCGCAGGGTGAGAGCTCGGGGCGCGCAGCTTAAGTCACTCCACGCGCTGCAATTGCAGGACATAGCCCGTTTTACAGCAGATGCCGAAAGATTGCGCGCCAGTACCGGCCAGTATGAAATATTTCTGGAAAGTTACTGCACCAGCCTTCACTACCCGCGGGAAAAACTGCTTGATCAAATAAAGCAGCCGGTAGCGGTGATTCGCAAAAGGCATGAGCGCAAGTCCGGCAGGAGCCACCAGGTATTGCTGTAATGCAATCCAACTAAAAACACGGCTTCGAAATAAACAGGTCGCAGTCTGTTCAGAGTGCGATTTCATCAACCCTGTCGCTTTCATAAAATTCACGTATTTAAAGCAAGCTCATGTCAATTGGGCGTCAGGCCGGTTCCTTGTCATTGAGCAGGCCGGCCAGGGTCTGCGCATGGGCCAGGGCTTCAATGCCGGCGTCAGTGAGGTATCCACCATCGGGCTGATCTACCAGGCCCCTGTCAAACAGGTGCTTGCACGCCGCGATAACTTCCGGGCGCGCATTGGAATGTACCTTTATGCCACGGTCCAGTGTTGAGCTGTCAAACTGCAATAGCAGATTCAGTTCCTCTATGGTGCTGGCGGCGAATGACAAGGGCCTGTCCTCGTAGTTAACTTTGGTGGGGGTGGACATACTGACCTGTTGAAGTTAGCAGAACTGTTGGCATGGCGCCAATGATGCTGGTACAGCTCTGACGGCCAGTGAGTTCTCGCCCATTCCAGCAGAGCTATAGCTGACCTCTTTCGTACATCCAATGCATGGCCCTGTGGTAAGCCTCGGCGGCGAGCACTTTACTTTCTACAGGAGACAAATCTCTCATCTGGCGCCTCCACGCGACAAAAAAGCGCATGCGATCGGTCCGGGTCAGGGCTGAAGGCGGGAGCAAATTGAGCTCCATCAGGTTTTTCAGCAGCATTCGTCCCGGTGGGGGCAACTTCTTTACCGAGTGTTCATTATTAATCAGCGTGAACTGGAATCGGTCGTCGATCTGTTCTGCGAGCACATCGCTGGCCTCCAGGTCTCCGGGCAGAAAACCGGTCGCATGCAGGCGCCCGATAAAAATGCCGAGGGCCTCAAGCAGCCGGCGCCGGGAGGTGAGTGCGGCCCCCGTCCGTTCTGTCAGTGTTTTTCTCAACCAGGTGGCGACATCCCGCCCGGCTGCCGCGCGGGTAAAAAGGTATTCCCTGCCGTTTGGCAGTTTTCCCCAGGCCAGACTGTCCGGCGCTTCAATACCGGCGTATTTCAGAGCATCACTGTGTTTGCGCCATCGTGAGGCGCGACTTCCCCGCAGCAGAGCCGTCAGGCGGTCAAAGGGGCTCGGCAGGGGAAATTCCTTGTAGTAAACCTGCAGTGAGGGGTTGCATGCCACAAGGCACGCGGATGAGGTCTTTACTATATCCCAGCCTGGCGGCAACTCCCCCGCGGTAAGTTGCAGGGCTACGCCCTGCAGATCCTCTTCCTTCTCCAGGCTGCCGGTCACGTGCGTCTGTCTCCTCCCGCTGCAAGTAGGCATCGTTGCAAGCCCAGTATAAGATAGCCTCCCGACCCGGCGCGAATAAAGCGCAGCTTTCCTGGGTCGAAGGAGATGGTTTGAAACAAAGAGTGTTGGTGCTGGGCGCCGGTGGGCAACTGGGCAGGGAGTTGCTGTTGACCGCCGACCCCCAGACAGAATGTATTGCCCTGACCCGGCGGGAACTGGATATCGGTGACGCGGGCGCTGTTGCCACCCGCCTTGAGGCGCTGGCACCCCAGGTGATAATCAATGCCGCTGCCTACACGGCGGTAGACGCCGCCGAAGACGATGCACTGGCGGCTCAGCGAGCGAATGCCGTGGGTCCTGCAAACCTGGCGCAAAGCTGCAAAGACCAAGGGATCCGCCTGTTGCATGTGTCCACAGATTTTGTTTTCGACGGGCGCTCTTCCAGGCCCTATCCCACCGATGCGGCAACCGCACCGCTTGGACAGTATGGCCACAGCAAACTGGCGGGTGAGCAGGCGGTGAGTGATACGTTTTCCGATGCGCTGATAATGCGTAGCAGCTGGGTGTACTCCCGCTTTGGTGCCAATTTTGTCAAAACCATGTTGCGCCTGATGTCCGAGCGCGACGAGCTGGCGGTTGTGGCCGACCAGGTTGGATCGCCTACCTGGGCCAGGGGGCTGGCAAGTGCTTTATGGGCGGCAGCGGCGCGCCCCGGCTTGCGCGGTATCTATCACTGGAGTGATACCGGCCAGTGCAGCTGGTACGACTTTGCTGTGGCAATTTTTGAAGAGGCCAGTGTGCTTGGGATACTTGATCGAGCAGTGAAAATAAGCCCGATTACGAGTAGCGAATACCCCACTGCCGCGGCGCGCCCGCGTTACAGTGTGCTGGATACAACCCGAAGCAGGCAAGACCTCGGGCTTGTGGGTGTGCAGTGGCGAGAACAACTGCGCAATATGTTGGTAGATTTGAAGGAGTCGCAGGATGAGTAAATCCCTGTTGGTAACCGGCGCCGCCGGTTTTATCGGCGCTAATTTCGTACACTACTGGTTGCGTCAACATCCCGCAGACCGCGTGGTGGCCTACGATGCGCTTACCTACGCGGGCAATCTCGCCAGTCTTGAGAGCCTCCGCAGTCTAGCCAACTTCAGCTTTGTACACGCGAATATCTGCGACCACGAACGTGTACTTGCCACCATGCGCGAACATGATGTTGATACGATTGTGCATTTTGCTGCGGAAAGTCATGTCGACCGCTCCATCAGTGGCCCGGACGCCTTTATCGATACCAATGTGGTGGGTACACATAGCTTGCTGAAGGCTGCGCGCGAAGTGTGGCTTGGCGGCGAGGAAGCCGTGCCCCACCGGTTCCATCATGTGTCTACGGACGAGGTCTATGGCTCTCTTGCCGCCACTGCACCGGCGTTCACCGAGGAGCACAAGTACGAACCCAACTCGCCCTATTCGGCAAGCAAGGCGGCCTCTGATCACCTGGTTCGGGCCTATCACCACACCTACGGTCTGCAGGTAAGTACCAGCAACTGCTCGAACAACTACGGGCCATTTCATTTTCCTGAAAAACTGATTCCACTTTGCATCACTAACGTGCTGCGCGGCCTGTCGCTGCCGGTATACGGCGACGGCAGCAATATCCGGGACTGGCTCTACGTGGAAGACCACTGTCGCGGTATCGAACTGGTGTTGCTCAAAGGCGCTGTCGGAGAGACTTATAATATCGGCGGAAATAACGAGTGGAGCAACCTCGCTATCGTGGAGCACCTGTGTGAGCGCATGGATGCACGCTTTGCCGCCGATCCTGCCCTGGCTGCGCGATTCCCCTCTGCGCCAGGCGCTTCCGGCGGCAGTGCCCGGGATTTGATCACCTTCGTGGAAGATCGCGCCGGCCACGACTGGCGCTATGCTATCGATGCGCAGCAGATCACAAATCAGCTTGGGTATGAACCCCGGGAGAGCTTCGAGACGGGTTTGGACAAGACCCTGGACTGGTTTTTCGCCAACGAGGATTGGTGGCGGCCTTTGTTGGCTTGAAGCTCCGGGGATGAACCATCCCTGACCTTAGTCAAACAACGGAATTTCACCCCAGGCCAATCCCTGTGCATCCTTCTCAGACAGGCTGGGCAACTCGCCGGCCGGCAGCGGCCAGTCGATGGCAAGGGTGGGGTCATTCCATGCCAGGCAGACTTCACTGCCGGGGTGGTAGACGTCGGTGCACTTGTACTGGAAATCGGCGTAGTCAGAAGTGACGTAGAAGCCGTGGGCAAAGCCGGGTGGAATCCACAGCATATGGTGGTTCTCGGCGCTGAGCCACTCCCCATACCACTGCCCCAGGGTTGGGGATGAGCGTCGCAGGTCGACCACCACGTCGAACACCTCACCTGAGGTCACGCGAACCAGCTTGCCCTGGGGGTTTTCGGTCTGGTAGTGCAGGCCGCGAAGAATGCCCCGGGCAGAGCGGCTGTGGTTGTCCTGCACGAAAGCGAGATCGAATCCCGCATCGCGAAACGTCTCTGCGTTCCAGCTTTCCAGGAAGAAACCGCGCTGGTCGCCAAACACACGGGGTTTCAGCAGGTAAACCCCCGCCAGCGGCGACTCTTCAAACTTCATCGAACACCACGCCATCTTCGTTCAGCAGGGCCTGCAGGTACAGGCCATAGCCGCTCTTTTCCAGGGGGGCGGCCAGGCCCAGTAATTGCTCGGCGGTGATGTAGCCCATGCGGTAGGCCACCTCCTCGGGGCAGGCAATCTTCAGGCCCTGCCGCTCCTCCACCACGCGGATGAAATTGGCGGCGTCCAGCAGCGAGTTGTGAGTGCCGGTGTCCAGCCAGGCAGTACCCCGACTCATGACCTCTACCCGCAGGTCGCCCCGGGCCAGGTAAGCCTTGTTGACGTCAGTTATTTCCAGCTCCCCCCGGGACGAGGGGCGGATGTCGCGCGCTATGTCGACCACATCATTGTCGTAGAAATACAGGCCTGTGACAGCGTAGTGGGAACGGGGCCTGGCCGGTTTCTCCTCGATATCCTGCGCCACACCGTCTGCATCAAAGCTCACAACACCATAGCGCTCCGGGTCCTGCACGTAGTAGGCGAACACCGAGGCACCCCGGTCGCTACTGGCGGCATGTCGCAGTTTTTTGGTAAAGCCGCCGCCGTAAAAAATGTTATCGCCCAGCACCAGGCTGGCCGGCGAGTTGCCAATGAAGTCGGCACCCAGGATAAAGGCCTGGGCGAGGCCATCGGGGCTGGGCTGAACCGTGTAGGAGATATTGACGCCCCACTGGCTGCCATCTCCCATCAGCTCACTGAAAGCCTGCTGGTCGCGGGGCGTGGTAATTACCAGGATATCCCGAATTCCCGCCAGCATGAGGGTGGCCAGGGGGTAGTAAATCATCGGCTTGTCGTAGATCGGCATCAGCTGCTTGCTGACAGTGCTGGTCAGGGGGTGCAAGCGGGTGCCTGACCCTCCGGCCAGGATGATGCCCTTGTAGGAGGTGGCGGGCATGGGCGTAGGTCCTTCTTGAAGCGGCGGATGAGCGGCGGATTATAGCGGCAAAGCCAGGCTTGTGGCGAATGGGGCCATTAACCACAGGATCTCAAAGGGGTGGATTTTTCACCACTGGCTGATTAAAATATAGCCTCTTTCGACATGCTAAATGCCACTTTTGGCAGGTATCGTCGCCCGCATTCCAGCGCAAAGCGCGCGCCCATGTTTCCTGGCACACAACTGAGGGGAAGCCGTTATCAGGCACCTTGATACAGCACAGCTCACTGCGCAGCCAATAGCGGCAGGCGCGGGAACCGCGGCCGAGCAGGTACCCCTGCGGCCCTTGCGGATAGCGCTGCTTGGGTATCGCAGCCAGCCCTTTGCCGGGGGCCAGGGTGTGTATCTCAATTACCTCAGCAAGGCACTGGTGGATGCGGGCCACAGCGTGGATGTGATTTCCGGCCCTCCCTACCCGCATCTTGATGCCCGGGTGCGGCTGATCCAGCTGCCGAGCATGGATCTGTTCGCAAATGGCCTGTTGTCGCTGCGGCCGCGCCACCTCGCCTCACTGACCGACATGATCGAATGGTGCAGCAAGCTCACCGGAGGGTTTTCCGAACCCTACACTTTCGGGCGTCGCGCGGTTCGCTATTTGCGCGAGCATGGGCAGGAGTACGATCTCATTCACGACAACCAGAGCCTGAGCTATGGCATGTTGCAGATTCAGGATATGGGCCTGCCGCTGGTGACAACCGTGCACCACCCGATCACCAGTGATTTACGTATTGCTCTCAAAGCGGCCCGTAACTGGTGGGAGCGGCTGTTGATTCGGCGCTGGCACGCCTTTTTGGGCATGCAGAAAAAGGTGATCAAGCAGTTACACCACGTGGTCACCGTATCCGATTGTTCGCGCCAGGATATCGCCCGGGATTTTGGCCTGCAGCCTGCGGGTATCGGTCTGGTGCACAACGGCATCGATACTGACGTGTTTCAGCCTGTACCCGGCGAGACACGCAATCCCCTGCGCCTGATGGCGACCTGCTCTGCCGATGCGCCGCTGAAGGGATTGCGCTATTTGTTGCTGGCCTATGCGCGTTTGCTTAAAGACTACCCTGAGCTGGAATTGCTGGTGGTCAGCAAGCCACGTCCCGGGGGCAAAACGGAGCGGCTGGTGCGCAAGCTCGGTATAGCTGACAGGGTGCGCTTTGTCAGCGGCATCAGCACTGAACAAATGGTGCGGTACTACGCCGAGGCGGCGATAGCCGTGGTGCCATCGGTGTATGAGGGTTTCGGGCTGCCGGCGGGTGAAGCGATGGCCTGTGCCGTGCCGGTGGTCTCTTCCGACGGAGGTGCCCTGCCGGAAGTCGTGGGTGATGCAGGGGTAATCGTCCCTGCCAAAAGCGTGGATGCGCTGGTAGAAGCAATTAGTGGCCTGCTGCTCGATCCCGCGCGGCGCGAGGAGCTGGGAGGCCGAGGTCGCCAGCGCATTCTCGATCAATTCTGCTGGGATGTGTGTGCTCACGAGATGGTCGATTACTACCGGAAGGTGTTGCATGCAGACGGTTGAGTTCGGCCACTTCCCGCTGGAAAGCGGGGACTGGGTGCTGGATTTGGGGTGTGGTGAAGGCCGTCACGTGATTTCCGCCTATCTGGCTGCGGATGTGCACTCGGTGGGAGTGGACCTGTCGCTGGATGACCTGGTAACCACCCGGGAAAAATTTAATGAATTCGATGAACCGGACAACGCCGCGAAGTCATTCGGCTTGTCTTCTGCCAGTGCGCTGGCCCTGCCTTTCGCCGATGATACCTTCGACAAGGTCATTTGCAGTGAGGTACTTGAGCATATTCCCGACTATCAGGCCGCACTGCGGGAGATAGAGCGGGTATTGAAGCCCGGAGGCTTGTTTTGCGCCAGCGTTCCCCGGCGCTGGCCCGAACAGATCTGCTGGGCCCTGAGCGAGGGCTATTACCACACCCCGGGCGGACACCTGCGCATTTTCCGCTCCGGCGAGCTGCGCGGGGAAATCGAGGGTCTGGGCTTCAATCATTACCACCGGCACTGGGCTCATGCCCTGCATGTGCCTTTCTGGTGGCTTAAGTGCCTGTTCTGGAAAAATCGCGACAGCAACTGGCTGGTGCGGCAATACCATCGCCTGCTGGTGTGGGACATTATGGAGCAACCCGCCTTCACCCGCGTACTGGAGAAACTTATGAATCCCGTGATGGGCAAGAGCGTGGTTATGTACTTTCGCAAGGGGGCGTCCCTGTGAGCGGCCTCTACCTGAGCAGGGGCCTGTTTCCCCACGAATTCTTGCGCCCCACAGTGCAGTTCATTCTCGAAACCCAGCAGCCCAGCGGAGAAATTCCCTGGTTCGACGGCGGTTATGCAGACCCCTGGGACCATGTGGAGGCCGCCATGGGTCTTGCGGTGGGTGGTGAACTCGACGCCGCTCGTCGCGCTTATACCTGGTTGTCACGTATGCAGTTGGCGGACGGCAGCTGGTGGGCGTCTTACCGTGGTGAGGAGATTGACAACTGCGAGCGCAGAGAGAGCAATTTTGTCGCCTACATAGCCACCGGGCTCTGGCACTTCTACCTGATCAGCAATGATCGCGAATTCCTGCAATCCATGTGGCCAACCGTAGAGCGAGCCATCGGTTTTGTGCTCTCCTTGCAGACTGAGCACGGTGAAATCCACTGGGCGGTGGACGCCGATGGCACGCCCAAGGGCGATGCCCTGGTAACCGGCTGCAGCTCGATCTACAAGAGCCTGGAATGCGCTATCAATATTGCTCATACACTGCAGATGGACCGGCCCCAGTGGCACTCCGCCCGCTCTGCCCTGGGCAAGGCCCTGCGCCATAAGCCCGAGCGCTTCGACAGAACCTGGGCGAGCAAGTCACGTTACTCGATGGACTGGTTTTATCCCGTACTTGCCGGTGTTTATGAAGGCCGGGAGGCACAGGCCAGGCTCGCCTCTCGCTGGGATGAGTTTGTCGAAGACGGGCTTGGCTGCCGCTGCGAGAAGCAGCAGCCCTGGGTGACTATCGCGGAATCCTGTGAGCTGGTGATGGCCCTGCTTGCCGCCGGCGATCATGCCCGTGCAGTGGAAGTCTACAGTTGGCTGCACCAGTGGCGCACCGACGATGGCTCCTACTGGACCGGCTACCAGCTGGCTGAAGACCTGTTGTGGCCCGATGAAAAACCCACCTGGACGGCAGGCGCGATCCTGCTGGCGGCGGACGCCCTCACCGGGCACACTGCGGCCGCCAATTTGTTCACTCGTGTGCAGTTACTGACCGAGGAATCCGGCGAGGATGCGGCGCACCAGCGTCGCCTTAAGGTGGACTAGAGCGAAGTCGAATTCACTCGACCGATGCTGTTGGTGTTATAGAGGTGTTTACGCACTTTTCACAGCCTGCGCAGCAAGCCCAGACTGTTGACCTGACCCAGCGATTCAAAAAGACCCGAGGCCAGCGCCATGCGATAAATGGCGTAGGGTGCCTGGCCGCCCGCGTGGGCATCGGTGAAGATGTCGTGTATCGCCAGCACACCGCCGCGCATGAGATGAGGTGTCCAGCAGCGGTAATCCGTGAGAGCCGCGTCCAGGCTGTGCCCGCCATCGATGAAAACCATCGCCAGGGGTGTTTGCCAGTGTCTGGCCGCTGCGGCGGAGCCCGCCACGACAGGCACCACCAGCTCCTCCAGTCCCGCGTTGCGAATATTGCGCCGAAATTCAGCAAAGGTATCCACCACTGCCTCGTCGGGGTCATACAGGTCCGGATCGTGGAACATTTCGCCGAACTGGTGCTCTTCCGATCCGCGGTGGTGATCCAGCGCAAAAAGCGTGCTGCCATGGCGACGGCAGGCCAAACCGAGATAGATGGTGGACTTTCCGCAGTAACTGCCTATTTCCAGCACCGGCCCGCTGGCGCAGGCCTGCAGGGCCATGTCATACAGGGCTTGTGCCTCGTCGGCAGCGAGGAAACCCTTGATGGCATCGATGTTATCAGGGAGGTCCGGGATCATCGCTAAGCACTCACTGTGCAGGGAAGGGGCTGGGCAAATTAGCGGTTTTGCCCTTTGCTGGCAAGCTCAGGGGCGCGCCGTTGATAGTGGGCACTATATAAACGGTGGTATCGTCTGTCTGAATCGCCACCAATAAGAACACAAGGACACTGCAGCCATGAAACTGGAAATGCCCCACTTCAACCAGGCCACTGTGCTGGTGCTGGGGGATGTCATGCTGGACCGCTACTGGGAGGGTCCAACCTCCCGCATCTCCCCCGAAGCGCCGGTACCGGTGGTCAAGGTAGAGCACGTTACCGATCGCCCGGGTGGCGCCGGCAACGTGGCGCTTAATATTGCGGCGCTGGGGACAGGCGCACGACTGTGTGCTCCCTGCGGCGACGATGCGAACGCCGATTCGCTGCAGGATATGCTCGCAGGTGCAGGCGTGGATTGTGTTCTCACACGGCTGGCAGGGCAGGCCACAACAACCAAGCTGCGGGTGGTAAGTCGTCACCAGCAATTGATTCGCCTGGACTTCGAAGAACCGTCAATAGAAGCGTTAGCTTTTCCTCCGTCAGGGAATTTGCCGACGCTGCTTGCAGGGTGCAAGGTGCTGGTACTGTCTGATTACGCCAAAGGCGCACTGAATGCCCCCGGTCCCCTTATTGCCGCGGCCCGGGCGCGCGATATCCCGGTTCTGGTAGATCCCAAGGGCAGTGACTTCAGTAGTTACCGCGGGGCGAGTCTGCTGACACCAAATCTTACGGAATTGGAGGCAGTCGTTGGTCGCTGCGAGACGGAGGCCGAGCTGGTGGCAAGGGGCGGGGAGCTGATGGCTGAACTTGAGCTCGGTGCCCTGTTGGTGACTCGCGGCGAACACGGTATGACGCTGCTGCGCCCCGGCCTGCCGGAACTGCACCTGCCAGCCCGGGCCAGGGAAGTCTTCGATGTGACCGGCGCGGGTGATACGGTAATTGCGGTGCTGGCCGCGGCCGTCGCGGCCGGATCTGACCTCGAGCAGGCATCTGCGCTGGCCAATATCGCGGCCGGAATAGTGGTGGGCAAACTGGGCACGGCGGTGGTCAGTGCACCGGAGCTGCGACGGGCAGTGCAGCGGGACCAGGGGTCTGAGCGCGGCGTGCTGTCCCTTGAGCAACTGCAGGCAGCGATAGCCGATGCCCGTAGCCAGGGCGAACGGGTGGTGTTTACCAATGGCTGCTTCGACATTATTCACGCCGGACACGTGGCCTACCTGGAGCAGGCACGCAACCTGGGTGACCGGCTGGTTGTTGCTGTGAACAGTGACGACTCAGTGCGACGCCTCAAAGGCAAGGGTCGCCCCATCAATACCGCTGACCGGCGCATGGCAGTACTTGCCGGGCTGGAAGCAGTGGATTGGGTGGTCGTATTTGAACACGATACGCCGCGCGAGCTGCTGAAAACCCTCCAACCCGAGGTGCTGGTCAAGGGCGGAGATTACACAGACAAGGAAAGCGTAGTGGGGTGGGAACTGGTGGAGGCCTATGGCGGCGAAGTGAGGGTACTGGATTTTGTCGACAACGTCTCCACCTCGGCAATTGTCAGCAGGATCCGCCGGGAAGACTAGTGTCCTGTTATAAAAGTGTCAGCTGATGGCGCGCCGTGCTGCCGCCACATTGGCAAGCAGATGCGCCGGTGTGATGGTGCCAACGATTGCCGCAGTCGTTCCAGGGTGCCCCAGCACCAGGTCCATGCTGGACTGTACAGGGTCTGTAGCGTCTGAGTTATTCGTCACCAGATGACCGCTTGCCAGCGGTTTCTTCACCAGTGCACCACAGTGCATTTTTTTACAGCATTCGAGTACCGGCAGTTCTTCGCGCTGCACAGGATTGTAGGTCAGCATTACCACGTCACACCTGTGGGCTGCCGCCAGCCCACCCTCTACTGTCTTGGTCGACATGCCATAGGACCGTATCAGCCCCTCGTTTTTCAGTTGTGCCAACTCTTCCAGAGAGTCTGTGTGCTCAATTATCTGCAGGTCGCTGCCATCGGAGTGAATCAGCAGGATATCGATAACGTCAGTATTGAGACGGCGCAGGCTGCGTTGCACCGAGTTGCGGATATGCTGCGGAGAAAAATCGAAGTGCGACTTTCCCTGCTGGAATTCCTCGCCAACCTTGCTGCATATAAGCCAGTGCTGGCGCTGCCCGGCCAGTAATTTCCCCAGCCTTTCCTCGCTGCTGCCATAAGCGGGCGCGGTATCGATCAGGTTGATTCCCAGCTCCCTGGCCTGGGCCAGCAAAGCCGCTGCGCTGCGATCATCCGGCAGGGCAAAATTGCCGGGGTACTTCACTTCCCGATTGCGGCCCAGCTTGACAGTGCCCAGGCCAATGGCGCTGACGTTCAGCCCGGTGTTTCCAAGGGGTCTCAGCCAGCTCATGGCAGCAGGCTATCCCAGTAAGCCGTTGCCACCGGTGGCCGCGCAAGATTCTCCAGCACAGACAGCTGTTGCGGGTGCCTGGGCGAGATATTCTCTTGCCGGAGCTCGCGTTCTACTGCGTTTGCCAGGTCCGGTGTGAGGGTAAGCTTGGTAGGCCATGCCACAAGAGCGTTCTCGATGCCCTCCACCTTACCCACAAACGCCAGGTCAGGGCGCAGTGTTGTCGACTGCAGCGGTTCCGCCCGCTCGAGCTGTACTGTGGCCCATTCTGTGGTGCCGAAATCGATCCAGGGCAACAGCCTTGTAAGTTCGCTTCGCGCGCGGTTGATCAGTTGACCGGG
>Ga0316189_10002147_pt1 | contig 19398 bp, 3 predicted proteins | sample LowCovwburrow_MG_FD_204930 | JGI IMG/M metagenome (GOLD analysis project Ga0316189, IMG submission 204930) | Coastal sediment microbial communities from Maine, United States - Lowes Cove worm burrow | ecosystem: Environmental > Aquatic > Marine > Coastal > Sediment | place: USA: Maine... | reverse complement strand
GGCCGATCTGCCACATCGTTTCGTCAGCCAGGGCAGTCAGATCGGTTATGTTCTGGAATTCTCCAAGCCGCTGGTGAGGGCGGTGGTGCCCCAGGATCAAGTGGGACTGGTGAGGGAGCGAGTCGACGAGGTCCAGGTGAAACTTTCTGATCGCTCGGGACAGACCCTGAGCGGCCAGATGCTGCGCGAGGTGCCGGCGGCGACCGATGAACTGCCCAGCGCCGCCCTGGGTACCCTCGGAGGTGGCTGGATTGCCGTGGACCCCACTGATCCCTCTGGCTTGAAACCCCTTGAGTCGGTTTTTCAGTTCGATATAAATCTGTTGGACGCGCTCGGGGTGAGCCACGCCGGCGGCCGTGCCTATATCCGGTTCGATCATGGGGCCGAACCATTGATCCACCGCTGGTACCGGGATCTGAGACGCATGCTGCTGAGGCAGTTCGATGCCTAGCACGCTGATTTCACCGGGCATGGTGCTGGGCCGATATCCCGAACGACAGGAACCGGACACCGGCGTTCTCGATCAGGCAGCAGAGCGGCTGTGGCAACGATTCCACAACCAGGGACGTTTTCGACGGGCTGGGCTGCGCGGTTTCGTGCGGCGGGTCAATCGACACACGGGTGCACTCACCCCCCTGTCGGAACAGGCGCTTTATCAGGCAGCCCGCCAGGCCGGATACCGCTTGCGCCGGGATGGCCTGAGTCCCGGGGCGGCGGCGCGCGCCTTCGCCCTGATCAGGGAGATGTCTGGGCGCATTCTGAAGATGCGTCATTTCGACGCCCAGCTGATGGGTGGCTGGGTGATGATTAACGGGGTGCTGGCGGAAATGGATACGGGGGAGGGAAAAACCCTGACCGTCACCCTGCCGGCCGCAGCCCTGGCACTGGCCGGTATCCGGGTGCACGTCATCACCGTCAATGACTATCTGGCCGCCCGCGACGCCGAATTGATGGGGCCTCTCTACCGTGCCCTGGGCTTGAGCGTGGGCAGCATCGTCGAGCAGCACACCCCGGAGCAGCGCCGGGTAGCCTACGGTTGTGACATTACCTACTGCAGCAATAAACAGATTGCCTTTGACTATCTGCGTGACCGTATGCTCCTCGGTGACCGACCGGGCACCATCAGGTTGGAGCTGGAATCCCTCTGTGCCGGCGAACAGGGCAGGGAGGAGAAGCTCCTGATGCAAGGGCTGAGCTTCGCTATCGTAGACGAGGCGGACAGTGTGCTGATCGACGAGGCACGAACGCCGCTGATTCTTTCCCGGGAACGACCGGGTGACCAGCAGGAGGAGATCTTCCAACAGGCCCTTTCACTGGCTGAGAAGCTGCAGCAGGGACACGACTTTCATATCGACCGCAATGAGCGGGAACTGTTCCTCACCGAAGACGGCCGTCAGCTGGCCGAGTCTCTGGCGATCTCGTTGGGTGGCGTCTGGAGCGGCTGGCGCCGGCGGGAGGCACTGCTGAAACAGGCCCTCAGTGCCCAGTATCTGTTTCATCGTGACCGCCACTATCTGGTACAGGATGGTGAGGTGCGGATCATCGATGAAAACACCGGTCGGATTATGAAAGACCGTTCCTGGGAGCAGGGTCTGCATCAGATGATCGAGGCCAAGGAGGAATGTGCAATCACCGGCCAGCGGGAGACCCTGTCACGCATCAGCTATCAACGCTTTTTTCGACGCTATATGGGGTTGGCGGGGACCACCGGCACGGCTCGCGAAACCGCCAGCGAGCTCCACAAGGTGTATGGTCTGCAGGTGGTTGCGGTGCCGACCGAGCGACCCAGCCGTCGCCGTTCCAAGGGGCAGCGGATCCTCAAGACCCGGCAGGCCAAATGGCAGGCGGTGGTCCGTCGCACCCAGCAGCTGCGCGACCAGGGCAGGCCGGTATTGGTAGGGACGCGCTCGGTGGAAGACTCTGAACAACTCAGTGAACTATTGACCGAGGCAGGTCTGCCCCATCAGGTGCTGAGCGCCCGCCAGGACCAAGGTGAAGCTGAGATTGTCGCCCGGGCAGGAGCGGCAGGTTGTATTACGGTGGCGACCAATATGGCGGGGCGGGGTACCGATATCCCCTTGGGCAAGGGGGTGGTGGAGGCCGGCGGGCTGCATGTGATCGCCACCCAGCGCAACGATGCCTGGCGCATCGACCGGCAGCTGTTTGGCCGCTGTGGCCGCCAGGGAGACCCGGGCAGCTATGAAATGCTGCTTTCTTTCGAGGATGAACTGGTGGCTGATTTTTACACCCCTGAAGGGGCTCGAACGCTTCGCCGGCTGCTCGCCTGGCCGCTGCCGCCGCTCCCCCTGCTGGCGCGGATGGCAATGCGTCTTCCCCAATGGGCGATGGAACAGCGCCACCGGCGCATGCGTAAAGTTTTCCAGCAGACGGACGATCAACTGGAAACACTTCTGGCTTTCTCCGGACGCCGGGATAAGAGCCTCTAGGGTGTCTTTCCTGCCATCCGCGTGCGGCGGATGGATCAACCGAAACACCCTCGAAGCATCCGGTGATCCTGGAACGATTGGGAATCTGTCATGACAAATCGGAAACCTTGGGCGCTTGGGCTGTGTGGCTGGCTGGCGCTGTTCAGCCTGTCCCTGCCTGCCGCCGAACTGCAGGAGCTCGACGGCATAATCGAGCCCCATGCAACCGTGAATCTGAGTTTTCCCGTAGAGGGGGTGGTGGAGATCATCCATGCGGACCGCAGCGATCCGGTGCAGGCGGGTCAGGAAGTGGCCCGGCTGGAGTCGACCGTGGAGCAGGCGGCGGTTTATCAGGCCCGGGCACAGGCGAGACGGAACGGCGAAGTGATGTCCAAGCAGGCCAGCCTGAAATTTGCGCGCAGCAAGCTGGCCCGAATAAAAGAGCTGTTTGCCAGCAAGGCGATCTCCAGTCTGGAAAAGGAAGAGGCCGATACCCAGGTTGCCCTGGCCCGTATGGAGGTGAAGCAGGCCGAGGAAGCCAAAGAGGTGGCGGCACAGAATCTGAAACGGACCGAGGCCGTACTGGAAAGGCGCCGCATCAAGAGCCCGATCAGCGGGGTGGTGGTGGAGCGCTTCGCCTCCCCCGGAGAGTTTGTCAAAGAGAACCCGGTGCTGAAGATCGCCCAGCTCGATCCCCTGCGGGTGGAGGTGATCGCCCCGGCCTCCATGTTTGGTAAGGTCAAGGCGAACATGGCGGCCGAAGTGCTGCCGGAATCGCCGGTAACGGGAAATTTCGCCGCCAGAGTAACGGTGGTTGACCAGATCATCGATGCGGCCAGCGGGACCTTTGGTGTCCGCTTGGAACTGCCAAACCCGGACCTTAAACTGCCGGGAGGATTGCGCTGTCGGGTGAGACTTCTGCCCGGAACAGAGAAACAGTTCAGCCAGGGTGAGGCCAAGCCAACAGTGACTCCCGTGCCTGCGGTGAAGGTTGCAGTCAGCGATCCGGGCAAGGCGGTAAAAATTGAAGAAGTGGTGTCGCCCACCGTTTCCCAGGCCAAATCTCCCGCGCCGATCCAGGCCCGGGTGAGCGGCAAAGACCGTCGGTCGCCAAAGGCCCCGACGCCCGCTGCTAAAGCGGTCTCCACTGCCGGGAAAGAGCCGAAACTGGACAGCTGCGCCCTGCTGGGTCCCTTCAACTCCAAACAGAAGATCGACCGGGTGCATAGGTCACTGCAGGCCGCGCAGGGAAACCTTGCGTTGCGGAAGAAAAAGAAAATCGAATCCCAGGGCTACAGTCTGCTGGCGCCACCGCATGTCACGGGAGAGAAGCAGCGGCAATTCATCGCCGGATTGAAAGAGAAAAACATCGACGACTTTCTGGCGCTGCGAAAAGGTCGGTTCAAAGGTCGTCTGGCCCTGGGGCATTTCAAGGAACGCCAGTTGGCCGAAGAGCGTCAACTTGAGCTTAAGGAACAGGGTTTTTCCTCGGAAATCGAAGCCCGCTTCCGTGTCCGCCGCTGGCTGGAGCTGAAACCCGCTCCCGATCCGAAAGGCACCAGCACTGTGATGCGGCAGATTGAAACGAACTGGCCTGATCTGGACCTCAACCTGGTCGCCTGCGTAGAGCAGACCACTGACGGTCGGATGGAAAAACTGGTCAGTAAGTAGCGGCGGGCTCAGGGTTTCAACCAAAGTTATTTATCGCGCAGCACACCACCCTGCAGAGCAGCATTGATTGATAGACTCGAACTGAGCCATAGCTCCAGCAGGAAATATCCCCCAGCTCGGCCGCAGTCCCTTCGTTTACCTAAGGAACCTCTTATTCATTCGTCATTTCGGACGAAGCGCAGCGTAGATCCGGAGCAGTGGTGGAGGGATGCACCGTTTACGAACCAAAGGATGGAAGCCATCTTAAAGTAATCGATAAGTTACTGGATCCCGGCTTTCGCCGGGATGACGGATTACGAATAAATCAGATGATTCCCTAAAGTCTGAATCTGTAGCCGGTTCAATTCCGTGTCAAAGACGCGGGGTACACCAGCATCTATTCCGTATGTGAGTGAACGTCCGGTGGCAACAGGAGGGCTATGCTTGATGAACCTTCCCACTCAATCGTATTATTCCTGTCATCAATATCTTACTCATCACCCTGAAAACGTCATGAAATACACTGCCCTGGTGTTCTTCGTCACGTGCTATATCGGGATCGCACCTGTGTCAGCGGGGTCTTTGCTGGCGGCCGCACGGGCAGGTAACAACAGGCAGGTGGATCGAATTTTGAATTCGGGGGTCGAGAGCCGCGAGCGGGGGGCCCATGGCGAAACGGCGCTGCACTGGATGGCGTTTCATGGCAACCAAGCCATGGTCAGGCGGCTTATCGCCGCGGGTGCCGGCATAAATGATGCGCTTGAAAAAGGCAGCACACCGCTGCATCTCGCGGCATATAACGGCCATACCGGCGTGGCAAGGTTACTGATTGCGCATGGCGCGAAGGTGAATGCCCGAACCGATGACGGTATCACGCCGCTGGACTGGGCCAGGCGCAACGGCCACGGAGCGGTGGCGGAACTGCTGATAGCCCACGGCGCCAAGGCCGGACAACAGCCCTCCGGTGAGGTAGAGGAACCTGTTGTTGCCAATGGCACTCAGGCCGGTCGAACGCCGTCCGGTGATGGAGTTGCAGCCGGTCAGCGGAAGATCAGAATGGCAGACCTGAAGTATTACCCCGAACAGGATGATAATCTGAGGAGACACAACTTCCCGCTATCACCTGAAAGTGCATCTATCTTGTCCGATAAACAGAATAAAAAAATCGATTCCCCGGATAACCCATCCCAGGCAGCGTCGTTTCGAATACAACTTGCAGCGCTCAGCTCTGAGCAGCGTGCTGTCGACGCCTGGGCGCGGTATCTCAGAGAGCACCCCGACATCCTGGAGGACCTGGAGCTGATGCTGGACACGGTCAGCTCGAAAGGGCAAAGACTCCACCGAGTACAGACGGGTCTCTTGACCAGGCGCCATGCCGAATCGATGTGCGATCAGCTGAAACGCCGTGGTCAGCCGTGTATGGTGATCGGCCCGGAATCGCTGTAATTCGCAACGGATTTACTGCAGTCGTTTCTCCGCAATTTCCTTCTAAGGTTCGTGCAAAGACTCTGGCTGACATCAATGCCAAATAGTGTCCGTCCGTAAACACCTGCGTTCTTGGAACCACGTCATCCCGGCGAAGGCCGGGATCCAGGAAATTCGACGCCATAATGGACTGCGGCCTTCGTCGTAATGACCGAAATGGCTGTCATCGGTCACTAATTAAAATCCATCTGATGACTTTTTGAATGTTGCGACACCTGCAATCTCGCCGCTGCGCCAGACGTTGCCCAGACTGGGAGTTTCCCGAGCCACTGGGTTACCCAAATAGGCCCTAAATTCTTGAGGAAAAAATTTCCTAACCTTCTGTATTTATTTAACTATTCTACAAATCGGCCGCCATAATCCTGAGATCTTCCGAAAGATTGATGCTGAGCGTGGAGAACTATTTTTTTCCATGGCTCTGGCCTGCCCGCAAAGTGAAGTATACAAGCTTCGGTTAATACGACCTTTTTCCGGATTCGAGCCATGCGCAAGAGAAAAAAACCCGCCGCCCCCACCCGCGAACCTCTGGTGTTCGAAGAGCTGGAACCCCGAATACTTTTCTCCGCCGGGGTGGAGGGTGTCCTGCTCGACACGGACGTAATGAACGAACTGCTGGACGAAGTGCCGGTGGTGGAGTTTGTGCTGCCGGCGCTGGAAGAGGCGACCCCAGTGGAGGCCGCCGACACCCAACCCCGGGAACTGGTGGTGGTGGACATGGCTACCCCGGACTACCAGCGGCTGGTGGACGATATTCTGGCTGAGGCTGGGGAGGACAGGCGGATCGAAGTGGTTTTTCTGGACGCATTCGACGATGGTGTCACCGAACTGGGCGAGGTACTTGCAGGTTACACGGATCTGGACGCCGTTCACCTGATCTCCCACGCCAGCGATGGCGCCGTCTCCCTGGGTGGCTCAACGCTCGATTTCGATACCCTGCTCAACCGCGCATCAAGTATCAAGCATTGGGGCAATGCCTTCACCGAAGCGGGGGACTTACTGGTCTATGGCTGCAACCTTGCGGCCTCGGCCGATGGTCAGGCGCTGGTCGATGCCCTGGCCCGGCTGACCGGCGCCGATGTAGCCGCCTCCGATGATCTGACTGGTCACGAGAGCCAAGGGGGTGACTGGGAACTCGAGCACCAAACAGGCGCCTTGGAGACCTCCACGCTGTTCAGTGAGGAACTGCGGCGTGACTGGACCGGTACCCTCGACACCGAGCAAGTAACGGCCGATTACCTGGTCACGCCGCTGGCGTTTGAGGAGAACAGCGGCCAGTTCGATGAGTCTATCGACTATCTGGCACGCGGTGATAGCTATGCGGTCTACCTGACCGACACCGACGCGGTCATCCGGCTCGACGGGGATGATGGTGGCCATGTGCTGCGCCTTGACGTCGTCAATGCTGACACAACGGCCGCCGTCAGCGGTGACAATCGCCTCGAAACGACCAGCAACTATCTTCATGGCGATGATCCGGACGGCTGGCGCACGGGGGTGGAGAACTTCGGTGCGGTGCGCTACGAGGGCGTCTACGACGGCATCGATCTCGTCTACTACGGCAACCAGCGCCAACTGCAGTACGACTTCCATGTCGATCCAGGGGCCGACCACACCAAGATCCGCCTGAACTTCGAGGGCGCCTACGACCTCGCCATCGGCGAAACCGGCGAACTCGTGATCACGCTGAACGAGGCCGGCGACCAGGTCACCTTCAAGGCGCCTTACTCTTACCAGACCGCGGGCGACGGCACGCTCGAAGAAGTCGCCAGCAATTACGTGATCCGTGCCGACGGCACGGTGGGTTTCGACGTCGGCGGCTATGACGCAAGCCGCGAACTGGTCATCGACCCGACGCTCAACTGGGCCAGTTACTACGGCAGCACGGGAGCTGAAGTCGCCAACGATGTGGCCGTCGACGCGAGCGGCAACGTCTATATCGTCGGCGACTCGACGACGGCGGGCAGCCTGCCGGCGCCTACTGCCGGTCCTCTTGCCCCGGGCGCTGGCGGCCTGAAGGACGCCTACGTCGCCAAATTCGATGCTACCGGCGGCCTGGTCTACGCCACCTACCTGGGCGGCACCGCAGACGAAACGGGCGAAGCCCTCACCGTGGACGGCTCGGGCAATGTGTACCTTGCCGGTGTTACCGCCTCGACAGACTTCCCGCTGGTCGGCGAATACCAGAACAGCCTCGCTGGTAGCGACGACGTCTATCTCGTCAAGCTCAACAGCGCCGGCACGTCGATCGACTACTCGACCTATCTCGGCGGCAACAGCACCAACGACGAGTCCGTCGGCGGTATCGCGCTGGACCCGGACAATACCGGCCGGGTGATCATCGGCGGGTCGACGCAATCGAACGATTTTCCGACCAAACTTGCCTACGACGCTACCAGCGACAACGACTTCGAAGCCTACCTCGCCGCGTTTGACACCAATGCCACGGGCGAAAGCTCACTGGTGTACTCCACCTACTTCGGTGGCGTGGGCGGCAACACCACGATCAATGACATCGCGGTAACCACGGGTGGCAAGATATCCTTCACTGGACACTCCTCATCGTCGACCTCGTTCCCGACCAGTGCCAATGCCTACGACAGCTCGGCAGTCAACAACGATGCCTACGTAGGTCAGCTCAGCACCGACGGCGCCGGCAGCTGGACACTCGAATATTCCAGTTTCCTCGGCAGCGAAGGCACTGGGCACTCGGAATTCGGCGAGGCAGTCACGGTTGATGCGGCCGGCAACATCTACATCGCCGGGAGGGTGGACAACGGCAGTTTCCCGACCAAGAACGCCTACGACCCAAACTACAATTTTAGTGCTGACGTCTTCGTCGCCAAATTCGACCCGGACGCGGTCACCGGCCCGGATTCGCTGGTCTACTCGACCTACTTTGGCGGCTCAGGCTACGACACGGTTACCGACATCGCGGTGGATGCCGACGGCAACCTCTTCCTTACCGGCAGCACCTCGTCCATCAACCTGCCTTTGGAGCGGGAGATCGACAACAGCCTCGACGGCTCTAAAGACGCCTACATCGCGGTGCTCGGCCCCGCTGGCAACACGCTGGAGTTCTCCACCTATTACGGCGGCGAAAACGACGACACCGGCGAGGGCATCGCCCTGGGGTCTGCCACCACGGTTTACGTTACCGGAGATACCAGTTCGAGCACCGGCGTTGCCAGCGGCAGCGGCGAGTATCAGACTTCCTTCGGGGATACCGACGGCTTCGTGGCCCGCTTCGAAAATCTGCTTAACGAAGACCCTGTCGCGACGAATAACAGCTACACGGTCGCCGAAGGCGGCACGCTAAACGGCAACGTGATCAGCGACGACACCGGCGCCGGTATCGACAGCGACCCGGATACCGATCCGCTGACCGCCAGCGTCGTCGATGGCCCGTTGCACGGCACGCTGGTGCTGAATTCCGACGGCTCGTTCACCTACACGCCGTATGACGGCGCGCAGGGCACCAACTTCGCCGACAGCGACAGCTTCACCTACCAGGTCAGCGACGGCAACGGCGGCACCGACACCGCGACGGTCAGCATTACCGTCACGCCCGATGCCACCAACGAGGCCCCGGTCAACGCCGTGCCCGGCGCGCAGAGCGTCGACCAGGACACTGCGCTGGTGTTCTCGGATGCCAACGGCAACCGCATCCTGCTGCGCGACGATGCCGGCGGCAATATCATCGAGCTGACCCTGACCGCGACCAACGGTAGCGTCACGCTGGCGAGCACGACAGGCCTCTCTGTTACCGGCGGTGCCGATGGCAGCCCAAGCGTGACCGTGCGGGGCACGCTCACGGATCTCAACAATGCGCTCGGTGGCCTGAGCTTCGATCCCACAGGCGGCTATTTCGGCAGCGGCTCGCTGCAGGTGGCGACCAACGACCTAGGCAATAGCGGTGCCGGCGTGGCCGAAAGCGATACTGACGTCATCAGCATCACCGTCAACGAGGTCAACTATTTACCGGTGATCACCTCGAATGGCGGTGGCGCCAGTGCCGCGATCAGCGTCGACGAAAACACGCTCGCGGTCACGACTGTCACCGCAAGCGATGGCAACCCGGGCGATACACTCAGCTATTCGATCAGCGGTACCGATGCGGCGCGGTTCAATATCGACAGCGTGACCGGGGCCCTGACCTTTAAGGCCCTGCCGGATTTCGAGGCACCTGCCGACGCCAATTCGGACAACGACTATCAGGTGACGGTCACGGTCTCCGACGGCAACACGGGAGCCGATACCCAGGACATCACCGTCACGGTCACCCAGGTGACCGACCCGGGTGCCGCTGTCTGGTCAAACTCCTCGAATACGCCGCAGACCAGCAACTGGGACGGCAGCAGTTTTGGGGCGACCAGCGGTACCGACGCGCTCTCAGACCGCTACCGCACGGTGCAGGGCGCCGACGCGCCGACCCGCGACGAGAAGATCGTGGTCGGGGTGGACAACTCCGGCAACGTCACCGGCGAGCTATGGAATGGCTCTTCGTGGAGCGCCCTGCCGCTCAGCATGGGCACGGTCAGCGAGACCTACTGGTACGGGGCCGAGGTCGCCTACGAACAGCAGAGCGGCGATGCGGTCGTGGTCTGGAACGACAACAGTCAACCCGCCGGCGACAAGCTGCGTTTCGCGGTCTGGGACGGCAGCAGCTGGTCGACGCCGCAGAGCATCGGTCTCTATACCGGGACCGAACCACAGAATCTCCGGCTGGCGTTCGATCCGGGAAGCGATAGCCTTGCGCTGGTCGTCAGCGACGTGACTGCCGACGATCATGTGATGATCTGGGACGGCTCTGCCTGGGTCGGCGCGACGACGCTGGACACCTCGGGCTCGGCCGAAAGCGATCAGTCCGCCATTGCCGTTGCATTCGAGGCACAGACCGGTGACGCGATGGTCACCTACGGTATCGAGGGCAGCTCGGCGGTGTACTACCGGATCTGGGACGGCTCCAGCTGGAGCACACAGGCCAGCGTGCCGGCCACCGCCGGCGTGACTGATGACGCGGCCTGGCTGGTGACTGCCAACGACTACACGACCGACCGTATCGCGCTGGCGACCATGAGCGGGGCGGGCGAGGTCTGGCTGAACGTTTGGGATGGCAGCGCCTGGGACACGTCGGTTCTCGCCGAGACCGGTACCACTGGCACCATCTACCCAAACCTGTCTGTTGCCTTCGAGAGTTCCACCGGGCAGGCGCTCGCGGTCTATGGCGAGAGCGGTAGCTCGATCGTCAAATACCGCACCTGGGATGCCACGAATGGCTGGTCGGCCGAGGCCGATCCGGTCGACAGTCCCGACCTCGGCGCGTTGCCGAACAGTATGACCCTGGACAGCGGTCCGACCAGCGACCACGTCATGCTGTCGGTGCAGGATGCCAACAGCGAAATGCACTACGTACTGTGGAACGGCAGCGCGTGGGATTCGGATAATGTCCGGTTGACCGATACTGGCGAGACCAAGAACCAGCCGTTCGTGTTCATCTACGACCAGGATGGCGTACTGGTCGAGCCCAACGCGGCACCGGTCAACACGGTGCCGGCCACGCAGAACACCGCGGTCGACACGGCGGTGGTGTTCAGCACCGCCAATGGCAACCTGATCAGCGTCGCCGACTCGGATGACCCCAGCGTCGAGGTCACGCTGACGGCGACTAACGGCGTCTTGACGCTGAATCCCGGTGCCACGGGCAGCCTGGCCTCGATCGTCGGAGACGGCACCGACGCGGTGACCTTCAGCGGTACCGTGGCCGATGTCAATGCCGCACTCGACGGCCTGCAGTTCGACCCGACTGCCGCGTTCGAGGGCTTCGCCAGCGTGCAGATCACCACCACCGACTTTGCCGCCGGTGGCGGCAGTCCGAAGACCGATGTCGACGCGGTCACCGTCGAGGTCGGCGACGTCAACACCGCACCGGTCAACAGCGTGCCGTCGACCCTGACCCTCGAACCGATCGTGCAGAACGGCGCGCTGGTGTTCTCGTCGGCGCGTGGTACCGCGATCACGATCAGCGATGCTGACGCCGGCGGCGCAATCGTCCAGGTCACGCTGGACGCGACCAACGGTACGCTGAACCTGCAGACCACCTACGGCCTGACCTTCAGCGGCGGTGCTGACGGCACCGACGACGCGAACATGACCTTCACCGGCACGGTCGCCGACATCAACGCCGCGCTCGAGGGCATGACCTTTGTCGCAACGGGCGATTTCGTCGGTACGGCGACTGTCCAGATCACGACCGACGACCTCGGCAACAGCGGCGCGGGCGGCGCGCAGAGCGACACCGACAGTATCGACATCACCGTACAGGAGCCGAACAACGCCCTGTGGCTGACCACCAACGACGACGTCGTCGGTGGCGGGGCGCCCGGTCTGAACGAATGGACCGGCGGCAGTGTACTGAACGTCGGCGGATCGCTGACCCTCGAACCGAGCACGACCTCCGGTACCTTCTCGGCGGTGTTCAATCTCGATGACTTCGGCGACGGCGACACCATTGTCACCGGCACCCACTATGTCTCGCGCGACATGACCGTGGGCACGAACAATGTGCAGCTGTATGCCGGCGACTTGCTGCTGTCGGTGAATACGAACGAGAATCTGGACGGCGGCCTGACGGTCGACGACCGGGACATCTTCATCTTCCGCCCGACCGAGGCCGGCGACTACAGCGCCGGCAACCTGACCCTGCTGTTCGACGGCAACGATATCGGGCTCGGGACGCTGACCGCGTTCACGCTGGTGGAGCATGACACCACGGTCGGTGACGTGACACTGAGCGCCGGCGAATTGCTGCTGGCACACGGCGGCAGCACCAAGAACATCTTCCGCTTCGAACCGGGCACGCTCGGCGCGACCACCGGCGGCACGCTGACCATGCTGCTCAACGGTGGTGACATTGATATCGGACAGGATGTCGTCGCCCTGGACCTTGTTGAGCAGGACATCACCCTCGGCGACACCACGCTGACCAGCGGTCAGATCCTGGTTTCGTTAGCCGGAGACGACGCGGCGGTCGGTAACGCCCCCACGATTGTCACCGAGCGCTTCGACGTGTTCGCACTCGACGTGACCGCGACCGGCGACGGCACGGGTGCGGCCACCGCGACCCTGGTGTTCGACGGCTCCGACGTCAATCTCGACGACAATGGCACAGAGAATATCTCGGGTGTCTCCCTCTATCAGCCGGACTACGTACCGACTATCGATGATGCCAGCTTCAGCCTTGACGAGAACAGCGCCAACGGCAGCGTGGTCGGCAGCATAGCGGCGAGCGATTTCGACAGCGAGGATACCCTCAGCTACGTGATCACCGGCGGCAACAGCGCCGGTGCCTTCGTGATCGATGCCGCGTCCGGTCAGATCACCGTGGCCAACAGCGCAGCGCTCGACTTCGAGAGCACGCCGAGCTTTACACTGATCGTCGCGGCAATCGACAACTTCGGCGCCTACGACACCGCCACCGTCACGATTGATCTCAACAACCTCGACGAGCCTGGCACCAATGACGCGCCGGAGAATGCGGTCCCGTCTGACCAGACGATCGACAAGGACGGCATGCTGCTGTTCTCGTCGGCGACCAGCACCGCGATCTCGGTCAGCGACTTCGATGCGGGTAGCAACCCGGTCGAGGTCACGCTGACCGTGACCAATGGCACGCTCAACCTATCCGGCACCAAGGGCCTGACCTTTACACCACCCGCCGACGGCACCGCCGATGCGACCATGACCTTCACCGGTACGGTCACCGACGTCAATGCCGCCCTTGAGGGCGCGACCTTTGTCGCGACCCCGGGCTTCACCGGCACGGCGAGCGTTCAGATCATTACCAACGACCAGGGCAACACCGGCACCGGCGGCGCGTTGAGCGACACCGATCTGGTCAACATCACCGTGCAGGGGTTCAAGACCTCGCTGTGGCTGACCACTGTGGATGACGTGGGTTCACCGGGCGCCGTCGGACTCGACAGCTGGGCGGCCGGCCAGGTCATCAATTTCGCAGAGACCGGCGGCACCTTGTCTTTCGAACCGGGTACGACGACGGGGACCTTCTCGCTGGCCGCGTTCGACCTCGACGGCGTTTCCGGGACCGATACCCGCCTCGATGGTGTCCACTATGTCACTGCTGACATGACCGTTGGCACCATGGCGCTGCAGGCCGGCGATGTGCTCTTTTCCACCCAGGACAATGAGACCTTAGACACGGTCGCCTATGAAGCCGGTGACATCATCCTGTTCCGGCCGACCACGGCGGGCGACTACGGCACGGGCACCTTCTCACTGTTCTATGACAGGACCGACACCGGATCGGGTGTGACCGCCTTCACGCTGGTGGAACAGTCGGTGATGGTGGGCGACGCCCTGCTGAATGCCGGCGATTTGCTGTACTCCGTTGGTGGCAAGGGCGTGCTGCGCTTTCAGGCGACGCAACTCGGCGACACGACCAGCGGTACGGAATCGGTCCTGATCGACGGCGACGGCAATCTCGCTTTCGGCAAGAACATTACCGCCATCGAACTGGTCGAGCACACGAGTGTTATCGGCGACCGGACGTTACAGCCGGGCACGCTGATTCTCGCCGTGGACGGTGAAGATGCCGATGTCGGCAGCGGCACCCAGATCGGTGTCACCCGCTGGGACCTGTTCGCCTTGGACGTCAGTACGACCGGGGCTGGCAGCACCAGTGCTACCGCAGAACGCCTGTTTGAGGGCGCGGATGTCCAGTTCGACGATAACAAGGAGGCGATCAACGGCATCAGCCTGATGCCGAACCAGGCGCCGTCTTTCGGCGACCAGACCTTCAACGTGGCGGAAAACAGCGCCAATGGATCGGACGTCGGGACAATTTCAGCGACAGATCCCGAAGGCGCCACACCGCAATATGCCATCATCGGTGGGAACACCGACGGCGCCTTCGCGATCGATCCGACCACCGGTCAGATCACGGTGGCCAATACCACGGCGCTCGACTTCGAGACCACGCAGACCTTCAACCTGACCGTCGCCGCGATCGATGCCGAAGGGGCCTACGATACGGCTGACGTTACGATTGATCTCAACAATATCGCGCCGAGCATCACCGCTACCGGTGCCGCTACAGTCGACGTAGGTGAGAGCTATACCCTCAATCTAAGCGCGACCGAAGATGTGATCAACTGGACGATCGATTGGGGAGACGGCACGGTCGAGACAATCGCGGGCAATCCCAGCACCGCCACGCATGTCTACGCGGACGGTGGCTTCACCCAAAATATTCTCGCCGCCGCTTCGGACACCGAAGGGACATATTTACAGAGCGACCTCCTGGTCCCGAGCTACTCCACTAGCGACGGCTTGGTGCGCTACGAGCCTGCGACGGGTGCGTTCCTAGAGCAATTTGCCACCGGCGACGGCCTGGTAGACCCGTACGAGGTGATTACCGGACCCGACGGCAACATCTATGTCACAGGTTATGGGTCGGACAATGTGCTGCGCTACGACGCGAGCGGCAATTTCATCGATGAATTCGTAGTCGCGAACAGTGGCGGGCTTAATCAACCCGTGGGCCTGACCTTTGGCGCGGATGGGCACCTTTATGTTGGCAGCAATGGCACGGACAGCATATTGCGTTACGACGGTTCAACCGGCGCGTTCATGGGTACATTCGCCGCTGGCGGTGGCCTTTCCAACACCATGTCGGTTACCTTCGGTCCCGACGGCAACCTCTACGCCGTTGGATTCTCGTCCAACAACGTCGTCCGCTACGATGGCGATACGGGCGCATTCATCGACGTGTTCGTCACGGCCGGGAGCGGCGGACTTAACTCGCCGGAGGACATGGCCTTTGGACCCGATGGCAACCTCTACGTGACGTCGCCGACTAGCAATGAGGTCCTCCGTTACGACGGGACGAATGGAACCTTCATTGACGTATTCACGTCCGGCGGCAGTCTGAATGGCGCCACGGGTCTGGCTTTTGCTCCCGATGGCTATCTCTATGTCGCGAGCTACTATGGCGACAATGTGCTGCGTTTCGATGCGACCACAGGGGTCTATGTCGACGAGTATTTCACCGGCGGGTCAGGCGGTCTTGATGGTCCCACCTACCTGAACTTCGTGCCGAGCCACCAGGTCACCATCAACCCAGAAAACAGTGCGCCCGTAGTCGACAATAGCGGCGACATGGCACTGACGACCATCACCGAGGACCAGACGGCCAACGGCGGCAATACGGTGGCCGAGATCATCGCTAGCGCCGGTGGCGATCGGATCACCGACGCGGATGGCGGCGACCCCGAAGGTATAGCGCTCACCGGCCTGAACAGCAGTAACGGCACCTGGCAGTACTCGACTGATGGCGGCAGTATCTGGACTGATGTCGGCACGGTGTCCGATGCGTCCGCGCTGCTGCTGCGTGATACCGACAGGCTACGCTTCGTGCCCGACACGCTGAACGCCGATTCGGCCAGCATAACCTTCCGTGCCTGGGATCAGACCAGCGGCACGACTGGTTCCAAGGTCGATGCGAGCATCAACGGTGGCATTACAGCATTCAGTACGGCCACCGAGACAGCGTCCATCACGGTCACTGCGGTCAACGACGCACCTTCCGGTGCGGCCGCTTCGCTGTTCCCTGCGATCAACGAGGACGTCTTCAACAGTGCCGGCAAGCTGGTCTCGACCTTCACGACGACGACCAGCGACCCGGACAGCGGTGCGCTCGAAGGCATCGCGATCATCGAGGTCGACAACACCAACGGTGAGTGGCAGTACACCCTCGACGGCACCAACTGGTTCGCGGTCGGCAATGTCTCGGAATCCTCGGCCCGCCTGCTGGCGGCCGATGCCACCACGCGTGTCCGCTTCGTTCCCGATGCGGACTTCAACGGCACTGTCTACCCGTTCAAGATGGTTGCCTGGGACCAGACGACCGGCACGGCCGGTGACCTGGGCGACGCCAGCGTACGTGGCGGCACGACGGCATTCAGCAGCGCGGCCACCTCGGTCAGCATTGGTGTCGATGCGGTCAACGACGCGCCCACCGCGACGGCGGGAACGGTTAGCCTCGCTCCGATCAATGAAGACACCGCAGACCCGGCCGGCGCCACAGTGTCGTCGCTATTCGGATCGGTGTTCAGCGACGCCACGGATGAAGTGAGCGGAGGGTCCACGGCCGATGCCCTTGCCGGCGTGGCCATCGTCGCAAATACAGCCAATGGAGCCGGCGAGGGTGTCTGGCAGTGGCACAACGGCACGAGCTGGGTCGATGTCAGCACCTCGGTCTCGACGTCGAGCGCCCTGGTGCTGGAACCGACCACGCTGGTGCGCTTCCTGCCTAATGCGGACTACAACGGCAGTCCCGGCACACTGACCATCCGGCTGATCGAAGACTCGGCCGGCGCGGTTACCGAGGGCGGCACGATCGATATAACAAGCAGCGGCGGCACGACCGCCTACAGCGACGGCGGCAATGCGGTCACGCTCGGGACCAGTATCACACCGGCCAACGATGCACCTTCCGGATTGCCGGTTGTTACGGGTACAGTTACTGAAGACCAGACCCTGACGGCCGATACCTCGGGCATCAGCGATGTCGATGGCCTCGGCGCCTTCAGTTACCAGTGGTTGCGTGGTGGAGTTGCCATTGCCGGTGCAACCGCTTCAACCTACACACTCGGCGATAACGATGTCGGCGCGCTGATCAGCGTGCGCGTGGATTACACCGACGGTGACGGCACCGCAGAGAGCCTGACCTCCGCGCAGACGACTGCCGTGGTTAATATCAATGACGCACCGGTCGTGACTGTTGATCCGACAGATGTACTGTTTTTGACTGACCCGATCGATGTCGATCCCGCACTTACCATTACCGATGTCGATAGTGCAACGCTGGAGTCAGCCCAGGTCTGGTTTGACAAAGGTTTCCAGAAAGGCCAGGACCGCCTGCTGTTTACCGACCAGCTCGGCATCACGGGCAGTTACATTAACAATTCCGGGATTCTGACATTGACCGGTACGGCGACTGTTGCCGACTACCAGACCGCGCTGCGATCAATCCAGTACGATGATTCCAACCCTAATCCGTCCGAGGGGCAGCTCTTTGTTAATTTCACAGTTTTTGATGGTTCCGATACCAGCAATGTTGGCACACGCTCGGTTATCGTCGTTAGCAACCTGCCACCGCGTGCCGGCGATGATGCCGCCACCCTCGCTGAAGGCACGTCAACCATCATCGACCTGGCCGCCAATGACACCGATTATGAAAACAGTCTGGACCTGACCAGCATTGTCATCACCTCGGGCCCAGCCAACGGCAGTATTGTGAACAACTTCGATGGCACCGTGACCTACACCCATGACGGCAGCGAGACAATTGGTGATACCTTTACCTACACCATCAAGGACACTGACGGAAACGAGTCGAGCGAAGCGCCGGTTACGATCACAGTAACAGCGGTTAATGACAGCCCGGTTGTTGGTACCAATACCGGCATGACAGTTGCCGAAGGTGCAACCGGCACCGTGATCACCGGCACCATGCTCAACGAAGCCGATCCGGACGATGACGGGGCGGAGTTGACCTACACCATCACCACGGCAAACGCCAACGGCACCCTGCGCCTGAGCGGTGTCGCGCTCGGCGTGAATGATACCTTCACCCAGGCGGACATCGATGCTGGCCTTCTGACCTACGATCACGACGGCAGCGAGACTACGAGCGACAGCTTCGCATTCTCGTTGGCCGACGGCGGTGAAGACGGCTCCACGCCCGCGAGCGGCACTTTCAACTTAAACGTCACCGCGGTCAATGATGCGCCCACAGCGACAATCACCCCGGCCAGCTACAGTGCCACTGAACAGGTTGCGCTCACGCTCCAGGGGACCGGGCTGTCCATCGGTGACAACGATGACGGCGGTGCAGTCGTTGAGGCGACCCTGTCCGTCGTCTCCGGCGCGCTGAATGCCACCACAGGTACCAGCGGTGTCACCGTTGGCGGAGAAGGAACCTCCACGCTGACGCTGACCGGTACCATCGGCCAGATCAATACCCTGCTGGCCGGCAACCTGGGTGCGACGCTGAGCTATATCGACAGTTCCGATAATCCACCGGCCAGCGATACCCTCACCCTTCAAGTCGACGACCTGGGCAACACGGGCTCCGGTGGGGCATTGACGGGGTCGGATTCGGCAACCATCAATATTACAGCGGTCAATGATGCGCCGCTGATTAATAACGTAACGACTTCCGTTGCCGAGGACGCGGTCAACACTACGGCGATAGCCAACCTCAACGAGGCCAACACCGGCAACGACACCGACCTCGACGGCCAGGCCCTGACCTATTCGATCACCGCCGGCAACGCCGATGGGATCTTCAGCATCGATGCGGGCACCGGTGCCATCACGGTCACCGACAACACCAATCTGGATTACGAGACCACGCAGCAGTACATATTGACGGTTGAGGCCACCGACGGGACCAACTCCGACTCGGCTTCCATCACCATCGACGTCACCAACGTCAATGACAACGCACCGCTGATCGATGACTTAACGACATCTGTCGCGGAAGACGCGCTCAACACCACGGTTGTGACTAACCTCAACGAGGCGAATACCGGCAACGATACGGACCTGGATGGCCAGGCCCTGACCTACACCATCACCGCCGGAAACGCCGATGGGATCTTCGCCATCGATGCCGGCACCGGTGCGATTACGGTCACCGACAACACCAACCTGGATTACGAGACCACGCAGCAGTACATATTGACGGTCGAAGCCACCGACGGGACCAACTCCGACTCGGCTTCCATCACCATCGATGTGACCAACGTCAACGACA
>Ga0316189_10002146_pt1 | contig 19402 bp, 9 predicted proteins | sample LowCovwburrow_MG_FD_204930 | JGI IMG/M metagenome (GOLD analysis project Ga0316189, IMG submission 204930) | Coastal sediment microbial communities from Maine, United States - Lowes Cove worm burrow | ecosystem: Environmental > Aquatic > Marine > Coastal > Sediment | place: USA: Maine... | reverse complement strand
CTCAGCCCCGCCGTTCGACCTCAGGAGCCCCAGTGAGCGCTGCAGGGCTCCTGTCACGCCCTCTCGCGAACATCCTCGCGAGCCTCGTCGCCTGCCTCGCCTGCGACGCTGACACCCCCAACGCCCAGGGGAGAGAGCACTGTGCATCTGACAGTGCTCTGCGGACCAGCGCGACCGCTAGTACGAGCACGCCCCGCCCTGACTATCATCATATCTCCGACCCACGGCGACCGAGGAGCGAGCGAGCGGACGGATCCCAAGGGTCTCCTCAGCGGCCCTCGTGGCGGGTCGCCCCCTTCCTCCAGCGTCATCATTACAGCTATGGAGTCGCGGTCCGCCGCGATCGGGAGCGACACCGTGGATCGTTCCTCGTCGCCAACGGTCACGACCACACCCCACAGTACGCGGCAGCCCTGGCGATGAGCTCAGACTCGAGACCGGAGAGAAAGCCCGAGTCGACCTCCGAGCGCGCGCTCTTCTACGCCGACGTCGCGACCGCCGATCTCAATGGCGATGGTCGCGACGAGGCAATCTTCGCCGCGCTCGCCGGCCCCGACGCCCGACCGACCTCCGGCGGCCTCCTCCTCCTCGGCCCCGACGGCGATGAGCGCTGGATCGACCGTGGCATCGCCGCCTCCTCGATCGCGATCGGTGACCTCGACGGAGACGGTGACCTCGACCTCGCCGTCGGCACCTACTGGGCGCCGCCGAGCGCCATCGACGGGACACCCCAGGCGACCTCCTGTGCGAGCTCCGAGCCCGAGCCCCCAAGCCCGGCCCCGAACGTCGGCCAGCTCCTCCCCCGCGGCGCTCACGGGCCTGTCTACCTCTATCTCCAGGAAGAGGGCGCCTTTGTCCGCAGCCTGCGGATCCCCTCCATGAGCCCCTTCCAGCTCCGCCTCGCCGACGTCGATCTCGACGGCCACCTCGACCTCGTCGCGGCCGGCCGCGCTGTCGAGGTGCTCTACGGTCCCCTGGGCGCAGAGGAGGCGCCGACGTGCGAGCGGCTGACCACAGGCGAGCGGGACGACTACTCGAGCGGGGTGGACATCGCCCACGTCGACCCGCGAAGCGGAGGCTCCCCCCGCGTCCTGATCGCGGCGAGCAAGTCATGCTCGACGACCGCAACCTGCGGGTCCCTCGAGCGCTCCGGTGTCCACCTCTGGCAGCGCCCCCTCGGCCCTACCGGCGCAGAGCGATCGACCTGGGCGCAGAGCTTCGTCGAGATCGACGGGATCGCCTCGGCGCTCCGCTGGACGAGCCTCCCGAGATCGAGCGCGAGCGGGGACGCCGAGAGCACGGCAGGCGCAAAGCTCGACCTCCTGGTCGGGCGAATGACCGCTGGCGAGTGCGGGGCTAGCTCCAGGATCAACGGCCATTGTTTTGGCGCTCCCTTGGTCGGCCTCCGCGGCCGCTGGAGCGGTAACACCTATGGCCTGGACAGCACGCCCGCGCCCCTCCGCGTCGCGATCCCCAGACAGCGCTCGCTCGCCGAGCCGATGAGCACGCGGATACTCCCCTATGTCAGCGCCAGCGGGCTCCTCCACAGCGACGAAGAGTCCCGCTGCTACAGCGGCCCCTCGAACCGCGAGTACCCCTGCGGTGCCCCTGATGACTGCGACGGTGCGACCGCGACCGCCACGGTGATCACCCACCGTGGTCCGGCGACCGTCATCGCCGTCGATGGGGTCCGCGATGCAACAGGTCCGCTCGCCTATGACCATATCTACGGCGACCGTCACGTCAGCCTCAAGCGACGCCCTCGCGGCCCCGTCACCGTCCGCTGGCGGCTCGTCCAGCACCCCGGCTTTCTCGTCACGAGCGCGAGCCCGATCGACCTCGCCGGCCCCAGCATCCTGATCGAGCCCGAGCTCGGGGAGCGGCCGACCAGCCCCCCCGAACCGACCTCCGCGCAGCCCCCCCTCGACACGAGCGTTGACACGCCCGGCCGAGCCCGGGAGCGGACTACCACCATTCAAGAATAGACATAGCTTAATCGAGCACTCACAACTGAATACACACAACACACAACACACAACACACAACACACACGAAAAGAGAAAGAATCATGACTTGGAGCCAAGAATCCGCTGAAATCCTCACCACCGTTCTCCGCAACTCGATCACCGTCGGTCGCGTCGTCGCCATGGACGTCGACATCGACGCGGTCGAGCAGGACGCCCTCCCCACCGACGAGGTCATCGAGGCGGTCCTCTACCGCCGCGATGAGGGGGCCGACGCCCGCCTCGACGGGGCGATCGCCAAGCGGGGGACCGTCGCTCGGATCGCCGGCGGCGACGACGGCGCCGACCTCGGCCGGACCTACCGTCTGGTCTTCGACGCCCCCGAGAGCGGCGCCTACCAGGTGGTCATCCACTGGCCGCGCGGCGCCGACACCAGCGGCGCCTATCACCACGAGGCGGTCGCGATCCCGGGGACCGAGGACGGCCTCCTGCGGGTGAACTAGCGCCTGTTCTTCTGATCAACGGATCAAAAGAGAATATCGACAACACCTATCGGAACAGGAGCCGCGCCATGCCAGCCACAGACCATGAGTTGATCCACTTCTCCCTCGCCCGGGAGATCGAAGTCCACAGACCGCTATGGCCGGCGGCGCTGCTCCCCCCCGATCGCGTCGAGGCGGCCCGTGCGGCCGCCTCGTCGCTCCCCCCGATCTTTCACTGGTTGATGCTCGAGACTCGCCTCACCGGCGACGATCCGAGGGTCGACCTCCTCGCCTGCATCGTCGACACGCCGGGCGCTCGCCTCGCCCTCGGCGATGCCCTCGCCAGCTCCTCATCGCCCCTCCTAGAGGGCGCCCGCCCGCTCCTCAGCGCTTGGGCCTCACCAGAGCTGCACCCGCAGCGGAGCTGCCTCGAGAAGACGACGATCGTCTGGCTCGAGTGGGACGCGCCCTACAGCGCTCCGCCGCTCCAGCTCCCCTTTATCGACCGCCGCTTTTGGGGTGAGCCCACGGCCGCACCGTCCCCCCCCGAGGAGCTCGTCGCGATGGTCGACGGCGGCTACCAGGCGACCTTCGGCGAGCCCGCGGACCGAGCGATGCTCGACGCCTTTCGCCGCCTTATCACCAGCCTGCCGCGAGGCGCACGGGCCCTCGCCGCGACGAGCCTGCGCCCCCGCGGCAGGAGCTGCGATCGCCTCTTCGTCAGCGTCCCCCAACCGCTGGTCCTGCCCTGGCTCGACTCGATCGGCTGGCCCGGCGAGCGAGCGCGAGTACGCCGCTGGTTGCCGCGGCTCGTCGCCCCCTGGGAGGATGTGTTCCTCCAGGTAGAGGTGGCTGACGGCGCCCCGACGCCCTATCTCGGCCTCGAACCCCGACAGACCGAGCTGTCCACGGTCGACCGCCGCGAGCGGGCGCGCCTGCTCACGAGCCTCATCGACGCAGGCCTGACCGACCATGAGCGGGTCGCCGCCCTCGAAGCCTGGACGCATGGTCCGGCGCCCAGCGGCGCCGACCCCCGGGCGGCCCGCAGCATCCACCTCAAGCTCATCCTCCACCCGGAGGCGCCGATCGAGGTGAAGGCCTATTTCGGCCTGCACCTTCGCCGCCTCCGACCCGGTCGGCGAGCCTCCAGCGCCCGCCAGGCCAAGACCCTCGCGACCGCCTCGCTGCGGCCTCCGCATAGGCTGCGGTGAGCGTCCCGAGGCGCCTCAGGACGCCCGTGAAAAGCCGGGCGCGACGATCCTCGCCCAACGCTCAGGCTCCCTCGCGCCCAAGCGGCGGATCCGGACCAGCGCATCCTCGACCGCAGCCTCGTCGCCCAAAAGCTCGGCGCTGCGCAAGCGCGCCACCTCCCGCTCCATCGCGATCCCGACCGAGTCAAAGGCCTGGATCGCCCGCTGGAGCGCCGCGAGAGCAGCGCTTCGATCACCCCGCCGAGCCGCGAGCGCGGCCGCCATCAGCTCCGCGTTGCCGACCGCCTCCGGCGTCTTGGTGGCGTGGAGCTGAGCTATCACCTTGGCCACCGACATCAAGCGGCGAGCGGGCGTGCCATCGAGCGCGAGGCCGACGCGCCCCTGGATGATCCGCCATTCGATCCTCGAAAACGAGATCAGCTCACCGCCGCTGCGGAGATAGGGCCAGCGCCCGCGCCTCAAGCGATCCGATGCAGCGCTCGGATCGCCCTCGTAGAGATCGCAGTAGCAGCGCTCGACCATCACGTAGAAGGTCTGCACCGTGTAGCGATCGGGCAACCATCGCTCTCGGATCCAGTCACAGGCGGTCCGTGCCTCACGCAGGCCGCCACGGGCGCTCACTGCGAGGAGCGGCGTGAGGCGGAAGAGCACCTGCGCGTAGAGATCTCCGCTGCGCCCCGCCTTGCGCAGCTGGGCCCGCGAGAGCGCCGCGCAGGCGACGTACTCCCCCAGGTTGCGCAGCGCACGAACGGTGCAGCTCGCCGCCTGAACCCGCTCCCAGCTCGCCTCCTGGAGCGGCCCGAGGAGCCCCATCGCCCGCTCCCCCTCCTCGCGGGCACGCCTCGGCTCCCCCTCCGAGTGGGCGCGAAAGCTCCGCCATAGCGGCAGGGTCGCCGCCAGATAGGGCTCGTCCGCCGACCACTCCTCGATCATCCCGAGCCACCGCGGGACGTTTCGACGAAGACCCGGCGCGTCGCCGAGAAAGGCGACGAGGAGCCCCATCGCCCGGCCGAGGCGCAGCCGCGATCCGCTCGCCGCCGCGTGGAAGAGACCGTCGATCATCAGGTTGAGCGCGTACACGGGCTCGACCATGGACAGCCCCTTGACCCCGACCCAGCAGGTGTCCGCTCGCTCGGCCTCCCGCCGATTCTCCTGCGTCGCGAGGCGAAGTCGGCCGCCTTGGACGGCGACCTTGCCCAGCCCCCTGACGAGCCGGGAGAAGCCCACGACGCCGCCGCGGAGCTTCGGCATCCGCAGCTCGCGGAGGAGCGGCTGGAAGACCTCGAGGCCGCGCTCCACCTGACCGACGTTCAGCCACGCCTCGACAGCCGCGCGCCGAAGCGCCCGCCCCTCGAACGGGTCAGCGCCCACGAAGGTGGCATAGAGTTCACCGGCTTCTCCGCCTCGTCCCGCCGCTGCGAGGGCCTTCGCCCGCCGCAGCTTGATATGCTCGCGCTCGCGGTTCTCCTCACGACCGGCCTCTAGCACCAACCCCAAGAGGTCGGCGAGCTGGGCGTATGCCCCCGCCCTCTCGGCCTCCTCAGCGCCGCGCAGGCCGAGCGCACGGGCCTCCGCGCAGCGACCGGCGCTGTAGAGGTGGTGAGCTATCCGACCGGGGTCCCGGGCTCCCCGCGAGAGCAGCGCCTGGGCGAGGTCGAAGTGGAGGAGGCGAACCTCCTCGGGGGCGATCCGCTGGAGCACTCCCTCACGGATGAGCCCGTGAGCGATCGCCACCCGCCGCTCACCGCCGCGATGGTCAAACGCCAACACCCGCGCTGCGCGGAGCTTCGCGAGGGTCCGCCGCGACGGCGCCTTGCCCCCCGCCGCCGCCAACACGATCGAAAGCTCGAGCGGCGCGCCTGTGACCGCGATCGCGTCGATCAAGTGGCGCTCATCATCACTGAGTTCGGCGAGGCGATGGCCGATGACATCGCCGCCGCGAACCCCAGCGATCCCGCGCTCCTCCGTAAGGAGCTGAGCGTAGGCCTCGAGGAGATAGGGACTGCCCGCGGCGAGGCCGAGCACCGTCGTGATCGACTCCTCATCGACCGCCCCTGGGGCGCGGGCGCGGAGCAAATCTCGCGCCGGGGCTGCGCCTAGCCGCCCCACCTCGCGGCGAGAGAACTCGCAGGGCAGGCCCTTGGCGATCTGCGACTCCAACGCCCGTCCAAAGGGCGAGGTCTCCCACTCCTGGGCGCGAACCGTGAAGATGATCATCACCCGCCGCAGCGTCGGGCTGGTGAGGAGCGGCGCCAGCAGGTCAGCGGAGTCAGCGTCCCCCCACTGCGCATCATCGATCACCAGGAGAAGTGGCTTCCGCTCGGCGACCAAGGAGACGAGAGCGGCGAAGCCCTCACCCCGGCTCCCCGTCATCGCCGGCTCCACACCTCTCTCCTGCTCCTCCTCCGCGTTCTCTTCCTCAGGGCTCACGCTGAGGACGACCGCGAGCGCCGGCGCGACCTGAGCGAGGCGTGCGAGACCCGGGAGACCCCGCGCCACCGCCAGCCGCTGCGCGTCACCGAGGAGGAGGTCGACCAAGCCCTCGACCAGCACGTCGACCGTCTTGTAGGGGACGGTCTCGCTCTCGTAGCAGGCGCCCCAGACCAGCGCCGCCGAGCCCTCAGTCGCCAGCTCGTCGCCGAACACCCGGACAAGCTCGGTCTTGCCGACACCTGGCTCGCCGCCGAGGACCACGAGCGACGGTACCTCCTCGCAGACGATGCGCCACTCGGCCCGCAGCGCTGCGAGCTCCCGCTCCCGGCCGATCAAGCTCGGCCGGACAGCGCTCTTCGGCGGGCGCGCCCCGAGCAACGCCAGGAGCTCCTCCGCGCCGAGACGCTGCGCTGGTCGATCGTGCAGGAGACCGGCGACGATCTTCGCCCAGAGCTTGCCCGCCTCCGGTCGTCGTTTCATGAGCGACGGCGCCGGCTCCTCGAGCCTGGCGATCATCGGATCGCGTGAGCCCTGAAACGGGTGCTCGCCGGTCAGCGCCGTGTAGAGCATGATCCCCAGGGCGTAGAGATCGACCGCGCCGGTCGGCGGCTGGCGGAGCAGCTGCTCTGGGGCTATGTAGAGCGGCGACCCGGCGAAGTGGGTCTCGGGCTGACCGCGCCGGCGCAGACGCGAGAGGCCAAAGTCGAGGAGGCAGACCCTCCCATCGTCGTCGACCCGGATGTTGCCGGGCTTGAGATCCATGTGGATGATGCCGCTCGAGTGCAGCGCCACCAGCGTCCGCAAGAGCTCGGTCGCCAGCTCGCGGAGCCGATCCTGGTCGGCGAGCGGACCCTGGGCGCCGGCCGCCTCCCGCAGGGCCACGTCGATCTCACGACCGCCGACGAGGCGCATCACGAGGGCCGAGCGACCGCGGACCTCGACCAGCTCCTCCGGCACGACCAGCCCGTCGACGGCGGCGAGCGAGACGATCCGACGAAACTCGTTCTTGAACGCCTGCAGCGACCAGGGATCGAGCCGGCGCAGCACCTTGACCGCGACCTGCTCGCCGCACACCGGATCCCAGGCCGCGAAGACCTCACCAAAGCTGCCTCTGCCGAGCGGGCGCAGGAGGAGATGCTCGCCCACCGCGAGCGGGAGCCTGTGCGCCGACGTCGAGGAGCCCGCAAGGTCGACGAGCTCGCGCTCTGAAGAGCCCGCCTCGAAGACCTCTTCGAGGGCGTCCCCGTCGACGATCCAGCGCTCGTGCTCGGCGTAGCTGAGCTCGCAGAGTCCCCCGTCGAGGAGCAAGCAGACCCGGTCATCATGGAAGATGACATCGACTTCTGAGGGCCTTCGCACGCTTGCCGATCATTGCCGAAGGTCCGGCGCTTGTCGACGAATGTAGAGGTCTTTCCCTGCCCGCAGACATCGCAGACCCCCGCATAGGTCCTCAATCGGAGAGGACGAGTTCGGGGGGATCCAACCGTCTCGACCCGCAGGACGACCTCAGCCCACGGGGCTAGCGCAGGACCTTCTCGACGCGCCGACGGAGGTCGATCCGGTGGACCAGGTCCTGGATGTAGTCGAGCTTGTCGGTCTCGATCACGACCGTCTCACTGCGATCGTAGCGCTCAAACCAGCTGTCGTAGAGCTGTTGGAGGCGGCGGAGATAGCCGATCGGGATCGCCTGCTCCTCTGGCCGGCCGCGCATCTTGATCCGCTTTCGCACCGTCCGCATCGAACAGGTCAGGTAGATCATCAGATCCGGCGGCCGGAGCTGGCGGACGATCGACTCGTAGAGATCCCGGTAGGTCTGGTAGTCGCGCTTCGACATCTGCCGCCGGCGATAGAGGTTCTCGGCGAAGATCTCGGCGTCCTCGTAGATCGTCCGATCCTGGATCACCCGCTCCTCCGTCTCGCTCAGCTCCTGGTGGATCCGGAACTTCTTCGCGAGGAAGTAGACCTGCGAGTGGAAGGACCAGCGCCGCATGTCGGCGTAGAAGTCCTTGAGGTAGGGGTTCCCCTCGTTCGGCTCGTAGCGCGGCGTCAGGTTGTAGTCGCGCGCCAGAAATCGGACCAGCGTCGACTTGCCGACGCCGATGTTGCCAGCGACGGCGATGAACCTGCGGGAGCCAGGCGCGGCCACACATGCCGGTACCGCGAACCAGCGGCTCTTGTCGAGCGCGCGATCCCCCCGCGACCTCAACACGACCTCAACGCGACCTCAACACGACCGCTGAAGGTCGTTTGGCGCGCTCCCGCGCGCCCCACAGCGCCGAGCGAGCTCCCCGAGAGACCTCGCGACAACGCCAGAGGCGGCAAGCGTTGAAGATGCCGACGCCGACTCTCACACGGCCCCACACGGCCGCCGAGCCCACGGACGCCAAACCGTCGGCGATGGTGAAGAGAACGACCCGACGACCGATCCTCGACGAGCTTGCTCCCGTCGGGTCTCACCTCCTCACCCCTGCTCGTCAGCGGCATCGTCCGAGGGCCACCCAGATCAGATCATGTAGTACCAGCTCTCCCGCGCCGCCGACTCGCCATGGCGCAGAGGACATGACTCGCACAGCTCGCCGACGAGCCGCGCCTGGGCCCTGGCTACGGCGTCGTGGATCCCGGTCCAGGCCTTCGGCCGCTCGCGGAGCAGCGACTCCTCGCCGAGACGCGCGGCGGAGCCGGTCCGCACCAACGTCTGATAGAGGTCCGGGCGAACCCCGCAGAGGAGGAGGTGCACGCCGCGGGCCGCGACCCGGGCGATGAAGTCGTCGAGGAGGCGGATACAGCTCGCGTCGGGGTTGCGGATCTCCCGGCAGCGGAGGATCACCGCCCGCACGCCGCTCACGTCGACCCGCGCCTCGATCCCCAAGAGCAGCGCCTCAAGCTCCGGCGCGGCCCCGAAGAAGAGCTCCCCCTCGACGTTGAAGAGGAGCATCTTGGTGCACACAGCGTCCCCCTCGTCGCGCGGGCGAATGGTCCGGGCGTCGGTGAGGACAAGCTCCGTGAGCGCGACCCGAGCCGCCCTCGGCACGTAGAGGACGAAGGAGAGGAAGATACCGATGAGGATGCAGAACTCGATCGAGATCACGATCGCCGAGAATGCGGTCACGGCGACGACCCCCGCGTCAAAGCGCGTGGTTCTCAGGTAGTAGCGGAGCTCTCGGCGATCGATCATCCGCAGGGCGATCAGGACGAGGAGCGCCGCCAGGGAGGCCCGCGGGATATACCCAGCGTAGGGCGCGAAGAGGAGCACCGTGACCGCGACGCAGGCGGCGGCAATCACCCCCGACCACTGAGTCCTCGCCCCCGCCTCACGGTTGACCATCGACCGCGTCAACGAGCCCGAGCCGGGAAAGCAGTGGAAAAATGAGCCGGCGAGGTTGGCGAGCCCCTCGCTCAGGCACTGCTGGTTCATGTCGAGGCGCTGCCCGGTCTTGCTAGCGATCGCCTTGGCCATCGCCACCGCTTCGAGGAGCCCGAGCAGGGCGATCGCCATCGCGTCGCCGGCGAGCTCTCGGACCCGCTGCCAGGCGACCTCAGGGACGCCAAAGCTCGGCAGCTCAGCCGGGATCGAGCCGACCACCGCCACCCCGGCCGCCTCGAGGTCGAAGGCCGCGACGCAGGCCGAGGCCGCGAGCATCGCCAAGAGAAGCTCCGGCAGGCGGACGATCCCCCGACGCGCGAGCCAGCCGTTGATCGCCCGGGTCACGAGGACCACCGCGATCGTCCCGAGCCCGAGCGCTAGGGGCCAGGCGCTCGCCGGCGCCCCGGCGAGGAGCGTCTCGACGAAGCGAGCCAGCACATGACCCCCCCCGCCGACCGGCACGAGCCCGAGAACCTGCGGTAGCTGCTCGATGATCAAGAGCCCTGCGGCGCCAACCGTGAAGCCGACGATCACGGCGTGGGAGATGAACCGGGTCAGGTCGCCCAAGCGGAGGAGGGTGATGCCGGTCTGGATAAGGCCCACCATCAGCGCCAGGAGGATCGCCCCGCTCAGGCGCTCGGCCTCGGGGACCACCAAGAGCGCCGAGAGCACCGCGATCGAGATCGCGTTGGTCGGGCCGTTGATCAGCTGCCGCGACGAGTCGAAGAGGGCTCCGACGGCTGTGATCACGATCGCCGTGTAGAGCCCGTATTGCGGCGGCAGACCGATCACCGTCGCGTAGGCCATCGCCTGCGGCAGGGCGACGGCGGCGACCGTGACCCCAGCGATCAGGTCCGCGCCCAGCGAGGCTGGGCCGTAGCCGCGCAGCGACGCCAACGCGGGGACCCACCGGCCGATCCCCGACGGGACATCATCGCTCTCGGCGCGGAGCTCCGGGAACTCAGGCGGCGTCGCCCTCGGCTGGGGCGCGATCGGCAACCTCCTCGTCTCCACGTCTCTCTTCGCCTCGGTCGCTCGTCGCAGCTCGTCGTCGCAGCCCGCTTAGCCTCGCGTTGAGCCGTGTTTTATGCGGATGGACCTGCGAAGGATAGCCAAACATCGCCGCATTTACCCCTCATAATGCTGATTTTCCCCTCCGCCTAAAACACTGCCTCCTGCGAGATTATCCGTCCCAAGTCTGCGCCTGGGCTCCTCCGGCCTCCGCTCCAGGAGCTCTCAAGCCGCCTGCTCCAAAGGACACTCTCACCCTGCGTCATCGGTCATCATATGCGCGCAGATGGGCGACTTTGCCGAGCTTTGTGACGACACAATCACGCGATCTGCCGTCGGCGCGAGAAGGCTCTTGTCCGCGCCCTCGATCCGTCCCGAGGGCCGGCAGGACTTCGGCGAATCAGGGCTCTAGTGGGGTGATAGCGTTGTTCTTGAGATGTCCACAAAGCTGCATTACCTGTCCTCAAGTACTTCTTCTCGAAGCCTCCCCCCAGCTCTGCGAGTCCTGACATCACTCGCGCTCCTCACCGCATGCAGTGGGGATGACGGTGGCTCCGCTGCGAGCGCGAGCTCCACGACGGTCACCGCAACCGCAACCGCAACCGCAACCGCAACCGAAACCGGCACAGAGAGCGCGACAGCCTCGGTGAGCGAGGCTGGCAGCGACACCGAGATGGGCGGCAGCGACTCGGCGACCGAGGGCTCCGGGACCACCGAAGGCGAGACCTCCGGCACAGACGGCACCGTCTCCGCCAGCTCCTCGACGACCGGGCCGACCACATCCGCCACCGATCCTACCGACGGCAGCGAGAGCGACAGCTCCACGACCAACGCCATCCCGCCGCAATGCGGCGACGGCTCGGTCGACGAGGGCGAGCAGTGCGACGACGGCGACGCCAACGGCATCGGCGAGGCCTGCAACCCCGACTGCACCGAGAACGTCTGCGGTGACGGCATCGAGAGCCCCTTTGAGGAGTGCGACATCGGCGACGACAACGGGCCAGACGGAGCCTGCTCGGAGATGTGCACCATCAACCCCTCCTCCTGCGGCGTCCAAGAGTACGAGGCGATGCTCGAGGTCAGCCCGGTCGACATCATCATCGTCATCGACAACTCCGGGAGCATGGGCGGCGAGATCAAGGGCGTTCAGGACAACATCAACATCAACTTCGCCGCGATCATCGAGGACAGCGGGCTCGACTACCGCGTCATCATGGTCAGCGAGCATGGCAAGTACAACGGCCCCGAGAGCATCTGCGTCGAGGCGCCGCTTAGCGGGATCGAGATCGGCGGCTGCGTCAACCCGCCGCCGCAGCCGATCAACAACCCCGGAAAGTTCTATCACTACAGCGTCCCGGTCTCGTCCCACAACGCCTGGTGCCGGCTCCTCGACGGCTACGACGGGTCCCTCGCCGATCAGTACAACTTCGCCCCCAACGGCTGGAGCGAGTGGCTGCGGGACGACTCGCTCAAGACCTTTATCGCGATCTCCGACGACGGTTCGAGCTGCGGCGGCTACAACGACGGCAACAACGTCAACAGCGGGACCAACGCGGCTATCAAGTTCGACGCCGACCTCCAGACCCTCTCGCCGCTCCACTTCGGCGACTCGCCCGAGACCCGCAACTACTTCTTCTATTCGATCGTCGGCCTCGCCTACAACAACCCGAAGACCGACCCCTACACGCCTAAGGACCCGATCATCACCGGCGAGTGCTCGGGCGCGGCGGACCCCGGCACCGGTCACCAGGCGATGAGCAACCTGACCGATGCGCTGCGCTTCCCGCTCTGCGACACGACCTCCTACGACGTCATCTTCAAGGCGATCGCCGAGGGCGTGATCAAGGGGGCGAAGATCGCCTGCGAGTTCCCGATCCCGGAGCCGCCGGAGAACAAGACGCTCGACCTCGAGTCGATCCTCCTCGAGTACTCGCCGATGGGCGTCGGCGACCCGCAGACCTACGACCAAGTCCCCAGCATCGACCAGTGCGGGCCGAAGTCCTTCTACATCGCCGACGAGCTCGTCCACCTCTGCCCGAGCGCCTGCGAAGCGGTCCAGACCGACAAGGACGCGAAGATCGACCTCAAGTTCTCCTGCGAGCCGATCGATCCCGGCTGACCCTCGGCAACGGGGAGCCGTCGAGCTCTGTGGAGCGAGGGCGCGCAGAGCTCTGAGGCGACCAGCCTCATCCCGCCGAGGGCAGGCCCCCACGAGCGGACTCGTCAACGAAGAACCGCCGTCGCACCCAAGGTGACGACGGCGGTGCCTCTTCGACCCTGTGCAGCCTAGGCGTTCGCGTCTGCAGCAGCGCCCCTGTCGGCGTCCCCATCCTCGGCAGCGGCGGCCTTCTCGGCAGCGGCCTTCTCAGCGGCGATCCGCACGCTGTCCTTGGCGTAGTCGCGATCCCCAGGCTGCTCCTTGCGGATGAAGACCAAGTAGACGCCGATGCAGAAGAGCGCCAGCGTAGCGTAGTGCGCCGTCGTCAAGCCGAAGTAGCGGACGTCCTGCGCCCCGCGGGCGAAGTCCAGGAGGAAGCGGTAGGGCGCGTACGCGAGGCAGACGAGGCCGGTCAGGAGACCTGGACGGCGCTCCTTCTTCCAGTCGTAGATCATGTAGAAGAAGACCGCGATGCCGACGTCGTAGATGAACTCGAGGAGCCCGAGGTCGAGGCGGAAGCGCCCGCCTGTGCCCGGCCAGGGGCCCACGGCCATGACCTCGAGCCAGCTGAGCCAGCTCGGCAGGTTCTCGACGAAGGTCCCCGGATGGTCGTGGACCAGCGAGCAGCCGAGGCGCCCGAAGGTGAAGCCGGTGAGGAAGCCGAAGACCAGCGGGTCGATCAGGGCGAGGCGCGGCTGGTTATGCTTTCGCGCGAACCACCAAACCCCGACCAGGGCGCCAAAGAAGCCGCCGACGCTCGACAGGCCGTTCCAGATCATCAGCAGGAGCCAGGGGTTTCTCGCGACGTCCTCGGGGAAGTAGAAGATGACCGAGACCCAGTGGGAGATGACAAAGCCGAAGATCAGGACCCAGAACATCAGGTCGCGGATCATGAACTCGTCCATGTCCTTGTGCTTGGCGTAGGTCAGGACCCGCTGGAGACCGATGATCACGCCGACCGCCACCAGCGGCCCGAAGACCTGGAGCTTGAGCTGGCCGATCACAGGGAGATCGACCAGGGTCTTCTCCGGCATGCTGAGGTAGGGGATCAGGGCTTCGAGCATGGGCGGCGCTACCCTAACTCAGGGGCAGGGGCGAGGCAAAAGCGGTCCTCGAAGGGCGGCCTTTGGCCTGAGCTCCGAGGCCTGAGCTCCGAGGCCTGAGCTCGACCGATGCTCCCGCCAGAGCCCTCCGCGGCGCTTGCTTCTACCCGCGCGGGCGAGGCCCCAGGCCCGGACAGAGCAGCGAGGAGAGGCCGAAGCGCCTCCGATGACCCTCAGCGCGAGCCGTCGTCTGCCTCCGGCGGCGCCCCGAACCCGCCCCCGCCGGGGGTGGCGATCCGCACACGATCACCGGCGACGACCTCAAAGGAGACCTGGCCCGCGAGCCGTCGACCGTTGCAGGTGTCGATCCCGGGCGCCCCCGGGAGGCCTCCGAGGAGGCCGAAGGGGGCTCGGGATCGGCGCGAGGCGACGATCGACACTGATGCCGGCGCGAGGAACTCGAGCTCCCGGACCAGACCGTCGCCGCCGCGATGACGCCCTGCGCCGCCGGAGCCCGGCCTGCGGCCGAACTCGCGGACCCTCACCGGAAAGCGCGACTCGAGCACCTCGACATCGGTGATCCGGGTGTTGGTCATGTGCGAGTGAACACCGCTGGCACCGTCGACCTTGGCCGTCGCCCCGACACCGCCGCCGATGGTCTCGTAGTAGCCAAAGGTCTCGCTGCCGAAGGTCAGGTTGTTCATCGTCCCCTGGCTCGCCGCGGCCAGGCCGAGGGCGCCGAGGAGAACGTCGACGACCCGCTGCGAGGTCTCGACGTTGCCGGCGACCACCGCCCGGTCGGCGGGAGGATCGAGGATCGACCCCGCGGGGATCCGCAGGTCGATCGCCCTTAGACAGCCGCTGTTGAGCGGGATCGCCCGCCCGCAGAGGAGCCTGAGCACGTAGAGGAGCGCCGCGACGGTGACCGCCCGCGGGGCGTTGAGGTTGCCCTCGACCGCTGCGCCGGTCCCCCCGAAGTCGACGATCATCTGCGACCCCGAGATCGTGATCGCGACCTCGATCGCGGTGCCCTCGTCCATCGCGTCGGCGAAGCGGCGAGTCCCGTCCGGCTGCTCGGCGATCGCCTGGGCGACCGTCGCCGCCGCATAGTCCTGAAGGTGCCCCATGTAGGCGACGACCGTCTCGGTGCCGATCCGCGCGCCGAGCTCGCCGAGGAGGCGCGCACCGGTCCTCGACGCGGCGATCTGGGCCTCGATGTCCGCCAGGTTCTCCTCCGGCCGCCGCGCGGGATAGGGGCCGGCGCCGAGCACCTCCAAGAGCCCCTCACGATCGAGGAGGCCGTCGTCGACGATCTTCAGCGCGCGGAAGACGATCCCCTCCTCGGCGAGGCGGGTCGAGTGCGGCGGCATCGACCCCGGGGTGCTCCCGCCGATGTCCGCGTGGTGACCCCGGCTCGCCGTGAAGTAGCGGAGCACCCCGTCGGCGTCGTGGACGGGGGCGATCACTGTCACGTCCGGGAGGTGGGAGCCGCCGGCCGCCGGATCGTTGGTGATGTAGACCGCCCCACTCTCAGGCCTTGGGTGCGCCGCCAGGACCCCGCGGATCGACTCGCTCATCGCCCCGAGGTGGACCGGGATATGCGGCGCGTTGGCGACCAGGCGACCGTCGGCGTCGAACACCGCGCAGGAGAAGTCGAGGCGCTCGCGGATGTTCGTCGACAGGGCCGTCCGCTGGAGCACGACCCCCATCTGCTCGGCGATCGCGGTGATCCGGTTGGCGAAGATCTCGAGGAGCACAGGATCCACGACCCCCGGCGCTCCGGCGCGGAGCGCCGCCGCCCCCCGGAGATCGCGGGCGACGAGCACCCCGTCCTCGCGGACCTCCAGGCGCCAGCCAGGGTCGACCGCCAGGGTCGCGGTGGCGTCGAGGATCAGCGCCGGACCGTCGAGCTCAACCCCCGCGCCGAGGGACTCGCGTCGGTACACGGGGACCTGCGGATGCTCTCTCTGCTCCGCCCACATCGTCGCGTCGCGGACCGGCTCGGGGGCGACCCCAGGGGCTGAAGATCCCGCCCCCCTCGCCTCCGCCTGCTCGGGGAGCGCCTCTGGGGCCCGCTCGCAGAGCTCCACCCGGGTCGTCACGGCCTCGATCGGATGCTCGGGGCGGGCATAGCCGAACTCCCGCTGGTGGACCACAGAGAAGCGCTGACCGAGCCTAACCTCGTCTTCACCTGCGCGAACGGTCAGACAGAGCGCGGCCTCGGTGCCGCGATAGCGCAGGTCCAGCCGTCGGATCACCTCGATGTCCCCAGGCTCCAGGCCCTCGTGCTGACGGAGGAGCGCCAGACCCCGACCGGCCAGCGCCTCAAAGGACGGCGCGAGGGCGGCGAAGAGCCCCGGCTGGAGGGTCCGACGACCGCCGTCGAGCTCGCCGTGCCAGCCCGCCCGGGCGACGCCGATCCCGTAGGCCGAGAGCACGCCGCCTAGGGGGTGGAAGACCAGCGTCCGGATCCCGAGCGCCCGCGCGAGGGGACAGGCGTGCTGACCTCCGGCGCCGCCGAAGACGACCAAGGCGTGGTCGCGGACATCGTGGCCGCGACCGACGGAGATCGTCCGGATCGCCGCCGCCATGTGCTCGATCGCCACGGTGAAGAAGCCCGCGGCGATCTCGACCTCTGAGCGACGCTCGCCGGGGAGGCGCTCGCGGAGCTCCCCGAGCTTGCGCGAGACCGCCGCCCGGTCGAGCTCAAAGGGGAACCTGTCCCCGACCAGACGGCCGAGGAGGAGGTTGACGTCGGTCAGCGCCAGCTCGTCTGCGCCGGCGCGGCCGTAGGAGAGCGGCCCCGGCGAGGCCCCGGCGCTCTCCGGGCCGACACGAAAGCGATGGCCGTCAAAGGTGCACAGCGAGCCGCCGCCGGCCGCGACCGTATGGATCGCCATCATCGGCGTCCGCACCCGAACTCCCGACACCCGGGCGCCGTAGCTCCGCTCAAACTCCCCGGCCCAACGACAGACGTCGGTCGAAGTCCCGCCCATGTCAAAGCCGATCGCCTGGTCTACGCCGAGGGAGCGGGCGATCGCCGCGACCGCGACCACGCCCCCCGCCGGGCCGGAGAGGATCGCGTCACGCCCGCGAAAACGGCCGCCGTCGGTCAAGTCCCCGCTCGACTGCATAATCCGAAGGCTGCTCCCCGGCAGCGCCCCCCGCAGACGCCGCATGTAGGCGCTGAGCACCGGCGTCAGGTAGGCGTCGACGACCGTGGTCTCGCCCCGCCCGAGGAGGCCGAGCTCACCGACCACCTCATGGGAGGCGGCGACGTGGGAGAAGCCCCGGGCCTTCGCCCGCGCGGCGATCCAGTCCTCATCGCCGTCGTCGAGGTAGGCGTGCAGCAAGACGATCGCCAAGCTCCGGGCGCCGGCGTCGAGGAGCTGATCGAGCGCCCGGTCGATCGCCTCGGGATCGATCGCCTCGACGACCTCACCGGTCGCGCTCCGACGGACGTCGACCTCGACCACCGCGGCCGTCAGCGGATCGGCGGTGACGACCTCGAGGGCGAAGAGGTCAGGCCGGGACTGATCGCCGACCACGAGGAGATCCGAGAAGCCTCGGGTGATCAGGAGCCCGGTCCGCGCCCCCTTGCGCTCGAGCAGGGCGTTGGTCGCGAGGGTCGTCCCCATCCGCACGTCGCAGGCGGGGATCGGCGCGTTCTCGTCGACGCCGAGGAGGCGCCGGATCCCCCGCAGAGGGGCCTCATCGTCCGAGAGGAGCTTGATAACGCGTAGAGCGCCGGTCACAGGATCGCGACCGATACAGTCGGTAAACGTGCCCCCGCGGTCGATCCAGACCTGCCAGCGGCCGGCTCGCGTCGCCGCCATAGACTCGGCATGATATCAGCCGCCCCCCTCCCCGCCGATGCGCTTCCCACTCCGCCTCCCCCGGACGCTCCGCCGTCGCGTCGATCGTCAGGTCCACCGGCTCCGTGCGCGCCTCCGCGGCTGGCCGCTGCGCCTGGTCTACGGCCCGAGCTACAGCTCTGAGTGGGACGGCATGCCCTTCGACCCGCTCCGCGGTGAGCGGATCCTCACCGCCCTCGCAGCGGCTGGCCTCGCCCGCCGGGAGTTCGTCCGCGAGCCCCCGTCCGTCACCTTCAAGGCGCTGCGTCGGGTCCACGGCGATGACTACCTCGACCGGCTCGGGGACGCCGAATCCCTCACCCGGATCTTCGGCGCCAAGGTCGACGCCGCGGCCGTCGATCGGATCCTCGAACTGCAGCGGACGATGACCGGCGGGACCATCCTCGCGACGGAGTGGGCCCAGCGCAGCCGACATACCGTCGCCAACCTCGGCGGCGGCCTCCACCACGCCGGCCCCGAGGGGGGCACCGGCTTCTGTGCGGTCAACGACGTCGCGGTCGCGGTCGCCGATCAGCGCTTTCGTGGCTTCCGCGGCACGGTGCTGATCATCGACCTCGACCTCCACGACGGCAACGGCACCCGCGAGTGCTTCGCCGAGGATCCCAGCGTCTACACCCTGTCGATCCACAACCAACACTGGGGACCTGTCGAGGCCCAGGCCTCACGCAGCGTCGCCCTCGGGCACGAGGTCGGCGACGAGGAATACCTCGCGGCCCTCGCCGAGCACCTCCCGGGAATTATCCGCGAGCACTCGCCCGCGCTGGTCTACATCATCGCCGGCACCGATCCCGCCGAGGAAGATCCCCTCGGAGACTGGTCGATCAGCGCCGCGGCGATGCTCCGCCGCGATCGGATGGTCCACGGCTACTTGGACCAGCTCGCGCCTGCGGCCGCCCGCGTCATCGTCCTCGCCGGCGGCTACGGCCTCGGCACCTGGAAACACTCGGCCCGCGCCCTCGCGCTGCTGCAGGGCGGCGTCGGCGACTACGAGCCCCCCGGCAACGCCGAGCTGACGATGATGCGCTATCGCCACCTGGCGAAGGTGATGACCCTCGGCGAGCTCACCGGAGAGGAGCAAGAGCCCGACGGCGACGACGACAACTGGGGGATCACCGCCGAGGATATCCTCCCGGGGCTCGGCCCAAGACCCGCGCCCCGCCGCTTCCTCGGCTTCTATGCGCCGAGCGGCCTCGAGCTCGCGCTCGAGCGCTACGGGCTCCTCGACCGCCTCCGAGCCAAGGGCTACGCTCGACCGACGCCGGTCTTCGACACCAGCGATCGCGAGACCCACGCGATGCGGATCTACGGCGACGCGGGGCAGGAGCAGCTGCTCATCGAGGTCCGCGTCCGCCGTGATCGGCGGACCCTGGGCGGCTTCGAGTTCCTCTTCGTCGAGTGGCTCCTCCTTCAACACCCAGGCGGACGTTTCACCCGGACAAGGCCCCGCCTGCCGGGTCAGGAACACCCCGGGCTCGGCCTCTTCTTTGAGGTCGTCGGCCTCCTGATCTTGATCTGCGAGCGCCTCAAGCTCGACGGTCTCGCGGTCGTCCCCTCGCAGTACCACCTCGCCGTCCACTGGCGCCGGCGCCTACGCTTCGTCGACCCCACCGCAGCCGCCCACTTTGACGCGCTCCAGCGCGCTCTCGCAGGGCTCGCGCTCGGTGAGGCGAGCCACGCCCTCGCCGACCATCGCGTCTGGGATGCAGTGGCTGACGAGCCCGCCAGCTACTGCGCGGCGCCGATGGTCCTCCCCCACTCCGCCAAGCTCCGGCATCACCTCGCGGCCAAACGTGCGGAGTTCGAGCGAGAGCAGAAGAGGGCCGCGGAGGCGCTCGACCTCCGCCTCCGCCCAGCCCCTGAC
>Ga0316189_10002145_pt1 | contig 19406 bp, 14 predicted proteins | sample LowCovwburrow_MG_FD_204930 | JGI IMG/M metagenome (GOLD analysis project Ga0316189, IMG submission 204930) | Coastal sediment microbial communities from Maine, United States - Lowes Cove worm burrow | ecosystem: Environmental > Aquatic > Marine > Coastal > Sediment | place: USA: Maine... | reverse complement strand
CGCGGCAAGTACCTGTTTGAAGTGATCGATCCCGAGAGCGAGGACATCCTGTATTCGCGAAGCTTCAGTAGCATTTACGGCGAGTGGGAGACGACGGGCGAAGCCCGAAAAATGAACCGGACCTTTCATGAGTCATTGCGCTTCCCGATGCCGGACAAGATTGTCACGGTCGTATTGAAAAAACGCGGGGCGGGAAATGTGTTCGAGGAAATCTGGCGCACGCCGGTCGATCCTAACGACTATATGAACCACGAAGAGTCGGCCCAATATGCCGACCAGCTGGTGGCCATACATGAGAGCGGCGACCCCGCAAAGAAAGTCGACCTGCTGCTGCTTGGCGACGGTTACACGGCAGAAGAGCAGGAGGCGTTCATTGAGAAAGCGCGCGAATTGACCGACATACTTCTGGCGACAAGCCCATTTAAGGAACGCGCCGACGACATCAACGTCTGGGCACTGGCACCCGCAGCCATGGAGTCGGGTATTTCACGCCCCTTCTATGACACACACCGTGACTCACCGCTGCGCAGCACCTACGACTCATTTCGCTCCAAGCGCTACATTCTGACGTTCGACAACAAGTCGATGCGCCGCGTTGCGTCGTCCGCGCCCTACGATTTCATTGAGATCCTGACCAACTCCGAGACTTATGGCGGTGGCGGCATCTACGGCCTGTTTAGCACAGCTGCTGCCAACGGCGAGTGGGCGCCTTACCTGTTTGTACATGAGTTCGGGCATCACTTCGCTGGCCTCGCCGATGAGTACTACACCAGTCCCGTCGCCTACACGACACCCGACGAGATTATCGAACCCTACGAGCCGAATGTGACGGCCCTGCTTGATCCCGACAACCTCAAATGGGGTCATCTGGTTGCAGAAAGCACGCCGATCCCGACGCCATGGCCGAAGCAGCAGTACGATAAATTCTCAATAGAGGCACAGAAAGTACGCGCGGAAATGCGCAACAACAACGCGCCCGAGTCGGAGATGAACGAGCTGTTTCGTGATGGTCTGGCGTTCAATGACAAGATCTTCAGCAAGGCGCCTTACAAGGACGCCATCGGCGCGTTCCAGGGCGCGAACTACGACGCGCAGGCGTACTATCGCTCCGAGCAGAACTGCATCATGTTCACGCGCGTCGAACAATTCTGTAGCGTTTGTTCTGGCGCGATTGAGCAGGTGATTGACGAGTACAGCCGCTCGCCGAAATGAACAATTAGGATAGATACAGGTCGAATCAGGCAAGGTGAAAGTCGCTTCGAACACAGGCACGGCGATCTGCGCGTCCTTGGCGCTAATGGCCGGCTGCGCTGGCACGCAACCGGATTTCCCGGACCCTTACGCCGATACCGCGGCCATCTGCCCGCCGTTTACCTCGCTGGTTTGCGTGGAGAAGATAGGCCAGGTGCAGAACTGCTTCTGTGGCAATAAAGACGACCTGCAAACAATCTTCGAGTCAAACGGCAAATAGCATCGCTGTTAGCGGCTGCCAGGCTCCCGAAACGTGCGGCCCAAAAGGCGTTTTCTGCAGTACTCTGGGGGTTTGAAAGCACCCTTTGCAGCCGCTCACTCAATCACTAGAATCGTTTGGCAAAGCAAACTTGGAAATCGAAATCCGCAAGAAACTTACTTTGTCCGAGTATGTAAGGCGCAGAAATGGTGTGCCTTTGGGAGCTCCGGGATCTCTTCGGAACATGCTGCGACGTTCTTTCGGCGCCAGGTCCTTCGCTGGTTTCTGGCAACACTGGAATCCGATCTTTGGATACTATCTCGGAAAGTATGTCTTTGTGCCGTTGAAAAGAATTTCGTCTCCTTACGTGGCGCTGGTGCTCACTTTCATTGTGACCGGCATTGTCCATGACGTCGTAACGATGGCTATTAGACAAGACGTTGCATTCTTGTTTACGCCTTGGTTTCTTTTTCTCGGCATTGGCGTGGTTCTATCCAAAGTAACAGGAATGGATATCGGCGCGAGTCCTTGGGTGCTGAGAGCCACAATTCATTCTACCTACCTAGGCGCCTGCCTTGCATTCGCATTCCTCGTCTTCACCGTACGGTGAGGAAATGACGAATCGACCGTCTCCTAATGGCCGCGAAACCATTTGCAAAGATAAGCTACTGACTTGCTACCATCCCGGATCACACAGGCTTCGGAGAAAACCATGATTCGTATTCCCACCATTCTGCTCATCACGATCACGGCCCTCGCCGGCCAGCCGTTGGCCATTGCCGATACGACCCCCGACCAAAAAGCTGTACTGGTCACCGGCGCCAGTTCTGGTCTCGGCCGCGTTATGGCGGAGACGATGGCGGCAAGCGGATATTTCGTTTACGCCGGCGCGCGCAAGGACAAGGACCTTAAAGAACTCAGTGCGATCGACAATATCCAGGGCGTGCGGCTGGACGTCAACAAGCAAGAGCAGATCGACGCGGCAGTGAAAACCATCACCGAAGCCGGCCGCGGTCTATATGCTCTGGTCAACAATGCCGGGGTGGTTGTCGTACAACCACTGATAGAAATTGACGAGCAGGACTTCGACTTCCAGATGAACGTCAATGTCTACGGTCCTTATCGTGTTACCCGGGCGTTTGCGCCACTGATCATCGAGTCGAAGGGCCGCATCAGCATCATCGGTTCCATCTCCGGAACGCTGTCATCGGCGACCTGGGGACCCTACTCCATGACCAAATTTGCTATGGAAGCCTATGCCGACGCACTGGCTGATGAAATGCAGCCGTTCGGCGTGGACGTCAGCCTGATCGAGCCAGGCGCCTACCGCTCAAATATTGGCAAGAGCGCTTTGCAGCGGATGGATGAGCGCAATCAGTCAGCCGATGACTCTGAGCTCAAGACGGCTATGGGTGACGCCGTCAACTGGCTGAGTCTTTTCGAGAGCGATCATGGCGACCCCGCGGAAGTGGCGGATGCGGTGATGAAAGCCCTGTTCGATGACAACCCCAAACCGCGATACTTGATCGTCCCCACGCAGGAACAGGCCTACTGGACCATCAACCGGGCTATTGAGCGCATGGTCGAACAGAACCATGATCAAAAATTCAGCTACGACCGCGAAACACTCATTGAAATGCTGGATGCTGCGCTGGAAAAGCAGTCCGGGGAGGTCGCGCAATAGTCGATTGCGGTCCGCGATCACTTGCACAAAAGAAGACCTTCGAGCGGCAGGATACGGGAGCGACAGCTACTCCCTGCCAGGAGCAAAAAAAAACGGCGGCGTTTATCACGCCGCCGTTCTTGTTTCACACAAACGTCGCGAGCCGCAGCTCGCCACGCTGCAGTCTAGCGATTAGCCAGCATCTTGCCGCTTGCGTTCGCGTCAAGGTCAAACCGATCCAGCGTCATCACCTTGGTCCAGGCGTCAACAAAGTCAGCAACAAACCTCGCGTCGCCGCCGTTCTCAGCGTAAACCTCTGCAACAGCACGAAGTTCGGCATGTGAACCAAAGATCAGGTCAACCGGTGTCGCCTGCCACTTCAACTCACCGCTGGCACGATCGAGGCCCTGATAAATGCCGTCGGCTTCAGGTGCCTTGCGCCACATCGTCGACATGCTAAGCAAGTTGACGAAGAAGTCATTGCTGAGGACTCCCGGCCGGTCGGTGAACACACCGTGGTCATCGCCACCAACATTTGCATCCAGTGCTCTCAAGCCACCGACCAATACCGTCATCTCCGGCACGGTCAGGCTAAGGAGATCGGCCTTTTCGACCAGCATCTCAGCCGGCGAGCGGTAGTTGCCTTCGCCAAAGTAATTGCGGAAACCGTCAGCAGATGGCTCCAGTGCATTGAACGATCCAACGTCGGTCTGCTCTTGCGTAGCATCGCTTCGGCCGGGCGTGAATGGGACAACAACTTCCTGACCTGCTGCCTTTGCAGCCGTTTCAACAGCAGCCGCGCCGCCCAGGACGATCAGGTCAGCCATTGAGACCTGCTTGTTACCGCGCTGCGAGTCGTTGAAATCCTTCTGGATTGCCTCGAGTTGCTGCAGGACCTTGCTGAGCTCGGCGGGATTGTTGACCTCCCAGTCCTTCATCGGCGCCAGCCGAATTCGAGCACCGTTAGCACCACCGCGCATGTCCGTGCCACGGAACGACGCAGCCGACGACCATGCGGTTCGTACCAGTTCCGGAACCGTCAGACCGGATTCGAGAATCTCAGCCTTCAGCTTGGCGATGTCGCCAGCGTCGACCAGCTCGTAGTCAACAGCCGGAACCGGGTCCTGCCAAAGCAGTGTCTCAGCGGGCACGTCGCTACCGATGTAGCGAGCGCGCGGGCCCATATCGCGGTGCGTCAGCTTGAACCAGGCTTTTGCAAACGCGAGATCGAACTCTTTCGGGTTGTCGAGGAAGCGCTTCGAAATTTCACGGTAGCTCGGATCAAACTTCAGCGACAGGTCGGTCGTGAACATGATTGGCGCGTGACGTTTGGTCGGATCGAAAGCATCCGGCACAAACTTCAGCTCGTCGGCGTTCTCCGGTACCCACTGGATTGCGCCCGCGGGGCTCTTCGTCTGCACCCATTCGAAGGCGAACAGGTTCTGCAGGTAGTTCATGCTCCATGCAGTCGGAGTCACGGTCCAGGCACCTTCCAGGCCACTGGTAATCGTGTCAGCACCCTTGCCGCTGCCACACTTGTTTTCCCAGCCGAAACCCTGCTTTTCAATGCTCTCGGCGGCAGGCTCGACGCCTACGCAACCATCGGGCTTGGCAGCACCATGCGCTTTGCCAAATGTGTGGCCACCAGCGATCAGTGCGACTGTCTCTTCATCATTCATCGCCATGCGACCGAAGGTCTCGCGAATATCCTGCGCTGCCAACAGCGGATCGGGGACGCCATTCGGGCCTTCCGGGTTCACATAGATGAGACCCATCTGCACGGCGGCCAGCGGCCTCTTGAGTTCACGCTCACCGCTGTAGCGCTCGTCGGCTAGAAATTTCTGCTCCGGACCCCAGTAAACGAGATCTGCTTCCCAGTCGTCTTCGCGACCGCCGGCAAAGCCGAAGGTCTCAAAGCCCATGGATTCCAGCGCAACATTGCCTGCCAGGACCATCAGGTCTGCCCAGGAAACGCTGCGACCGTATTTTTGCTTGACCGGCCACAGTAAGCGGCGCGCCTTGTCGAGGTTGGCGTTGTCGGGCCAGCTGTTCAGAGGCTCGAAACGTTGCTGGCCACCAGCGGCACCGCCGCGTCCGTCAGCAACACGGTAGGTTCCGGCGCTGTGCCAGGCCATGCGAATGAAGAACGGACCATAGTTGCCGTAATCTGCCGGCCACCAGTCCTGCGAGGTCTTCATTACCGTCTCAATATCTTTCTTGACGGCATCGAGATCGAGGCTCGCGAACGCCTCAGCATAGTTGAAGTCTTTACCCATCGGATCAGACTCAACGCTGTGCGCGCGTAGCGGGCTGAGATCGAGGTTATCCGGCCACCAGAACTGGTTGGGCTTTGGATCTTCCATAGCCAAAGCTGAAGTCGATGGCACCATCGGTGACATCGCGATTGTCAGCATTGCTAGTAAAGGTAGTGTTTTATAGATCATTGCGGTTATTCCCTTTTGACGAGAAAAAGATCGTGCGGTCCATATGATAAATCGGATATTGTGTTTCTAACGAATCATTTTATCGATCACAGTGCGCGACTAATTCGATCACCAGCAGAACCGCTTCGGTGGTGTAAATATGATACGCCTTTTGCCCGATCGCGTATGGAGTATCATTACCCGGCAAACCCCCGAAACTATTGAGCCTGTTGATGAATACTCACCGTTCGCACCTCCTGAGAAAACTCCCCGCGCTATTGATCGCAGCAACGATGCTGGGCGGCTGCGCAGGCATGGGCGCTGACTACGAAACCCCGACTGTCAGCGTGCAGTCGTTCCGGCCGGTCGACGCGGCCAGTGGCAATGGTCTGCCGGCGTTCGAGATTGGCCTGCGAGTCATCAACCCGAATCTGGAGCCTCTCGAGATAGCAGGCGTTTCCTACACGATCAGCCTGAACGGGCAGGATGTCATCAAGGGTGTCGGTAACGACCTGCCCGTCATCGAAGGTTATGGCGAAGGATCGTTCACCCTGACCGCGAGTTTCAACCTCATGGCAGGAATACGCCTGTTTCGCTCGCTGATGGACGAGGATAGCGACAGGCTGGACTATTCAATCGATGGCAAGCTGGATCCTGGCGCCTTCAAGCGCAAGATCCGCATCTCGGATAGCGGCACAATTTCGCTGTCGAACTAGTTGCGCAGACGGTAACCCGTCTTGAAAATCCAGCGCACCACCAGCAGGCAGGCGACCAGGAAGCTGACGGTGGCTGCAAGGCTGACAACGACACTAACGTCCGCATTCTCATAGAACGCCCAGCGCATGCCGCTGATCAGGTAGACCACCGGGTTGAACAGGCTGATCGTCTGCCAGGTCTCTGGCAGCATGCTGATCGAATAGAATGTGCCGCCAAGGAACGTCAACGGCATGATCACGAGGATCGGCACAATTGTTAGCTTCTCCCAGCCGTCCGCCCAGATGCCGAGTATGAAGCCGAACAGGCAGAACGATACCGAGGTCAACACCAGGAATGTCGCCATGACCAGCGGATGCGCAATATGCAGGTCGACGAAGAAGCTGGCGGTCACCAGAATAATCGAGCCAATAATGATCGACTTGCTTGCCGCAGCGCCAACGTAGCCGAGTACGACCTCTAGCCACGAAACCGGTGCCGACTGCACCTCGAAAATGGTGCCGGTGAACTTGGGAAAGTAGATCGCAAACGATGAGTTCGAGATGCTCTCGGTCATGATCGACAGCATAATCAGGCCCGGCACGATAAAGGCGCCGTAACTGACCCCGTCAATCTCGGTAATGCGCGAACCAATGGCCGCACCGAAAATCACGAAGTACAGGGATGTCGACAATACCGGCGCCAGGATGCTCTGCACGGCGGTGCGAAACATACGTGCCATCTCGTAGCGATAAATCGCCTTTACAGCATGAAAGTTCATTACTGGTTCACCAGGTCGACGAAGATTTCCTGCAACGAACTCTGCTTCGTCTGCAGGTCGTTGAACCGCAGCCCTGCGTCTTTCAGGTCAGATAGCAGGTCCGTAATGCCGGTGTGCTCACCGCGCGTATCGTAGGTGTAGGTTAAAACCATGCCTTCTTCATCGAGCTCCAGCCGGTATGCAGACAAAGCTTCAGGAACGGTGGCCAGCGGCTCGGGCAGTTGCAACATCAGGTGCTTCTTTCCCATCTCTTTCATAAGGCTCTGCTTTTCCTGCACCAGGATAAGCTCGCCGTGGTTGATGACACCCACACGATCAGCCAGTTGCTCAGCTTCTTCGATGTAATGCGTTGTCAGGATGACCGTGACGCCCTCATCGCACAGCCCCTTCACCACGTTCCACATGTCCTGTCGCAGTTCTACATCGACACCGGCGGTCGGCTCATCGAGAAACAACACCTCGGGCTCATGTGCCAGCGCCTTGGCAATAAGCACGCGGCGCTTCATGCCACCGGACAGCTGCATGACACGAGTGTCTTTCTTGTCCCACAGTGACAGCGACTTCAGGACTTTCTCGACATGCGCATCGTTCGGCGGTTTGCCAAACAAGCCACGGCTAAAGCAGGCTGTGTTCCAGACGGTCTCGAATGACTCGGTCGGCATTTCCTGCGGCACCAATGCAATCCGGCTGCGCGTCTGGCGGAAGTCCTCGACAATGTCGTAGCCGTCGACGCGCACCTGGCCGCCGGACGGATTGACGATGCCGCACACGATGTTGATCAGTGTCGTCTTACCGGCACCGTTCGGCCCCAGCAGAGCAAATATCTCACCGCGCTCGATCTCAAGGCTGACGTTCTTCAGCGCCTCGAATCCACCGGCATAGACCTTCGACAGGTCGCTGATTTCGATAATGTTCGTAGCAGTCACGGTGGGCTCGCTGACTCGTTGGGTGAATCAGACTATGAGACTGCTGGCAGGCCGTCAATACGAAGCGAGTACGATGGGTCGGTGAATCAGACCTGACTACTGGAAGATCTTGCCCGCGTTCAGTATGCCCTTTGGATCCAGGGTCGCTTTCAGGCTCTTCATCAGCTTGATCTCAATCTCGGTACGCGAAATTCCCAGGAATGCCCGTTTCTCAAGCCCGATGCCGTGCTCGGCCGATACCGAGCCACCGAACGGCAGCAATTCCGCATAGACGATCTTCATCACTTCGGCCACCTGCTCTGGCTCGTGGTTGCCTATCGTCAGCGCAAAGTGGATGTTGCTGTCACCCAGGTGACCAAATACCGCGACTTTGCTTTCGCTTGGCCAGCGCGCTTTCACTTTTTGCAGCACGTTTTGCACATAGGTGTCGGCGGCGGAAATCGGGACACTGACGTCGAAAATGATCGGCGGATACATGGCCTCGATAAGACTCTCGATGTCGTCACGAATTGCCCACATCGCATTGCGCTGAGTCGAGTTGCTTGCGATGGAGGCATCGACAATAAGCTCTTTCTCAAACGCCTCCTCCAGCGCATGCTGAAATCGCTCAGTATCGGCTTCCTGATCACCACCGCGCGATTCGATCAACACATAGAAGGGATAGTCAGTCGCAACCGGTGCGGTGTGCTTTTGATTGGTTGCAAGGATCATCTTGTAGAAGTTGTCCCAGAGCACTTCGAACGCGTTCAGCGTGCCGCCCAGCGCGGCACCAACGTGGCGCAGCAGATCCGGAATCTTGTCGAAATCGTCGAGCGCAACCAGTGCCGTGTTCTGGCTTTTGAGCTCAGGGCGCAGACGCAAAACTGCGCGCGTAACAATGCCGAGCGTGCCCTCCGTTCCAATGAACAGCTGCTTCAGGTCGTAGCCGGCGTTGTTCTTCAACATGTTGTTCATCGACGTAAGGATGGTGCCATCAGCCAGCACAACCTCAAGGCCAAGAATCTGTTCGCGCGTCATGCCGTAGCGGATAACCGCATTGCCGCCGGCATTGGTTGAAATGACCCCACCAATAGTCGCCGAGCCGCGTGCCGGAAAATCCAGCGGAAAATACAGGTCGTGCCGTTCAGAGTATTCCTGCGCTTTCTGCAGCGGCACGCCAGCCTGCACTGTCATCGTGCTTCCCGCGATGTCGATGCCCTCGATTGCATTCATGCGCTCTGTCGTGACGATGATTTCGTCAGGCGACGCGACCGCACCCTGCACCAGCCCGGTATTGCCGCCGTAGGGCACGACCTTCTGGCCAGCGTCACTGCAGATCTTCATGACCGCGGCAACTTCCGCAGTTGTCGCCGGCCTGACGATCGCTTTTGCCTGACCCGGTTCCGGCCGACCCCAGTTTGCGGGTCGCGAAGAGACATCGTCACCGGTCAGCACGTTGTTGTCGCCTACGACGGCTGCTATCGCCTGTAATACATCAGTCATGGTTGCTGTCGGTCCTTTTGCGGCCCTGTAGTTTCGACTGTTTCGCATATCAGATCAAACTGCTAAACCAGTGGTCATAATCGCGGGACGTGTATGATTGGCCGCTATGGAAAAACAAAGCCTGATTAACCGCATCGCATCGGGCAGCCTGGTGCTGCAGATCGCGGTAGGTATCGCCGCCGGCATCGCACTGGCACTCATTTCACCCGAGGCCGGCAAGGCATCCATGCTGCTCGGCAACCTGTTCGTTCAGGCGCTGAAGGCCGTGGCCCCGATACTCGTGCTGGTGCTCGTGGCCTCGGCAATTGCCAACCGTCGTGCGAGCCACACATCACAAATGCGCCCCATCGTCGGCATGTACCTCGTCGGGACCATTGCGGCGGCGCTATTGGCCGTCAGCATGAGCACGTTGTTTCCGACGACGCTTGCGCTGCAGGTTACCGAATTTGACGCCAGCGCACCGCAGGGTATTGCCGAGGTCCTCGGTGCCCTGCTGCAGAAGCTCGTAGACAACCCGGTAAACGCGATTCTCAGCGGCAACTTCATCGGAATCCTCGTGTGGGGTGTCTTGCTGGGCATCTTCCTGCACCATGCCGCAGAGTCTACGAAGCAAATGCTCGCTGATGCCGCGGACGCCGTTACGCACATCGTACGTATCGTCATACGACTGGCACCGATAGGTATCTTCGGACTGGTCGCCGGCAACCTGTCGGAATCTGGTCTCGGTGTGCTGGGCGGCTATGCACGCATACTTACGGTGCTGCTCAGCTGCATGCTGATCATGGCGTTGCTCGTCAACCCGCTGATCGTGTGGCTGAAGACACGCCGGAATCCCTACCCCATCGTCTTTACCGCGCTGCGCGAAAGCGGAGTAACGGCATTCTTCACTCGCAGCTCGGCCGCAAACATCCCGGTCAACCTTGCCCTGTGCGAGCGCCTGGATCTTGAAAAGGACACTTACGCGGTGTCTATTCCGCTCGGCGCGACGATCAACATGGGCGGTGCCGCGATTACGATCACAGTGCTGACGCTGGCTGCCACGCACACGCTCGGCATCAACGTCGACCTGCCGACAGCATTGTTGCTTTCTGTCGTCGCGGCGCTGTCAGCTTGCGGCGCATCCGGTGTCGCCGGGGGTTCGTTGCTGCTCATTCCACTGAGCTGCGGACTGTTCGGCATCTCCAACGATGTCGCCATGCAGGTTGTGGCCGTCGGTTTTGTGATCAGCATCCTGCAGGACTCAGCAGAGACGGCGTTGAACAGCTCAACAGACGTTGTCTTTACGGCGGCGGTTGCGGCAAAAAGTTAGACGCTATCAACCGCGCACGGTCACCGACTTGATCTGCGCGAACACCTTGTCGTTTTCCTGTAGTGACAAAGACTCCAGCGAGCGCCTCGTGATGCGGCTCAGCATGTAATCGTCACCGAGCTGCAGCTTCAGCAACACGGTTGCATTCCGAGCGCCGATCTCAACGATGGTCGCCGGTAGAATATTCAGAATCGTTGATTGCGACGGCCGTTCCCTGCAGAGACTGACGTCCGACGCACGAATGCGCACTCGTGCTGCATCGCCGACGGCACCAGACACCGCTGGCACCAGCAGCTCTCCGCCCGAGAAACGAATGGTGGCCAGCTCGTAGTCGCTATCCAGCGCCTCGATGCGGCCGTCGATTGCGGTACCGGCCTCGCTGCCCGCGATGACAGGCAGCGTCGTATCGGTCAGCACGGCCTGCAGTTCACCCTGCGCCAGCACCCGGCCCTTGTCGAGTACGACGAGGTAGTCACAGAGGCGTGCAATCTCGTCGATGCTATGACTCACATAGACAACCGGCACCTTGAGGTTCGCGTGCAGCCTTTCAAGGAACGGCAGTATCTCCTGTTTGTGTTCCGCATCGAGCGAGGACAATGGCTCGTCCATCAGCAACAAGCGCGGCGCACTGAACAGCGCACGAGCAATGGCGACTCTCTGCGCTTCACCACCCGACAACTTTTCGCAGCGCCTCTGCAGCAAGTGCCCGAGACCAAACATCTCGACGATGCCCTGCTCATCGACGACCCTGCCCGCAGCGCGCCGGCGCGCGTAATCGAGGTTGCCCTGCACATCGAGGTGACCGAACAGGCGCGGCTCCTGGAAAACATAGCCGATCTGGCGTTCGTGGACAGGCATCTTGTCAGCCGTCGTTTCCAGGCCGGCGATACAGCGCAGCAAACTGGTCTTACCGGCTGCCGAGCGCCCGAAGATACCGGTGATGCCCTGCGCCGGTAATGACAGGTCGATATCAAGCTTGAAGCCGCCGAGCTCCATTACATGGCGAATGTCGATAGCGCCGCTCATTTCTGCTGCCAACGGCGGTTTACGATGAACATCGTCAGCAACACGACGAATGCCAGCGCCAGCAATAACGCCGACATGACATGTGCTTCTGCGTAGTTGAGCGATTCGACGTGATCGTAGATGGCGATGGAGATGACTCGCGTCTCACCGGGAATATTTCCGCCCACCATCAGCACCACGCCGAATTCGCCCAGCGTATGCGCGAAGCTCAAGACAATGGCATTCAGGAACCCGTGGCGGGCCTGCGGCACGACAACAGAAAAGAACGCATCCAGCTTCGACGCACCAAGGGTCCACGCTGCCTCAACATGCTTCCGGCCGAGCATTTCGAACGCGGATTGCAGCGGCTGTACTGCGAACGGCAGGCTGTAAATGCAGGACGCGATGACGAGACCGGTAAACGAGAACGTCAGCGTGCTCCCGGTCAGCTCAAACCACCAGCGACCGATCGCACCATAGGGTCCGAGTAGTACCAGCAAGTAGAAGCCGATGACTGTCGGCGGCAATACGATGGGCAACGCAACCAGCGACTGCACCATAGGCTTGGCGCGTGACCGCGTAGCCGACAACCACCACGCCAGAGGCGTCGCGAATAACAGCAGCAACACGGTCGTTACGGTCGCCAGTTGCAGCGACAGTAGTAATGGCCCGAAGCTGCTCACGTGCTCTGCTCCCGCAACAGGTATCCGCTGGCCGCGATGATGTCGCGCGCCTGCTCACCTTGCAGAAATTCCAGGAAGCGGGCCGCGAGTTTAGCGTCGTTTGCACCGCGTACTATCACGGCCTGCTGCAGAATAGGCGCATGGCTGTCAGCCGGAACCGGCCAGCTGCAGCTCGGCGCTGGTGCACCCGGGCCGCGGGCCTGGGCACTTGCGACCAGTCCGAGACGCGCTCCGCCGTTGGCCGCGAACTGCAGCGCCTGGGAAATATTCTCGCCGATAACGAGCGACGGCTCGACAATGTCCCACAAGCCTTCAGCGCGGAGAAATTCACGAGCTGCGCGCCCGTATGGCGCAGTTTCAGGATTTGCGATAGCCAGTTTGCTGCCGTTCAGTTCGTGCAAGGCCTGCACGCAGTCGCTGACTGAAGGGTCACGGGACCACAGCAGCAATGTGCCGATCGCATACGTGAAGCGGCTGCCCGGCACCGTTCTTCCAGACTCTTCCAGCAGCGCGGGTCTTTCGGCATCAGCGGCGAGGAAAATGTCGAACGGCGCACCATTGACGATCTGGCCGTACAGCTTGCCGGTCGACCCGGCGCTGATTCGTACTGCAACGCCTGACTGCCTGGTGAACTCTGCTGCCAGTTGCCTCGCTGTGGACTGGAAATTACTTGCGACCGCAATCGTCAGCTGCTCCGCTGCTACAGCGAAACCCGGCAGCAGCAGGAGCAATACAGCAAGTAATCGCCTGGCGTTCATCGCACAGACGATAGCGAACGGAGGGGCTTTAAGCGAGTTTTGCTTTCAGTTTTCGGCGGTACGCGTGCAGCAGGGGTTCGGTGTAACCACTCGGCTGTTCGCAACCTTTGAATACAAGATCGCAGGCCGCCTTGAACGCAATGCTGTCTTCGAAATTATCGCTCATGGGCACGTATGCCGGATCACCTGCATTCTGCTCATCGACGACAGCGGCCATACGCCGGAATGTCTCCGTGACCTGGCCCTCGTCGGTAACGCCATGCAACAACCAGTTGGCAATGTGCTGACTCGAGATTCGCAGGGTCGCTCTATCCTCCATCAGGCCGACATCGTTGATATCGGGCACCTTGGAACAACCCACTCCCTGGTCTATCCAGCGGACGACGTAACCCAGAATTCCCTGGGCATTATTGTCCAGTTCCTTTTGTATCGTCTCCGCATCAAGCAAAGCGGGATCGCCGAGCGGCGGCGTAAGGATGTCATCCAGGCTCGCAAGCTTGCGCTCTGCCAGCGCGGCCTGTGTCTTGCCAACGTCAACGGCGTGATAGTGCATCGCGTGCAGCGTCGCCGCTGTCGGTGACGGTACCCAGGCACAGTTTGCACCGGCCTCGGGGTGCGCCTGTTTGCTGTCCATCATCTGCCGCATCTCGTCAGGTTTCGGCCACATACCCTTGCCGATCTGTGCCTTGCCCGGCAGGCCGCAACGAATGCCCACATCGACGTTCCAGTCTTCATAGGCATTGATCCAGGGCTCGGCCTTGATGGCCTCCTTGGGCAATACCGGCCCGGCCTGCATACTCGTGTGAATCTCGTCACCGGTGCGGTCAAGGAAGCCCGTGTTGATAAACACGAGGCGCTCTTTGACAGCGCGAATGCACTCTTGCAGGTTGACCGTAGTGCGGCGCTCTTCGTCCATCACGCCAACCTTGAGTGTATTACGCGCCAGCCCGAGGACGTCTTCTGCACGCGCAAACAACTTGCTGGTGAACGCGGCCTCGGCAGGGCCATGCATTTTTGGCTTGACGATATAGACACTGCCAAAGCGACTGTTCGGCAAGCGCTCATTCTGGCGTTGGTTGGCTATCGTGCAGGCGCTCGTAATGACAGCATCCAGCAGTCCCTCGAACACCTCTTCACCGTCACTGTCCAGGATGGCATCGGTAGTCATGAGATGACCGACGTTGCGCACCAGCATGAGGCTGCGACCCGTCAGAAGCAGTGACTCGCCATTCACATTGGTGAACTCGCGGTCACTGTTCAGGCGCCTGACCAGTGTCTTGCCACCTTTGCTGAATTCGGCTTCCAGGGTGCCGCGCATCAGGCCCAGCCAGTTACGGTATACCCCGATCTTGTCTTCTGCATCGACTGCAGCCACCGAGTCTTCACAGTCCTGGATGGTGGTAATGGCCGCTTCCAGAACGACGTCTGCGACATTCGCTGCCGCATCCCGGCCGACGGGGTGGGCCGGGTCGGTCTGGATTTCGACATGCAATCCGTGATTCCTCAGCAAATAGCTGCGGCGGTCACCGTCACTTGAATAACCGACGAACTGGGCCGGGTCCGCCAGCCCCACAACGCTGCCGTCCGCCAACGTCGCGCGCATTGCTGCAATGCTTGCCTCTGTATCGACCGCGTATCGCGCAACATCGCTATGGCTGGCGTCAGCAAGCGGCACCGCCTGATCAAGGAACGTCGCCGCATACTCTATGACCGCTGCGCCACGCTTCGGGTTGTATTTGCGGCCAGGCTCGCGGCCGTCGCTGCTGGCTATCACGTCCGTGCCATAAAGCGCATCGTAGAGACTGCCCCAGCGGGCATTGGCGGCATTCAGCGCAAAGCGTGCATTGTTGACCGGAACCACGAGTTGCGGTCCGGCAATAATCGCAATCTCGTCATCGACCTTGCGGGTTTCGATCTTGAAAGGCTCACCGGCATCGCAGAGGTATCCGATGTGCTTCAGGTACTCGACGTACTCCTGGTGGTCCCAACGAATACCCGGGCGAGTTCGGTGCCAGTCGTCGACACGCCTTTGCAGGCGATCGCGAACCGCAAGCAGGCGCCGATTCTCCGGAGTCAGGTCTGCAATAAGTGCTTGCAGACCTGTCCAGAATGGCGCGGCATCAATACCGGCAGCCGGCAGCAGCTCTTCTTCTACGAAACGGGCAAAGCCGGAATCGACATCCAGCTTGCCCCTTTTGGTGCGAGCCTGCTCGCCACCACTCTGTTTACTCGCCACGTCCTGCACCTGCCCTGGCCTTTTCAGTAACGTCCTAGTCTACGCGACGAACTGCTCTTCCTCAGTACTTCCAGACAACGCCGTCGTGGACGACAGTCCATCCATGATGGTGTTTTGCACCGCGTCGAAGTAGCCGGCACCAACGAACGATTGGTGCTTGGCAGCACGGAAGCCCAGCTTCTCGTCAGCGAACTCCTTCTGCTGCAACTGCGAGTAAGCGTACATGCCTTCCTCTTTATAGGCGCGACTGAGGTTGAACATGCTCGAGTTCAGTGCATGCCAGCCGGCAAGAGTGATGAACTGGAACTTGTAGCCCATCTTGCCGAGCTCTTCGCGGAAGGTCTTCATGGTGGCGTCGTCGAGATTGGCGCTCCAGTTGAACGACGGCGAGCAGTTGTAGGCCAGTAACTGGTCGGGGAACTTCTCGTGAATGGCGTCAGCGAAGCGCTTGGCCTGGGCGAGATCCGGTTTCGACGTCTCACACCACAGCAGGTCGGCGTACGGAGAGTACGCAAGACCGCGTGCGATAGCCTGGTCGAGTCCGGCATTGGTGCGATAGAAACCCTCTGGCGTGCGCTCACCCGTGATGAAGCCATGATCGCGGTCATCTGAGTCCGAGGTGATCAGGTTGGCGGCATCTGCATCGGTCCGCGCAATCAGCACGGTTGGGACACCGCAAACGTCAGCAGCGAGTCTCGCGGCGTTGAGTTTCGCGACAGCTTCATGCGTCGGCACCAGTACCTTGCCGCCCATGTGGCCACATTTCTTGGCAGACGACAGCTGGTCTTCAAAGTGCACACCAGCAGCACCTGCGCGAATCATGTTTTTCATGAGCTCGAAAGCGTTCAGGTTGCCGCCGAAGCCGGCTTCGGCATCAGCGATGATCGGTGGGAACCAGTCAATGGAATCGTCATCGTTAAGCGCATGGATTTCGTCGGTGCGGATAAACGCGTTATTGATGCGCTCCACCATCTTGGGGACTGAGTCCACCGGGTACAGGCTCTGGTCGGGGTACATTTCCCCGGCACTGTTGCCGTCGCCAGCCACCTGCCAGCCCGAGCAATAGATCGCCTTCAGTCCAGCCTGGACCTCCTGGATAGCCTGATTGCCGGTAAGCGCACCGAGACCGCACACAGGATCCTCCTGATTGACGAGCCTCCAGAACTTCTCGGCGCCAAGCTTCGCCAGCGTATATTCGATGTTGACAGTACCGCGCAATTTGACCACGTCTTCGGCGCTGTAGGTGCGGGTAATACCCTTCCAGCGGGGGCTGTTGTCCCATTCGTCCTGCAATTGCCTGGTCTGTTCCTGCTTGTTCATTGCTGTCTCCTGTGAGATTGCGCTCTGCAGATATAGTGCTCTGGTGTTTCATGCTACGCCTACCTGTGTTAAATTTTTACACAGAGAATTTCACACTGTTAATTTCACAGGTAGCCCTATGTCAAAACCACATGGCATCCGCCGCAAGGCGCATTTTCTCGGCACCAAGATCAAGTCGTTACGCAAACGTAACAACCTGACGCTGGAGGATTTATCCGTACGCTGCGTGCAGATCGACGCTGAGGCCGGCCCGTCGGTTTCGTATCTCTCGATGATCGAAAACGGCAAACGAGTGCCCTCTGAGCGGCTGTTGCAGATTATCTCCGACATCTTTCAAAAGGACGTCGACTGGTTTTATGACGAATCGCTGGAAGACGAGGCGATGGATACGGCGCCGGAATCAGCCGTCAGCGGCATGCCGCTGGAGCCCGGCTTCCTGTTCTCGGAAAGTCTGCTGCAGCTCGCGATACCGGAATTGCTGGCACAGACAGGCACCACCGGCCGGCAGTTCGCCCACCTATTGATCCGCGCACACCAGGAGTCGAACAAGAATCGTTTTCCCGACCTCGAACGCGCCGCGGAAAGCATTGGCAACAAGATATTTCCGCTGCACGAAGACGACATTCTCGGCATCGCAAAAAAGCTTGGCCTGAAAATCCACTGGTTCGACAAGAACTCGTTCAAAGACCGCGGTGACCTCGATCGCCCCCTGAATATGCTGGTCCGCTCGTTCTTTGATGCGCCGAACAACGTCTACCTGAATCGCAGTCTGCAGAGCAGCCCAGCACGCCTGAAGTACGACCTCGCGAACCATATTGCGCACATGGTGCTGCACGACGGCGACGGCGCACGTGCTCCGCAGGTCTCGGGTGGTCGCGTCTCCGGCAGACGCCACGATACCGACTCGCTGAACATCGACGCCAAAGACATCCTTTACGCCTGGCGGGACTTCGAGTGCAGCTACTTTGCAGCTGCGCTGCTCGCGCCAAAAACAGCGTTTCGCCAGTTCCTTGCGAAGAACGCCTATCGAATCAACGTCGGTGAAAAGGTAGACCTGACCACAACGCTCGTGATGCGTCGCATGTCGAGCGTCTCACCCTACCCTCACTGGCACTACTTCGATGCCTACCCGCCCGGCAACCTGCGCGCCGTTTATCGTGGCAATGGCATTCCGCTGCCATGGGGCAACATGACGATGATCTCGGACCCGTGCCAGCACTGGGCCGTTTTTCGCATGCTGAACACACGCTCGGACAAGTCATCGGCCCAGATTTCAGTACTGCGTAGCGGCGACGACAAACGCCTGTACTGCTGCGAGTCCATCCGCGGCAAGGATGCCGCCGGCAATACACACGTGCTTTGTGCCGGAGTCGACCTGTCACCCGCGCTGCGGGCACAGGGAATCGACCCTGCCGCAACAATCGACGCCATTGAAAGCAGCTGCAACAGAGGCGGTGGTTCCGCACCGGTGCCAACGGAGGCACGCAGGCAACTGGAGAGTATCGGCAAGATTCTCAACATCGGCTGGATTGCGGAAGGCGCCCAAAAGGACGCGACGATTATTTGTCAGCGCAGCTCGACCTGCCCACGGGACAAGCACTGTCTGGGCAAGGCGCCGCCAAAACTAAAACCGCAGATCGAGGAGATTCGCGACTCGGTTCTCAGTAGCTGAAGCGCACGCGCAGATAGGCGTTGCTGCCATCCTGAAGCTGGTTGAAGAAGGTGTCGTCATCACTACCGCCGAACAGGTTACCGCCGGCCGTGAGCGACCACTGGTCGCTGTGTCGCCAGGTGAACGAGGGCCGCAGGTAAAAGTCCGCGTCGCTTGGTGAGTAGAACGTGAACAGCGACCACAGGTACTTGCCCATCGCTGCCTGGTAGGTAAGACGGTTTGTCAGCACATGGCGAGTATCGCCCGGATCCAGCGTCTGTTCGAGGTAGTACTGCAGGCCAACGGTAAAATTCGCTTTGGCCTCCCATTCATAGCCGAGCAGCGCTCTTAGCTGATCACGTGGCAACAACGGATTTTCACCGTCACGGTTATCGCGCGAATCGTAGTAGGAAAATTCGAGGCTCAACATGCCCGGGCCCGCGGGCTGCCGAAGGCTCGCACCCAGCGACTGCAGCGGCGCAAACGTAGGCTGTAACTGCTCATTCAGCGCGGATGGGTCCTTGAAGAAACCTCGATAGGCGTAGGCAGCGTATTCGCGACCGTCAATCGTCTTGAACAGGCGCAGCGCAAATTCACCGTTGCCAAAGTCCTTGTCGGGCTTCACACCCGATAGCGGCGGATCAGGCGCCACATTGCCGCCCGCCAGTGGCGAGTAGAACGAGAAGCGCTCGCCTGTGAGGTACCGATTCGGCTCGAATACGGGCGTCCAGGAAAAGTCGACATTCACGCTCTCGGAATAGCGCGTCAGGCGTACCGCATCGCCCGGTGCTTTCAGGTACTCGTCATCCCTGCCCGCGAAGAAAGACTGGAAGTCCTTGGGGAACAGATCGTTCAGAAAGACCAGGTCACCGGTACCCCAGGTCTGCACCTGGCGGCCTACACGAGCGTCGACCTTATCGGTCGGAGAGAATGACAGCAGCAGTTCTCGCAGTTCAGAAATCGGCTCACTGAGGATGCCGTCGTAGCCGATGTCACCCTTGAGGCTGATCTCGGTTTTTCCGGGCG
>Ga0316189_10002144_pt1 | contig 19419 bp, 14 predicted proteins | sample LowCovwburrow_MG_FD_204930 | JGI IMG/M metagenome (GOLD analysis project Ga0316189, IMG submission 204930) | Coastal sediment microbial communities from Maine, United States - Lowes Cove worm burrow | ecosystem: Environmental > Aquatic > Marine > Coastal > Sediment | place: USA: Maine... | reverse complement strand
GGCCAGACGACCGCACCGGGAACCTCGTGGACCCACCTCAAGCGGTCGAAGTCGTTTGCCGAAACAACCCGACTCACCACGCCGGCCGAAGTCGTGACCTCGACTTCCAGAAGCGTCGTTGCCATCGAGCCGTCGTCCTGGGTGACGCGCTGGAGGATTCGCGCGTCGAAGTTGCTCAGCGGAAGCTCGACATCACCGCGAACGAGAACAAGCCCCTCGGCCGTTACCCTGTAGGTTCCACCACCGGGGCCGTGGGCTTCGCGCACGTCGTTGCGTCGAGTCTTCGGACCGCTGAACCGGACCACGTTGTTCTCGATGTCGGAATCACAGCGCGGTGGCATCGACATCTCTACGCGAACCAGGCCAAGAAACGCACGCGTCGCGGCAGATATCGTGCGCTCAGTAGATCCGCATGCGAACTGCGCGCTACAGTGCGCTACTCGTGCCCGAGATCGACAAAAAGAAACTCTCGGAGCGCGACATCTGCACGAAGTACATCACGCCCGCGATCACGGGGGCCGGTTGGAACTTGGAAACGGACTTCCGCGAGGAAGTCACCTTCTTCACGGATGGTCGGATCATCGCGCGGGGCAAGCACCACACCCGTGGGGAGCGGAAACGTGCCGACTACATTCTGAACTATCAAAACATCCGTCTCGCCATCATCGAGGCCAAGAAAAACACGCTGTCGGTTGGACACGGCATGCAGCAAGCCATCGCCTACGCCGAGGCTCTCCAGGTGCCGTTCGTGTTCACGTCGAACGGGGACGGCTTCATGTTCCATGACCTGACGGCGAAGAAGGCACCCATCGAACGTGAACTGAGGCTCGACCAGTTCCCACCGCCAGAAGAGCTACTCCGCAAATACCAAGAGCATGTCGGCCTTTCCGATAAGGGCCTCGCGTTGGTCACGCAGGATTACTACACCGATGCCTCGGGGATGGAGCCCCGCTACTACCAGATCAACGCGATCAATCGGGCCATGGAGGCCGTTGCCAAGGGGCAAGACCGACTCTTGCTCGTGATGGCCACGGGAACGGGCAAGACCTATACGGCTTTCCAAATCATCTGGCGCTTGTGGAAGGCGAAACGCAAGAAGCGGATCTTGTTCTTGGCCGACCGCAACGTCCTGGTTGATCAGACGAAGCGCGACGACTTCAAGCCCTTCGGCGGGGCGATGACCAAGATCACCAATCGGAATATCGACAAGGCGTACGAAATCTACTTGTCGCTCTACCAGGCGGTCACGGGCACCGAGGAAACACAGAACATCTACAAGCAGTTCACGAAGGATTTCTTCGACCTGATCGTGATCGATGAGTGCCACAGGGGCAGCGCATCCGAAGCGTCCGCGTGGCGCGAGATCCTTGACTACTTTTCCTCGGCCACGCACATCGGCCTGACCGCGACACCGAAGGAAACGAAGGATGTCTCCAACATCGAATACTTCGGAGAGCCGGTTTACACGTACTCACTCAAGCAGGGCATCGAAGACGGTTTCCTTGCGCCCTACAAGGTCGTGCGTATCGACCTCGACAAAGACCTGGGGTGGAGGCCCGAGAAGGGCCAGACCGACAAGGCCGGCGAGGTCATCGAGGATCGCGTCTACAACCTGCGGGACATGGACAAGACCCTCGTGCTGGAGGAACGCACGAAGCTCGTCGCCCACACGGTGATCGAGTACCTGCGGGGAACCGGCCGGTACGACAAGACCATCGTCTTCTGCGACAACATTGATCATGCGGAGCGCATGCGGAGCGCGCTGGTCAACGAGAACGCGGACCTGGTGCCGAAGAACCCGCGATTCGTCGTCCGCATCACCGGGGACCACCCCGAGGGCAAGCTGGAACTGGATAACTTCACGAATGTCGAGTCGGTCTATCCGGTCATCGCCACCACGTCGAAGCTCCTGACGACCGGCGTCAACGCCAAGACCGTGAAGCTCATCGTCCTCGACCAGCGGATCGGGTCCATGACCGAATTCAAGCAGATCATCGGCCGAGGAACGCGGCTCTACAGCGACGAGGGGAACGAGGTCTGCCCAGAGAAGCACACGTTCACGATCATGGACTTCAAAAGGGCGACGGAGTTGTTCGCGGACGAGGACTTCGATGGCCCACCCGAGCAGATCTACGAGCCCAAGCCTGGCGAATCCCCCGTGCCGCCCGACGACGTGGAGAACGACCCGGAGGGTGACGACGGCGGGACTGCCGATCCGCCGTCACAAGACCACGTTGGCCTAGACCACCTTGGAGGCGCGGAGAACGGTGACGGGGAGCCGCCCAAGAAATACGTCGTGGCGGGAGTCGAAGTCTCCATCGCCTCCGAGCGCATCCAGTACTACGACGCAGACGGGAAGCTCGTGACCGAGTCGCTCAAGGACTACACGAGCAAACGGGTGAAGGCGACCTATCACTCCCTCGACCAGTTCCTCCGGGAGTGGTCCGACGCGGACAAGAAGGCGGCGATCATCCGGACCTTGGAGGAACAGGGCGTGGTGTTTAAGGCGTTGGCCGATGAGGTTGGCAAGGACGTTGGGCCCTTCGACCTGATCTGCCACATCGTCTTCGGGCAGCCGCCACTCACTCGCCAGGAACGCGCGGACAACGTGCGCAAGAAGGACTACTTCACGAAGTACGGGGAGCAGGCACGCGCTGTGCTCAACGCCCTGCTCGACAAATACTCGGATGGCGGCCTCGATGACATCGAGAGCATGTCCGTGCTCAAGGTGCAGCCGTTCTCGGACATTGGATCGATGATCGAGATCGTCCAGGACTTCGGCGGCAAGGATGCCTACCAACAGGCCGTCCGTGATCTTGAGTCCGCGATCTACTCGGCCTAGAGAAGAACTTCATGTCCCTGAGCGCAACGATCAAGTCCATCCAGGACATCCTCCGCAAGGATGCGGGCGTCGATGGCGATGCCCAACGCATCAGCCAGCTTTGCTGGATGCTCTTCCTCAAGATCTTCGATGCTCAGGAGGCTGAGGCGGAAATGATGGACGACGACTACAAGTCGCCCGTCCCGAAGAAGTACCGCTGGCGCACCTGGGCTGCCGACGCTGAGGGACTGACCGGCGATGACCTGCTGGAGCACATCGACGCGATGTTCAAGAGCCTCAAGGCGATGAAGATCGGGCCGAGCACGAATCCGAGGGCGGCGGTAGTGCGCAGCGTGTTTGAGGACGCCTACAACTACCAGAAGAGCGGCCAGCTTCTCCGGCAGGTCGTCAATAAGCTCAACGAAATCGACTTCAACAAGTCGAGCGACATTCACCAGTTTGGCTCGATCTACGAGAAGATCCTGAGCGACCTCCGGGGTGCCGGCAACGCGGGCGAATACTACACACCCCGTGGCGTCACCCAGTTCATCGTGGACATGGTGGACCCCAAGCTCGGGGAGAAGACTCTCGACCCTGCCTGTGGAACTGGAGGGTTCCTCACCTGCGCCATCGAGCATGTTCGGTCGAAGTACGTCAAGACGGCGAAGCAGCGGGCGAAACTCCAAAAGCAGATTCACGGCGTCGAGAAGAAGCCGATGCCGCACTTGCTGTGTGTGACCAACATGTTGCTGCATGGCATTGAGGTGCCGATCCAGATCCGCCACGACAACACGTTGGACCGCTCGCTGGTGGACTACTCCAGCAAGGACCGCGTGGACGTGATCATCACCAATCCACCGTTCGGCGGGATGGAAGAGGACGGCATCGAGAGCAACTTCCCCGCCGCTTACCGGACGCGGGAGACGGCCGACTTGTTCTTGGTCCTCATCATCCACCTGCTCAAGAAGGGCGGGCGAGGGGCTCTCGTCCTTCCTGATGGCACACTCTTTGGCGACGGTGTGAAGGCTCGGGTGAAGCAGAAGCTGCTTGAGGACTGCAACCTCCACACCATCGTGCGGATGCCCAAAGGGGTGTTCTCGCCGTACACGTCGATCAAGACGAACCTGCTGTTCTTCACCAAGGGCGAACCGACCAAGGAGATCTGGTTCTACGAGCACCCGTACCCCAAGGGCTACAAGAGCTATTCCAAGACCAAGCCCCTGCGGATTGAAGAGTTTGAGCCCGAGAAGGAGTGGTGGAACAACCGGGTCGAGAACGAGCACGCCTGGCGCGTACCCGTCGAGCATGTGGTCGAGAACGGCTACAATCTCGACCTTAAGAACCCGCACGAGGAAGCGGTGGAGAACCAAGACCCCGAGGTGCTGATCGCCCAGTACCGGGAGTTGGTGGATCAGGTCGAGGAAGCACAGGACAAGCTCCGTGATGAGCTTGGTGCTGCGCTTGCGGGGGGTGGCGAGTGACCCCTGAGCAGTTCATGGCGAACTTCGGGGCGATTGCCGAGGCTCCAGAGGGAATCCCACGCCTGCGCGCGAAGGTGCTCTCGTTGGCAGCAACCGGAAGACTCGACACTCAGGAAGCCAGCGACGAGCCCGCAGGTCGGCTCCTTGAACGCATTGAGCGTGAACGCAGCCAGGCGCTTGGAGAGAAGAAGTCATCAAAGGTGCCCCGAGACTTGTCGCCGCCTTTCGACTTGCCGGTTAGCTGGCGGTGGGCGACCGCCGCTCAGGTTTTCGTTTCCATCTCCGATGGCGATCATCAACCTCCCCCGAAGACAGAGACGGGCATCCCTTTTCTCGTTATCGGCAACGTCAGTGGCGGAGCGATTTCGCTTAAGGAGACCCGGTACGTCGCCAAGAAGTACTACCAGGGGCTCGATCCAGTACGAACGCCACGAGTGCGGGACATTCTCTACACCCTCGTTGGGTCATACGGCATTGCAGTTCCGGTGAGACAGGGCGACACGCCGTTCTGCATCCAGCGGCACATGGCACTGCTTCGGCCACCGGAGTCGATGGACGAAAGCTACTTGGTGCATCTGCTCTCATCGGGCTTCATGTACGAGCAAGCCACGAGTGTTGCCACGGGCACTGCGCAGAAGACCGTTCCCCTGCGGGGGTTGAGGAGATTTGCGTTGCCGGTCCCACCCCTCGCGGAGCAGAAGCGCATCGTCGCCAAGGTCGATCAGTTGATGTCCATGCTCAATGACCTAGAGCAGCGCCAGGAGAAGAAACGAAGCGCCGCCGTCCACGTCAGCAACGCATCCCTCGACAGCCTCGTGAACGCGGAAGACCCCGATCAACTCGCGGTGGCGTGGGAGCGTGTGTCGAAGAACTTCGGCGTCATGGCCGGGGCGGAGGGGGGATTGGAGCGTCTGCGTGATGCCGCCATGTCGTTGTGCATGGCTGGCAGGCTCGGCGGACGCTCCGAGGCGGCGGGGGCCGAACTGGTTGAGCGGGCAAAAAAGCGGCTCGCGGTGATGCAATCAGCGAAGCGAGGGCGAAACAGCCCGTTAGTGGAGCCAGAGATCCGCGAGGCTGAACGGCTATGCTCCGTTCCGGCCACGTGGTGTTGGACGCGACTGGGACTTGTCACCCAAGTCAGCGGAGGCGTGACCAAGGGCCGGAAACTGGAGGGTCGCAAGACGACCAGCCTGCCATATCTGCGGGTGGCCAACGTTCAACGTTGGCAGCTTGACCTGGCGTTGATGAAGGAGATCGACGTTCCGGTCGAAGAAGTCGAGAAGTACCGTGTCCAACCGGGTGACGTGCTTCTCACCGAAGGGGGTGACTGGGACAAGCTCGGGCGGGCTGTGGTGTGGAGGGGAGAAATCGAAACGTGCCTCCACCAGAACCATGTGTTCCGGGTACGCGGCGTGGTGGATGAAATCCTGCCCGAGTGGATTGAAGCGTGGTGCAACTTTCGGGCGGGGCGTGAGTACTTTCAGTCCTGCTCCAAGCAAACGACCAACCTTGCGTCCGTCAACATGCGGCAGCTTCGGCATCTCCCCATCGCTATCCCAAGTGCAGCGGAGCAGCGCGAGATCCTTAGCCGCCTAAGAACGTTCGGAGAACGGTTCGCCGTACTGCGAGAACGGTCCGACCGGCTCCAACAAGCGGCCTCCAACCTCGCGGTTGCGGCGACCTCGGTCGCGTCCCCAAGCCAAGGCTACAGATGATTCGACCGTCGATCCTCGTCGCACCGGGAAGAGGATGGGGCGGTGGATTGCCCCTCTGGCCGGGTAGTCCCGAGATCACAGTGATGCGAAATCGGCGGTATGCGCTCCGTCTGGTCGAGAAGATCCCCAAGGGGGCACTCTCCATTGGAGCCAAGTCTGTCGATGTCTCGGCGCTGGAGTTGCTGCTTTGCTGCGGGTTGTTGTCGGGTCCAGCAACGAGCTTCGCTGACCGTCGAATCTGGTCGTTCTACATTGAACATGTCGGTAGCCTCTGCCACGCACCGAGCAGCTTGACGCTGCGCATGTCGGATGACACGCGCAACTGGGATTCGCATCAGAAACGCGGTTTCTCGGACCGTCTTGGGATGGGGGTGGCGGGGTGGGCACTCTGGCAACACTACGGGGTCGAACACATCGCAGACGCGGAGCCCTTCATCAGCCGCGCGCTCGCTTCCATGAAGGGCACGAAATTCCACGGAGCCTGGCTCAAGCGGATGAGCAAGGACCGCTTGAAGCCCGACTTCTTCTGTCTCGACAGTTCTGGAGAGGCCGTTGTGGCAGAGGCCAAGGGGCGCATCGGAGCCGCTGGAACGGTCGCCAACGCCATCGTCCACGGTAAGAAGCAGGTCGCGGCGGTCACACCGCAGGGAGTCACGCTGCGGGCTCACGGGGGCCGGCTGGTTCTTGGCACCAACCTCCGGTTGCGTGGCGATAATCCAGGCAACGGACACGACTCGGGATTGACCGTGGTCGATCCCGAGGGCGACGAGCCCCTCGCAGTCGAGGTTTCGGCCGATGAGATTGCACGGCACAGTTACGCGAACCTGTTCGCCTTCCTCGGGTACGGCGATCTGGCAGCGGGGTTGCGTGAGGGGGTCGGCTTTCGGTGGCCACGAGGCGTGATCGAAGAAAGCTCCCTTTCCCTCCCGTACTTTCCGAGGCTCAGGGTGATCCCCCTTCTCCACCTTGGTGACTGGATGATTGGTATCGACGCGGGCGTCGCGTTGGAGTTGTTTGGAGCACAGCGTCAGGAAGAGAGGCTCGTGACGCGGCTCAGACCTGAACTTGCCCGATTCGGAGAGCTTCGTGGCGAAGGAGGTGAGCCCACCGAAACCGCGACCACGTTCGTGAACGGTTGGGGCGCGTTCCGCATGGACACCGGCTAGCTAGTCCGGGGGCCCTTCGCACCTGGTACTCCTAGGTGGAGAGCACGTAGTCCGTCATCGCCGCGTCCCAACAAGCCAGCCTTGTCGCTGTTCCCAGGATCGAGCGGTCGAAAGAGCCGCGTGCGCGACAGCGAAGGCGCAGTTGCTCGGCCGAACTTGGAGAGTCAATCCGAGGTTGCGAATTGAACCTGCGTTCCGAAGAACAAGCGTATCGGCGGGGAATCTCTGCGCGATAGCGGCCACGGCCCTGATGTACGAGTGTGGAGCGGGCGCATCAACGACGACTTGCTGCGTGACGCCTCCTTCGATCAGCTTCGCCTCGACCCGGTTCGGGTTCCGGCGTCGCCTCTTCAACTTCGTGACAACCACACCGTTGCTCGGGGGCGGCGGTGCGGCGCGGGCTTCTGTGCGAGGACGCCGCGAGCAGAGCAGGAGAAGTGTCGTTCCGTCCGGCAGAGTCTCGGAACGCGGCCGACGAAAGCTGCGGTCGTGTTGGTCCCCGAGCATTCCTTGTGAGGCTGTCCAGGCGGCCCCCAGATCAACGCGAAACCAAACCTGGTGGTCGAGCCTCACCATCTTCCAGAGCTTGCACAGGGCGCTCCTGATCGCCCTTGGGTCATCGCCAAGCGTGCTCTCGATCCCCACGAGGTCGAGTACGGCTCCACGGGGAAGAGTCGCTTCGCCTTTCAGCGCGGCTAGGACGGTAGGGTGACCTGCAAGGATAACGATGGTCCCCTCATCCCGACCCAGACCTCGGGACGAGGGGCCATGGCCACCCTTGTTCAGGGCTTGGTCATCAGGTCTTTGTTGGCCGACCTGATGCCTATGCGCCCCTGGGAAGATCCTGGGGCGTCTCTCATACTGATGAACGTAGAGCGCAACTTCCTTGTACGTTGAAGTTCCAGTCGAAGATCGATCATCAAGCTTCCAGCTACTCACTTTGAGCAATCCATCTGCTTCCTGATTTCTGATCTCAGCCACGTCCACATGGGTGACCCCACGTCCTTGTTCCTCAACCGCAAAGGGGCGTTCGGACAGGTACGTAAGGTTTTCATCACCCTGGGTGTTTCCGAGTACACGGATACACACTCCACCATGGCCCTCAAGAGGACCGCCCTCACGCCGGAGGCGTCTGGGCCTGCCTTTGCTTGGGTTTTGGAGTTTCCGGTCCGAAGGGACCAGAAGCTCCGTTCTCGCTCTCATTGCGGTCTTCGTGACCGCCTTGTAGCGAAACTTATCGACCACTCCATGCGCCTCCGGCGCTGGCTGTCGCCCACACGATCTCCACCACCTCAGCACGCCATGTCGGATCGCCGGCACCGGGAACTTCTTGGCATCGATGCCCACGGCCTTCGACCACTCCAGTAGCTCCATCACCTTCTCCGGCGCGAGGGAGATTCCGAGGGGCTCGACCAAGTAGGTCTTGAGGACCAGGATGGGCTCGACGTTGGCATCGATGATTCGGGAGAATTTGTTGTCCTCAGCATCCCCGAGCCTCTCCAGCCGTCTCACGTTCTTGAACAAACGGCTCTCTGCGTGGTCCCGGAACATGCGGAAAGCTCCACGGGTCGTCGCTTGGTTCCTTGCCAGGAAGTAGAGGTCGTCCAGGTAGGCGACGATCTTCACGTCGAGCTTCTTCTCGACGTACTTGATCGTCGGGGCTAGGACCAGGTTCATGAGCATCGCGCTCAGCACGTTTCCTTGCTCGATGCCTTGCCCAATCCGGGTGAAATTGCGGGATCTGTTTCGGGAATCCACGGCATCGATGCGAACCAACCGCCATGTCCACCGAGCGGCATCCTTGGCCATGCCCAGGCCCATGAGCGCCTTGATCGCAGCCTGCTTTGGGACGCACCCATAGGCATCTTCCAGGTCGAGCAGACAACACCAGGGGTAGCCCTCACGATTGATACGCCAGATGGCCGTGGCCGTGTGGTCGAGGACCGTTGCCCCGTTCACGTTGCACGCTTGTTCGACGCGACTCCACGGTCGTCCACCAAACTGACGCTTCGTGAGCTTGGCTTCGATGCGATCCGCGAGCCTGTCAACGATGAACGTGCAAACGAGCCGTTTCATCTCCGCGCCGTCATCGATGGGCCGAGTCTTGCCTTTCCTGGAGCGACCTCCCTGCTTGCTCTTGGGTAGCCCGTCTTTGCGAACCCAAGTCCTCAGCGACTTCGGGATCTTCGGATAGAACAGCACAACCTGCTCTGCGAACCACTCCAGATCGGAAGCTTCGGCCCGTTCGTAAACTTCGTGTTTGCTCAGCCCCATCGTATCGAGCCGATGGATGTTTCGACCGCCGTGGTGGCCGAGGGGTTCTGTGGCGGCGTCACCGGTCAGGTAGTTGTAGGCGACGCTCATCGCCTGCTCAGCGTCGGGCCGAAGGTCATCGAGCTTGAGAACCTTCATTGGGACTTCTCCCATGCCGAAAGCAAACGGTCCGTGGGGCGTAGCCCGCCCCACGGTGCCCATGCAGGTTTTCCCCACAGCACCTTGATCGGCTTGGATACGAGGTCGCATCCGAGGACTTCCAACGGCGCGAGGTCTGCACGTCGAATGGCAGCGTTGGCCTGATGGTGGACCCCCGACTCGATGTCGCCCATCACGACGAGAAGCCCACCGGGCTTGAGGTGTTTCGTAGCGATCTCGACCAGGGGCAACGAATGGCTTCCACGCAGCGACTTGGAGAGTTTCCAGTAGTAGCGGAGGACGCCGCCGGTGATTGGGATCTCGGCGTTGCACAGCGTGCCCGCGTACTCCATCGCGGCCCCATTGGGAATGTTCAACACGACGGCATCGGCTTCCTCGGCCCCAATGGTCCGCTCCGCCCAGGTGTCGTGGACCAGGCTTGTGGTGTGAAGGACTACCGATGTAGGGAGCAGCAAGCTCAGTGTCTGCGCTCCAGCGGTGTGGCCAAGCTCGACTCCGAGAACCTGTGGCTTCGCGGGATCGAGGTACGGCGCGAGCAAGTGCGCCGCAACGCTGAGTGCGGCGATGGGTGGCCGAAGCGCATCAGCACATCGGATTTCTCCGAACCTAAGTCCATGCCTGGGCTCTTCGATGACGCCCTTGGCGATGACCTCGCGCAGCTTGACCCCGCATTTGCGCACAAGGTCGAACTGATCGGGCGTGATGGCTTCCCATGCGTCGGCATCTTGGAACGTGCCGTGCTGTGTGGCCTCACCTGTCTTTGCGTATTCTTTCCACCAGACCCTCGATTGCCTTGCGAATGCAGGTCGGAGGTTCGCTCGGTACTCCTGGTCCTTCGCAATCTCGATGGAGCATCGGGCCTGGACCCACACGTTGGCAGTGACCTCCGCGAAGCTACTGACGTACTCAAGCGCCTTTTCGATGAGGTGCCCGCGCTCCTTTGGGCGCGTCGGGAGGGCACGTTTCGCCTCCCGTTCCATCCACCAATCTAGAGTGTGGGGCTTGGCTACCGAGCGATGCTCAGGGTCGTCCCCGACCTTGGCGACCATTTCTCCGAGCGCCTCGACGGAAAGTTCAGGTTCTTCCTCGACTCCCTGAAACTCCAGGTGCTCAACGTCGAACTGGCGGTCGTCATTGCCACCGCTGCACCACCATCGGAGGAGGCGCATCGACTCGACCCACACCGCGTGGTCAACTTCGCCTTCGGTTGGTGTGCGCCCACCACCTGGGTAGCTCGGCGGTCGCCAGTAGCCTGGGTGGTCGAGCCACGAGTTTCCGGGTATCTTGCTGTCGTTCATCTTCGCTCTTCCAATCGCTAGATGGGCATCCGCTTGTTGAAGCAAGCGGGCAGTGGAGGCCGGGGGTATCCCTCCGGCCTTTTCTGTCGCTACGCCGTTTGGTCCTCGTTTGATTCTTCGATCTCCAATGCGGCCGGATCGACGCGCACGCGGCCCGAGAGCGGCTCCTGACGCGCTACGAGGCGTGCAGCATCCGCGAGGCTCGATTCTCGGGTGGCCGGCGCAGGAGGGATCTCGTGGCCTTTGGAGCCGATCACCTTTGCCATGCGCAGGCTGGCGCGTGCGACCTCGGCCATCGGTGCCTGATGCTGGCCAGCGGCCCTTCTGACGGCCTCGTGCTCGGCCTTGGACAGGCTCACGCGCAAAACGTGTGGTCGCTCGGCTTGCTGAATTTCATCTCGTAGGTTCATCGTGGCCCCCCTCGGTGGCAACAAAGGAGACGGATAGGCCATCTATCGAGCCGGGTTGATGGCCATCGGGAGATCCGTGCGGAGGGTTCGGAGTTTGCCCTCGGAGTTGGCCAAGTTCTTGGTTTGGCGTACCTCTGGGGGAGGGTTGATCGAGTTTCAAAGTCCGACTCCGCCGTTGAGTTTGGTCGGCGGGGACTTGAAACTCCGGAATTCAGCCTGAATCCGAGTTTGAAAATCAGACCCGACCACAAAACGGGTAGGTGAGGGATCGAAGCTCGTTTAGACCCGTTCGGAACCTCAGCTAGACGAGTCGTCGGGAGTCGAACGGCACATCCTTCTGACTTGTGTTGGGTCCCACCCGTTCCCTCGGCGGGTAGCGATCCCCATTTCGTCCAACCGTTCTGCGATGGCGCGGTAGCTCAGGCCGGCTGCGCGAAGCTCGATGGTAGCCCGGATGGCTCGTTGCTCCCGTCTGTTCGGGACGAGCGTCTTGCCGTCGGATGCAAGGTGGAACCCGAGGGGGATGCTGCCGGTGCGTTCCCCCTTCGACCGTTTGACGGCCAATGCCGCTCTCGTGCGCTCCCTGATCATCGACCGTTCGTGCGCGGCAAAGAGATCGGCCATTCCGCGCGCAAGCTGTGCGTGGGCATCGTCGCCGTTCCCGCTTCCATCGGCTGCGAGTACCCTTCCGCCGTGACGGTGAACCTCGCGCTCGATCAGCGCAGCCACGCCAACGTCCCGAGCTAACCTATCGCGCTTGGCGACAACCAGGGACCCGGCACGGAGCCGTGCGAGGTCGCCAATGGCGGCGACGAGACCGGGCCGCTGCTCGACATCGCTGCCTCCCGAGACACCGTGATCGAGGTGGTCTGCGACAACCTCGACGCGGTGCTGCTCAGCCCATCGTGCGATGAGTTGACGCTGCGCCTCGGAGCCGAGGTCTTGTCGATCAGTGGAAACGCGCAGATAGGCGACGGCTTTCTTGGGGTCGCCGGGGGAAATGCTACGTCTTCGTTTGTTCACGTTCTTGATGCTCCTGGACGTGACGAACCGCCTCGTCCTGTGACCGGACCACCGGCTCGTCACACTCCAGCGTCTCTACGTGGGCTCGGACGAGGAACACAGAGCCATTCTTGCTCTACAAGCTCATCGCTCGTGATGGTGACGTTCTGGCCGCCAGGTCAAAACCGTATAAAAAAGCGGACGGGAGTCCCTGGCCTCCGAGAAATTCCGAATCCGGCCTACACGGAAAATCTGACGTTCAATTTCAGACCCGGTTCGTCGTCCGCCCCCTGTGGTGGTCTTGCGATCATCGCTTTCGTGCCATTCACGTCGGTGGCGACGCCGCGTGGGTCGAGGTCCAGTTGGACGACCGCACCACCGCGCAAGGCAAGCTCCACGCGCGCTACCGCCCTCCGCGTCACAGCACCGCCCTCCGCGTCACAGCACCGCCCTCCGCGTCACAGCACCGCCCTCCGCGTCACAGCACCGCCCTCCGCGTCACAGCACCGCCCTCCTATGCGGATCGACGGGCAGCCCGCACGGCACGGCGACAGAGGTTCTGGCGCTTACGTCTGTTCATGCTCGATCACGCGCGGGCATCTTCAACACCCGCGACCTCGTTGCCCGAGCGGATGAGAACGGTCCGCCTCACGTCTCGCCGTTGTCGTCGGGCTTCCACGATGCCGGGACGTAGGACGTGTCGAGCCCGAGCCGCCGCATCCCGGCGAAGGTGATGGACAGGCTGCTTTGCGCAAAGGATCGGCATTCGTCCGGTGCCCCCCACGGCTCCAAGGACAAGCTGCCTTCGTCCGCCAGGCTGCGGATCGTCTGGAAGATACCCAGGCGCTCTTGCAGCGACGACTCGCAGAGGATGGAAACGCTGTCGGGTGTGAGGCCGTAGCTGCTCAACTTTCCCCACGACTCGTCGGATTCACTGGGAGAGATAGCGGCACCAGCCGCGAGCATCAACACCCCATCAGCACCAGAAGGCACATCGGGCAGCGGATCGCGTGAGTGCCAACCTCCGGGATCTTTGCGTCGGGCGACGAGCATGGCGATCCGTCGCTCGACTTTTCCGATGATGACCTCGATCTCGTCCAGCGTGTACTTGGTTTCCTGTTCCATGCGGCATCTACGTCGCTCGGGCGGACAAACCCACACGCGCGCCGCGCCGCCCCTTGTGGCCGTGGTCATCATGCGTCCCCCGAACCGCGCCGATCCGGCGTCGGAGGCCGGACATCGCTGCTTTGCCAACCCTAATCGCGGCTCCACAAAGTAGGCACGTCGCCCGGTTGTCGGCCAGCCTCATCAGGTGGGTAGCAGGCGCGGCGAGCACGAAGGGCTAACCCCGGTCACGATCATCCAGGACCGGAGAGAGCCGGAAGGCGAGCCCGTCGAGTGCGAGATTGTAATGGTCACTCCGGAGTCCCATGACAGGGCGCGGACCGCCACTGAGCCGTTGTGCCCGATGTGTGGTCGTGGCCCTGAGCGGCGTAGGGCGGACATGGCAAGCGAGGCACTGGCGACCGCAGCCTCTTCGGGCGGAGGTGAGGGTGACGACCCTCGGGCGAGTAGAATCACCAAGCTCGCGGCCGCACTACTCGATTGTCTCTCCGACTCTACGGTGGGCTCTAGCGAAGGTTTCAAGCCTGAGATGTGGATGACGACCGCCGAGGCGGCGCAGTACGCGGGCGTTCCGGAGGCCACCATTCGCACCTGGGTGCGCGGAGGCAAAATCGAGCACGGGCGCGACGGCCGGTCGATCCGGCTCAGAGCCAGTGCCATCGATGCCTACCTGCTTGCTCGGAACGGTGCGAAGGCCAACCGGCGCCGCCAACCGGCGCAGAATGCCCGTCTCGACGCACTGCGGCGCGAGCTTGAAAAGGGCACGGGCTGCGGAGATGGGTAGCGTCTTCAAGCGGCGCCGGCGCTGGTACATCAAGTACCGGCATCCGACGAAGGGCTGGATCATCCGAAGTACCGGGACGGAGGACGAGGACGAGGCGAGGGGGATGTTGGCGAAGGTCGAGGCTGACATCGAAGATGCGAATCGCGGTCGAGAAGAACCCGCCCACCAGGACCTCAAGATTGAGCTTGGCCGTGCGTACTCACCCCGTCTGCATGACCTCGTTGGAGCCTGGCTGAGGGACCGCGCGAATGTGGGGCAGCGGAACGTCGCCAACGAGGAAGGGCACTTTCGTATACACATCCTCCCTGAGCTTGGGCATCGAGCAGTGGCGGAGATCAAGCCGAAGGAGGTCCGCCTTTTCGTCAAGAAGCTCCGGAAGAAGCCGCCGACGAAGGGGAAGGGAGCCGACGCACGCACAGCCCCCCAAGAAGAACGCACTCTCGCTCCGCGAACCGTCCGCAAGATCTATGGGACCATGCGGACGTTCTTCGGTGACCTCGTTGCCGACGAGGTGATCACGGACAACCCGTGCAAGCTCGCTCGTAGAGACTTGCCCAAGAATATCGACAAAGATGTCGATTGGCGCTCCGGGGCGATCTTCACGGCTGCCGAGGTGGTGGCCCTGTTGCAGGACGAGCGCATCCCCGAGGACCATCGGTTCCTTCACACCATCCTGTTTCTGACCGGGGCACGCCTCGGAGAAGCCCTCGGCCTTCGGTTCAGCCACATCGAGCGCGAGGTGGAGCCTCTCCAGCGCCTCACCATCGCCCGCTCCTATGACCAGCGGACCAAGACCGACGCCGTGCGCGTCGTACCCGTCCACCCGACTCTGGCGGCGGCCTTAGCACGATGGAAGCTGTCAGGGTACGCGGAGCTTGTCGGCCGACCGCCGCGTCCAGATGACTTTGTGGTGCCCGGGGTCATGGTCTCACCGGGCCGGAACCGGATCGTGTCCGTGCGCCTCGATGCGAGAGGTGAAGTGATGATGCGTGACCGTCATCGGGTCAGGAAGGACTGGCTCCCGGATCTCGACATGCTCGGCTTTCGCCATCGGCGTCTCCAAGACACGAGACGGACCTTCATCACGATGGCAAGAGAGGCCGGGGCCGACGACCGCGTGCTCAAGCGGATCACTCACACGCCACCCGAGAGCATGTTGGACATCTACAGCACGTTCTCGTGGCCGACCATGTGCAAGGCGGTGATGGTGATCGATCTGGGCCTGTCTGCGCGGGCTGTGCTTCGCCGCCATACGTAGGTATATATACCTACGTATGGCAACGGGTGTTCTTGACGAATACAGGCTCGTAGAGGCCATCAAGGGGGCTCCTGAGCCCGAAGAGATCTCCTTGGTCAGGTCAGTAACCAGGTATATATACCAGGTTACTGACTCCAGCCGCGCGCCACGTGCGCGATCTGAGTCCGCATCGGCGTGTGAGCAGGTATATATACCTGCTCACACAGCCCTCCTAGATAAGGAATTATCCAAAATTCCGCCGAAAAACCGCCATTATCAGTCGATCCATCGGTTCTTGACGGATGTTCTACCAGGTATATATACCTGGTAGAACACCATGGCTCGCGCTTCACGTCTAAGTCTCGCAAAGAAACACATCGTCACATCGGTCGAGGATGGGTCGCAGCGAGTGTTCAAGAGGAAAGAGGTTTCCGCTCTACTCCAACGTCACCGACACGACTGGAAGCTAACCGAAAGCCTCACAGCGTCTCAGTTCGTGGCGTACTTGCTCGACAAGACTCCGATGCGCGAGGTCCAGCTTGAGTCGGAGTCCTACAACCCGATCACTCGGTTTGTCTGGGGAGAAGAGGTCTCGTCTTACGAGATATTTCTGTCGGTGAAGAAGAATTCCTACCTGTGTCACGCCACCGCCATCTTCATGCATGGCCTCAGCGACCTGATTCCGAAGATGATCTACGTGAATGCGGAGCAGTCTCCGAAGCCACGCAAAGGCGTGTTGACTCAAGAGGGAGTGAGACGGGCGTTCGCAAACAAGCAGAGGATGTCGCGCTTCATCTACAGCGCCGATAGCCACACCGCCACGTTCCTGAGTGGGAAAAACACTGGCAACCTTGGCGTCGTAGAGATGGACGATCCCACCACAGGTAGACCTCTCCACATCACGGACCTGGAACGGACGCTGATTGATTCCTCGGTCCGTCCGACATATGCGGGGGGCACCCTAAATGTGCTGGATGCGTTCCGGGAGGCGAAGGCGCGCGTTTCGGTGAATAGGCTCGGTGCCTATTTGAAGAAGATGGACTACATCTATCCGTACCATCAGTCCCTCGGCTTCTTCATGAGCAGGGCGGGATATCCTGAGAAGAGCCAGGCAAAAATGCGCGCTCTCGGGTTGGAGCACGACTTCTACTTGGAATACGGCATGAAGGACGCGAACTACGACTCAGCTTGGAGAATCTTCTTCCCAAAGGGGCTTTAGCGTCGCCACCAGGGCCGACACGAAGTCAAAATAGAATCGGAATCCGTGTTCGGGTTTTGCCGAAGCCTCTACCGAAGCCCATCCGGTTTCGTGAAAATTGAAGACCGTCTCGTGACCGATATTGGAGAGTAGCCGGACGGGAACCCCCTTCGCGGAGAACACTTCTCTGAGAAGGAATAGGCTCTCCGCCGTCGTGAGGTCGATGGTCCGGCTCGTGAGCACCGCGTAGATGTCGTAGAAATCTCTCGCACGAGCACGCTTCATCTTCTCGCTGATGAAACCGTATTCGGGCATCTGCTGGCAGATCGCGCGGATCTTCTCGACTGCGATCATCTCCGGTGTGTACACGTAGACCGCGAAGTCTTCGATCTCCGCCGCGACCCTCGGGGACGTGTACTCGTGCTTGCTAATGTCGATCTTGAAGGTCCCCTTGGCGCCCGCTCCCGCACCCGTCATAAGCGCGCGGCGGCGTGCATCGCTGAGATCTTTGGCATCCTCATGGGCCTCTCGTCCGATGAGCTTGAAGCTGACGAGATACCCACCCCACCAAGATGGGGTGTCGGAGCTTGGCTTCCCCGGCTTCGCCTCGCACTTGAAGTCGAAAACCACGATGTCATGCCGCCTGAATTCCGTCGTGAGTGCCGCTTCGATAAGCCGGCCTGCCGCCTGGGCGTCAGTGAAATCCCCCTCCAGCGAGTAGTCGAGGTCGAGCGAAGTCCGTGCCCCGATTTCGTGCACGATGGCGAGCGCGTTGCCACCCTTGAGAACCAGCTGTTCCATCAGGGCATCGTCCGAGACCAGAGCGATGATGATGGTGCGACGGATTTGTTCGTGATTCATCGCTCTGCTCACCCCGGTGCGGTGCTCTCCGCGAAACGTGTACCAAAAACCTTGGTACACGCTTGGTACACGTTTGGTACACGCTACGAGAACGGCCCCCTAGATAGATCTAGGAGGCCGTTTTCAGATAGTGCTTGGTGGAGGCGCCGGGAGTCGAACCCGGGTCCGGTGGCATGACAGCAGCGCTTCTACGTGTGTAGTCGATAAATTTGGGTCTCAGACTTCAGCACGCGCATCGACACGCGATCTTCAGTCCCAGTCTCTGAGTTTCGCTTTGCGGCCAAGACACTCCGCATCGCTAGCCCGTGTGATGACGTCTGTGCCCTACTCGGGCTCCTTAGACACAGACGCGCCTAAAACTAATTAGGCGACGGCCAGTTGGCCGTAGTTGCTTGAGTTTGCAACTGTGTTTTGCCGTCCGTTTTTTGACGCGGTCGATCGACCCCCGCGACACGCAACAACTGCCCTCGATAACCCCCGTCGAAACCGTGACACCCCCGTGAGTGGTTGCAAAGAAACGGCTGTGGGCACCCGACGAGGGAAGTCCTTTGGCCGTTCGGGCAGTATGGTCACGGGTTGGGGTGGGCGCAACCCCGAGTTGTGGGTGGGGGCTCACGGGTCGTTTGCGGGGTTTTGGCTCGGCGGGCGGGGCTGGGCGCACCGCCTGGAGGTTCTTGGGGTCGCGTGCCCTGCCCTCGCGGGCGCGCTCGTGTCTGGATTGGGGCGCCGCTATGATCCGTGGCGATGGCTGCCCTTTATCTCCGCCAACTGCTCGCCGGTCGCGACTTCGGCAAGACCAACGAGATAGCGACTGCGATGGAGAACTTCGTGTACCTCATCGGGGACGCGGACACGCGGGAGTGCTTGATCGTCGACCCGGCTTGGGACGTGCAGGGGCTGCTCGACTACGCGGCGGCCGATGACATGAAGATCACGGGCGCGCTGGTGACCCACTACCACCCCGACCACTGCGGCGGCTCGATGATGGGGCACACGATCGAAGGGCTGGCGGAGCTCATCGCGGCCAATCCGTGCAAGGCCCACGTGCACAAGCTCGAGTCCGACGGCATCCGCTTTGTCACTGGGCTGTCCGCATCCGATTTGGTGCTGCACGACTCGGCCGATCGCGTGACGGTGGGCGACATCGAGGTCGAGCTTTTGCACACGCCCGGGCACACGCCGGGCTCGCAGTGTTTTCGGCTGGCGGGCGGACGCGATTCGGAGCACGGCGCCCTGGTTGCGGGCGACACCCTGTTCCTTCGCGGCTGCGGGCGTGTCGACCTGCCGGGCGGCGACCCCGATGAGATGTACACAACGCTGACGCAGCGCCTGTCGACGCTGCCGGGCGACATCACGCTTCTGCCCGGGCACGCATACGGTGGCCACCAAGCGCCGCTGGGCGACGTGCGTCGCGACAACCCCACTCTGCAGATTTCCAGCCGCGAGGCGTTCCTCCGCCGCTAGCGCCGCCACGGGTAACGCTGCTGCGGACGGCGACGTCCCCGACAACGAGCCTCGCCATGACGCCCCCGATTCAACCGCCGCGTTTTCAACCGTTTCGGGAGCTCGCGGGTTTTGTGCGCGGGGCCGCGTCGCTGCCCGGCATCGCGCTGCACAAGCCGCGCGCGGGCCACGTGCCCTCCCCGGTTGTGGTGCTGCCTGGGTACCTCGCGGCAAACGGCTCCACGCTCGCCCTGCGGGCCTACCTGGCGCGACGCGGCCACGACGTCACCGGGTGGGAGCAGGGTCGCAACCTCGGCAACGTCCGCCGACTGGTGCCGCGGGTGATCCAAGCGGTGGCCAAGCGGCACGAGGCGGCTGGGCAGCCCGTGCACCTCGTTGGCTGGAGTCTGGGCGGGATCATCGCTCGCGAGGTGGCGCGCGAAAT
>Ga0316189_10002143_pt1 | contig 19423 bp, 14 predicted proteins | sample LowCovwburrow_MG_FD_204930 | JGI IMG/M metagenome (GOLD analysis project Ga0316189, IMG submission 204930) | Coastal sediment microbial communities from Maine, United States - Lowes Cove worm burrow | ecosystem: Environmental > Aquatic > Marine > Coastal > Sediment | place: USA: Maine... | reverse complement strand
CCCGATTCAACTAAAAGTGAACATAGCCAAAGCATATCCAGGCTGGGTCTTTGTTCAAAATAAATGTATCATAACTTATGGTATGCAAAAAGGAATACAACGAACCTATAAAGTGAAATTGAAAAGAGGGAATTTAACAAAGACCTTGAAAATAGAAAGTTAATGCTTAAAAAGCCCAAGGATAACACTTCTTGGGCTTTTTAATAGTCCATTTTCTTAGTTCCACGTCGTGATTTCGGCTATTGCTTTTCTAAATCCTTGCATTATTTGCGCCACAATTTCCGATGCTGGTTGAATTTCGTGTATCAAGGCAGCAACTTGACCAATCTCCAGTTCACCTTCCTCCAAGTCACCTTCGAACATACCTTTTTTTGCTCTTGACCTTCCCAGAAGTACTTTGAGATCCTCAACGGAAGCTCCATTGGCATAGGCTTGCTGAACATCCTGATAGAATTTGTTTTTTATCAAACGTACCGGTGTCAATTCCTTTAGGGTTAATTGGGTGTCACCCTCCCCAGCCTTAACGACTTCTTGCTTGAAGAGCTGATGGGAAGAGGCCTCAATACTGGCCACGAACCTACTCCCGATCTGAACCCCATCCGCTCCCAATACCATGGCAGCCAACATAGAACGGCCACTGGAAATTCCTCCGGCAGCAATCAGGGGGATATCGATTTTTTCCTTCACAATCGGAATCAGGGTCATCGTGGTTGTTTCATCCCTTCCATTATGTCCACCAGCTTCAAAGCCTTCAGCCACTAAGGCATCTACACCGGCTTGCTCCGCTTTTTGTGCAAATTTTACACTGCTAACAACATGAACTACGGTAATGCCATGTTGTTTTAAATGAGTTGTCCAAGTTTTTGGATTTCCTGCAGATGTAAAAACAATCTTAACACCTGAAGTGATACATATATCAATTATTCTTTCAACATCCGGATACAGCATAGGGATATTAACGCCAAATGGCTTGTCCGTGGCTTTCTGGCATTTTTTAATATGTTCAAGGAGTACTTCAGGGTACATAGAACCGGCACCGATCAAACCTAGTCCGCCAGCATTGGATACAGCAGATGCCAATCGCCAGCCACTGGCCCAAACCATACCTGCCTGTATTAATGGATATTGTATTCCGAATAGCGTGCTTATCTTATTTTTCATTGATATCCGTTATCTGTAAGGCCAGAGAAGTAGAACCATATTTGCCCATGGCATATTGCAATTAAACAATCTTGACTACGAAATGACTCCTGAACCAATTAATTCATCTTCAATATACCAAGCTACGAACTGTCCTTCGGTTATTGCTGATTGTTTTTCCTTGAAATCAACATATATCCCACTATCGACTTTATGCAAGGTCGCTTTTTGTAACGGCTGTCTATATCTGATTCTAGCCATGACTTCCATAGTGCCATCAATCTCAAGTGCAAGGTCGGTCCTTATCCAATGCAACTCATCGTTGCTTACAAATAAGGCTCGGCGATACAAGCCAGGATGCGATTTCCCTTGACCGGTGTAAATCACGTTCTGTTCTACATCGGTATCAATAACGAACAAGGGTTCTTTGGTGCCACCAACGTCCAATCCCTTTCTTTGTCCTTTTGTAAAATAGTGCGCACCTTGATGTTCACCTACAACCAAACCGTCTGTTATACTATACGTTGGTTTTTTGGAATAAAAAGCCAACTCTTCAACCTTGTTTAGGAACTCAGGTAATGATTTCTGATAGTGTTCTATATCTGTCGGTACCTCAACGATAACACCTTTTTTTGGCTTTAACTTTTGCTGTAGAAAATCGGGCAAGCGAACTTTCCCAATAAAGCAAAGTCCTTGAGAATCTTTTTTATCTGCGGTGATCAATCCATTTTCATTTGCTATTCTTCGAACCTCAGGCTTAGTCATTTCGCCGATAGGAAATAAGGTCTTAGAAAGCTGCTCTTGCGATAATTGACAAAGAAAATAGGACTGGTCCTTATTAACGTCCAGACCCGACAATAATCTAAAGGTCTCATTTCCTGAAGTACTTTTAATGGTTTCTTTTCTACAATAATGACCGGTGGCCACATAATCTGCCCCCAATTTCAACGCAATTTTCAGGAATACATCAAATTTGATCTCTCTATTACAGAGTACATCAGGGTTTGGGGTTCTTCCCCGCTCATATTCATTGAACATATAATCTACAATACGTTCCTTGTACTCCACGCTCAAATCTACCGTTTGAAACGGAATTCCAAGTTTTTCAGCAACTATCAAAGCATCATTACTATCCTCTAACCATGGGCATTCTTCTGAAATTGTTACGGAATCATCATGCCAATTCTTCATAAAAAGTCCGATAACCTCATATCCCTGCTGCTTTAGCAAAAATGCTGCTACGCTAGAATCTACGCCTCCAGAAAGACCTATTACCACTTTTTTCATCGTTCATACCAATTGAAGTGCAAAAATACAAATTTACTGTTTGAAGATATCATTTCAGGATTCAACAAAAACTTAAAAATATTTTTTTGTTAAACTTTTTTTAAATATAGTTAAACAAAAAGCAACCTTTTGTATTATTGCTCATCTATTAGAAAAAGAAGCATATAATAACATATTGTTAATATTTTATCACTTTATTACAATTTTATTGACTAAATGTAATATTTATTGATTCATAGGCCTGACATTCAATTTATTATTTGTTTTATTTATTAATCTTTTTATTAAACATTTATTTAAAACTAATCATTATGAAAAAAGTATTTCAACTTAAAAATTTCCTCTACATGTTTGTAGTTTCGTTGTTTGTCCTTTCCTGCGACAAGGACGACAATGATGTAATTGAAAAGCAAGACGATCTATTGAACATCGTTGAAACGGCTCAAGGTACAGATGCCTTAAGTGCGTTGGTAGCCTCCTTATTAAAAGCGGATGAAAAAGACGGCACCGACCTTGTTGGCACCCTTGTTGGAGATGGTCCTTTTACGGTTTTCGCTCCCACCAATGATGCTTTTACTGCCTTATTGGGGTCATTGGAAGGTTTCGAGACATTAGAAGATTTCGATACTGATGAAGAAAAAGAATTATTGGCAATGATTCTTACATATCATGTCATTTCGGGAACTGCCGCCAAATCCACTGATTTAAGTGATGGACAAGCCATTGCAACCGTACAAAGTGAAAATGTTACCGTACGTATAGATGGTGGTGTTTTTATCCAAGATGCCACCGAAACCGATGCTTCTGTTGTTATAGCTGATGTTGATGCAAGCAATGGTGTTGTACATGTAATAAACAAGGTGTTATTACCACAGGCAGTTATAGATGCCCTAAATGGGGTTGAGGAAACGGGAACACTCGTAGACGTGGTTGTTGCCGCAGAAGGACTATCAATTTTAGAGGCGGCAGTTATAAAATCAGACTTAGTCGAAACCCTGAGCAGTGATGGGCCGTTTACCGTTTTTGCTCCAACGGATGATGCTTTCGTTGCCTTATTGGATGTACTGGGAGATGATTACAATAGCTTGGACGACTTTGATACGGAAGAGGAAATGGCATTATTAAAAGATATTCTTTTGTATCATGTACTTACTTCCAAAGTACTATCAGGTGACTTGTCCGAAGTTTCTGTACCAACTGCCTTGGCAGACAACTCTATAGATGTGATTGCATCTGGGGATACATTTGTAATAGGAGATGCATCGGACACGAATGCGAACATTACCGCAGTTGACATAATGGCTTCCAATGGGGTGGCACATTTAATAGATAAGGTATTATTACCACAATCGGCCATTGACTTTGTAGCCCAATTGAGCTTAAAATCAATTGTCGAAATTGCTATAGAGACAGATGATTTAAGCCTATTGGTGGGTGCTTTGCAGCAAGCGGATGCTGGATTGGTGGAAACGCTTAGTGGCGATGGACCTTTTACTGTGTTCGCTCCTACCAACGATGCTTTTGTGGCACTTTTAGACGCTTTAGGTGACGATTACAATGCACTTTCAGATTTTGATACTGAAGATGAAAAAGCATTATTGGTAAAAGTACTTACCTATCATGTCGTTGCAGGAGCTGCAGCGTTCTCTGGAGATTTGAGTGACGGTCAAATGATCGACACCTTTCAAGGGGAAAGTGTAGGTATTAGCCTGATGGACGGAATGGTCTTTATTGAAGATGCAACAGATGATAATGCCCAGGTAGTACTGGCAGATGTAGAGGCAAATAATGGAGTGGTTCATGTAATCAATAAGGTTTTATTACCGCAAGAGGTATTGGACATTTTAAATCCTCCCGTGCCAAATATCGTTGAAACCGCACAAAGCGTACCTGATCTTAGTTTATTGGTTGATGCTTTGATCCAAGCTGATGCGGGGCTGGTAGAAGTACTTAGTGGCGATGGGCCATTTACAGTGTTCGCACCAACCAATGCCGCCTTTGTAGATCTATTGGATGTATTAGGGGATGATTATACTAGTTTGGCCGATTTTGATACAGTTGCTGAAAAAGAATTATTGGCAAAAGTATTGACATATCATGTTGTATCTGGTATTGCAGTGGCGTCAACCGATCTTGCAAGTCATATGGAAATAGTAACGGTTCATGGCGAATCCTTAGAGGCGATACCTGGAGATCCAGTAGAGATCCAGGACAAAACTGCAACAAATGCGGAAGTTACCCTTGCCGATGTAACCGCAAGCAATGGTATAGTACACGTAATAGATAAGATTTTGTTACCGCAAGAAGTTTTAGATCTACTGGGTCTTTAATGAGTAAAGAATAGGTGATTGATTGGTTGTTTTAAACTTCCTTGTACGATTTTTGACGCTGTCGAAGAAAGTACCTGGAAGTTTTTTATGCATTTTATCGAATATTTTACACGTATTAATTCGGCATACAACAGCTCAACATCCTTTAGCATACAAAATTGATGCCTTTACAACTTTTAATTTTAAAAACTGCTAATTAACCACATCTTTGAAATCCCAAATCTTACCAAACTTAACCTACTTAATGCTAAAAGCCCTGACAAAAATGTCGGGGCTTTTTTTATTTTCAGTAAGGCAGGGCTTCGTATTAATATTATCTTTTACCTGTCTTTTTCTGTTCTTCGGCCTGTTCCATCATCTCGCGCATCTTGCGTTGGAACTTATTCTCCTTTTTGGGTTTCTGTTTATTCTCCTGTATCTGGGCATGGATCTTATTGTCATCCAAAATAAATTTCTTTATTACCAGCATTATACCTATCGTAATCAAGTTGGAAATAAAATAGTACAAACTCAAACCACTTGCATAATTGTTAAAGAAAAACAGCATCATGAACGGCATCAGATACATAATGAACTTCATATTCGGCATCCCTGGCTGTTGAGGCATGTTCTGACCTGTAGTCATCATCATGTAAAAGAATATTGCCACAGAGGCCAGTATTGGGAACAAACTTATATGATCACCATAGAAAGGTATTGAGAATCCGTCGGGAAACTGATAGATGGTATCAAAGGACGAGAGGTCATCTGCCCATAAGAAAGATTTTTGCCTCAATGCAAAGGAGGTAGGGAAAAACATGAACAGGGCATAGAAAATCGGCATCTGTAACAATGCCGGTACGCAACCACTCATGGGACTTACCCCAGCCTTATTATACAGCTTCATTGTGGCCTGCTGTTTTTTCATCGCATTATCCTTGTATTTTTCACCCAACTCCGTAATCTCAGGTTTCAATACTTTCATCTTGGCCTGTGATAAATACGACTTATAGGTAACTGGTGACATGGCCAATCGCACCAAGATCGTCATTATTATAATTGCGATACCCGCCGGTAAAAATGAACTTAGCAAAGCATAGAAAGGTGTGAAAACATATCTGTTTATCCAGCCAAATATTCCCCAACCAAAATAAATAGTGTCATCAAGTCCATAATCCCCATACTTATTCAAGACTTTGATATCGGTTGGTCCATAGTACCAATTCAGATTTTCTGAAAGCTCACCGCCCTCAAGATTCAATGGGACCGACGCTCCAAAATTCTTTGTAAAGGCAACGGACCTATTTTCCTCCTCCACTAAATTTTCGGAAATTAGATCAGCTGTTTTAAAATTCTTTTTAGTAACAAGAATCGAGGTGAAAAAGTGTTGTTTATAAGAAAGCCATTTTATGTCTTCCTCTGTCCCTTCATCATCACTCGCCGCGGATAGGTAATCTATTTTTCCATCTTCATAGTTATACATTATCTCTGTATAACGATTTTCGTATTGTACGCTTTTGTCGTGTCGTATCCCTTTTAGTTTCCATTCCAAATTGATAGGATTGGTACTATTGATTACCCCATTCAACTCTTGAGATCGAATTGTGAAATCCACCAAATAATCATCTGGCTTCATTTCATATCTAAACTCCAAAAATTTGTTGGCAGCTACCTTGGCTTTCATCGAAAGCACTTGATTATTACCATCATTGCTCAAGGATGGCTCAAAGAACAGATCCTTTGTGTTAAGCACCCTATTATCCGAAGTTGAGAAATTCAGACCAAAAGAGGCATTTCCATCCTTTACTAAATAAACGGGGACTGAGTCGAAGCTGACAAAGTTCTTCATTTTGGCCTCGACGACCTGTCCACCTTTGTTACTTATCTTTAAGACAACTACATCATTCTCAAGGGTAGTGATTCCATCGGATGGGGCCGTATAACCAAAAGCACCGATCGTACTTTGGTAATTAGCAACAGCTGTAGAATCCTGCAGGTTTATGGTAGGGGGCCCTTTTTCAATTGCCTGCTCAACCTCTTTTTGCTCGGTACTGGCCTCTACTTGTTCCTGCTTTGCTTTTTGTGCCTCCAACTCCTCAGGTGTTGGCTTGTTTTGATAAAACATAAATATGAGTATCCCAAAAATAAGCACAAAGCCTATAATAGAATTTATGTCTAATTTCTTTTCTTCCATGTAAATTATTTAAAGAGCCACCTCTATGTTATTTAGTATTTAAGGTGCGAGTATTGATTATATCAAGACCTACAAGGTTCAAAAAACCAAGTAGGTCTTGTTAATTAATTATCCGTTACAAATATTTGTCCAAATGTATCGACTATGCCAAACTGGCATTAGTTTGTTTCTTTTTATGAATCAATGCGGCTTCCACCAAACCAACGAACAATGGATGTGGATTGGCCACCGTACTCCTATATTCAGGATGGTATTGAACACCGATAAACCAAGGGTGTGAAGGTAACTCTACAATTTCGACCAAACCAGTATCCTTATTGATACCAGAAGCTACCATACCAGCTTCTTCCAACTGTGCTTTGTACTCGTTGTTGAATTCATAACGGTGACGGTGTCTTTCCGATATATCCGAAGCTCCTTCATATACCTTATGTGCCAATGTATTCTTAACGATATGGCAATCCCAAGCCCCTAATCGCATTGTACCTCCCTTATTGGTGATGGTTTTTTGTTCTTCCATTAAACTGATTACGGGATCATTGGTATTTTCGTTCATTTCCGTTGAATTCGCATTGGCAAATCCCAAAATGTTACGCGCATACTCAATTACTGCCATTTGCATACCTAAACAGATTCCTAGAAACGGAATTCCGTTTTCCCGTACATATCGTACCGCATCGATCTTACCTTCAATACCTCGTTCACCAAATCCTGGAGCGACCAATACTCCATCCAATCCTTGTAGTTTCTTATCAATGTTTTTTGAGGCAAGGTGCTCTGAATGAATAAACCTCAGGTTTACCCTTACCTCGTTGACCGCACCTGCATGGATAAATGACTCCAATATTGATTTATAGGAATCCTGTAATTCAACATATTTACCAACAAGTCCTATATTGACCTCATGCTTGGGATTTTTATGTCGATGTAAAAATTCATTCCACTGCTTTAAATCTGGCTTCGTATTGTCAGGTAGGGCCAATCTTTGAAGTGCAACCGTATCTAGCCCCTCCTCCTGCATTAAAATTGGGACATCATAAATTGTGGAAGCATCAATGGATTGTATCACCGCCTCCCGCTTAACATTGCAAAATAAGGCAATCTTGTTTTTTAGCTCATTAGAGATCTCATGTTCTGTTCGACATACCAAAATATCGGCCTTGATCCCACTCTCCATCAAGGTTTTTACTGAATGCTGTGTAGGTTTCGTTTTTAACTCACCTGCTGCCGACAAATATGGCACTAGTGTCAAATGAATCACGATACCGTTATGATCTCCCAGTTCCCAAAGCAATTGACGTACCGCCTCGATATAGGGTAAGGATTCAATATCACCTACAGTTCCACCAATTTCAGTTATTACAATATCATATTCCCCGCTATTGCCCAGAATCTGAACGCGTTCCTTTATCTCGTTGGTAATATGTGGGACTACCTGAACTGTTTTCCCTAAAAATTCACCCCGTCGTTCCTTTTCAATAACACTCTGATAAATTCTACCGGTGGTTACGTTATTGGCCTGTGAAGTCTTTACATTCAAAAAACGCTCATAATGTCCCAAATCCAAATCTGTTTCGGCTCCATCATCGGTAACATAACACTCACCATGTTCATATGGATTCAATGTTCCTGGATCAACGTTTATATAGGGATCAAGTTTTTGAATGGTAGTTTTATAACCTCTGGCCTGAAGCAATTTGGCCAAGGAAGCTGCGATAATCCCCTTCCCAAGGGAAGAAGTTACCCCTCCGGTTACAAAAATATATTTAGTCTCTGACATGTAGCGCTCGATTGAATTCGTAACGCAGGCAAAAATACGAATTGCATTAACAAATTACAGGGATTACTTGGGAAATTCTTTCTGAATTCTTCGAATAAGTACCTCCAAACCATTAATTTTTATTTCAAGCATGGATCGCAACAATTCACCTAGCTTCCCATTGGGGAATCCTTTTTGCTGAAACCATACCAAGTACGGTTCGGGCAGATCAACCAAATACCTACCCTTGAATTTACCAATGGGCATTCTATAATGCGCCAATTCGATCAACTTGTTCTTATCTGGAGAAACTTCCATTTTTTAAATCTAAATAAATTATCTTTAATTCTTAACCAATTGATCAAATACTATGAAGCGTAGAACTTTTATTGAAACATCTGCGGCCGCCTCCGTAGGCCTTCTCGCCACAAGTACCGCAAAAGCATCACAAAACCAAAACATCGAGAGCATGAAATTGAAAAATAACATACATCATAGCGTATGTCAATGGTGTTACAAAAGTATTCCCTTAGAGGACTTTTTAAAATCATTGAATAAAATTGGCGTAAAGGCCGTTGATCTTATAGGACCGGACCATTATCACCTCTTAAAGAAATACGACATTCATTGCTCAATGTGCAATGGGGCCGAAATTAGCCTTACCGAAGGTTGGTGTGAAACCAGTTACCATGACACCTTGATAAAGAACTATACTGAAATGATCCCTATCGTGGCAGCTGCAGGCTATACCAACTTAATTTGTTTTAGTGGAAACCGTAGAGGAATGGATGATGCGGTTGGCTTAAAGAATTGTGTTGATGGATTAAAACAAGTTTTACCCCTTGCGGAAAAACATGGGGTAATACTGCAAATGGAATTACTGAACAGCAAAGTAAACCATGAAGATTACATGTGTGACCATAGCAACTGGGGTGTTGAACTTTGCAAGCAATTGGATTCAGACAATTTTAAATTGCTATACGATATATACCATATGCAGATCATGGAGGGGGATATCATACGCACAATTCAAGAGCACCATCAGTATTTTGGCCATTATCATACCGGTGGAAATCCAGGAAGGAACGAGATCAACGAGACACAGGAATTATATTATCCTGCAATTATGAAGGCAATTGTTGCCACTGGGTATAAAGGATATGTTGCCCAGGAATTTATTCCAACTTGGGATGATAAGATCGCAGCTTTAAATGAAGGGGTTACCATTTGTGATGTGTAAAATTAGTGACGATAAATTAGCAATTCATTCTATGGGACGAACCCTGTTAATTGTCATCGCAACGAACATTCGAGTTATCGCAATGTGAATCCAAGGTATTAGCTTAAACTAAATGTTGATAGCTGGGGTAGGATTTAGTCTTTTAGCGCTTCCGATATCTTTTTGTTCCATTTTATCTGAGCACCCAAATTTCTGGAATAATCGGTTTCATCATCGTATTGATTTTGAAAATCGCTTAACTCTTTAAGAATTGTCCTGTAGATTTTTTTTACTTCGGACTTTATATTATCCGTAAAGACCGAACTGTTCATTTTTTTTTTCATTTTTCGGGCGAACAATTCTGAAATATCAAAATGCAATTGCTCATGTGCAAGGGTAACATCAGTGCATATTGCTGGCTTGTACCATGATTTCGAAGGGTAAAAATAGGTATGCACCTTATAATCCACGAACATTTCGTTTCCCTTGTAAAATGTAGAGAATTCATAACTGATTCCGCTGGCCGTTGTTGCCGCTGCATGTGATCCCAATGGTACATTTCCCTTAAAATCGTTCCACTTTAATCGTTTGACGGGGTCCCATAGGACTTCTTCTTGGCCAAAGAGGTTAGAAATCCCAAACACCAAACAGAATACAAGGGTCAGTATTTGGTTTAGAGTACCCAATGAAAGGACAATTCTTTTTCAATATCGGGATGCAAACTATAATGCACGGGGCATGTATTGGCCGTATGTTTTAAAATTTTACGGTTCTTTTCGGAAATGTCTTTTGGCAAACTAAGCTTGACCTCAATTTTAGAGATCCGTCTTGGATTGGCTTCCATATGCTTCGTGATCTCAGCGGTTGTTCCGGTCAGGTCCACGTCTAGTCCGTTTGCCTTTATACCCATCATGGTTATCATACAACTGCCTAATCCGGTGGCAACGGTATCGGTTGGGGAGAATGCCCTTCCCAATCCGTTGTTATCAACCGGGGCATCCGTGATAAAGGAATCCCCTGAACGCAAATGTTCAGATGTTGCACGCAGGTTTCCCTCATAGGTTACTTTTGAAGTCATAGTCCTAATCTTTTAATTCTATGACCCTTAGGTCATCCATTGCAATAATATATGAGGCCTGATTAAAGTAGCCTGAGCGCATATCTCTCTCATATGAGAATTTATTGCCTGTATATTCGGTCTCCCCAATAATCTTTGAAATCTCCATCAGGTTGTTTTTATAGGCCAATTTCAATAACAGGTCATAGGTTATATCAAAACCACGGACGGCATAGCGGTCTGGAGTATCGCCAAATCTTTTTCTATAAGAATCCACGAAGGCGCTATTTGACACTTCCCTATATACCGATGGATATGTGAAATTAAGGTTTGACAAATGGGTACTTGAAATGATATCATTGTCAAAGCCCTTATTTTTATTGGTAGTGAGCATTCTAACTTTTAATTTTTTCTCACTTACCTCTGGATCCAAGAATGAATCCTCAAATGCGTTTAGGATTGACACCACACTAGAAATCAATTTAAAATTCTTTGATTCAACAAACACCCAATTCTCAACATCTTCAGACATGTATGTTGCAAGTATGTCTTTATCAATACCAATATTTTTCTCTTCTTCTTTTACCACTATGATCCTTGCCTCTGGAAATCGTTCCAGAATCAAGAGTTCTGCATCCTTATTTTGTTCATCCGCAATGATCAAAATATTTTGGTCTTCCTTTTTTTTCTCGATATAATCCAACATCCTATTTCTAAGAACCGCATCCGAGGTATAGGAAAAATAAACATTACTCAAACTCAAGTCACTTTTAACAGGAATCGGGGCAATTACAGGAATATCATAATTAGCGGCCTGCACAGCAACTTCCTTTAAGGATGGAAGATCCAAGGGACCAACGATCGCACTTAAATCAGAAATGTTCTCCCTAAGTAAAATACGCTTGGTAGTCAAATGGTCCTGTTGATTGTCAAAGGTCCTTACATCCACTGATATTCCAAGTTTGGCAATAGAATCAATGGCTATTAGAGCTCCGGAGTATAGGCCTAGGCTATATTTCAAGCCATTTCTATTCACTATCGACTCCTTAACCGATTCTTTATCATTTAAATTCAACCGATTGAGTCGAAATGGGAACAGGAACATCAATTTCGGTCGGTTCAAAGTGTTTATACTATCAAGGAGATCTATTTTATCCAAGACCAACGAATTTCTAACCTCAAAATCGCCTTCTTGTTCTTTTGGTAGTTTCAATACCATTCCGGCCTTTAGCCCTTCACCCAAATCAGGGTTTAATTCCAATAATTCCGTATATGAAACGCTTAGTTTTCTAGTAAGGGAAAATATCGTCTGTTTTGGCTTTACCTCATAAAAGATAAAATTTTCCGTATTAACCTCCTCTGGGTCGGGTTTTCGTTCGGGAATACGAATGACCATTCCTTCTTTTAATCCATTACGTTCCGCTATTTCCGGGTTTAAACGAATAATCTCATCTGATTTTACATTGAACTGCTTTTCAAGTTGATAAAAATTCATTTTGGCGGGTACCGTGTAAGAGATGTACAATTGGACCTGCTGTTCTTCAATGGTACTTCCCAATATCTTAGGTAAACGCAATTCCTGACCAATTGACAAATAATCACTGGTCTTCGAAAGTATCGGGTTCAACACCACCATACTGTCAATGGTTATTCCATATTTATGGGCAATGCTCCAACGTGTTTCCTTTGGAGCCACTGTATAAACCTCATAATCTTCTTCATTTAAGGCATTTTCGTCCGGGCGTACCCTTTTATATTTCGGTATTTTGAGCCTCATCCCTTTTTTCAACTGAGAAGAATACAAGGAAGGGTTGTATTTTTTGATATCGTTTTCAGTAATGTGGTAGCGTTGTGTTATGCCGTACAAGGTCTCTTTTCTACGTACCCTATGGGAGGTAAACCCAATTGGTTCTTCCTGGTCTACGGTTTTTATTTTGGCAATTGTACCGGTATCCGGAATTCTGTTCACATTTACGGAATCCCCTACTTTGGAAACATTTACTGAGTCCGCTTCTTTGGCAATTTCTTGAATGCCTGAGACCCTGGCCCCCATGGGAATTACCAAAATGGTATTTGGCGATAAACTATCCCCTTGTTTAACCTCCTTATTATAGCTGAGTATGTTGTATGGTGTTACTTTATACTGTTTGGCTATACTTTCCAAGGTTTCCCCTTCTTTTACGGCATGGGTGATAAATTTTTGTGCCGTTGCCTTACATCCTATTAAAACAAATACAAACAGTATTAAAAAGTTCTTCAATAAGTGGTTCATAATTACTCCCATTCAATTGTGGCAGGTGGTTTGGAACTAATATCATATACAACCCTGTTCACACCTGGCACTTTATTAATTATATCATTTGAGGTCTTCTGTAAAAATTCGTGCGGAAGGTCCACCCAATCGGCGGTCATCCCATCCGTACTTTCTACGGCCCTTAAAGCTACACATTTTTCATAGGTCCTTTCATCTCCCATTACCCCTACACTATTTACGGGCAAAAGCATCGCCCCGGCCTGCCAAACCTTATCATAAAGTCCCCAATCCCTTAATCCATTGATGAAAATGGCATCAACTTCTTGCAATATGGCCACTTTTTCTCGGGTAATATCCCCTAAAATACGAATAGCCAATCCAGGTCCGGGAAATGGATGCCTCCCCAAACGTTCATCATCGATCTTCATACTGGCCCCTACCCTTCTCACCTCATCCTTGAACAACATTTTCAAGGGTTCAATTACCTTTAACTTCATAAAATCGGGCAATCCGCCAACATTGTGATGACTTTTTATGGTTGCCGACGGACCACCAGTTACAGAAACGGATTCAATCACATCTGGATAAATGGTACCTTGTGCGAGCCATTTTGCATCTTTCACCATTTGGGACTCATCGTCAAATACATCAATAAAAACTTTGCCAATGATCTTTCGCTTTTTCTCTGGGTCACTTTCTCCTGCCAAAGCATCCAAAAAGCGTGCCGAAGCATCTACACCTTTCACATTTAGCCCCATATGTTCATATTGATCTAGAACATCTTGAAACTCATTCTTTCGCAATAAACCATTATTTACAAAGATGCAATGCAAGTGTTTTCCAATTGCCTTGTGCAGCAATACTGCAGCAACGGTAGAATCAACACCACCCGACAATCCCAATATAACCTTATCACTTCCTATGGCCTCCTTTAACTCGGCCACTGTAGTATCTACGAACGCATCGGGGGTCCAGGATTGTTTTATACCGGAAATATGTACTAAAAAATTTTCCAATAGCTGTTTTCCTTGCGTGGTATGGTATACCTCAGGATGAAATTGTATGGCATAGGTCTGCTCTCCCTCAATACGGTATGCCGCATTTAATACGTCTTGGGTACTTGCGATCAACACCGCATTTTTGGGTAATTCCTTGATCGTATCGCTATGACTCATCCATACTTGTGAACCATCTGTTATCTCGTAAAAGAAAGGTTCGTCATTTTTTATGGCGGTCAATCTTGCCCTTCCATATTCCCTGGTGTTCGATGGTGCAACTTTGCCTCCATTGAAATGCGCCAGATATTGCGCCCCATAACAAACCCCCAGCAATGGTATTTTGCCTTTGATCTGGGACAGATCAGGATGCGGTGCATCCTCTGCACGAACAGAAAAGGGAGACCCTGAAAGAATAACGGCCTTGTATTCCGATAGGTCTTCGGGCACCTTGTTAAATGGTTTTATTTCACAGAAAATATTCAGTTCCCGTACCCGTCTTGCGATGAGTTGTGTGTATTGGGATCCAAAGTCAAGAATAAGGACGTTGTTTTGCATGCGCAAAAATAGCAATTTGCAAAAACTGATGAAGGTTCTTGGCCGGATATTTATCCGACAAACCAAAAACTTATAAACAAGAATCAACTATTTGCGTATATGATATAATACCTATGTCTGAGGTATGAACACTGGTGGTGGTAAAAACGTGGGATTTAAGCCAAAACCAACTTCATTTTCTACCTGATTCACAAGGATTTTGCAAATAAAATCGCTATTTTTATAGGACAAGTTCCCTTAATTACTTACTCCGTTTAATTCAAGCATTTCTTGTAATCACCAAGAAGACCTACAGTGCATGAAAGAGGCCATTTGGCAGGCAGTTATAGTTTAAATTACATAAATGACCAATAATTTAGTACAAACATAAAACCATAAAATATGCAAACAGAAGCAGTATATACGAGTGACCTGACCTTTAATTTGGAAATTTGGAAAAGAGAACTCAAGTTTCATATGTCCGAATTGGATTTGTTTCAACAAAAACTTGAGGAGATTGCAAGTAGGGACGTAATCGCGAAATCTTCAGTTGAGTTGGAGGGCTTTCAAAATAGGATAATGATCGAAAGGAGTGCCGTTGGTAAGTTATTACATCGGTGTAGAGCCAAATTGGGAAACCTACATAGCGCCGATCATTATAAAAACGTTGACGGGCAATTACAGTATGAAAAAAGATCCCTATACGACGATCTAAAACATTATATAAAACTGCATTACGAATTTAAGGAGGCCATCATGGAGTTCTTTTTAAAATGGGTATAACTAAACGTTTATAAAAAGAAAAAGCCTCGACCCTACATCGAGGCTTTTTAAATCAAAATCAAAAAACCAACCTAAACACATGAACTAATTAATAACTAACTAAATATCTTAATCATAGCAATTTTTATATATAACAACCGATATTCAAAAAACCCTACCTACTTATTCAAAAAAAATGTTTTTTATTTTAATACCGTCATATTGCACCAATTTCTACCTGGCAGGCAATATTTATCAAAAACTACCATTTATCCCTATTTTCATTGGGGTTAAGCGGTAAGTATTATGTATCTTTATAGGAATAAACCCGCTTACTATGCCCGACGTCATCTTTGAAAAAATAAAACAGGAATTAATAAAAGGGACTCATAAAAAGGGTCACTATTTTAGATATTTCACCTTGGCGACCATTGGCGTCGATAAATTCGCTAGGCTTCGTCTTGTTGCCCTTCGCAATGTCTCCGATGATCTAAAGCTGACTTTTTTCACCGACAAGCGTACCAAAAAGGTATTGCATATAAAGGAAAACAATAGGGTCAGTCTCCTTTTTTACCATCATAAAAAGATGATCCAGCTTCGAATTGAAGGTCTGGCACGTGTCAATAACGACCAATTTAAGATCAAACAATCCTGGGATGCCATTAGTGAAGAATCCCGTAAAGACTATATCAGTAAAGATGCTCCGGGAAGTTCCATGGAAAATAAGGCGGCGTTGGAATTCTTAAAGGAAGGTGATTTTTTTTCAATCGTGGAAATAGAACCCTTTAGGATTGAATATCTAAAACTAAAAAGGTCTGGTCATACCAAAATCAAATTTCAAAGATCAGAAAAAGGATGGACTAGCGAATATTTGGTTCCCTAAGCCTTCCTTGGCTCCAAATTCATGGTATCTAGGATGCCTGTGATATCATCTTCTGTCGTATCCGGATTGATAAAACAAAATCGGGCCACCGTTTCTACCTTTTTGTCCTTTATCCATTTGGTTGGGGTTACCAAGGCAAAACCATCTCTATGGTTTTGATAGGTCCAATTCCTATAATCCTCTGGAGACCATCCCCTTCTTCTAAATAACACACAGGAGAGGCTCGGTTCCCTTACCAACTCTAGTTCTGGGTGTTTCTCTATAAGTTGAGCTGCCAATTGCGCCAATTTTATCCCCATTTCCACGGCCCATTTATATTGATCTGTACCATGCATGGCCAATGAGAACCACAAAGGCAGACCTCTGACCCGTCTTGTCAGTTGAATTTGGTAGTCTGCTGGATTGAATCCACGCGCTCCCTCATCCTTAAAGATCTCAAGATAGGATCCTTCCTGTGAATGGGCCCTTTTGGCCAACTCAGGATCCTTATAGATCACAGCTCCACAATCATAAGGTGAAAAGAGCCATTTATGTGGATCGATAGTTATACTATCCGCCTTTTCAATTCCATTGAATAAATGTCTGACAGAATCGGCAGCCAAAGCTCCTCCACCGTAGGCGGCATCAACGTGAAACCATAGGTTTTCCCGTTCGCAAACACGGGAAATCCCCTCAAGGTCATCAATGATACCGGCATTGGTTGTTCCCCCTGTCGCAACCACTGCAAAAAGACGTTTACGTTGTTGTGTATCTAAATTCGAAATTTTTTGTTTTAATGCATCAGCGGACATTAGATCTTCTGTTTCGACCAATAATACATCCGCATCAATTACCTTGGCCATTGCCTTTATCGAGGAATGCGCCCCTGCAGAGGTGATTACCAGGGCTTTCTCATTCAAATTTTCGGGGTCCCTTCTCCAATATTCCCTTGCGGTTACCATTGCGGAAAGGTTCGCGGCGGTTCCGCCACTTGTAAATACCCCAAATGCATCCTTTGGCAAACCGGTTAGCGACACCAACCATTTCATAGCTTCGTTCTCGCAATATATTCCCCCTGCCCCTTCCATCCAATAAGCCCCATGAATACTTGAGGCTGAAGTCACCAAATCAAACATAATTGCAGCCCTGGTTGGGGCGGCGGGTACAAACGCCAAATGCCTGGGGTGATCTATAGGAACCGTCGCCTTTACCAATATATCCTTAAACAAATGAAACGCCTTTTCTCCCCCAATACCCTCTGAGGTGATAGTTTCACCAACCAATTCACGAAGTTCTTCCTCTTTTTTGGGTTGCCCCATTTGAGGTGCGGTATTTGTAATACGATTGATGGCATATTTCATGACATCCAGCATCATTTCAACTAAATCTATATCAACATTGTGCATGATAACTTAAGTTTTTGCAAAAGTAGATGATTGCTAAATAGCAATGAAATTATTTAAAGATAAGCACGGTCTTATCTAGGTACGGGATATCGAACGGAAGGTACTTTCATAATAAATCTTAATGGTACAAAATTGAAAAGTCGAGCTGCAATGGATCTAGGTCTTTCATTAGCATAGGTATCAATTCTTCTCCATATTCCAGATATAATTCAGAAAAATTCAAATTTCGCTCCTGTAATGATTGTCCTGGGAAGAGTTCATTCTGAATTTCCGTCATACGCTGCACATGATCCTTTAATTTGCGTTTTTGCGCTTTTAACAATCGCTTTTCAAGCTTATCCAACCCCTTCAATTGTTTGGTCTCTTGTGCCTTTACGGCACCATAAAAGGATGTATCTGTCTGCTTGGCTATTTCATACATATGCCTAAACTGATCGGAAAGGTGTTTTTTCTGGACAGAAAAATCAATTTCAATATTTGAGATTTCGCGTATTTTCTTATTGATAAAACTACTTTGTTCTAGGAAAAGGTCAGTAACCGAGAGGTTCATCTTGCTTAATTTTCCCTGCTGCTTTTTAAATACCACCAAGGCAGAATTTCGCGTCATTAAGATTGGAAAAGTCACTTTTGAATCTTCAAAAGAACGTTTAAGCTCCAACCAATAGGCGATCTCACCTCCGCCGCCGATATAACAAAGATTCGGTAAAATGAGTTCTTGATAAAGTGGGCGGGTAATCACATTTGGGGAAAACCGTTCAGGGTACTGTTCCAACTCATCCGACATTTCGTCTTTCGTAAAAGTAATCCCCGTATCGTTTATTTGGAATCTATCGTCCTTTTTAATGATTCGTTCCCTCATTCCCTCTTTTAGATAGAAATAATTTATCTCTCTAGGGTTCACCTGGATTCTATAATTAGCGGGAAGTTTTTTTAGTTCAGCTATTGAGTTTGTTACCTGCTCAAAGGTGGTGTGCTCAAAAATATCTTTTTTTGCAAGGGGTGCCAATAACCGTTTTAACGCTTTCTGATCTCCGTCTACGATAACAAGTCCGTATGCCCCAAACAATTCATTTGCCAAAAATCGAGTAGCTTCGGTGAGGGTGTCGTTCTTTAGATAAGAATCCTTAAAAAGTTTTTTCAAGGCTTCGGCATTCTTACCTTCTCCAAGTTCGCTGGAAAATGTCTCAAATACCTCATCAAGATCCTTGGTATCCAATCTTCCAACACCTCCAGAGGCATTTTTTGCCCATTGTAATTTTTTATTCTTGAAATTAAAATAATTGATCTCTTCAAAATCATGATCTTCGGTGGCCATCCAATAAACAGGAACGAAATTGAATTTTGGATACTTTTTTTTTAGTGCAAGCGTAAGGTTGACCGTTGAGATTATCTTATACAAAAAATATAAAGGTCCGGTGAACAGGTTTAGTTGGTGTCCCGTTACTACGGTGAAGGTAATGGGTTCTTTTAATTGGATAAGGTTAGCTTTTGTCAGCTTGGACATATTCACCCCTTTGTATTGCTGCAGGAGGGTATCATAAAGAACCGTTCTTGTGGATTCCGGGAAACTTGCGGATTTTTCCGCGATCTGAGCCTCAAAATCACCAAGTTTTGGGAAACGGTTATAAAAAGGTCTCAAGTT
>Ga0316189_10002142_pt1 | contig 19440 bp, 18 predicted proteins | sample LowCovwburrow_MG_FD_204930 | JGI IMG/M metagenome (GOLD analysis project Ga0316189, IMG submission 204930) | Coastal sediment microbial communities from Maine, United States - Lowes Cove worm burrow | ecosystem: Environmental > Aquatic > Marine > Coastal > Sediment | place: USA: Maine... | reverse complement strand
GGCCGCGCCACCAACGGGCGCCCACATCATCCACGCACTGTATCCCCTTATCCAGCGTCGCTGGTGCCATCGCGTCACCGGGCCTGAACGCTCCAGCAACGTGTTTGCTTTCAGGCGCCGAATGTTTTGTTGCCCCATGCCCGCCTCACCCGTAGCGTCTTTGGTGAGCAGACGGCGAACGCATCTGTCACGGTATTCCGCAGCGAGCCATTGCCCGCGATCGGCGAGTTCACGAACGGGGCGACCGAGCCCTCGATGCCAGCCTCGGCGAGGCGGTCGGTGTAGTGGATGGACAGGTACTGCGACCCGCGATCGCTGTGGTGGACGAGCGGTTCGGTGGCGCGACGGTCGTGGAGGGCTTGCTCGAGCGCATCAAGCACGAGGTCGGTGCGCATCGAAGTGCTCACGCGCCAGCCCACGATGGCCCGCGCGAAACGTCGACGGTGAACGCGACGTACACGAACCCGCGCCATGTCGCGACGCAGGTGAAGTCCGCGACCCATGACTCGTTAGGCCGGGTCGCTTCGAAGTGCCGTTCGACGAAGCCGTCAGGACGGGCCGCGTTTTCGTCTGCAACCGTCGTCCCTTTGAACGCAGGGCCCCTCCTGGCGCCCTGTAGGCCCATTCTTCGCATCAGCCGCTCGACGGTGCAGCGCGCCACGTCGACGTCCTTCCGCGACAGCTGCTCCCACACTTTGCGGGCCCCGTACACGCCGTCGAGGCTCTCCTCCCAAACACGCCTGATGTCCTCCTCGAGTTCCTCGTCCCGCTTCGCCCGAGCGCTCCGTAGCTCTGGCTCCGAACGCTTGGCGCGGTGCTCGTAGTATGTCGACGGGGCGATCGGCAGCACCCTGCAGACGGCTCGACCCCGTGTTCATCGCGGTGGTCTTCGATGAACTCCACCATCACTTCCGTCCGCGGTCGAGCTCCGCCTGGGCAAAAAAGGCTGACGCTTGGCGCAGGATCGTGTTCGCCCGCTTCAGCTCCTTGCGCTGACCGTGGCCTGCCCACCCGTGGTGTCGGCGGCGGTCGATCCGCCGCTTCCCGAGGCATCGTCCGCGGCTGGGCATCCGGCGAGAAGGGCAGCGATGACTCCAGCACCACCGAACGTTTTCAACTCAAGGGCCATGCCACCAGCCTAGCGCGCGACGGATCGTGCGAGCCGCGTGCGTTCGGACCGATTGCTCAGTGGGGCGTTGCGACGGGCAAAGACCCGCGCGGAGGAAATCAATCCGCGCCAGGGCGACAGCCCGGCCCTCAAACACAGCATCACCGCCAGGTTACCGACGGTAACAACCAACAACGTCTCGATGTCGGCTCTCGTTCAGCTCCTGCATGGCGCTGAACATTGGCGAGCGGAAGATTCGGCCGCGTCAGGCGCCGCCGGACACGCGCGATCGCGCCGAAGGGTGCCGCCGGTGGCAACGTGCGGCGGCGGCCTTACGCGCCCGGCTGCCGAGATCCCCATCTAAGGCCGAGGAGCCCACCAGTGGTGTGTGGCGAGCTTGGGTGTGCGGTCCGCTTGTGCGGGGGTCGGTCGCGTACGATGACGTGCGGGCCGTCTCCGGGCCTCGCAGAAAGACCTCTTGATTGACTGTCGCGTGAAATTTCAGACGGTCGAGATCAACGACGTCTTGGATATTCACATCCGATCGCTTCGCGATCTGCAGGAGTTCGACGCTGGCGACAAGTCGAGCGAGGCGCTCGGGATTTCCTCTGCGCAGTGGCCGATGTTCGGCGTGGTCTGGGCCTCCAGCCTGCAGCTGGCGGTCGCGATGTCGCGGATAGACCTGAAGAACCGACGCATCATGGAGATTGGCTGCGGGCTCGGGCTCGCGAGTCTGGTGCTCAATACTCGCGGGGCCGATATCACCGCGACCGATCGGCATCCTATGGCGCAGGAAATGCTCGACTTCAACGTCGATCTGAACGGAGGTCGGCGCATTCCCTTTGTGCGGACCGACTGGGCCGATATGAGCACCACGCTGTCGCGATACGACCTCATCATCGGCAGCGACCTCATGTACGAGCGGGGGCATGCGGAGGCGGTGTCGGGCTTCATCGACAGACACGCCAACCCGATGTGCGAGACGCTGCTCGCCGATCCTGGCCGGAGCTACTGCGGTCGCTACGACAAGTGCATGCAGGCATTCGGGTTCCGGCGGATCGCGGCCGTTCATCCTCCCAACCGCCACGACAGTTCCGCACGGGCCCAGATGCTCCTGCATCGCCGCGACGTCAACCCAGCGTGAAGCGAGGGTTGATCCCGTGAGCAGGTCGTCGGCCCAAGGGACGCAGTCTGCTGTGTTCAAGCTCGTCGCTCGGGAACAACGGCTCGAGGAACTCCCACTGTTTGTCCGTGATCGCCACACAGACCGTAGATCACACGACACCGCCTTGGTCGATCGACGCTCGCTTCCCCTTAATACTGGCGGACTTAGCCGCGCGGAGTTACGAGATGGCTTCTAGCTCGACTGGGCGGTGCACTCAGTCGCTGCGAAACCTTCGAGAATCTCCAGAACCTGGTTGTCCCGTAGGGACGCTTCGAGGTCGGTGAGCAGGCGCTGCAGCGCGTCCACGCCGCGCGTGGCCGCGGCTCGCTCGAGCTCGTTGACGTCCGTCTGCGCGAGCATGAACACCGTGATGTACAGCGTGACGAGCATCCGGCTTCGCACATCTCGATGCAGCTGTTCAAGCGGGTAGTCAACCCCGGCCCGGGCGAGCGCCCGGTGATACCGAGCGATGAGATCGTCTTGGCGGGCCCGAAGCTCGTCCGGCCGAAGTCCCTTCACGAGCACCCGAGCCAAGTCGACCGCAGGTGCGCCGGAGGCGACCGTCTGCCAGTCGAATACGGCGAATCGGCCACCTGGGCCATCGCGTCGATCGTCGACTCGAGGTCGCCGACTGTGACCGTTCCCCGCAGATTTTCAGAATCTCCGCGCTTTGCGCGCCTATTGAGCCATCTGCTGCCCGATCTCGAGCACCTGCTCGCGCAGCCAACGGTGTCCGGGGTCGGCGTCCATCCACCGCGCCCAGCTCAGGTTCGCCTGGTAGGGCATCGGCCCGGTCGGAGGCGTGAACAGCTCGAGCGACCAGTGCTCAGCGAAGATCCGGGCCGCACTCGATGGGACCGTCATCACCAAGTCGCTGCTCGCGACGATCGCTGGCGCCGACAAGAAGTACGGCGTGCGGCCGACGATGCGGCGATGCAGACCTCGCTCGGCGAGGTCGCGGTCGATCGCATGGTCGCCTCGACCCGTGATGCGAAAGACCGCGTGCGGCCACTGAACGTAGCGCTCGAGCGTCATCTCACCGTCCAACAACGGATGCCCGCGACGGGCCACACCAAGCATGCTCTCGGCCAAGAACGGCACGGAGAGCATGTCGCTCGGAGGGTCGTCCGGACCGGTGATCGCTAGCTCCGCGTCGCCGTTGCGGAGCCAGTCCCAGACGCGGTCGCGGTCGTAGGGCATCACCGTCACCTCGACGGCCGGGGCCATCGACGCCACGCGCGCGAACAGCTGAGGAACGACACTGATAGCGTACGTGTCCAGACAGGTCATCGTGAAACCACGCGTGATGCTCTGCGGGTCGATGTCTTCGTCGTAGAACACTCGCTCAAGGTCGCGCAGCGCAGTGCGGAGTGGCCCCGCGACCGCCTCGCATCGTGGGGTGGCGATCATCGTCCGGCCGCTCCGCACGAGGATCGGATCGTCCAGGATGTCCCGCAGGCGCTGGAGCGTCTGGCTCATCGCCGATTGCGTGATGCCCAGTCGCTGGGCCGCGCGCGTCACGTGCCGCTCCTGCAACAACACGTCGAGTGCAACGAGGAGGTTCGTGTCGATCTGATGGAGCTGCATGGCCGGATATTAGCGGTGCTTATTTCTCGATAATTACAATCACGTTTACTTCTTATCTCGCAAGCGTAGGTTCACGGAGCTTCGGAAAGGATCCAGCCATGACCACACCATCCAAACGCATCGCCCTCGTTACAGGAGCCAACCGCGGAATCGGCCTCGAGACCGCCCGCCAACTCGGCAAGGAGGGCGTCACGGTCCTCATGGCTGGCCGCAAGGAAGCGGCGATCCAAGCCGCAGCCGACACGTTGGCCGGGGAGGGCCTTTCCGTGCGCCCGGTGGTTCTCGACGTCGTCAGCGAGGACCAGATCGCCGCGCTGGCCAAGCTTATCGAGGCGGACTACGGCCGGCTCGACATCCTCGTCAACAACGCGGGGATCATCACCGGTGAGTCGTTCTTCGACAACAGTACCCGTACCGTCAGCGCCGAGGCGCTGCGCCAGACCTACGAGGTCAACTTCTTCGCGCCGATCGCCCTCACCAACGCCCTCCTCCCGCTGATCGAAAAGGCGCCCGCGGGACGCATCGTCAACCTGTCGAGCATTCTGGGCTCGCTGACTGTCAACCGAGACTTCGGCAGCGACTGGGGCGGCGCCAAACCGTTGGCGTACAACAGCTCGAAGGCCGCCCTCAACATGTTCACCGTGGGTCTCGCCGCGGCCCTCAAGGACACGCCGATCAAAGTCAACTCGGCGCACCCCGGTTGGGTGAAGACCGACCTTGGCAGCGACGCGGCGCCACTCGAAGTGGTCGATGGAGCGAAGACCAGTGTCGCCCTCGCGCTCTTGGGCAACGACGGCCCGACTGGATCGTTTGTACACCTGGGCGAGACCCTGCCGTGGTGACACCGAACAGAACGCGGAGGGAGTCATGACCACAGCCGTCGTCACTGGCGCCGACCGGGGGATTGGGTTTGCGCTGGCGTGTCAGCTGCACAGTCGCGGAGTGACAGTCATCGCCGGATGTCTGTCGCCGTCCGAATCGCTTGAGAGGCTCGGCGTCCGCGTGGAGCGACTCGATGTGTCCAGTCCCGACAGCGTGCGTTCGTTCGCCCATCGCCTCGAGGCGACCACGCTGGACCTTCTGATCAACAACGCGGGTATCGCATGGCGCAGCACGCTGACCGACCTGGCCGAAGACAACATGTTGGCCCAGTTCCAAGTCAACGCCATGGGCACTGTTCGTGTGACGGCCGCGCTCCAGCCCCACCTCACCGATGGGGCCAAGATAGGGATCGTGACCAGCCGGATGGGAAGCATCGCCGACAACAGCTCGGGCGGGGCCTACGGCTACCGCATGAGCAAAGCCGCCCTCAATGCGGCGGGGGTCTCCCTCGCCCGAGACCTCGCTCCACGCAACATCGCGGTGGTGCTCTTACACCCCGGCTTCGTACGTACGGGCATGAGTGACGGTAAGGGCCTGGTCGGCCCCGACGAAGCCGCCGCCCACCTGCTCGACCGCATCGACGAGATGACCATGGAGACGACCGGCCGCTTCGTGCACGCCAACGGCGAGTCCCTACCCTGGTGACACGTGGGCTCGGTGGAGCCCCGTCAATTCCGTGGTCGCGTCACAGGGCGGCCCCATGTGAAATCGCCCCGCCCTCTTTCCCCTGTTCTGTCTAGACTGCTGACGTTCACCGGGCGTCCCGTTGACACAAGAAAGTCGGGCCCAGCGACGCGGTCGGTCTTGGCCGTCGTCACGCCGGCTTTGCCCGCGACCGGAAAATCTGTGTAACCGCCCGGGCCCGCTGGCGTAGTAGAGTGCGCAGCAGGATCTCCCTACAGACATGTAGATAGATCCAGTGTTTCGCGCCCATGGCAGCTCTCAACGCAAGCGCACGGCAACAATGAAACCGCCCCTGAGCAACAGGCGTGTCCGTACGCGGACCCGCCGGACATTGTGGGTGTCGCTGGGCATCGCGAGTTTGGCTGGTTGTGCAGCCTCAAACCCAGCGCACCCAACTCAACCCCCAACCCACGAAGCGAGAAATCAAGAGATGAACGTTCAAGCAGTCAAAAACCGCGAAACAGCGGCGGACGAAGCCCAAAGTTTCGCCGAGTACGAGGCGGTCAGAGCCGCGCTACAACCCTACATCGACTCGGCGAAGTCCGGGGACGGAGCGCTCGCCCGTAGCGCATTTTTTGATCACGCCCACATCGTGGGCTCAATCCAAGGCGAGTTCTACAACATGAATGCCGACGCCTTCGGCGAAGCCGTCAGCAGCGGTGGCCCGTCGCCAGAGGTCAGGCATCATGTTGCATGGATTGACGTTTCGGGCTCTTCAGCCGCCGCCAAGCTTGAGTTCATCAACTGGAGTGGCCTGCGCTTTACCGACTTTCTTGTCCTGTACAAGCGCGATGGGGCGTGGAAAATCAGCGGAAAAGTCTACGATAGCCACGCCAACGACTAGCTGGCGGCACACGGGGGATGACCCACGCGAGCGGCTCGATCGCTGGGCCCGGATCGGCAGCACTTGACTCTCAAGATCTGTTGCCGAGACCTTTGTGCAAGCTCCGCGGCGCACTAAGACCAACTCGCCCCGAGACCAAGATAGGAAAGCAGGCGGCGGCCGATGGACACCAAGGCAAGGATTCTCGATGCGGCGGAAGAGTTCGTTCAGACAAAGGGGCTCAACGGCTTCAGCTATCTTCATCTTGCGGATGCCCTGGACATCAAGACGTCGAGTATCCACTACCACTTCAAGACCAAGGCTGCCCTGGCACTGGCCCTTGTTGAGCGCTTGCACGACCGCCACGTGGCGGCGTTCCGCGACCTGGACAAGAACGTCAACGACCCCCGAAAACGACTCAAGCGGCTGGTCGATCTGTTCCAAGACTACGTGCGAGAGGAACGCTTCTGCCTTTGCGGGATGATGTCTGCGGAGATGGAGTCGACCAGCCCTGAGGTGAAGGCGATGTTGCAGACGTACTTTCGCGCGCTGCAACTCTGGATCTCGAGCCAATTTCGCGAACTGGGCCGCAAAGACCCCGCGACTGCGGCGCTCCAATTCGTCAGCGCGTTGGAGGGCTCCCTGCTGCTTGCGAGGTTGAACGGCAACCCCAAGCTCGTTCAGCGCGTCGTTGGCCCATTGGTGGCGGGTTAGTCAGACGCCGCGTTCCGACGCGCTGAAGAATCCCGTCGGCGAACTTGGCCAGAGCGTTTTCGAAGTCGCCCGCGCAGATGGAAAACTCCGCGTCGGCTTGAACCACATCGCGGATCCGGACGTGCGGGCCCGCGGAACCCGCTTTCGATACACAATACGGGCCGATCCCGAACTGACCGTTGAACTCGGCGGCGTCTCGAAAGCGGCCATTGAAGCTCTCGGCGAAAGCGTTCTGTGTTGGCTTGCCCGGCTGAATGAACTGGAGATCGCCGCAGGGCTCACGATGAGCAGCTCATGTGCGAGACGCCGCCGATGCCGAAGAAGCTGGCTGGCTTGAGCGCGTAGTACTTGCGCTCGGTGTCCTCGTCCTGCTCCGCGTAGGGCTGGGTCATGATGGCCTGAAGCTCGCGAACGAGGCTGTAGTCGCCCTTGGCCGCCTGCTGGTAGGCGGGGACGAGGTGCCACTCGCGGAGGATGAACTTGGGATTGGCCAGCTTCATTTGGGCGGCGACGCACTCGGGCGTGCGCTCGTCATCGAGCTGGAGCGCGGCGCGCCAGTCTTGGAGCCAGGCCTCCCACGCTTTGTCGTCGACCTTGGGGTTCGGGTAGAAGCTGGCGCGCAGCGGCTCGAGGCGCCCGGGCAGGTGGGAGAGCTCGCGAAAAAACAGCGTGTAGTCCACCCGGGTCTCCAGCATCAGCTCGAGCAGCGGCTGGACGAGCGCTTCGGCGGCGGCGGTGGTGGTGGGCAGGCCCAGCTTGGCCGCGAAGACCTGCGCGACCTTGTCGTTCATGAGCTTGGGGAAGCTCTCGCGGATGGCCTTGAGCTGGTGCCGCTGGACCTTGGAAAAACCCTCCCAGCTGAGAAGCGCAGTCCAGAACATGTGGTAGTTCCGGTGCGCAACCTCCGGCTGGTTGAGGAAGGAAAAGTGCCTGCCGCCCCCCGTCCACGGCTGGTACTCGGGGTCGAACAGCTCCATGAAGCCGAAGGGCCCGTAGTCGAGGGTGAAGCCCCCCAGGGCGGTGTTGTCGCTGTTGAAGTTACCCTGGCAGTACCCAACTCGGAGCCAGTGCGCGGCCAGGGAACTCAGGCGCTCGCCAAACACGCGGGCGAGGTGGACGAGCTGGTCGCCGAGATCGGCGACGGCCGAGATCTCGGGGCGGTACTCGCGGTCGAGGACGTGGCGCAAGAGAAGCTCCAGCTCTTCCATGGCGCGAGGGTGCTCGCCCTTGCGCGCTCGCCGGGCGAAGAGCTCGAGCTGGCCGACGCGCAGGAACGAGGGGGCGACTCGGGTGGAGATAGCGGCAGGGTCGAGGGCCCAGCCGTCCGGGTCGGTCGCGTGGGAGTGCTCGGCGTACCAGGGCCGCCGGACCATCTCGGTGCCGGACACGTAGAGGCTGAGTGAGCGCGAGGTCGGCACGCCGAGCGCGTGCATGTGCTCCTGGGCGAGGAACTCCCGGACGCTGGACCGCAGCACGGCACGTCCGTCGCCGCCCCGACCGTAGGGGGTGGGCCCCGCCCCCTTGAGCTGCATCTCCCAGCGCTGACCGCTGAAGCAGCCCTCCAAGCCCGAGATCGCACGGCCGTCGCCGTAGCCGTTGCCGGTCCCGAAGGGACAGTTGGAGGTGTGCTCCTGGCCGTAGATGGACAGGGCGTACCCGGTCGCCCAGCCCTGCGCGCGCATCGGTGCCGGGGCGAGGCGGAAGTCGCCGGAGAAGAAGCGCATGAAGTCAGGCGAGCGCGCGAGCTCGTCCGAGAAGCCGAGCTCGGCGAAGAGCGTGGGGCTGTGGGCGACGTAGACGGGTTCGGGAAGGGCCGTGGGCTTGACCGGGACGTAGTGACCCGAGAACACTTGCCGGGGCTCGTGGTCTTCACCCGTCGCGGTGGCGTCGGGATCTGCGTTGAGAAACTCGAGCAGGGAGTAGTCGGCGAGCTGGGCGACCTCCGCGAGGGTCGCGGCGAGCGGGCGGTCGACGGCGTGGCTTGTCATGGCCCCCCCAACGTAGCGCCAGCTGAGCGCGAGGGGTTAGCCCCCAGCCGCTTCAGTTGCGCCGTCGGCGATCCGGCGCGCAATGTAGCGGAGCACACACCGCTTCACATCCGCCGTGTACTGCCGCTTGCCACCGCGCGTCGGCAGCCCCGCCAGTCGCTTTCTCAGGTCGCTCCCCAAATCCCCTCGCCGCTGCCGCACAACCCCGCTGCGTCCGAGTACAGGAAGCGTGGGAACGGCGCCGTCCGAGACGGCTCGTCATGGTTTGGTTGACCGCGCGACCCCGGTCACCCGCGTGGAGCCCTCGTGATCGCGAAACCACGCGAAGTCGAGCCTGAACGGGTTGGTCACGTACTCCCAGGGTGCCGAAGCCGCGCGTTCGAGCGCTTCCACTGTCACTGCCCAAGTACAAACCTTACCGGCCGGCCCGCGCGCACGATGAAGCTGCCCGTCGAGGCACTCGACGTCGAACGACACGACCGCATGCCCGTGCGCGTCGAGAACGACCACTGTGGCCGCGGAGTCCGCCAGCGCCCGCTGAATCGCAGTGCGAAGCTGATTGTAGGGAAAGAGACCCCCGAAGCGTTGCGTGGCTTCCCGGACAACATCCAAAAAGCGATCGAACAGGACCGCGATCTCGAGCTCCGGGACACCCGCGACAGCCGGCAGCGTCGGGACGACTCGGTACGGTTGGCTTAACCTCAGATCGTCCACCGTAGACCGCCTATCGGTGTCACAGGATGCGCCCGGGACAAGAAACCGTTCCTCCTGTGGCTCCCAACTCCGATCCTTGTGAATCCGCATTTCGGTCTCCCCTTGCGCCTGGTCGTTCGACGCGAAACCCACGAGCGCCATATCGGTCACGCCCCGCCCGGACGCTTGCCGCCAAGAGAACAGACGCAAGCGGAGCCCGCACGCTTGTGAGGACTCCGCCGCACCTGCACTCCCGACCCCACGGGCCAACCTCCATCTCGACACCTAAACGCCACCGCCGGTTGTGTCCTGCTTTGGGGCGCGGAAGATCGATCAGGTCGGTCGTGGGAGTCACCTATCCAAGGACTCGATTCACTTCCAGATACTGAGGAAATATCGTTGAGGTTCGGCTCCTGCTCGCTACTGTGTGGGTACTCGCAGGTCGCCGAGACCGCCCGCCTCGTCGCTCGCCCGAAACCATCCCAATGTGGCGGTCCCGCACCAGCGTAACGACCGTCCGCCTCGAGCGGTTGAGAATGCAGATCGTCACCGGCGTACTTCATCATCACAGGGAGAGACAGCACGTATCGTGCCGATTCATACGGCCGCTGCCGAGCCAACCATTCCAATGAGTTGGGTAGGACCCACCCCCCGCAATCCGGTTGCACATCTCCCCGAACCATCATCATGATGGTTACCCATCATTGTGATGGCCGACGTTCCAATGTGTCCTGAGAGCCCACATCGATGAGGAGGATCTCGCTGCTGCGCTGGGCTACGAACGAGACCCACGGTTCGCTCGTGACGCCCACGGAGTCACCAACGCTCAACACGAGCGCTCCGAGCGTCGCCGAGCCGGCAACTAAATGCACCCAGGCGGTTCGCCGTGGCCGCAGCGGATAGGCAAAGTGGTGTCCAGCGTCGAGGATGCTCGAGTACACGACCGCGTCCTGGTGGATCTGCAGCGAACCATCCCGCGCGTCCGGCGATGCGACGGCACATACCTTGTTACGGCGTTGTCCTGCGGTGAAGCGGGTGTGCTCGGCGGCCCGACAAGGGCCGACCTTCAGTCCACGGAGTGAAATCCTGAAAACATGTGCGCCGACCGTCTTGGGAGCTTTGATCTCCCGGTCGTAGGCCCCGGGGGGGAGCGCCGAGCGCAGAAACTCGCCCGCGTACGCGATAGCGTGCCCACCATTCGACTCTTCGACCGCGAGCGCACCGCTGTACACGTAGGTGACAGTCTCCTCGGCATCGCTCGCAACGGGTGTGCATCGTCCTGCCGGCGGCAGTCGGATTTCACTGAGGCCGCCGAGGCCTCCCAGAGCATCCGTGGGTGGCGTGTCATGAGTCCGTGACCCAAACGCGATTCTGACATGTCGCTCGCAATGAGAGTCGTGGTGACGCTCGGTGTGCCGGTGGACGTCAATCATGCACCACCGACCCGATGGGCGGCGATGGTTCCTCGACGCGACGCCGCCGCTCTCGCCTTGTGCCGCCGGAGTTTGTGCACGGGCTGAAGAAGCCTCCGGGCCCAGTGAAACTCCTTGGCCAGGATCGTCAAACCGAGCGGGATGACGAGGACGGACGGGCCGGGCAAGACCACGAGTGCCAAGCCCAACCCGAGAACACTCAGCCCGACCGCGGCACCCCCGATCTTGCGCGTGAGCGAGGAGGTCGAGGCGGCGACCCGTCCGAGTCGAAGCGATGCGTTGGAGGCGGCGGCCAGCCCCAGACCGGGCGGGGGCATCTGGACCTCGACAGGGTCGGGCGTCATTGCTGAGCCTCGGCTGGGCCGTGTGGCTCTCCCAGCGCCGTCGCCTATGACGCCAGGCGGCCACCCCGAAGAGGCTCTGTCGTCGCGACGAACTTGGCGCTGGCTCCGACCGGCTATCATGCGACCCGCCGTGGCTGTCATCAGTGCGACGAGGTGACCAAGCGGTTCAAACAGCCACCTGTGCAAGCGCGAGCTCGCTTCCACCAACGTAATCTCTCGCGAGCGTGCGAAATGGTCCTCGATCCAGGCCTGCCCGCGCTCGACAACATCGCGGTCGACGACCTGCACGAGTGCCTCGTGGTTGACGAGCGAGAAGGGGTCCAGGTTGAAACTGCCAACTAACAGGCGGCGGCCGTCGCACGCGGCCACCTTGGCATGCAGGACCGACCCGTCCCATTCGCGGATCTGAATTCCTGCAGCTAGGAGCCGTCGGTAGCGCCCCCTGGTTGCCGCACGAACAAGCGGGATGTCGCTCCGACCGGGGAGAAGCAGACAAACCGCGACGCCTCGGCGCGACGCTCGGGTGAGTGCCCGGACGATTCCACGGTCGGGGAGGAAATAGCCGTGGGCAAGGTCGATGCGGCGCCGAGCGCCCGCAATCGCCTCGAGGTACTGGCGACGCAGACGCCAGCCCCCTCCGAGGCCGCAGAAATCGATGCGCAGCGATCCGTAGCAAAGCACGCGAGACTTGCGACGAATCATCTGTGCGAGGGCGCGGCACTGCGGCCCTCGGATCTCGAGTGCCAGGTCGGCCCAGCCCAGGCGGAGGCCCTCGGACACGTTCTCGTCGCCGATGTTGATCCCCCCGATGAAGGCGACTTCGTCGTCGACCAGCATGACCTTGCGGTGGTTCCGGCCGAAGCGGCCAACGAGCATCGTTCGCAGGCGGTTGTAGATCCGCACGGTGCAGCCGGCCTCCCGGAGGGCGCCCGCAACGTGCCGTCCGCCATGCGCGGAGCCCCAGCCGTCGATGTGGACCCGGACCGCGACCCCGCGCCGGGCTGCGTCGGCGAGCGCCTCGATGAAGAGCGCTCCCGTCCCCGATTTGGCGAAGCCGTACATCTCGAAGTGCACGCTGCGTCGTGAGGCCGCGATGGCTTGGAGCATGCGCGGGTAGGCCTGCCGTCCCCCGTCCAGCAGTGCGAGAGACTCCTGCCCGACCGGTTCAACTCGATCCGTAGCCGCCTCGGTGCCCCGAGCAGCTGCGAGCATCGACGGCATGTTGGAAGCCTGCATCACGCGGTGGCCGCCTTGCTCATGGCCGCATGACGGTTGGCCGCGCCGCCGCGGAAGGCCTTCGCAACGAACGTGGACGTCATCGCGCGGACGAGCGCGCTGTAGTTGACCTGAAACCGAACTTCGGCGCCGATCGCCAAACGATAGCGACCCGAGCTCGAGATGAGGTGGTCGCTGCTCGCCCCGAGGATCTGCAGGCCCGCGGGCGGCCTCAATCCGCCTGGGTCGGTGTCCTGATGACCGATGGCGAGAAGCGTCCGGGCGACCTCACCTCGGGCGGCGACGGCGGGCGCGTCCCCGAACGCACTCTGTCCGATCTCGCCCCAGGGTTGTGAGGGCTTGACCTTCGACTCGATGACCTCCGCGATCAGGGTGACAGCGTCGGTATGCAGCCCCGCGATCGGTTCGCGATGCAGAGGTTCTCGGCCGAGAAGGATCGCTTCACCGAGCCGCAGGTCGTTGACCCGCCCCGTATCTTCGACACCGAGTGCCCAGTTGAGGTTGGCGGAGTTGCCACCGGACACGACATCCAAGACCAGGCCGAATCGTGTCTCGATCGAGGTCGACAGCTCCGACAGCTCCGACATGTTCTTGGCGTCCGGGGATACTCCGCTATGGCACGCGAGGTTGGTGCCGATGCCTCGCAGGGCGACGTTCGGAAGGCGGAGCGTCTCGCGGACGGTGCGGTCCAGGTCGCCCGGCATGATCCCTTCGCGGAGGTCCCCCAGTTCCACCATGAGCACGACGCCGTGCGTCCGTTTCTCGATGCCCGCAGCGTGGGAAAGCGCGCTGATGACATCCAGCTCGGTGTTGAGGCTCATGTCCGCATGCCGTACGACCCGCCCTACTTGGCTGAGCATCGGAGAGCGCAACAAAGTCATCGAGGCCGTGAGGCCGTCGGCTCGCATCATCTCGATGTTCTCGATACGAGAGTCGCCGATCCCGGCGACGCCGGCGCCGAGCAAGGCGCGAGCGATCTCCGGTGCACCGAGGGTTGCCTTGGTGACACCGGTGACGACAATGCTCCGCTGGCCCAAACGCTCGACCAGCGTCCGGGCATTGTGGTGGACCTTGTCGAGGTCGATCTCCAATCGAGGCGCGGTCATGAGGAACCGGCGGTCGGCGTGTGCCGCAGCTTCGGGAAGGCACGAAGGACCATGTCCACCAGGTACTGAGGTGAGCGCGTCAGAGCGTCGGTGGCGGGTATTCCGAGTTCGGACTCATACGCTGGAATGAGCGCGTCGACCTCGGCCGTGGTCATGTGCTCGTGATTGATCGCGAGCCCGATGACTTTGGTATCAGCGAAGGTCTCGATGAGATTGATTTCGGAGGCCGGACTCGGCATCGCCATGTGTTCGAAGTCGCACCGATGAGCCCGCCCGGGCGCGTGCTGCAGCACGACCGCATCGGGGCTGCTCCCTCGAATCACGAAGCTCGAGGTCGAAAACGCGGGGTGACTCAGCGCGCCTTGTCCCTCGATGACGATCACGTCGGGTGCCTCCGCCTCGAACGCTTCGAGAATTGTCCGCTCAAGCTCTCCGGCGCAAAACTGCGACGGGATCGCATCGAGCGCCACGCCGTAGCGCGCGCCTTGAATCAGTCCCGTCTGGCCGGTGCCGATCATCAGCGCGTTGAGGCCGCGGTCGTTGAGGGCTCGGGTCAGCACGGTCGCCGTGGTTCGTTTGCCGATGGCACAGTCGGTGCCGAGCACCGCGATGCGCGGGCACGTGACCTCGGCGATTCGACCGCTGAACATGTGCAGGTCCTTCTTGGCGCGCGGCTTTCGAACATCGATGATTTCGACGTTCTTCGCGGCGCTCATCGCTGCGAACTCGGGGTCGTCGCTCAAGAAGTCATGCAGTCCATTGACGATGCTCATCCCGTGTTCCATCGCCTCAAGCACCAGGCCGCGCTCGCACGGGGACAACATGCCGGTCGCAGGCGCCATCCCAAGAATGAAGTAATCGGGAACGCCTCCGCATTGCGCCAGTGCGTCCGCCAGGTCCCGACAGATCGGGATGGCTTTGGGCTGCTCGCCGAGCACCACGCCCGCATCGAGGCCGGCTTTGTGGCTGTCGATCACCGACACCACCTCGTACTTCTCCGAGTAGCGGACGAGGCCGTTGGCCGTCTTGCCATCGATCTCGCCGAAATTGGCTTCGCAGTAGACAACCGCGGATGCTCTTTGCGCGCCGATCGTGCTCGACCGCTGGGCGGCCCCAGTCGTGTTCACACCCGAGACCCGGCCCGACCGGTCCGCTCCGCCTCGGAGTGGGATCGGAGCGATGGCTTCCGCCTGTGCCCCAAGCCGCGTTTTCGCGGACACCGGCGACACGACGGAGCGATGCGCGGTTTCCGCACCCAAGTCTCGCATGGCCTCCGGATCCATAGGCTCCATCACTCGGGGCTCCCCCGCTACGCCGCTACCTCCGTGAAACAGTTTCATCGGGGGCTAGCACGCAATAATATGACCCATTGAGAACTCTCGTATTATCATATATTTATGCGCCCATCTCAGCCTCGGCGCTTGCTACTCATTCAAAATGAGCATACGACTCCATCAGGTTGAAGGACTTGCACCGGATGCGGCCCGAGGATCTGAGCCACAGCGAGCTCCTCGAGCTTGACCCCGAAGGGGGCGTGATCCGCTTCGCCGGGCGGCGCGCTCTCCTGCTCGACGCGGTCGCGATGGGCCTGCTGCGACAGTACCTCGTCGAGAACTTCGGGCTCACCGCAGCTCGAGCGGTCCTCACCCAGTTCGGCTTCGCGCACGGATGGCGCATGGCTGCAGCTGCACGCAAGGAATTCGAGTGGGAGACCGAGGAGGCCTGGCGCCGCGCCGCGGCCCACATCTGTGCCTTGGAGGGCCTCTTCTTCGCCGAGCCATCTGCTGACGATCCGCAGACCGAGCGGGGGCTAACCCTGCGTGCGTCGTACGAGGCGGAGCAGCATCTGCTGCACTTCGGTCAAGCTGACTCGGCGGTCTGCTGGACCCTGTCCGGCCTTATGAGCGGCTATAGCAGCCATGCGGCGGGGAAGGAGATCTACGTTCTCGAAGATCGTTGTCTGGGCCAAGGCCACGCCGCATGCCATCTCGTGGGACGCACGCGCGTACAGTGGGGGGAGGAGCGCGCCGACGAGCTCGCTTTCTTTGACGCCGCGCGGCTCGAGGAGTGCCTCGACGTCTCGCTGAGTCGCGTCACGGCGACGCTAAAAGCTGCCGAGACGAAGCTCCGTGCGCACGCTCGTGCGCTTATCCGAGTTGCGCCCGAAGTACAGGAACCTCGTGGGATCGTCGCCAAGAGCGTCGGGATGCAACGGGTGGTCGACCTCGCGCGGCGCGTCGCCAAGGTGGATGCCACCGTACTTGTGGCCGGCGAGAGCGGCGCGGGCAAGGAACGGATCGCGCGCCTCGTTCACGACGAGTCGGCGCGCGCGGCAGGGCCGTTCATCGCGGTCAACTGTGGCGCGATCACCGAGAGCCTCCTCGAGAGCGAGCTTTTCGGACATGCGCGCGGTGCATTCACAGGCGCCACCTCGGATCGACCCGGTCTTTTTGAGGCGGCGAACCACGGAACGCTACTGCTGGATGAGATCGGCGAGGTTTCACCAGGCATGCAGGTCAAGCTTTTGCGGGTGCTTCAGGAGCGGGAGATCCGTCGCGTGGGGGAGAACAGGAGCCGGCCCGTGAACGTCCGCGTGGTGGCGGCGACCAACCGAGATCTGAGTGACGAAATCTCCGAAGGCAACTTCCGGGAGGACCTTTACTATCGACTCAAGGTCGTCGAGCTACACGTCCCGCCGCTGCGCGAACGCAGGGACGACATCTTGCCCCTTGCACGTGTGCTCCTGGCGGAGGCGGCAGTGCGAATGGCCCGCGACATCTCCAACCTCGCCCCCAACGCCGCCGATCAACTTCTGCGCTACCACTGGCCGGGCAACGTGCGGGAGCTGCAAAACTCCATGGAGCGGGCGGTCGCGCTGACACGTAGTGACCGAGTCGAACTCGGAGACCTGCCCGAGGAAGTGCGCGGGGCGTCCCCCAAGCCGCTTGTCTCGAGCGAAGCGGTGCAGCCGCTTCGCGAGATCGAAAAAGAGTACATACTGGCGGTTTTAGAGCGGAACGGGGGCAACCAGACGCGTGCCGCGGAACAACTCGGAATCGGCTCCGCAACGCTGTACCGCAGACTCAAGCAATACGGGCTCATCTCGGCGAAACGACGCCCCGACTCCAAGCCGGGCTGAGGCACGGATAGGAAGCATGACCGCTAGATCCGGGCCCGGGCAAGAGTACAGCGCGTCACCCACGCCTCCTGCGCTACGTAGTAGAGAACTATCGGCGAAAAAATCCGCGGATTTTGCGAGCTTCAGCGGCCCATCCTCTCCAAGCTAAGCCGCCCGCCCGCCGGCCACCGCCCGCACACGACGCTTAACGCTGTAGCACACCGCTGCAGGAGGGTTGTGATCCAGACGCCAGGCGGGCCATGGTTGGCGTCCAACGACTCTGATGTTCAACCGTCACGAACCCATTGTTTTCCGCTGGACCGGTGGGACCGCGTCGGTCGGCTACCTCGGGGCGAAGAGGTGGCGCGTGAAGCTCGGCCGCGTGAAGTTGGAGGCGGAGGACGTGACCGCCGCGGTCCGTGTCGTGTTCGACGCGCTATTCGACGGCGTTGCGACGGGGCAGGAGGCTGACTTGGACCCGGGGCGGGAGTGGGGTCGCGACTCTATGACCCGGAGGCCAGGTGCAGGTCTCCACATCACGCGCTACGAGGTGGATGACGATGAGGTCGAGGAGCCTCCGCCCGACGTTCCTGTGTGCGTAGAGTTCAAGATTCCCGAGTGACGTACCGCCGCACCTGCTCGCCACACGGCTGCGCTACGCCGCACGCGTCCAACGCAAGCGCTTCGTCTTCCCACGGGCAGTCGTCGGCGGCACAGAGACAGCCGCAGGGGGTGGATTCATCGGGCGCGCCTGCGCACTCCGTCCACCCGAGATGTCGCGGTAGTAGGTCCTACGCCCAGTGATGGGCTCTCCCGCGCCACGCACGTGCCGTAAAAAAGGCCGTGGTTGGCGTTGCCCACGCCGCAGCCGCCGCCTTCGCTTGGGAAAAAGAGTGAGGTCCACATGCAACCGTCGCTATCCGAGCACGCCTGGGCGTCGAAGCCCTCACACGCCATGTCTGCACTTAGTCCGCGCCGTTGGACTCGTCAGCCGATGCCGGTTCTTGTGTTGGCTCGCTGCCGGTCGATCCACCCATCGGCGGTGGCGAGTGCTCGCTCCGGCCGCGCACGAGCTGACATCACGAGAGCTTCTGAAGCGTGGAGAGGCCGTGGGGGATCGGAGTCGGTTCGACCCCCTCGCAGGTGAGGTCGTGATAGCTGAACGTGACGAGTTGCGTGCGGTCGTCGTGCAGCGCGATGAGCTGGTCGCCGCCCGCGCCTGTCTCGTCCACGCGCACCGCGATGGGCGTCCACCCGAGTGCACCGAGCAAGCGCTCCATCTCCTCCTGGTGATGTCCTACCTCGAGGCGGAAGCGGCTCCCCTCGAACTGCACATACTTGCGTGCGCCGCCCCATCGTGATCACTTCGATCGATCCATCGTGATCACCTCGATCGGCATCGTGATCACCTAGATCGCTCATCGTGATCGCCCAGATCGGGCATCGTGGTCACCTCGATCGGCATCGTGAGCAGCGGGATCACCGCTCGTGATCACCGGAGAATGGCTCTGAACGAGCGAAGCACTTGACGCTGGGTCAGCGAGTCGCCGGCCCTGAAATCCGTGAGGAGATCAGGGGCGATGGCGACGAAACGACTGACCATGATCAAGATCAAGGAAATTCTGCGTCAGAAGTGGGTGCTCGAACTGAGCCACCGCGAGGTCGCTCGAAGCATGGGCGTGAGCGCGGGTGTGGTTGGCGCGACGTTGCGTCGCGCGAGCGAGGCCGGCCTCGCGCAATGGAGTCAGGTTGAGCCTCTCGCCGACGTCGCACTTGAGCAGCAACTGTACGGCCGCAAGTTCGAAGGCTCGCGACCGTTGCCGGACTGCCCGCACATCCACGCGGAGAGGAGCAGACCGGGAGTCACGCTCCAGCTCCTGCACCATGAGTACCTGGAGCAGCACCCGCTCGGCTACCAGTACACGCGCTTTTGCGATCTCTATCGCGCCTGGTTGAAGCGGCGACGGCTGTCGATGCGGCAGGTTCACAAGGCCGGTGAGAAGATGTTCATCGACTTCTCCGGTCAGCGCCCGAGGGTCGCCGACCGACAAACGGGCGAGCTGATCAAGGTTGAGCTCTTCGTCGCGGTGCTCGGCGCGTCGAGCTACACCTACGCGGAGGCAATCCCCAACCAGCAGGCGCCCCACTGGATCCGCGCGCACTGTAACGCGATCCAGTATTTCGGCGGGTCACCACAGGTCTACGTCCCTGACAATCTCAAGAGCGCGGTGACCAAGGCATGCCGCTACGAACCGCTGGTTCAAAGAACGTACGAAGAGATGGCGCGCCACTACGGAGCCGTTGTGATCCCGACGCGCCCCTACAAACCGAAGGACAAAGCCAAGGTCGAGGTGGCGGTGCAAGTCGCCGAGCGTTGGATCCTGGCGGTGATTCGCAATGAGACGTTCTGGTCGTTGCACGACCTCAACGTCCGGATTGCGGAGCTTCTGGAGATTCTCAACGACAAGACGATGCGAACCTACGGCGCCAGCAGGCGTGAGTTGTTCGGCCGCTTGGACAAGCCTCAACTCCTCCCGTTGCAGCCGCGCTTCGTGTACG
>Ga0316189_10002140_pt1 | contig 19449 bp, 11 predicted proteins | sample LowCovwburrow_MG_FD_204930 | JGI IMG/M metagenome (GOLD analysis project Ga0316189, IMG submission 204930) | Coastal sediment microbial communities from Maine, United States - Lowes Cove worm burrow | ecosystem: Environmental > Aquatic > Marine > Coastal > Sediment | place: USA: Maine... | reverse complement strand
CAACTAAATTTCCAAAGTTTAGCCAAGCCCTTGCACAAGATCCAGCAACGCGAAGAATTTGGTATGGTATCGCTACTGCTCATGATTTAGAAGCACATGACGGTATGACTGAAGAAAATTTATATCAAAAAATTTTCGCTTCACATTTCGGTCATTTAGCTGTTATTTTCTTATGGACAGCAGGAAATCTATTCCACGTTGCTTGGCAAGGAAATTTTGAAAAATGGGTAAGTAACCCACTAAAAGTAAAACCAATTGCCCATTCAATTTGGGATCCACATTTTGGTGAATCAGCAATTAAAGCATTTAGTAAAGGTAATACATACCCAGTTAATATAGCATTTTCAGGTGTATATCAATGGTGGTACACTATTGGTTTTAGAACAAATCAAGAATTATATTTAGGAGCTGTTGGTTTACTATTATTCTCATCAGCTTTGTTATTTGCGGGTTGGTTACATTTACAACCAAAATTCCGACCAAGCTTATCATGGTTTAAAAATAATGAATCTCGATTAAATCATCACTTATCTGGTTTATTAGGGGTAAGTTCATTAGCTTGGACTGGACATATTGTTCACGTGGCAATTCCTGCATCTCGTGGTGTTCATGTTGGTTGGGATAACTTTTTAACAACTCCTCCGCATCCAGCTGGCTTAGCTCCATTTTATACTGGTAATTGGACAGTTTATGCTGAAAATCCCGATAGTGCATCACATGTTTATGGTACCTCTGAAGGTGCAGGTACAGCAATTTTAACATTCCTAGGTGGGTTCCATCCTCAAACTCAGTCTTTATGGTTAAGTGATATTGCTCATCATCAATTAGCGATTGCAGTTGTTTTTATTGTAGCTGGTCATATGTATCGAACAAATTTTGGTATCGGTCATAGCATGAAAGAAATCTTAGATGCTCACCGTCCTCCAGGAGGTCGTTTAGGTGCTGGCCATGTTGGATTATTTGAAACAATTACAAATTCTTTGCACATGCAATTAGGATTAGCATTAGCCTGTCTAGGTGTAGCGACATCTTTAACAGCACAACATATGTATGCCATTACTCCATATGCATTCCTATCAAAAGATTTTACAACTGAAGCTGCTTTATATACCCATCATCAATATATTGCAGGATTCTTAATGGTTGGAGCTTTTGCACATGGTGCAATTTTCTTTGTACGAGATTATGATCCAGAATTAAACAAAAATAATGTTTTAGCAAGAATGCTAGAACATAAAGAAGCAATTATCTCACATTTAAGTTGGGCTTCATTATTCTTAGGTTTCCATACATTAGGATTATATATTCATAATGATACTGTAGTTGCATTTGGTCAACCAGAAAAACAAATTTTATTTGAACCTCTATTTGCTGAATATATTCAAGCAGCTTCGGGGAAAGCAGTTTATGAATTTAATACTTTATTATCATCTTCAACAAGTCCAGCAACTGTAGCTGGGAATCAAATTTGGTTACCAGGTTGGTTAGAAGCAATTAATAATAGCAAAAATGACTTATTCTTAAAAATTGGTCCGGGTGATTTTTTAGTTCATCATGCTATTGCTTTAGGTTTACATACTACTACATTAATTCTTGTGAAAGGAGCTTTAGATGCTCGTGGATCAAAATTAATGCCAGATAAAAAAGATTTTGGTTACAGTTTCCCATGTGATGGTCCAGGCCGTGGTGGGACGTGTGATATTTCAGCTTGGGATGCTTTTTACTTAGCTATGTTCTGGATGTTAAACACAATTGGGTGGGTAACATTTTACTGGCATTGGAAACATATGACAATTTGGGGTGGTAATCCAGGTCAATTTGATGAATCATCAAATTATATTATGGGTTGGTTAAGAGATTATTTATGGTTAAATTCATCTCCATTAATTAATGGTTATAACCCGTTTGGTATGAACAACTTATCTGTATGGGCATGGATGTTCTTATTTGGCCATTTAATTTGGGCAACAGGTTTTATGTTCTTAATTTCATGGCGTGGTTATTGGCAAGAATTGATTGAAACATTAGTTTGGGCTCATGAACGTACACCTTTAGCGAATTTAATTCGTTGGAGAGATAAACCAGTAGCTCTTTCAATTGTACAAGCTAGATTAGTTGGTTTAGTTCATTTCTCTGTTGGTTATATTCTAACGTATGCAGCCTTTGTTATTGCTTCAACAGCAGGTAAATACGGTTAATTTTATATAAAATTTTAAGGATTTATTCTATGAAAATAAATCCTTAAAATTTGCATTCAATCTTAATACTGTTAGCTTGCTAGGTTCCTAAAATTCTTGTTTAAGAAGGAAATAATCTTTAAATTTAGTATCAAGGACTCGAATATTTTGCTATGATTCATCCTTCTAGAATTTCTAAGTAAGATTTCAGAAGAAGACAAGATTGAGATTATTAAATTAGGTTTTCAATTTAATCACGAGGAAAAACTATCAATAATACTTTTTAATAATCATAAATCATAAGCAGCTTCTAAAAGTTCTGGGTCAACTAGTACGCCTTGGCCTTGAAGGCGTCTAAAATTAACCTGAAGGGGGTTTGCCGGTTTGAGTAGGTTCCATATACCCTCAGGGAAATTCAAGTCGAAAATAAGTGGTTTGAGTGCTGAAGATGAAAGATAAAATAATTTACGGTTGGGAAGATGAAAGAATAGGAGTCAAGGAAAGTTTTAAATAATTTTAATTCTTTCGACGGTTAAAACTATTTAAAATGTGATATTATAATATTTTTTTATCTTTTAGAATTCTTCCCGTTCTTTACGGTGTTCTGCTTCTAATTTATTTAAAACAAAGATATCAATCGCATCGGCAAATTGGTGAAGTTTTAACCAATACCCGTCATCTGCCGCGTAAGCTTGTATCGCTTCCATAACAATCTCTTTTGTTAGTTTTTTTACAATGATCATTGGAGTACCAGGTCTGATAAAGTTCGTTTTTTCTTGATCCATTTCTTCAAGTAAATCTCCCGGCGTACCAACGACAATTGTGTAAGTGTAACCATCTTCATTTTCAACAAAAACGTCAACATTATCATTGTCTACATCTGTTATTTCATGCGCAAACTCAATTCTTTTGATCTTCATATGTTTGTTTTAGTTGTTACTTATATTTGTTTTTAAAATTCAAAGCTATGTCGTCTAGATCAGGTCGCATAAAGATTGCTACGATTTCGTCAGGAGCACCGTTTTTTCCTGTCTAGCCATTGCTTTTGAAATTTTGCCCTCTTTTATAGCTTTAATTAAATTTTTCACTAGGACAAAATAACCCGAAGGGTTATAAATTGAAAAAACGTAGAGTAGCAAAACAATACAAAGTACAAATTTCGTACGCCCCTTGACCGTTTTCAAGTCTAAATGCTTCTTTAATACTGAATTAGTTATTTTTTCTTTTTCTTCAAATGGAATTTTATCATCCTTCAAAATTTTAAACAAGTATCTGAAATTTCCATCACATTGATCTAAATAAATCTTTTCTCCCTTAACTATAATATATCTGGTTCTTTCTAATTCTGGCAAGTTTTGGACTGATGCATCCCGCACAATATTGACTATTGTATTTAGTGGTATATGATCTATTGCTACCTTGCCACCAGCAAGCATTAAACCTGTCATTAATCCTTTTTTAGCTGTGTAATTTATTACGATGTTTCCAAAAATTTTAATAGTACCGCCACTAATTTTTAACAAAGCGCCTCCACGATATCCAGATCTAGAGCTGGGGGTTTCATTGGTTTTTTCCACTTCTAAAAGTCGTTCTGGGTGGTTCTTAAGATACCGGTGAGCAATTATCTGTAATGTACCTCTAATAAGTGCGCCAATAAGAATTATTATCAAATCTTTCCGATATAGTAAAATCTTTGTTATTTTTAAATTCATAGTTTTTGTTGATAAAATTTTTTAAATATTAATATTTTAATATTTAATTTCAATTAAAGCAAGTTGTTAAAATATAAAATTCAAATTTCGTACATCAAAAATATATGGAAATTCTTGACGCTAAGAGTAACAAACTAAAAAATTTTCATTTTTTTTCCCAATTTTACTAAAAAATCATTCAAAAAATCTTTTTTTTAAAGAGCAAAACCCCTTGATAATAAAGGTTAAAACCCGTTTTAACCTTTAGATTAATTTTCAGAAAATTTAATAGAATTTATATAGTTTTTAACTCTATCTTTTGCAAAAATTAAATTTTTTACATATTGTACTAATTCTACTAATAATTTTTTTGTATCTAATTCTTGAATTCCATTGACTCTGTGACTGCTTGAGAAAAAAAATGTGTGTCAATCGATTTTTCTCCTAATAAAATAATAATTTATTCACTATAGTGAATAAATTATTATTTTGTTTAGAAGTTCAACAACTTTTCTTTTTTTGGTACATTTATGTCAATAAAATTTTTCTACTCTGTTTCACCTAAAATATATCGAGTAAATCGGGCAACTCTAATATTTTCGCCTAGAACACCAACTACTTGTTTGATATATTCATTAACAGTAATATTGGGATCACGAATATATTCTTGTTCTAAAAGAACTTGTTTTTTTAAGCTTTTTTCTACTCTTCCTTCGACAATTTTATTTCGAATTTCTTCTGGCTTATTTTTCAGATCGTCTTTTGAACTTTCGAATTTCGACAGTTTCTCTCTTAATGATTCGGAAATATCATCTTTCGAAACTAAAGTAATCTCAATATTTGAAGCTAGTTGCATCGCAATATTCTTAGCTAACGCTGAAAATTCTTCACGGCGAGCAACAAAATCAGTTTCACAATTTATTTCAAGTAGAATCCCTAATTTACCGCCAGTATGAATATACGAGTAAATTAAACCTTCGTTAGTGTTTCGACTTGCTTTTTTATCAGCAGTTGCCATCCCTTTCAATTTTAACGATTCTATAGCTTTCTCATAATCTCCATCATTATCTAACAACGCTTTTTTACAATTCATCATACCCGCGCCGGTTTCATCACGCAGCTTTTTGACTGTTTTAGCATCAATTTCTGTTTTCATATAATTTAAATTTTCTAAAATTGTTTATAAATTTATTTTATTTGGAAGAGGATTTACCAGTAATAATGTGATCTGTTAATGATTTTAAAATTAATTTAATGGCTCTTACTGCATCATCATTTCCTGGAATTGGAATATCTACTAAATCAGGATCACAATTTGTATCTAAAATTGAAACAATTGGAATGCCTAATTTTCTACATTCTCTAATAGCTGTCATTTCACGTTTTTGATCAATTATAATAGCAACATCAGGTAAATTTTTCATTGTTTTTATACCATCCAAATGTCGACGTAATTTTTTTAATTCTTTTCGACGTAATGCTGCTTCTTTTTTTGTTAATAAATCAAATGTATTATCTGCTTCTTGCTTTTCTAGATCTTTTAAGTGAGCAATTCTTTCTTTAAGTGTTGTCCAATTTGTTAGCATTCCACCTAGCCAACGATGATTAACATAGTATGAATCACAACGTTTTGCTTCTTGAGCAATTAAAGTTGTCGCTTGACGTTTTGTACCAACAAATAAAAATGACTTATTGTCTCGAGCAGCTGACTCTAAATAAGTGTTTGCTTCTTTTAATAATGTTGCTGATTGTACTAAATCTAAAATGTGAATATTATTGACTTCGCTATAAATATAAGGAAACATTTTTGGGTTCCATCTATAGGCTTTATGACCAAAATGGACCCCAGCTTCTAATAATTGGGATAAACTTATATTAGACATAAAATTTTAAATTACTTAATTAAATAGATAAATTTCTAGTTCGAATTCTAGCAAACATTAAAAAACTTGTCTAGGGTTTTGTCAAATATCGGAAATATTATCGACTTTTAATTTTGGCTTAAAATTTATCTTCACTCGTTTTTTAAAACAATTTCGATAATTTTGTGAGCCTGTTCCAGCTGGAATTAAATGTCCTATAATAATATTTTCTTTTAATCCTCGTAGCCAATCAATTTGTCCTTCAATTGCAGCTTTTGTAAGAATACGTGTTGTTTCTTGAAAACTTGCTGCGGATATAAAACTTGGATTATTTAAAGCAGCTTTAGTAATACCTAGTAATAATGGTACATAACAAGCCGATTGTTTTCCACAAACTTGAACAATTTGATTAATATACTTAATATGATACAAATCAATTACTTCTCGTCTTAAAAGAGGTGTATTTCCTTCGGAAGTAATTAATACTTTTGTTGTCATTTGCTTAATAATAACTTCTAAATGTTTATCATTAATAGTAACACCTTGTGATTTGTAGACTGATTGAACTGAATTTAAAATAAAAGATTGAACTTTTTTAAAACTTTTATAACTTCCTTCATAATTTTGAACTAAACGAGTATATTTAATTTTTTGGGTTTGATCACAGATAAAACATTTCATTACTCCATAGTAATTAAAATATACTTTCAATAATTTATGAGGATTGATTTTTTCATTTTCTTTGATTACCATTCCTAATTTTCTAAATTCAAAATTTGGGTCCAAACTTGATTTTTGTACCAATAAACCTTTTTTTTGACTTGTTGGAACACGTTGAATCCTTAAATTTTTCTTTCTGGCTTCTAAAATTTCTTCAATTCTCGGTAAACCTTGAACAATATCACCAGTAATTTCTTTTTCAAGCTTTAATAATCCAAGTGTTTCACCATTTTCAATAAATTTACTATTTTTACAAAAGACGCTATTTACATCTTGTTCAAAATAATCTTCAGTTATAGAATAAACACCAATTGATTTGGTTGATTTGGTAAATGGGTGTTCTATATATTTAACTAAAGTTAATTTATATTCTAAATTTGTTCTATTTGTAAATTGATTTTTAATAAGTTCTGAACTTTGGATTAATAAAGTTCTATAGATTCTACTAGATAGATCTTTGATAAGACTTTCAAGACTTTCAGGTAGAATTATTTGTTTGCTTTTTAATTTTCCTGTTGAATTATTTACTGAAAATTTTTTTAAAAATCTTGGAATTAATGAGCTATAGAATTTTCCATTTCTTTTTAAAAATAATTTTGAAAATTCTGCTTTAATTTTAACGTGATTTTTTACTTTTTTCTTAATTTTAATATTTCTTTTTACAGAAAGTTTCATCATATCATAATAATTTAATGCAATATTATGTTTAGTTTTAAAATGTGAATTAATTTGATTAGGAGAAATTATTTTATACTGAAGATTAGTTTTGTGAATTAGATCCTGATTTGTACAATTTGGAAAGAAATATGGTCTTCCTTTTTGTACAGTAAGTAAATGACCATTTTCAATAATAATTTTTCCAGTTTCGTTAACATTTCTACTATTAATAATAAAATCATTTAAATTTTTATTTGAAAATAGATTTGTTTTAACATTAAAACAATCTTCATTGGTAATCAAAAGAATTTGTTTACTATCTTTATTTTTGATTTTAAATTTAACGATTTCTAAAGAATTTAATGTTGTTGCTTCCAAATAACCTAATAAAGTATAACAATCAATAAATTGATTTTCTTGAATAAGAAAACAGGACTTAATACCTTTGTATCGTAAATTTGGTAAAATATAATTATTAAGATTTAGTTTTTCGTTTATCCGGATATCAATTCGATTTGCTTTTTGATTCTTCACTAATTCAATATTGATATCTTGATTAAATAATTTATTGGATTTAAAATGTAAGAAATTAGAAACTAGATTTAAATTTTTAGATCCTTTAATGACCTGATTCGGTTTATAAAGATAAATAAAATCAGATCCTAGTTCAATATTAGAATGATTTGTAAATTTATTCTTAAGATTTGACTGTTCAAATTTTGGCTGTGGTAATTCATAAATCTCAATTTGTCGTAATAATAATTGTTCTGTATTTTTCCTAATTATAGTTTCACAAAAAGATAATTTTTTAACTGAAATATTCGAAAGAATAACTTCACCTGGATAATAAAGTTTCTTCGAAGTACTTTTAAATTTTTTTCCTTCGTATACTAAACCTGATTTAATTGAAATAGTCTGAACAAGATTATTTTTTTGACGAATAATAACAATTCCTGATGTTTTAGAAAAATGACCTGGTACTAATTCAAATTTTTCTGAGATAAAATCACCATGTTCAACAAGTAAAATATTTGTTTCACAATTTACAAGATGAATTTCTTCATTTAACCAAATCACTGTTCTATAAGAAACTAAGGATTGGGAATTCCTCCATTCCAATAAATTTTTATAAGGAAGTAAAGATTTGGAATTCTTCAAGTTACATGGATTTTCTCTTTTTAAATAGGAAATAACATTATTTCTTTGATTCCATTCAATAATGTTTCGGTAATCATAATATAAAGTTCCACCGGTTAAAGTTCGAAATATATTTGAGGTTTGAGTTCCAATTTGTTGGTTTTTTATTAACTTAAGGTAAAATTTTGAATTTTTTATCGCAATTGTAAAAAGATATTTAAAATTTTTTAAATTTAATAAATAATTTTTATCTTGAATATTATATTTTAGCTCTAGAAGAGAAGAATCGACGAATGAATATTTATCATTTCTAATTCGAATCAATCGCTGATATAAATTGTGTTTATTATTAATGAATTTCACAGAACCGCGGTAATGATTTGTTAATTTGGTTCTAAAAATATAACTATGTCGAGTTAGTTTATAATCCGCATAAAAATTTATAAATGAATTTCTTGGACTATTATAAAGTTGTCCTGATAAAATCCATATTAATTTATTATTATTTATTAAATTACCTTTTTTTTTTAATCGAGGTATAAAAATTTCGCCACAATTATCACTTAAAATTGGCTTTATTTCAGTTTTAATTTGTTTATCTGTATTTATCAATTCACCAATAACCGTATCTTTTGAAATATATTGATTATTTTTTGGAAATAAAATTGTATTTCGCAAAACTTCAATTTGTACTAGTTCTTGTCTTGTATCTTTTGGAATTAAAATGACAGAACCAGAATTTTTCGTAATCAAAACATCTTCACCTCGATTCGTTCTTAACAATACCGTTTTTAGAATTTTATAAAATCTTAGAATTCCATCTATTGGACTGATAATTTGTTGTCGCGCTTCAGAGGTAAAAATTCCACCTGTGTGAAAGGTTCTCATAGTTAATTGCGTTCCAGGTTCACCAATTGATTGACCTGCTAAAATACCGATTGCTTCACCAATATCAACTAAATTTTCATTTGCTAAATCCCACCCATAACATTTTTGACAAATTGCTCTATACAAATTACATGTTAAAGGTGATCTAAGATAAAATTCTTTAACCTCGTATTTTTTAAATTTCTCAATTAATTTTGGGGTTATTTGAACATTCGCTTGTGTTATTAAATTATTTGTTGGTGAATGATAAATAGATTTACTTAAACTACGACCTAATATTTTTTCATAAATTAGAGCATTTGTTTTTAAATCATTTTGGTCTAATCTTAAGAAAAATGAATGAGTTGTTAAACAATCTTTTTCTCGAATAAGTATATCTTGTCCAACATCAATAAGTCGTCTTGTTAAATAGCCCGAATTAGCAGTTTTTAGAGCTGTATCAACAATACCTTTTCTCGCTCCATAACCAGACATCAAATAGTCAGTAATTGTTAAACCCTCACGAAAATTTTTTTTAATTGGTAAATTCATAATTTCACCACTTGGATCTGACATTAAACCCCTCATACCTACTAATTGACGAACTTGTGATAAATTTCCTCGAGCGCCAGAGAAAGCCATTATATAGACAGAATTTAATGGGTCATAATTCTTAAAATAATGAATAACTTGTTCTTTTAAAGATTCACTAGTGAAACTCCAAGTATCAATAATTTTCTGAAATCTTTCAACTTCGGTAATTTTTCCTTTCAGATATATTTTTTCGGCATTTAGAATTTCTTGATTTGCTTTTTCAATCATTAAATTTTTAACAAACGGAATTTTTAAATCCTCAATACTAATTGAAATTCCAGCTTGACTGGCATATTTGAATCCTAAATATTTTAATTCATCAGCTAGTGTAGAAGCTTGTATTGAATCATAATTTGTAAAACTCCATGCAAGTAATTGGCGTAGTTGTTTTTTACCAATTAAATTATTTTGATAAGTGTAATTTTTCATAAAATTTATTGAGTATATTCCTTGATTTTTTATAAAAAATTTAAAGTTTTTTGAATTATATAATTTAAAATTGCTCTTCCGGTTGTTGTTCGAAAATATTGAACAATAATTTCTCCAGTTTTAGTTTTCCGAATTTGTTGATCTGGGTAATGTTCTATTACTGTTTCATCATCCAATCTAACTTTCTTAATTAAATCAAATATAGGTTCACTTTCTTCTTTTAATCTAATCCAAATTTCACTATGAAGTTCAATTTTATTTTGATTATATGATAAGATGACATCGTTTAAGTTTGCAAAATAATGATTTGATCCAAGTAAACCATTAATATTATTTACTGTTAAATAGTAACAACCTAATACCATATCTTGACTTGGCATAATAATTGGCTCACCATTTGCTGGAGATAAGAAATTATAGGGTGCTAGCATTAACATGTAACATTCAGCTTGTGCTTCCGGTGATAATGGAATATGAACTGCCATCTGATCTCCATCAAAATCCGCATTAAATGCTGAACACACTAAAGGATGTAATTTTATTGCTCTACCTTGGACTAGAATCGGTTCAAATGCTTGAATTCCTAACCGATGCAAAGTTGGAGCTCGATTCAGAAAAATAGGATGACTTTTTAAAACTTTTTCGAAGACCGGGTCCAAAATAGATTCATTTTGTTGAATTAAATTTTTAGCAATTTTCATATTACTAGCTAAACCTTGATTAATTAATTCTCTAATAATAAATGGTTGAAAAAGTTCAATTGCCATTTCATAAGGTAATCCACATTGATTTAATTTTAAACTTGGTCCTACAACAATTACTGATCGGCCTGAATAATCAACTCTTTTCCCCAATAAATTTTGACGAAAACGTCCATGTTTTCCTTTTATAATATCAGATAAAGATTTTAAGGGACGATTGTTTGCACTTAATGCAATTTTTCCTCGTTTTCCATTATCAATTAGTGTATCTACAGCTTCTTGTAATAATCGTTTTTCATTCCGAATAATTAGTTGTGGTGCATCAATTTCTAAAAGTCTAAGTAATCGGTTATTTCTTGTAATTATTCGTCGATACAATTCGTTTAAATCAGAAGTTGCAAATCGTCCCCCTTCTAATTGAATCATCGGTCGTAAAGCGGGTGGAATTACGGGTAAAATAGTTAGTATCATCCATGCGGGACTTGATCCAGTACCAACTAAATTTTCTAAAATACGTATTCGTTTTGTTGATTGTTCACGTATTTTATAAATTCTTTGTTGTTCCCATTTTCTAACCCATTTTGAGTCATTATAAATTGAATTTTCTTTATTTAAAACTTTTGTGCAAACTAAAATAAAACATCTCATTCTAAAAATTTCTAATTTTAAATTGAGTTTTTCTAATTCTCTTTTAATCAATGGAGCACCAATTAAAAAATTCGGTGTTGCACGTAACAAATATTTTGGAGTATTATATCGACGATTTTGAGGTTTTGGATATGGTTTTAAAGGATAACCACTATAACCAAGTTCCCGACTTTTTCTATATTGTTGTAAATCCCAATGTAACCCATAAAATGAAATTTCATCTTCAGAAATAAAATACGCTAATGAAGCCAATTTTATTCGTTTTATTCGTTCATCCCATAATTCTACAATTGTCGAAGTTGTTAATTTTAATTTTAAATATTGGCAGTCTTTACAGCTTCCTATATAGCTTGTATCGAGTTTTTTTTCAGATTCTTCGACTTCTAATAATAATGCCATGAAATTTGGACGACTATTAAGGTACCAAACATGAGTAACAGGATAGATTAAATTAATATATCCCATCCGATGTCGTCTTACACGAGATTCTGTAAGTTCAACTCCACATCTTTCACAAATTAATCCTTCATATCGTACTCGTTTATATTTTCCACATGCACATTCTAAACTCTTACTTGGACCAAAAATACGTTCACAAAATAACCCATCCATCTCTGGTTTAAATGTACGATAATTTATGGTTTCTGATTTTTGAACTTCTCCTACAAACTGACCATTTGGTAATTTTCGGTTTGCCCATTGTAATATTCGAAAAGGTGATGCCAATTTAATTTTTATATAATCAAATTCTTTCTTAGAGTCTTCCATTTTTCTTAAAATGAGATATCATTTATATTTGAAGTCGGGGAAAAAGTTTTTGATAAAGCATTGTACTTTTCAATTAAATTAATCTCAACTTCATAATTTGTATCTGAACTAAATTTTTTAAGCTTATATGTACTCATATCTAATCCAATTGAACGTAATTCATGTAATAAAACTTTAAATGATTCTGGAATTCCAAATTTTGGAATTTGTTGACCTTTTACAATAGCATTTAATGTTTCATTTCGACCCTGCATATCATCTGATTTTATTGTTAATAACTCTTTTAATGTAAACGCTGCTCCAAATCCTTCTAATGCCCATACTTCCATTTCTCCAAATCTTTGACCACCATGTTGAGCTTTACCTCTTAATGGTTGTTGAGTTATTAAAGAATAAGGTCCTGTTGCTCTCGCATGCATTTTATCATCTACCAAATGGATAAGTTTTAACATATAAGCATTTCCAACAGTTACAGGATTTTCGAATCCAATTCCTGTTCTTCCATCAATTAAAACAGTTTTACCAGGCGAATAAGGATTAAATAACCAACTTTCATTTTTCACTTTTGAAGCTTGGCGTAATTTTTTATTAATTAAAATTCTTGAAATTTCTAATCCATACATTTCATCAAATGGTAAAATTTTGAACCTTGCATTTAATTTATCACCAGCAAACCCTAATAAACACTCATAGAGTTGTCCTACATTCATACGTGAAGGTACTCCTAAAGGGTTTAAAAGAATATCAATAGGTGTTCCATCTGGTAAAAATGGCATATCTTGTCGTGGCAAAATCCGTGAAATAATTCCTTTATTTCCATGTCGACCAGCGATTTTGTCACCAACTTGAATTTTTCGAATTTGAGCAATAAAAACATAAATTTTTTCAAATTTATATGTTAATTTTGTTCTACGATTAAAGGTTACTGTTTCGATTACTCGACCATATTCTCCATCTGACATTCGGTAAGAATTATCTTTTACTCCTTTTGCTTTTGCACCAAAAATAGCACGTAATAACTTAGATTCGGGTAATTGTTCAGAAGTATTATTAGAAATGACTTTACCAACTAAAATATCACCTGGTTTAACAAATGTTCCAACTGTAACAACTCCATCTTCATTTAAATGTTTAACTTCCGTTGGACTTAAGTTTGGAATATTTTTTGTCGTTTGCTCTAACATTTCTAAATTTTGATCGATCTCAATTTTATACCGTTCAATATGAATAGAAGTAAAGATATCATCATAAACTAATCTTTCACTTATTAGAATTGCATCTTCAAAATTATAACCTTGCCATGGCATATATCCAACTAATACATTTTGGCCTAAAGATAATTCGCTGCTTGTTATTGCTGGTCCATCTGATAAAATTTGTCCTGATTTTACTTTTTCTCCTTTCCAAACAATGGGCCGATAATTAATGCAAGTTTGTTGATTTGATCTTAAATACTTTTGTAATTTATAAGTTAATTTTTTACCAGTTTTCTCTTTTATTATAATTTTATTAGCTGTTACTGAATTCACAATTCCTTCTGATTTCGAATTTAATGTCATACCCGAATCAATTGCAATTTGATTTTCTAATCCTGTTCCGACAATTGGTTTTTGGGGAAGAATTAAGGGAACGGACTGACGTTGCATATTAGAACCCATAAGTGCACGGTTTGCATCATCATGTTCAAAAAATGGAATTAAAGAAGCAGCAACAGAAACAATCTGAATTGGAGAGATTGCAATAAAATCAACCTCGGAAGGTGTAACATTAATAAAATCTTGTTTGTAACGAACGGGAATTACATTTTTTATTAAATAATTTTCTTTATTGGTAGCAATATCTGCCGGTGCAATTTTATAAAAATCTTCAATATTTGCTGTTAAATAAATAGGATTCCCAGTTTTTAGAACTTTTCCATTTCTAACTCGCCAGAATGGTGTTTCTAAAAATCCTGATCGATTGACTCTTGAACAAGTGGTTAAAGAAGCAAGTAAACCGACATTTTGTCCTTCTGGAGTTTCAATTGGACAAATTCGTCCATAATGACTTGGGTGAATATCACGAACAGCAAAACTTATTCGATCGCGATCGAATCCACCCGGACCTAAACCACTAATTCGACGTCGATGAGTTAAAGAAGATAAAGGATTCGTTTGATCCAAATATTGAGATAATTGACTTGATCCAAAAAATTCTCTTATTGTTACATTAACTATATTAAAACTTAGTAATTGACCTGAATCAATTTTATTAGTTTGATTCCGTAATTTTCTAACTAATCTTTGGAATCCAATTCTGAATAAATTTTGTAACAGTTCACCAACTGAACGAACTCGTCGATTTTTTAAATGATCAATGTCATCTTGTACAGTCTTAGTAAGTGTTAAACTAATTAATTTATCTAGAATTGCAAATATATCTTCATAGATTATAGCTTGAATTTGATCATTAATTTTTAAATTTAAACGTGTATTTATTTTTAATCTTCCAACTCTACCTAAACGATAATAGGTTGGATCAAAAATTCTCGAAAATTCAGAAATATTTTTGAAATAATTGGAATTTAAACTAAATCGAGAGAGTGGTTGATTGAAACGTTTTGAATTTATCAATATAGGTTTATTAAAATAAAAGAAATCTGAATATTGTAAATTTTGATAAATTTCTAAATCTGTTAGTCCCATTTCTTTTAATAAATAAAGAATAGGTTTTTGATTAACTTTATCTAATTGAACAATAATTTCATCTTCTTGGTTTTTTAAGGGATATTTATAAGAATTTATTTTTGTATTTTTTTGAAATCCAAAACGAATCCATGAGCCATAGTCCGGTATTAATGTTGCTGTATATAAATCTTTCTCATCATATTTTTTATGGTAATTCGTTTTAATTTCATGATCTTTTCGATAAAGAAGAAATTGCGTTTTAGTTTTTAAGTATTTATGTGGTGATTTTTTTTTTTCTTTTTTTACAATTTTTTTTTTTTTTTTTTTCACAAAAACATATTTCAATTCTTCTTTCAGACTAGTTGAAAAATAAATTGTCGGGCGGAGAGTTTGAAGTTCTACTAATTGTTTTATATTTTTTAATTTAGGAATTATTTCTTTAATTTGTTTTTTTAAAAATACAAAGTTACTAATTTGAATTACCCAATCTTGTGGTTTTTTCGTAACCAACAAGAACTGGAAATTTAACTGAAGTTGAATCAGAGTTTGAGAATTAATTATTACTTGATCATATGTATTATAAATTTGGAAAGTCTGATCTTCGGATAGAAAAAATTCATTGATTGGAAAGGTAATATTATTCTTAGGAATTGAATTAAATTTCTTAAAATCTTTTTTTTGTTTAGAGTTAAGGCTTAATTTCTTAGAAAAATAATTTGATTGAAAAATTTCATATTTAATTACTAACTTTAACAAAAAATTAAAGTATTTTATTAAAGAATTCAGTTTCTTTAATTTCAATTCGCTTTCAAAATGCAAGGAATTAGTTTTTAATTTCAACCATTTTAAAAATAATTTTATTAAATGAACTTTTGATTTGTTTTTAATTTGACTGGAAATAATTCGATAGAATTTAAAACATTGTAAAAAATAAAAAGAAGAGGTTTTTTCTATATCTTTTAGATATTGAATCGAATAATAATAAATTAAGTTACTTTTAGTTTTAGATTGTTTTACAATATTCAAAATATGTGATTTGGGTTTGGGATGAGAAATAAATGGCCCACCCTCATCCTCACTCGCATCGAACTGCTCAGCATACTTAGGAAAAAATAGCTCAAATTCAGAAATAAAAGCTTCACCTGATGGAAGAAAGGATCTTAACTTATCAATGTCCGTTGAAAGTTTTCGTTTATATTGGTTTCGCGTTTTTTGATTTTTATTTTTTTCAAAATAAACACCAGGACTTCGAATAATCTGACTAACAATAATCCGTTCACAGCCATTTATTATGAATGTGGCATCTGTTGTCATAAGAGGCAATGTAATTATTGGAAATTGATTTTGATATATAACATTATTTTCTAGTTTATTTCTAACTTCAATTGGAATAATAAGTTGGGCTCTATAGTTCCCACTATATTTTTTAGCAACTAATAAATTATAAGAGGGCTTTATTAAATTATATTCTTCTCCAAACATAATATATTCAGTATTTTGATTAAAATTCTGAATTCTAGAAAAGAGAGCTAATTCTTCATTTAAACCCTGAGTAATAAACCAACAAAAGCTTATTCGTTGCATTGCCAAAAAGTCAGGAAGAGAATTGATATAATTTATATGTTTTTTCATGATTTTTGCTCGTAAATTGAAGAATTAATTCTGCTTAGATTTAAAGCTTACCCAAAGAATGTTCAAAAAATATACGATTTTTTGAACATTAGTGAAATAAATTTCTTATTTTTTTTAATTTTCTAAAAATATTTAAAATTATTTTTAGACTGCTTTTAGATAAGAAGCTAATTTTGCTTTTTTTCTTGCTGCCGCATTTTTATGAAAAATATTTTTTTTCGTACCCTTGTCAATTAAACTATAAACTGAACTTAAACTTTTCTGTAATTTTTCTTTATCTTTCGGATCTTTTAAAGTTTTATAAGCTTCTAAATCTTTAAAGAAAGCTTTGATTAAAGTTCGAACAGAACTTTTATAATAACGGTTTCTTAAACGATTGCGTTCATTAATTTCAATACGTTTTTCTGCAGATTTACTATTAGCCATAGAATTGTTAGTATTAGTTAAATATTTGAAAAATTCTTTTACAAACGAAGGGTTTCTATTTTCCTTCTAGGATTTATATCATATTGAAGTTAAAATAATTTAGTAAAAATCTCTTCTAATTCTTACTAAATCATTTCTAATTTTTGTAAAATTCCCTTCAATGATTAAGAAAAAAGTTCAATATTTTTTTCCGAATATCTAGAATAAATTGTTTTACTGCTCTATTGATTTTGTCTAGTTATAAAGTTCATTTTATTCTATTTTTAGCCTGTTTAAAGGCTTTCACTGATTTCGTTCCAGGTTTCACCAGTTCGACAGCATCTTCTCTAAACTTACTAGATTATCTTATTATATCTACAAGAGAAAGACTTGCTAGAGCTCAATTAAATCCTGTTTTACTTATTTCAGGTCTGTCATTTAATAAGTCCAAATCAAACTCCATTTTTAGAATCGATTTTGGAACCCCTATTAAATTTAGATCAGTATCTTTGAAAACTGGTATGAAAAATTCCTAAACATCTACGAGCTTATTTTTTTTATTTTTGTGAAATTGTAATCCTTTCAAGATATTCTAAATATTTTTTTAAATTGAAATAGATCAAATTAGTTAAAGATAAAAATAATTATACTTATTATATTCTAACCCTCTATAATTTTGGTAAAAGAATTGATTTCATAGAGTTAGCTTATTCTAATATATTTAATAAAAAATTGAAAGTTTTAAAAGTAAAAATTTTTATCAGAAGAATTCTATTTAAACCTTGATAAGATACAAATTTTTAGGCAATATAATAACTAAAGTTATTAATATAAAATTTTTATGGCAAAAAACAAAGGTACACGCATTTTAATAACATTGGAATGTATAGAGTGTCGCTCTAATTTAAACAAACGTTCCCCTGGTGTTTCAAGATATTTAACGCAAAAAAATCGTCGTAATAATCCAGAACGGTTAGAATTAAAAAAATATTGTCCTCATTGTAATAAACCAACTCTACACAAAGAAATAAAATAAATTATGATAGTAAAAAAACAAAACATATCACCAATTAGCTTAAACCAAAAAATCGATTATAAAGATATTGATTTATTAACATTATTTGTTACAGATCAAGGAAAAATTCTTCCACGGCGTGCGACAGGTGTTACTGTTCAACAACAAAGAAAATTAGCAAAAGCAATAAAACGGGCAAGAGTATTAGCCTTATTCCCTTTTGTTGCATCTAATTCTATTTAAAAACTATAGTTCTAGTTATTTTTTTTTAATATACGATAGTTCTAAGTTTTTAATTTAAATCGATGTATTAATTTCTAAAATTTATAAGGAGAATTTTATGGGAAATTTTATCGATAAAACCTTTACAGTAATTGCTGACATTCTTCTAAAAGTATTACCAGCTAGTAAACAAGAAAAAGAAGCATTTTCATATTATCGAGCTGGAATGAGTGCCCAGTCAAAAGGTCGTTACGCTGAAGCTTTACAAAACTATTATGAGGCTCTTCAAGTCGAAGAAGATCCATATGATAGAAGTTATACATTGTATAATATTGGTTTAATTTATGGAAATACAGGTAAGTATACTCAAGCTCTAGAATTTTATCATCAAGCTCTTTCCCTAAATTCAAACCTTCCACAAGCCCTAAATAATATTGCTGTAATATATCATTCTCAAGCGTTACGGGCACAAAGTTTGGAAGAAGACGAATATATTGAATTATCAAAAGAATTATTTGATAAAGCAGCAGAATATTGGATTCAAGCTCTCAAATTAGCTCCAGATAATTATCCTGGAGCCCGAAATTGGTTAAAAGTAACTGGTAGACTGAGTGAAAATAGTTAATTGAAAAGTTAATTAAGGGTAAAAAAATCAGATTCTATTCAAGAATTCAGTTCATTTTGTTGTACAATATTAGCTAATTAGAAAAAAATTGATACGGTTCAAAATATTATCTAAGACCGCGAAAGTATATTTATTCTCAAGTATTTTAAATATGTTAAATCAAAATGGTAAAAACTAATTTAAATAAAGGTTACGTTACTCAAATTATTGGTCCTGTATTAGATATTCAATTTCCTGAAGGAAATTTACCACCTATTTATAGTGCAATTAAAATTGAACTAGAAGATGGTACTTCAACAATTGTTGAAGTACAACAATTGTTAGGTGATAATCGGGTACGTGCGGTATCAATGCGTTCAACAGATGGGTTAAGACGTGGTGTTGAAGCGATTGATTTAGGTACTCCAATTACTGTACCTGTAGGTACTCCAACATTAGGACGAATTTTTAATGTAATTGGTGAACCTGTTGATGAACAAGGAGAAGTTAAATTTGATGAAACTTTACCAATTCATCGTGATGCGCCAGCATTTACTGAATTAGAAACAAAACCATCTATTTTTGAGACTGGTATTAAAGTTGTTGATTTATTAGCTCCATATCGTCGTGGTGGTAAAATTGGATTATTTGGTG
>Ga0316189_10002138_pt1 | contig 19455 bp, 18 predicted proteins | sample LowCovwburrow_MG_FD_204930 | JGI IMG/M metagenome (GOLD analysis project Ga0316189, IMG submission 204930) | Coastal sediment microbial communities from Maine, United States - Lowes Cove worm burrow | ecosystem: Environmental > Aquatic > Marine > Coastal > Sediment | place: USA: Maine... | reverse complement strand
TCACGCTCAACCATACTCATGCCATTGATCCGGAGAAAATACTCCGGGTCATTCAGTATTCGCACCCGGTGTTCACCCAGGAAGCCGTGGCGGCGCAGCAGCGTCAACGGGAGATTAACGGCGCACGGCGAACCTATTATTGTGGTGCCTATTGGCGCTATGGCTTCCATGAAGACGGTGTTGTCAGCGCCCTGGCTGCCGTCGATCACTTTCTGGAAGACATTCCGGGAATGGGATATCAAGATGACCAACAGCGCTATCTACTTAGGGCAAGTTAGGCACCGCCGCATGGCGCCGGTGGTGCATGAGTTCAGCTACCGGATGTTCATGATGTACCTGGACCTGGCCGAGTTGCCCGGGCTGTTCCGCAGTCGCTGGCTGTGGTCGGCTACGCGCCCTGCACTCGCCCGTTTTCGCCGTGAGGATCACCTGGGTGACCCCGCTGTTCCGCTGGATGAAGCGGTACGCGAACTGGTGACCTCGGAAACGGGCCAGCGCCCGCAAGGACCGATCAGGCTATTGACCCAGCTGAGCTATTTCGGCTACGTTTTCAATCCTGTCAGTTTCTATTATTGTTATAACGAGGACGACACCGTGCTTGAGACGATCGTGGCAGAGGTGAACAATACCCCCTGGGGTGAGCGCCACTGCTATGTATTGCCGCAATCTATGAACCAGGGGTCAGGAGATCACAAACGGTATTGTCCCGAAAAAGAAATGCATGTGTCCCCATTCATGCAGATGGATGTCGACTATGACTGGCGGTTCAATACCCCCGGTGAACAGTTAACAACGCACATGGAAAATGCGCGCGGCGGACGCAAAATTTTTGATGCGACCCTGGTGCTTGAGCGCAAGGAAATCAATGCAGGATCATTGGCCGGTGTACTGATTCGTTTCCCAGTAATGACACTGAAGATTATCGCGGCAATTCATTGGCAGGCTCTGAAACTATGGATAAAGGGCGCTCACGTTCACGATCATCCGGATAAAAGCCAACCCGTACTGGAGGAAATGAAATGAAATCCGTATCCCTGTCCTCTCCGCGTCACCTGGCCGGCACCGTGAAACCCAGTGCGCTGGATGGCCTGGCCAGGCGAATCGTGTTGCGTCAACTGGAGCGACTCGAAGTGGGAACCGTTCACCTGGTTGACGGAATGGAAGAACACTGGTTTGGCGCCGGTGGCGCTGGCGCACCCGTGGCGCACATCCAGGTCAGGGATCCCAGGTTCTACAGCGAAATCGCCTTTGGCGGCTCCATAGGGGGCGGCGAGGCCTATATGCATGGCTTCTGGAGTTGTGATGACCTGGTAGCTCTGATGCGTATACTTTTGCAGAATCGCGAGGTGCTCGATGGCATGGAAACCGGTGCGGCCCGTTTCACAGAGCCTTTGCAGAAGCTGTTTCACTGGGTTAATCGCAATAGCCATGAAGGCGCCCGCCGCAATATTTCCGCCCATTACGACCTGGGCAACGAGTTCTTCGCACTCTGGCTGGATGAAACGATGATGTATTCGGCCGCTATTTTCGAACATGAAAAGACCAGCCTTTACGCAGCACAACTCGCCCGCATGAAGCATGTTTGTGACCGGCTACAACTCACTGCAGACGACCACCTGGTAGAAATTGGAACGGGTTGGGGTGGTCTGGCCATTTACGCGGCTGAAAATTATGGCTGCAGGGTCACTACCACGACCATTTCGAAGGAACAGTATGACAAAGCGAAGGAGCGGGTTGCCGCAGCAGGGCTGCAGGACCGGATCACTTTGCTGTTCGAGGATTTCCGTCATCTCGAGGGGCAGTTCGACAAGCTCGTGTCCATCGAGATGATCGAGGCCATCGGCCATGACCTTTTCGACACCTATTTCAGTAAATGCAGCGATCTGCTCAAACCGGAAGGCGCCATGCTGATCCAGGCGATTACGATCGCCGATCAGCGTTATGACGAATACCGCAAGTCCATCGACTTCATCCAGCGGTACATTTTTCCAGGGAGCGGATTGCCTTCGTCCTCGGTGATGACCGATTCGGTGGCCCGTAACACCGATATGCGTCTGCTCGGCCTGGAAGACATCGGGCTGCACTACGCCACCACGCTTAACCGATGGCGGGAGAATTTCTTTGCCCGCCTTCCCGAAGTCCGGCAACAGGGATTTTCAGAGACCTTTATCCGGATGTGGGAATACTATCTGTGCTACTGCGAAGGCGCTTTTTTGGAGAGAGCCATTTCCGATGTGCAGATTCTCTTTGCCAAGCCATCCTGCAAGCTGAAGACGGTATAGGTCTGGAATTGAAAACCATCAGTGTCAATGACCGGATGCAGTCCGGCTATTCCTATCGCCTGGCGGAACCGGAAGGCGAGAACTTCCATCCGGATTTCAAACCTGAGCTTTCACCAGCCCAAATGCTGCGGATGGGCGTATTCAGTGGCAAGTACCTGACGGACTGCCAGGACGAGTTTCCAGCTGAATGGTTCATCGATGCCAAGCTGAGTCCTGAAAAGCCCGATCACACGCTAAATTTTTTTGGCGTCAATGCATCCAAACCGCTGGCCTACTGGCGTGAGAAGGGCTGGATATGGGCCGATGATCCCCGCGGCTGGTTCCAGTGGTACTGTAGGTATTACATGGGGCGGCGCTGCGAAGACGATTTGCGTCAAATCGGCCGGTGGAAGGCCATGACCCGTCACATTGCCCAGGTGCGTAAAAACTGTATGAAAGGTGATCTGCTTTGCCGGCCCCGCCAACGCCAGGCGCTGCTGCACTGGGCTTACGATTCCCGTAATTTTTAAAGGTGCTGCCGATGAACAGAATCAAGACCTCATGGCTGGCTGTGGCCATCCTGATACTCATAAGCAATGGTGGAAGTCTCATGGCGATCGAGGAAGCGGAGTATTCGCTCGTAGAGAAATCGGGTGACATTGAACTTCGCGATTATGCGGCTTCAATCGTTGCAGAAGTTCAGGTGGAAGACGATTTCGCAGATGCAGGCAACCGGGCATTCAGACCGTTGTTCAAATACATCAGCGGTGATAATGAAACCCGTGCTGAAATATCGATGACATCGCCGGTTTCACAGCAAAAATCATCAGAGAAAATTGCCATGACAGCCCCGGTGAGCCAGCAGGCGTCCGGCCAGGGCTGGGTGGTGAGTTTTATGATGCCTGGCAGCTACACGATGAGCACCATTCCCAAGCCAACCAATCCCGATGTAACGATCAGGGAGGTGCCGCCTTTTCGGGCGGCGGTCATCCGATTTTCAGGCCGCTGGACCGAAAAGAACTACACGGAACACCTGGGCAAACTCAACTCCTGGATTTCAGAAAACCAGTTGAACGTGAACGGAGATCCCGTGTGGGCCCGTTATGATCCGCCTTTCAAGCCCTGGTTCATGCGGCGAAACGAGATAGTGATTCCCGTTTCCTGAGCCGCGGGTCAGCCTCTTTCGTGGGGCTCCCAGAGATCCAGATTCGGACCTGCAGGGACGACCCCGGTGGGATTGATCATGTCATGGCTCTCGTAATAATGATGCTTGATGTGCTGCATGTTCACGGTTTCCGCGACGCCTTCGTGCTGGTACAGGTCGCGGGTGTAGGCCCACAGGTTGGGATAATCCACCAAACGGCGAATATTGCACTTGAAATGCCCCACATACACCGGGTCGAAACGAACCAGGGTGGTGAACAGGCGCCAGTCCGCTTCCGTCAGCTGGTCTCCGAAAAGGTACCGCTTGCTGGCCAGGCGGTGCTCCAGCCAGTCCAGCGTTTCAAACAACGGAAACAGGGCTTCCTCGTAGGCTTCCTGTGAAGTGGCAAACCCTGCCTTGTAGACGCCGTTGTTGACGCAGCTGTATATCCGCGCATTTATTTCATCAATCTGGTTGTGGAGCTCAGCCGGGTAGTAGTCACCCGGCAGCGCCCCCACCTCGTCGAAAGCGCTGTTGAACATACGGATGATCTCTGAAGACTCGTTGGAAACCACCGTGCCTTCCTGTTTGTCCCAGAGCAGCGGCACCGTTACCCTGCCCGAGTAGTCCGGATCGGCATGCGTGTACACCTGGTGCAGGTACTCCGCGTTGAACAGGGGGTCCGGTATAACCCCGTCGCCGTGCTGGAAGGTCCAGCCATGATCGGCCATGTACCAGTGCACCACCGACAGGCTGATCATTTCCTCCAGACCTTTGAGGTGACGGAAAATCAGCGCCCGGTTGGCCCAGGGACAGGCCAGCGAAACGTAAAGGTGATAGCGGCCGGGTTCGGCTTTGAAGCCTCCCCGGCCACTCGGGCCCGGGCTGCCGTCCGCGGTGATCCAGTTGCGGAACCGGGCCGCACTGCGAACAAAATGGCCCTTGTGGCCCTCGGTGTCGTACCAGCGGTCGACCCATTTTCCCTGAACTAGAAGTCCCATGTTTCTTTCCTCTCTTTATCCGGTTTCAAAAACGGTTATGACGGTAGTCGTCAAAAGCCTGGATGATTTCCTCTTTCGTATTCATCACGAAAGGGCCTCCACGGGCTACGGGTTCTTTGAGTGGCAATGCCGATACCAGCAGGAATCGTGCGCCTCGTGACGTTTGTACAACCACCCGGTCTCCCTCCGACAGTATCCCAAGCGTTCTGCGCCCCAGCACCGTCCTGCGATCGCCGGTTTCCAGTTCACCTTCAATGACAAACAGGAAAGTGGTGTCCGCTTCGTCCACGGACTGTTCGAAGGCCTGGCCTGCTGGCAGCGTCACATCCAGGTACGTGGGCTGTACGTACTCGTTTTTAACCACGCCCTGTGTTCCCTCGCTGGTGGTGCCTGCGATGACCCGGATTTCCGTTCCGTCATCTCGCTGTTCCAGCGGAGTTTCCGAGGGGCTGTATTCCTGGTAGCCGGGTTCTGACATCTTTGCCCCTGCCGGCAGGTTTACCCACAACTGAAAGCCCATCAGCAAGCCGTTTTCCTGCTCGGGCATTTCCGAGTGAACGATGCCCTTGCCTGCCGTCATCCACTGTACTCCGCCCGGTTCGATGACGCCTTCATTGCCGGCGTTATCTTTATGCCGCATGCGACCGGCCAGCAGGTATGTAACCGTTTCGAAACCGCGGTGGGGATGGCTGGGGAACCCGCCGATGTAGTCCTGAGGCTGGTCGGATTCAAAGGCGTCCAGCAACAGGAAAGGATCCAGCATGTCGAGTTCGTGGGAGCCAATGACACGGGTCATTCTGACACCGTCACCATCGGTTGCAGGCACACCGGGTGTCGTTGCTGCGACTTCCCGGATCCGGTTTGTTTTGGTGGAGTTCATGTCATCCTCCCCGCCTGTTATCCAGCGAATAGGCGCCTGCGCCCAGCGCAACGATCATCAGGAAGCCGCCAGCCAGGGCCAGGTTTTTCATGAACATGATCATTTGCATCTGGTCACCGAAATCGGCATGAAAAAGCACTGCGGACGAAAGGCTGAATCCCGCCAGCAGGAATGCGGCCAGGCGAGTGTGCCAGCCGAGAATAACGGCGATTCCGCCGAGCAGTTCCACAGCGATCACCAGCGGCAGCAGTGCACCAGGCACGCCGGCTGATTCCATATAACCCTGAGTTCCGGCAAAGTTGGCCAGCTTGTTGATTCCCGAAGTCACGAAGATCAAAGAAATCAAAAAGCGGCCCGCCGGTGCGGAAAGTGATTGTATCCATTGCATGATGTTTCTCCTGTTTGACTATGGTGAAAAGTCTATCCGTTGTTCTTATTGCTAAAAACAGCAATAATTAGAAATTATTGTTCTGAAAAAGTGAACTATGGGCCAGATCAGTGAAATGCAGACGTTTGTCCGCGTGGTGGAAGCCGGCAGTATCAGCAAAGCAGCTGAACAACTGGGCCTGGCGAAGTCAGGAGTGAGCCGCCGCCTGGCGGAGCTGGAGTCGCGCCTCGGTGTTCGCCTGATGAACCGCACCACCCGCCGGTCGAGCCTGACCGAATCGGGGCAGTCTTTCTACGAGGGCGCGGTAAAGCTGCTGGCCGACATTTCTGAGCTCAATACCGCAACCGCTGATACCAGCGCATCGCTGGAGGGCATGTTGAGAATCGCCGTTCCGCTTTCTTTCGGCCTGTGCCACCTGTCGCCGGCAATTGACGAGTTCCTGGGCCAACACCCCGGGCTCAATATCAATGTCGATTTTTCTGATCGTCATATCGACCTGGTCGAGAAAGGTGTTGACCTGGCCATACGCATTGCAGACCTTGGCGATTCCACGCTTCGCGCCCGCCGAATCTGTCCCATCCGGATCATGCTGTGCGCCAGTCCGGCCTACCTGGAAAAGAATGGCAGGCCAGTCATGCCGGCTGACCTGAAGAACCACCGGATCCTGCAGTATGACGTGGGCAGCGGTTCGGCTTTGCGACTGGAAGACCGGCAGGGCATGGTTCACAACGTGCCCACCCGACCGCATATCGTCGCAAACAATGGTGACTTTCTGCGGGACATGGCAATGGCGGGGCATGGTATTACGCTGACGCCGAGCTTCATTGCCTGGGAGGCCGTTGCGGCAGGTGACCTGGTGCCGGTCATGGCGGAATTTTGTCCGCGCCAGCTGAGCGCTTATGCGGTCTATCCACCCACCCGCTACCTTTCCCGCCGTAGCCGGGTTTTCATCGATTTCCTGGTAGAAAAATTCGGTGAAAATCCCTATTGGGACCAGTTCTCCTAATGCAGCCTATAATAAGGATAATCCCCTGATTGGACGGTAGGCGAAAATGCGATCAATTTTCCTGTGTTCCGCTGCAATTCTGACCTTGCTGATGGCCTGGGATGCCCAGGCAGAACAGCTGGTTCGTGAATTTTCAGGCAGCCGCAGCACCGAGACCCCCGAATTCGAGGTAAAAGCACCCTGGTTGGTCGACTGGCGGGTGAACAGTGACTTTCCCAGCTCGATGGGCGTTGCCGTGACGCTGGCCTATGGTGGAACTGAAGCCTTCGCAGGCAAAGTGTTCAAGACCAAGTCACCCGGCAATGGTCTGCGCCTGATCGAAGAAGGTGGCCGGTTCCGGCTCAAAGTGGACGCTGTAATCGCCGACTGGACTTTGAAAGTGATTCAACTGACGCCGGAAGAAGCCGAGCAGTATAAACCCAAGAAAGTGCTCGACTACTAGGCCCCGGGTTCTGATCGAGGAAGGTCATGCCGGTCACACTCCACAATGAAATCGAAATCGCTGTCCCGGCAAAAGCACTATTCAGTTACGTGACACAACCCTGGTTGTGGCACGAATGGCACCCCAGTTCGATTTCGGCCCAGGCAACAAACAGCGTCCTCGGAAAGGGCTATGAATTCGAGGAGCTCATCGAGGTGCAGCCACTTGCGCCACTACCGCCAAGGCTCAGGCGAGTCACGCGCTACAAGGTCATTGAGTTCGTGCCGTTTCATGGCTGGATGGCAGAAGGCAAAATGAAGGATGGCTGGATACGGATACGTTACGATTTGGAGGAAAAGGGCGGTGTCACGTTTTTTGCCCGAACACTGGATTTCAGTGTCAGTGGCCCGAATCGCTTTTTGATGCCGATGCTGAGGTCAAAAATGGAAACACTGTCGCTGGTTGCTTTGAACAACCTGAAACAAAAACTGGAGGCTAAACCCGATGAATCTTAAAGCGGCTCTTTTGGGCGGTGGCTCCTGGGGTACGACGGTGGCTTCGCTGATTGCCCGTAATGCACCCGTAAAACTCTGGGCCAGGGATGAATCCACGGTCAATGAAATCAACGAGCATCACACCAACAGCAAATACCTGCCCGGGGCCCGGTTGAATTCAAAACTGACGGCCACCGGTTCCATCAAGAAAGCGGTGTCCAAGTGCGATGTGCTGGTGATGGGTGTTCCATCGCAGCATTTCCGGTCAGTGCTGGAACAGGCCAAAGATCACATCAGGCCCTGGGTGCCGGTCATCAGCCTGACCAAGGGTCTGGAACTGAGCACACGCAAGCGCATGACCGAAGTCATCAATGAAGTCCTTCCGGGGCACCCCGTGGGGGTGCTGACCGGTCCCAACCTGGCCCGGGAAATCATCATCGGGCAGGCCGCTGCCGGGGTTATTGCCATGGAGGATGAAATCATCGTCAGCGAATTACAGCAACTGTTCCACAGCGGGCTGTTTCGCGTGTACACCAACACGGACCTGACGGGCTGTGAACTGGGTGGCGTGCTGAAGAATGTCATTGCCCTGGCGGTTGGCATGGGTGATGGCATGGGTGCGGGCGATAATACGCGTTCGGCCTTGATCACCCGGGGCCTGGCCGAGATTACGCGGCTCGGTGTTGCCATGGGTGGCCGGCCGGAGACGTTTTCCGGTCTGGCCGGTGTAGGCGATCTGATCGCCACCTGCACCAGCGCGCAGAGCCGTAACCACCATGTCGGCTTTGAACTGGGAAAAGGGCGGTCACTGGAAGAAATCATAGAAGAGATGGTCATGGTTGCCGAAGGTGTGAAAAGCGCGCCTACCGTTATGGCCCTGGGCGAACAGTACGGAATCGAAATGCCGATTACACGCGATGTCATGACGGTTCTGCAGGGTGAAAAATCACCCAGGCAGGCATTTCGTGGCTTGTTAAAATCTTCAGTGGGTGCTGAATCTGAGCCGGGTTAAAACCATGAAAGTACATAAGGACGTCATCGAGGAAATTGAAAAATCGCCGAAAGGGTCGCAGATCGGGGCGATTTTCGATTTTGACGGAACCCTGATTGCCGGTTTCTCTGCCACGGTTTTTCTGAAGGAGCAGCTTCGCCGTGGGGATATTTCACCCTATCAGTTCGTTGAGCTGGTTTCGGCCCTGACCCAGTTTTCGCTTGGCACGATGGGTTTCTCAGGGCTTATGACTTCTGCGGCGCAGTTCATGCGCGGTGTGAAGGAATCGGATTACATCGAGTTTGGGCAGGAGCTTTACGAACAGCAGATTGCGCGCAAAATCTATCCCGAATCGAGAGCGATGGTCCAGGCACACATGGCGCGCGGGCATACAGTAGCCGTCATTTCATCGGCCACGCCCTACCAGGTAGAGCCGATGGCCCGCGACCTGGGCATCGAGCACATTATCTGCAGTCGTTACGAGGTGGAGAACGGCGAGTTTACGGGCGGTATAGAGCGACCGCTTTGTTTTGGCGAAGGTAAGGTGCTGGCGGCTGAGAATCTTTCCAGTGAGTTCGGCGTCGACCTGGACCAGAGTTACTTTTACAGCGACAGCGATGATGACATTGAACTGTTGCACCGTGTCGGTAAACCCCGTCCGCTCAACCCCAACAACCGCCTGGCTGCCATCGCCGAAGAGCAGGGATGGCCGGTGCGAAGGTTCAGAAGCAGGGGCCAGCCTCAGATTGGCGACTACCTCAGGTCTGTCGCCGCCACGGTTTCCCTGATTCCTTCCGCGATGGCCGGCTTGCCAATCTGGGCGCTGACCGGATCGAAGAATGAGGCGCGGAATTTTGCCACCTCGGTGTTCGCCGACGTCAGCAGCGCCCTGATCGGGCTGAACCTGGTGGTCCGGGGCGAATATTACCTGTGGGAGAGCCGGCCCGCCGTCTTTGTCTTCAATCATCAGAGCAAGGTCGATGTCGTGATCATGGCCAAGTTGTTGCGTAAGGATATTGCGGGCGTCGGCAAGAAAGAGATTAAGCATATGCCCTTTATTGGCAAAACGCTGGAGCTGGCCGGAACGATATTCATCGACCGTGAGAATTCACACAGTGCCATTGAAGCCATGAAACCGTTGGTGGACGCGATGCGTAACCAGGGCAAGTCCGTGGCGATCGCCCCGGAAGGAACCCGTTCGATTACCCCGAAACTGGCGCCTTTCAAGAAGGGTCCGTTTCACCTGGCTATGCAGGCGGGTGTGCCGGTGGTGCCGGTGGTCATTCACAATGCGGGCGACGTAGCGCCCAAAGGTGATTTCGTTTTCCGCCAGGCGACCGTGGAGGTCGATGTTTTGCCACCTGTCGATACCAGCCAATGGCGCCGGGAGACAGTGGAAGAACATGTAGCGGAAGTGCGCAACCTGTTCCTGCGTGCGCTGGGGCAGGATGAAGAAACCGGTGGCGTTCCGGAGATGGCTCAACCCTCTGCGACACCGAGGAAAATGACCAGGAAGAAGAAAGCCATCAGAAAGAAGGCGCCGCGGAAAAAGGCGGCAGCAAAGGCAGTGGCAGTAAAAACAGTGCGTAAAAAAGCACCCGCGAAAGCTCAAACCAAGAAGAAAGTCCTGAAGAAGAAAGCGCTCAGGAAGAAAGCACGCAGGAAAAAAACGGTCGCCAGGAAGACTGAGTGAGCGAGGCCGCAGTTTCACTTGAAGGCCGGCTCCTGCAGCACGACGGGCCGCTGTTGTTCATAGCCGATGCCGGCAACCAGCTCGAAGAAAAACTGATCAGGGATTGCCTCAGCGGCATGGATGCTGGCGAAGACGCCTCGTCACCGAACGATATCATTTGGCTGTCTATTTCCAGCGACGAGCAGCTGCCGGATATGAAACGGTTGACCGCCCGGCTGAAAGCGCCGGGTAACACGCTCCTGGTGCCGGTACGCGTAGCCTGGCTGATGCCGGAAAGTGATGGGTCTTCCAAAAAACCCCTGCCTTTGCGTCACCTGATGTTTGGTGACCCGCGTCATCCGGGGTCCGTGAGAGGCCGCTGGATCCTGTTCCGCGATCCAACCCGGGCCCGCTGCATCAGTGGCGAGCCGGCGACGCTGTCAGCCTTGAAGTCCCGTTTCGAACACCAGGTGGATGCGAAAGCAGCCCAGTCACAGGACGCCTTTGCGGCTTTTGTCATGCGCCAGGCCGGGTTGTCGCTGGAAGTGGCCGAATGGGCGCTGATCGGCCGGCGCTATAAGGCGCCCCGATTCGTTGCCGCCAGTTTACGCAGCAGCCCGAGGTTTCGCTCGGCGTTGTCGGAGCTGGCGTCCGAGACCGGCCAGGACACCGCGGAATTGCAGAAGGAGGCTGATCAGTACATGAAGGAACTGATCGCGGTTCCCGATTCGCTGTTTATCGATTTGAGAGCGAGATTCGATAACTGGGTCATGTCCCTGAGCTATGGCGGGGAGGTTGTTTTCCGGGATAAAGACCTGGAAAGGGTGGGCGGCATCGTGCAAAACCATCCGGCCATGCTGCTTTTCACGCACAAGACATACATGGACAGTATTGCGCTGACATCTACCCTGTTTGAAAATGATTTTCGCATGCTGCACATCTTTGCCGGAATCAACATGAATTTCGCCGGCCTGGGCCTGTTGATGAAGCGGTCCGGCGGCATCTTCATTCGCAGGAAGTTCCAGGATAACCGGCTGTACAAGCTGGTATTGCGACAATACATCGGTTACCTGATGGAAAAACGGTTTCCGATGACCTGGGCATTTGAAGGCACCAGGTCACGCACCGGCAAGCTGATGCCCCCCCGGCTCGGTTTGCTGAAATATGTACTGGAAGGTGCGCATTACACGGATGCGCGTGATATTCACGTGATCCCTGTTACGGTCAGTTATGACCTGATGCGGGATGTGGAAGACTATGCCAGTGAACAAACGGGCAAAGTCAAAAAGCCGGAATCACTGAAGTGGTTTATTGGCTATCTCTCCAGTCTGCGCCGGCCGATGGGGCGTATGTATCTCGATTTCGGGGAATCTGTCGTGCTTGACAAAGCACCCGATCCGGCAGACCAGATGGCCTTGCCGAAAATCGCGTTCGAAGTGGCTGTGCAGGCGAACAAGGTCACGCCGATTACGCTTCCGGCAGTGGGTTGCATGGTATTGCTGGGTGCGGCGCCGCGGGCGCTGACGATCGAGGAGTTCCAGACTGAAGCCCTGTCTATCGTGCGATGGGCGCATGCCAGGGGCGTCCGGCTCACCAGTGATTTCCGGCCGGAGCGCCTGTCACATGTCCAGGACCTGGCGGAAGCGATGGTGGGAATGGGGCTGCTGATTCGTTATGACGAAGGGCTCGATACGGTCTTTGGCATTGAGCCAGGTCAGCATCCAATGGCTGGTTACTACCGCAATACCATTATTCATCACTTCGTCAACAAGGCGATCATAGAGCTGGCCCTGCTGAAAGCAAGTGATGTTGGTGGAGAAGGGGCCACGGACGTGTTTTGGAATGAAACGCTCAGGCTGAGAAATTTTTTCAAGTTTGAGTTCTTTTATCCGTCGAAAAAGAAATTCAAACGCCAGTTGAAGGACGAGCTTGAGCGATCGGAGCCTGCCTGGCAGGAAAAGCTGGGAGCCGGTGGCGAAGACATCATGAAAATGCTGGCCCAGATGCAGCCGTTGCTGGCGCATGCGACCCTGTTGTCTTTCGTCGAAGCTTACAGTGTGGTTTTCGACCTGCTGGTAAGGACGGGTAAGGATGGAATACCCGATGAAGAGGATTTCGTTGCGCAGTCGCTCAAAGCCGGAAAACAGGCCTATTTGCAGCGGCGCATCACCAGTGAGGCGTCGATCGGCAAAATCCTGTTCCAGAACGGGTATAAACTGGCAGAGAACTTCGAGTTGACCCGGACCGGAAGTGAAGACGTACTGAACAGGCGGATTCGCCTGTTGATGGATTTCAAGGAGTTGTCCAGAATGCTGGAACGAATCCGCTTGATGGCCTTATCGAGCCACGGTGAAAACTGATGCAACAACTTAGCGCGCAGGACGCCCAGTTTCTCTACATCGAAACGGGAAACAATCTGACACACGTGATGGGCGTCAATATTTACGATCCGTCAACGGCTCCCAACGGCAAGGTGCGGTTCACGGACATCATCGATCACGTGGAAGATCGGTTGGGCTCATCGCCGGTTTTCAGGCGTCGCCTGATGCGGCTCCCCTATGATTTCGATCACCCTTACTGGGTCGAGGATGAGTACTTTGACGCAGAGCACCACATGTTTCATGGCCGTCTGCCGGAACCTGGGGACTGGCGCCAGTTCTGTATCCACCTGGCGCGCCATTTCAGCCGGCCGATGGATATGAACCGGCCTTTGTGGGATATGTATGTCATCGAGGGACTGGACCGGATCAAAGGTATTCCCAAAGGATCCTACGCCATTGCAACACGGGTGCATCACGCGGCCATCGACGGCACGTCGGCAATGCATTTTTTCAACGCGCTGTCAGATATTGATCCGGAAGGAACGCCCGCCATTGAATTACCCGAATGGCCGGAAGAACCGGGCAGTTCACCATCTACGGTCACGGTGCTCAATCGCGCCCTGGTAAGCAATATGCAGTCACCGGTGAAAATGGCCGGAACCCTGTTGCGGTTCTCGCCGGCCATTTTCAACACGCTGATGAAATCACTTTCTTCAGAGGGCGGAAAAAGCCGAAAAGTGCCATTGACCCGCTTTAACCAGCCGGTTTCCCCACACAAAATGTTCGATGCGACCGTATTCAGCCTGGCGGACATGAAGCAGATCAAGGACAGCATCGAGGGCTCGACCATCAACGACGTGGTGCTGGCGATTTGCAGCGGCGCCCTGCGGCTTTATCTCGAGCATCACGAAGAATTGCCGGATGAACCGCTGGTCGCGATCGCACCTGTCAATGCCAGGGGCAAGGGACAGGATGCCGAAACGCCCGGCAACAGGATCAGCGCCATGTCTGTCGCGTTGCCCACCAATGTCGCGGATCCGGTTGAGCGGTTGTTGATCATCCGGGATACGACGCGGCAAACCAAGGCCGCAAAGTCTGGAATTTCAGCCCGCCTGATGACAGACCTGACCCAGCACGTGCCTGCCGTTACCATGGCCGGAGTGGCCCGCCTGGTTGCCGGCGGCCGGTTTACCTCCAAGCTGTGCAACCTGTTTATCTCCAATGTGCCGGGGCCCCAGGCACCGTTGTACATGAATGGAGCCCGTTTGGTGCACACTTACGGCCTGGCGCCGCTGGCTGATGGAATGGGATTGTTCATCGCCACTCCCAGCTACAACGGGGAGATGAGCTTCAGCATTATTTCCGCACGGGAAATCATGCCCGACATCGAGTTTTTCAGGGAATGCCTGGAGCAGTCGTTCGATGAACTGCTCGAAGCGACTGTATGAGTGCTTATGCTGTCGGGCTGCTGATCAGCATTATCGTTTATCTTGCGGTCGGCAATTATGCCGGGCGCAAGGTGAAACACCTCGAAGACTATTTCGTAGCGGGCCGTAATGCACCCACCCTGTTGATCGTCGGCACGCTGGTCGCCAGCCTGATGAGCACGAATGCGTTCATGGGTGAAACCGGTTTGGGTTATTCAGGTTTCCCGGCGGTGATTATTATCCTCACGGCCATCAACTGCATTGGCTATACCGTGGGAGGGCTGTATTTTGGCCGCTTTTTGCGCCGCAGCCGGGCACTCACTGTCGCCGAGTATTTTGGCCAGCGCTTTAACAGCCGGAGGGTGCAGGTGGTTGCCGGCGTCACTATTCTACTTGGGTGTACCGCTTACCTGGTCATGGTCACACAAGGCGCCGCGACCATTATCAGCGAGGTCACGGGGCTGCCGTTTTACGGTACCCTGCTGATCGCCTGGGCCGGTTATACACTGTTTACGCTCTATTCCGGATCCAGCGGCGTGGTGCTTACCGATACCATGATGTTCCTGCTGTTCGCGGCCGTCGCTTTCCTGGGACTGGCGTACATTGTGGATGATGCGGGTGGCTGGTTTGCCAGTATCCGTGATCTGGCCACCTACGAGGCCAAGCCCGGCATTATTTCCTGGCATGGAGCAACCGGCCCTGACGCCACCTGGCAAACGCCTGCTGAAACGCTGATCTATGGAATCATCCTGGGCGTGGCCTGGGGCATCGTGGTTGCGGTCAGCCCCTGGCAGGCCAGCCGTTACCTGATGGCCCGTAATGAGCACGTCGTGATTCGCTCAGCGACGATCACGGCCGGGGTGGTCATGGTGCTTTATACCGTGTTGATGCTGTCTGGTGCGGCGAACAACCTTCTGAACCCGGACATCGAGCCGAACCAGGAGAACATGATCTGGGCCGCGATGAACGTGATGCCGAAGCTCGTGGGTGTATTGCTGATGTCCGGTATCCTCGCTGCGGGGCTTTCTTCGGCTTCCACCTTTCTTTCGTTGGTGGGGTTCAGCGCCAGCAATGACATACTTCCCCAAAAGACTACGGATAATCTGCAGCGATTGAAAATGAGCCGCCGCGCCATGTTCGTGATCAGCCTGGTCGCGCTGGCGATTGCCTACGCTCTGCCCGAGGGAAAGCTGTTCTGGATCACCTATTTTGCGGGCACGCTGTTCGCCTCATCCTGGGGGCCGGTTGCCTTCATGAGTGTCTGGAGTAATCGCATCACCGAGGCTGGGGCGTTCTGGGGCATCATTGTCGGGTTGCTGGGTAACTTGGTCACCAACTCGCTGGCTTTGCTCAACTTTGTTGACCTGCCGGTTTACCTTGACCCCATCCTGGTGGGCGTCGTATTGAGCTATATCACCGTTGAGCTGGTCTCACTAAGAGGCAAGGTGACGGATAAGGAACGCGAATTATTGGAACAGCTGCACCGCGTGCCGGAATCGGAAATCGACGCGGAGAAGCTGGCACGCACGCTGCTGTGGCCGAAACTCCTGGTTGCGTTCGGGGGTGTATTTTCGATCCTGATGTACTTTTTCTATGCCATGCCGTACCAGCGGGCAACCGGCGAATCTGCCACGGGCGAAATCCTGTTGTCGGTTGGCGTAGGTTTGTCGCTGGTAGTTACCGGTGTCCTGGCCTGGTGGGGCACCTCCCGGTCGTATCGTCTGACCTGAATTCAAGGCGCTTATGGTTTACCCGAAAATTGAACAATTACGTGAACTCCCCGTTCAGTTAAGTATGACCATTCCACCGGAGTGGAAAGATCGTAATGGCCATGTGAACGTGCAGTTTTACCTTGCACTGTACGAGTTGGGGGGCTGGGTCGTACTGGAAGAAATCGGTGTCGATGAAGCCTGGTTCAGCCGTCACCAGGTCAGCCAGTTTGATCTTGAACATCACCTTAACTACCGTGCAGAATTAAAGGTCGGAGACCAGGTCAGTACCTACAGCCGTGTACTGGGCAGAAGCGAACGCAAATTTCACGGCATGTACTTCATCGTCAACGAAACCAGCCAAAGACTGGCGGCAACGCTGGAATACATCACCGCCAGCGTTGATATGATAAGCCGTCGCACGGCGCCTTTTCATGCAGAGCTGGCGAGCGGGCTGGACCGGCTGGTTGAAAAGCATAACGAGCTGAGTTGGCCCGCTCCTGTAAGTGGAACATTGAACCCCTAGGAACTTGAATGGAATACAAAGATTACTACGACATCATGGGCGTCAAGAAAGACGCCACGCAGGATGAGATCAAACGCGCCTACCGCAAGCTGGCACGCAAGTATCATCCGGACGTCAGCAAGGAAACCGACGCAGAGGCGAAGTTCAAGGAAGTCGGTGAGGCCTACGAAGTATTGAAAGACCCCGAAAAGCGAACCGCGTACGACCAGTTGGGTTCGCAATGGCAGGCCGGGCAGGATTTTCATCCGCCACCCGGCTGGGATGCCGGCTTCGAGTTCAGCGATGGTGGTACAGGCGGGCCGGACCTGGGTGGGTTCAGCGACTTTTTCGAGACCCTCTACGGCCGGGGGTTCCACCGGGCAGGCCAGCAAGGCGGGTCCGCTCGGGGCTTCCAGATTCGGGGTGAAGATCACCATGCCAAAGTCATGGTGGACCTGGAGGATAGCTATAACGGTGCAACCCGCTCCATCACCCTGCAGGTGTCAGGTGTTGATGAGAACGGCCGGGTGGTAGCCAGGCCCAAGACGCTGAAGGTGCGCATTCCCAGGGGCATTCGGCGCGGTCAGCAGATTCGCCTGGCCGGCCAGGGCGGCGTCGGGCACGGTAGCGGCGAAGCCGGTGATCTGTATCTCGAAGTCGATTTCAAGCTGCCTGGCCACTACCGGGTGGAGGGCGCGGACGTCTACCTCGATTTGCCCCTGGCACCCTGGGAGGCAGCGTTGGGCGCCAGCGTGAAAGTACCCACGCCTGCCGGGGCGGTCGATCTGAAGATCCCACCGGGATCCCAGGCCGGCAAGAGACTGAGACTGAAAGGGAGAGGCATTCCGGCGAAGGAGGCAGGAGACCTTTACGTGGTGCTGCAAATCGCCTTGCCGAAGGCTGAAAACGAAGAACAACGCGAAATTTACGAGAAAATGAAACAGGAATTTTCATTCAACCCGCGCGTCGGGATGGGAGCTTAAACCATGACCGAAAATAACATACTACGCGGCCAGCTGATCGAGGCTGAAACCCTGATCACCGTGGATGAGCTTTGTCATCACTGCATGGTACAGGTTGAAGAGGTGATCACTTTTGTCCAGGAAGGCATCCTCGATCCATCGGATGATGTGGTCGTAACCGAACAAGCCGATGCATGGCAGTTTCACATCAGCAGCGTCAGGCGCGTGCGGACGGCAGTTCACTTGCAGCGCGATCTGGGCGTTAACCTGGCAGGTGCTGCACTGGCGCTTGAATTGCTGGACCGTATCGCGGAGCTGGAAAGGTCATAGAACAGGCCACTGAATGAAACCTGCGCAAATTTGGATACCGGGTGCAGAATTCCAATCGGTTACACATCTATTTCAGGGTGATTTCTGCCCCCAAGTCAAAAGACACTGTGCCGCTGTCTCATGGCAGCCGGTAGCTCAGGCGGTAGTTTTCCTCAAACAAGCTTGTTCGCGGTGGAGCGCGGCAATCTTGTAACAAACCCATCTCTGCTGATGTTGCTTTTTTGGCCAGGAGGGGCGGAACTGCCCCTGTTTTCTAATATATACTTATCCGGTCCCCGCTCTGCCCCAGGAGAAATAATGCGCACCTTTTCCCGCAGTTTTAACGTCAAAATTCTTTCTCTCATCTCTTTTACATTGTGCGTAACTTCTCTCGCGGCACAGGATTTCGGCGGTACGCCAGCCCCCGAGGTGTTTACCAAGCCCTCCTATTCGCCCTGGGCGGATCGCAATTTCCCGGATAACGTGTACTGGGGCGATACGCACCTGCATACCACTCTTTCCTTTGACGCCGGCGCCTTCGGTAACCGGCTTGGTCCGGAGGATGCGTACCAGTTTGCGCGCGGTGAAGAAGTCACTTCGACCGGCGGTTACAAGGTCAGGCTTTCCCGGCCACTGGATTTCCTGGTGGTGGCGGACCATTCCGACAACATGGGTCTGTTCACGCGCATTTTTGAAAGCGCTCCGGAAATCATGTCCGACCCCGAAGGACGGCGCATTCATGACATGATCAAGGCTGGCGGCCAGCAGGCTGTAGCCGCTTCGGTCGAGTTGATCGACGCCTTTTCCAGGGGTAAGTCAATTTCTGACGCACTGGCCGTAGACCCCGGTTCGCCCGCCTTTACCGCAACCTGGGACCGCATCGTGCAAGCCGCCGAGGATTACAACGATCCCGGGCGTTTCACCGCGTTCATCGGTTATGAATGGACCTCGCTGGTCAATACCGGTGACAACCTGCACCGCGTCGTTATTTACCGGGACGACGGCAGTATCGCCTTGCGCAACGAGCCGTATACGACCATGGCGCCTTACGGCAGCCCGGACCCGATGGATCTGTGGAAATGGATGAAGAACTACGAAAACCAGTCCGGCGGCAACATCCTCGCAATCGCACATAACGGTAACCTGTCGAACGGCATCATGTTCCCGGTGGAACGCCAGTACACCGGCCGGCGGCTGGACAAGCAGTACATCAGTGAACGCATCCTGCGCGAGCCCCTCTATGAAGTCACCCAGATCAAGGGTGACGGAGAGACTCACCCGTTTCTCTCACCCAACGATGAGTTTGCCGACTATGAAACCTGGGCCAAGGGCAACCTGAACCTGAGCGTGGCCAAAACCGACGACATGCTGCAATACGAGTATGCCCGTGAGGCATTGAAAAACGGCCTGGCCCTGGAAGACGAATTCGGTGAAAACCCCTACAAGTTCGGCATGATCGGTTCAACCGACAGTCACACTTCACTGGCCACGGCGGAGGAAGACAATTTCTTTGGCAAGCATTCGGGTTCGGAGCCCAGCGAGATGCGTATGGAGCACGCGATGGCCAAGATGGGCGACGCCGAGTATGAAGGCTGGTCCGTTTCCGCTTCCGGGCTGACGGCCGTCTGGGCCAAAGACAATACCCGCAAGGCGTTGTTCGACGCCATGGAGCGAAAGGAAGTTTATGCAACCACCGGGCCGCGGATGCTGGTGCGTTTCTGGGGCGGTTGGGAATTTGAGGCGGCCGATGCGCAGAACCGGCTTCCCGGCGAAGTGGGATACCGCAAGGGCGTACCGATGGGAGGCGATTTACGGAAAGCTCCTGCAAGCACGGCTCCGAGCTTCCTGGTGGCGGCGCTCAAGGATCCGCTCAGCGGAAACCTCGATCGCATTCAGATCGTCAAAGGCTGGCTGGACAAGAAAGGCAAGACCCATGAAAAAGTCTATGACGTCGCCTGGGGAGA
>Ga0316189_10002134_pt1 | contig 19465 bp, 15 predicted proteins | sample LowCovwburrow_MG_FD_204930 | JGI IMG/M metagenome (GOLD analysis project Ga0316189, IMG submission 204930) | Coastal sediment microbial communities from Maine, United States - Lowes Cove worm burrow | ecosystem: Environmental > Aquatic > Marine > Coastal > Sediment | place: USA: Maine... | reverse complement strand
ATCCGATGCCTGAAGGAGAAATCGTGTCGCCCGCGCGTCGCCGCCGGCTGGCCGCCGTTCCGTTATGCACTGGACATCAGCGGCCACGGCGGCTCAAGTCCTGGCCAGGCTTCATGGCCTGCCTGCTGGGGGTACTCGGCACGGGTCCGGCCGGAGCGGAGGCATTTCCCGGGTTTCGAGCGGACCCGCCGAGCGGCGAGGGCTGGCGCGAGGTCGTACGGAACGTGCGCTCCGTTGTGTGGATCAAGCCGCTGCCGTCCCCGGACGCATCGGTCTCGGCCGCCGTACTGACCGGCCCGGCGCCCGCGGTCTTCGCCGAGCGCGCCGCGTTCGCCGCCTTCGTCCGTCAGAGTAAGACGGCCAACCCCGATCCGACCCGATTCGAAGTCGCGCTGGAGCGACTGGAGCCGGTCGCGCGGCCGGACGCGTGGTGCCTGCGTTACGAAAGCGCCCTGAGCGACGCCGGGGCACTCGGCGCGGACGGCGAACCGCTGAAGCTGCGAATCTCCGGCATCGCCTGCCTGCATCCCGATGAACGCGGCCGCTACTTCGACGTGCAGTTTTCGTTCCGCGGACCGCCGTCGCTGCAACTCACCACAACTGACACCGCCGAGGGCGAGGCGTTTCTCGCCAGTTTCGAATTCAGCTCGCCGCCCGCGGACGGGCGCTGGACGCTGGGGCCGGGGGATGCGCGACCGCCCGTACGCGAGGCCACCTGAGCGTCTATCCGCCCTCCAGGTACCCGATAGCGAGACTGCTGAGCGCGACGACGCCGGTCGCAAGCCCCGCGTCGTCGACCTCGAAGAACGGGGAATGGTTCGGCGGCGCCGTCGCCGGATCCTTGTCCGCGGCCGTCACGCCGAGGAAGAAAAAGAAGCCGGGCACCTCGCGGGCGTAGTAGGAAAAGTCCTCGGCCCAGGTGGCCAGCTCCGCGGTCCTCACGGCGGCGGCGCCGACTGCCCTCTCGAGCACGGGCCGCATCCGCTCCGTCAGCGCCGGGTCATTGACCGTTACGGGCAGGCCGAGACCGATCTCCACCGACGCCGTGGCGCCGGCGGCCTCGGCGATGGAGGTCGCGGTGCGCTCCATGCGGCGATGGATGTCGGCACGCATGTCTTCGTCGAACGTCCGGATCGTGCCGACGAGCTTCACGTCGTCCGGAATGATGTTGAAGCGGATGCCGCCCTCAATCATGCCCACGGAAATGACCGACGGCGCCAGAGTAACGTCGACCTGGCGGCTCGCGATGGTCTGCAGCCCCATGACGATCTGGGCGGCGGTCACGATCGGATCAACCCCCTGCCAGGGCTTTGCACCGTGGGTCTGGCTGCCGGTAACGACAATTTCGAAGCGGTCGGCCCCGGCCATCAACGGGCCGGCACGCACCGCAGTCACACCCGACGGCAACAGCGAGGTGACGTGCAGACCGAAGATGGCCGCCGGGCGCGGATCGGCGAATACGCCCTCGGCGAGCATCAGCTTCGCACCGCCCTCCTCGCCCACCGGCGCACCTTCCTCCGCCGGCTGAAAGATGAACAGGATCGTGCCCGGCAGCTGCTCGCGCATCCCGGCCAGGAGCTCTGCGGTGGCCATCAGGATCGACACGTGAGCATCGTGGCCGCAGGCGTGCATGACGCCGGTCTCCTGCCCGTTGAACGTCGCCGTCCGGGTCGATGCATAGGGAAGGCCGGTTTGCTCCGTGACCGGCAGCGCGTCCATGTCCGCGCGCAGGGCGATCACGGGCCCCGGCCGGCCGCCTCTGAGCACGCCGAGCACGCCGGTGTGGGCGATGCCGGTCCGGGTCTCGAGGCCCAGGCTCTCCAGATGCGCGGCCACGAGCTCCGCGGTCCGGAACTCCCGGTTGGACAGCTCCGGATTCCGGTGGAGGTCGTGACGCCAGGCGATCGTGCGCGCCTCGAGCGCCTCTGCCTGATCGCGTAACGCGTCGTAGTCAGCGCCGACGGCGGGGGCCGAACAAGCCGCCAGGGCAAGACCGGAAAGAATCAGCGACCGGCCGATGCGATTCATTGTGTGCTCCTCGATGACGCCCTGACACGAACCCGCGAGCGGGCCCCGTCGGCGGGTTGCTGTAGTCGGGATTGGACGCAGGGGGCCGGCCCGCCGGTCCCATGAACCGCAGGATCAGACCCCCAGGAAACGAAGGATCCCGTTGGCCGCTTCCCGGCCGTCGTAGACGGCGGTGACGACCAGGTCGGAACCCCGGACCATGTCACCGCCGGCAAACACCTTCGGGTTGGTCGTCTGGCAAGCGAAGCGGCTGGTCGGATCCGCGCGCACGCGACCGTCGTCGTAGATATCGACACCGAGCTGTCCAAGCCAGGGCGGCGGGTTCGGCCGGAACCCGAAAGCGACGATGACGGCATCGGCCTCCAGCACCTCCTCGCTCCCGGGGATCGGCTCCGGCCGGCTGCGGCCGCCCGGGTCGGGCTCACCGAGCTGCGTCGTGATCAGCTTCACGCCGGCAGCGCTGCCGTTGCCGACGACCTCGAGGGGCTGGCGGTTGAACAGAAACTCGACGCCCTCCTCGCGGGCATTGCGGACCTCGCGGCGGGAACCCGGCATGTTCTCTTCGTCACGCCGGTAGGCGCAGGTCACGCTCGTGGCGCCCTGGCGGATCGCGGTGCGGACACAGTCCATCGCCGTATCGCCGCCGCCCAGCACGACGACCCGCTTGCCGGCCATCGTCACGCCGTCGGGCGAAGGCAAGCCGTCGTCCAGCACCCGCTCGATGTTGTCGATCAAATACGGCAGCGCGTCGTGGACACCGTCCAGCTGCTCTCCGGGCATGCCCGCGCGAACCGTCTGATAGGTGCCCAGGCCCAGAAAAACCGCGTCGTAGTCCTCGAGCAGCTGATCCGCCGCGACGTCGCGGCCGACCTCGGTCTCCATGACGAATTCGACCCCCATGCCCTCGAGCACCTCACGGCGCTTTTCCACAACCTCTTTCTCGAGCTTGAACGGCGGGATGCCCCAGGTCAGCAATCCGCCTATGCGCCGGTACTTGTCGAACACGACCGAACGCACGCCGTTGCGGGCCAGCACGTCCGCCGCCGCGAGGCCGGCCGGGCCGGCGCCGACGATAGCGACCTCACGGCCGCTGTCCTGCACGCCGGAGAGGTCCGGGCGCCAGCCCTGAGCCAGCGCCTCGTCGGTAATGTACTTCTCGATGTTGCCGATGGTGACGGCGCCGAAGCCGTCGTTCAGAGTGCAGGCCCCTTCGCAGAGTCGGTCCTGGGGGCAGATGCGACCGCAGATCTCGGGCAGTGGATTGGTTCGGTGGGACAGCTCCACCGCCTCTATCAGGTTGCCCCGGTTAACCAGCCGCAACCAGTTGGGAATGTAGTTGTGAACCGGGCATTTCCACTCACAGTAGGGATTGCCGCAGTCGAGGCAGCGGCCCGCCTGTTTGCCGGCCTGCTCCGCATCGAAGTGGCCGTAGATTTCCTGGTAGTGCTGCTTGCGCGCCTCGGGTTCCGCGACCGGCGGGTCCTGACGCGGTACTTCGATGAACTGCAGAGTCTTTTCGATCATCAGGCGGCCTGCCTCAGTGAGTCAATCAGGGTGGCGAGATCCGCCGCCTTCGGTTTAACCAGCCAGAACCGGGGCAGGAAGCTGCGGAAGTCGTCGAGAATCTCCCGCCCCCAGGCGCTGCCCGTCTCCCGGGCGTGCAGCTTGATCAGGCCGCGCAGGTGGTGCAGATGCGCTTCCATGGTCTCGGCCGTGATGCGGTTGATATCGATCAGCTCGTGATTGTAGCGATCGACGAAGTCCCGCTCGAGATCGAGCACGTAGGCGAAGCCGCCGGTCAGGCCGGCGCCGAAGTTGAGTCCGGTCCGGCCGAGCACGACGACGACGCCGCCGGTCATGTACTCGCAGGCGTGATCGCCGACGCCCTCGACGACCGCCGTCGTGCCGGAATTGCGCACGGCAAAGCGCTCGCCCGCGCGGCCGGCGGCGAAGAGCTCTCCGCCCGTCGCGCCGTAGAGACAGGTGTTGCCCATGATCGGCGTGTGCCGCGCCTCGAAGCGGCTGCCCGTCGGCGGGTACATGACGAGGCGCCCGGCGGCCATGCCCTTGCCGACGTAGTCGTTGGCGTCGCCTTCGAGATACATGTTGAGACCGCCGACGTTCCAGGCGCCGAAGCTCTGGCCGGCGCTGCCGCGCAGGCGCAAAACGAGGGGCGCCTCGTCCATCGCGTAGTTGCCCCAGCGCCGGGCGATCTCGCCGGCCAGCCGTGCGCCGATGGAGCGATGGTAGTTCCTGACCTCGTAGTGGAACGTGCCGCCCCTTCGTTCCTCGATGCAGGCGCTCGCCTCGGCGACCATGCGCTCGGCGAGTTCGCCCTTGTCGAAGGGCTCGTTGCTGGCGACCGTGCAGCAGTGACTGCCCTCGTTGACCAACCCGGCCGCAGACAGGACCGGACTCAGATCGAGGCGCCGCTGGCGTTCGGTGTCGCCGGGGTTGCGGCGCAGCAGATCGACGCGCCCGACCAGCGAGTCGAAGCGTCGGATGCCAAGGGATGCCATGAGTTCGCGCACCTCTTCGGCGACGAAGCGGAAATAGTTCATCACCATCTCCGGCAGGCCGATAAAGTGCCGCTTGCGCAGCATGCCGTGCTGGGTCGCGATGCCGGTCGCACAGTTGTTGAGATGGCAGATTCGAAGGTACTTGCAACCCAGCGCGACCATCGGCGCCGTGCCAAAGCCGAAGCTCTCCGCGCCGAGCAGCGCCGCCTTCACGACGTCGAGACCGGTCTTGAGCCCGCCGTCAGTCTGCAGCCGGATGCGGTGACGCAGATCGTTTGCGCGAAGGACCTGGTGGGCCTCGGCGAGACCGAGCTCCCAGGGGCTGCCCGCGTACTTGACGGACGTCAGCGGGCTCGCACCCGTGCCACCGTCATACCCCGAAATCGTGATCAGATCAGCGTAGGCCTTGGCTACGCCCGCCGCGATCGTGCCGACACCCGGCTCGGAGACGAGCTTGACCGACACCAGGGCGGTGGGGTTGACCTGCTTCAGATCGAAAATGAGCTGGGCGAGGTCCTCGATGGAATAGATGTCGTGGTGGGGCGGCGGCGAGATGAGGCCGACGCCGGGCCGCGCGAAACGCAGCCGGGCGATCATGTCGTTGACCTTGTGACCGGGTAGCTGACCGCCCTCGCCCGGCTTAGCGCCCTGGGCGATCTTGATCTGCAGCACTTCGGCATTGACGAGGTACTCGGCCGTGACGCCGAACCGCCCGGAGGCGACCTGCTTGATCTTCGAGCGGCGCTCGGTGCCGTGGCGGCTCGGATCCTCGCCGCCCTCGCCCGAGTTCGACCGGCCGCCGAGACGGTTCATGGCTATGGCCAGGGCCTCGTGGGCCTCCGGCGACAGCGCCCCCAGGGACATCGCCGCGGTGTCGAAGCGCCGCATGATGTCTTCCACGGGCTCCACCTCCTCCAGCGGCACCACCTGTCCCGCGGGCACGATGTCCAGAAGATCGCGGATCACCGTGGTCTGTCGCTCGTTGACCAGCTTGGCGTAGCGCCGGTAGGCGGTCGAATCGCCGGTCTGGACAGCGGCCTGCAGCGCGGCGATGACGTCCGGATTAAAGGCATGGTACTCGCTGTCGTGGACGTACTTGTAGAGGCCGCCCTGCACCACATCGGCGCGCGGATTCCAGGCCCGGCGAACCAGGTAGCGAAGGTCATTGCGCAGCTCCGCGAAGCCCGCTCCCTGGATGCGGCTGACGGTGCCGGGGAAACACTGGTCCACCACCTCGTCATGCAGGCCCACGATCTCGAACAGCTGGGCGCCGCGATAGCTCGCGATCGTCGAGATGCCCATCTTCGACATGATCTTGAACAGCCCCTTGCGGATGCCGCGCCGGTAGCTGCGGCCGTACTGACGGCCTTCCGCGGACAGCACGCGACGGCGCTTCATGTCGTGGAGGACGTCATAGGCCAGGTAAGGATAGATCGCCGTCGCTCCGTAGCCGATCAGACAGGCGAAATGATGCGGGTCCCGGGCCGTGCCCGTTTCCACCAGGATGTTGCAGTCGCAGCGCAGGCCCGAGGTCACGAGCCGGTGGTGGACATAGCCGGTCGCCAACAGCGCGTGGACCGGATAGTGGCCCTGACGAATCCCCCGGTCGGACAGCACGACGACCAGGCGACCGTCGCGGACGGCCGCTTCGGCTTCGTCGCCGATCTGTGCGAGGGCGTCCTCCAGGAACAGCCCTTCCGGCCGGTTGAGGTCGATCGCGGCATAGCCGCCCTGTTCGTCCTGGATTCTCAGAATCTGGCGGAACTTCCACTGGGCCAGCACGGGGGAGTTGATCATGATCCGGCCGGCGAATTCGCGGCGCCGCTCGAAGAGATTCTGTTCCCGGCCGATCTGGGTTTCGAGCGACATCACGACCCGCTCGCGCAGCGAATCAATCGGCGGATTCGTGACCTGGGCGAACTGTTGACGGAAGTAGTCGTAGAGCGAGCGCGACTCCCGGGACAGCACCGGCAGCGGTGTGTCATCCCCCATGGAGCCGACGGCCTCGGCCTCCGTTTCGGCCAGTACGCGGAGGACCTCCGCACGCTCCTCCCGGGTAACGCCGAACGTCTTCTCGTAGATGCGCAGGCGGTCGGGCGCCATCGGCTCCGCCGAGAGCTGCGGATCGAAGAGCTCCGAATCGAGATAGCGGACGCCCTGTCGCAGCCAGTCCTTGAACGGTGCGAGCGACTTCAGGCGCTGCTCGACGGTGGCGGTCTCGAGGACCTCGGCCGTCGCGGTATCGACCAGCAGGATCTCGCCAGGGCCGAGGCGGCCCTTGGCAACGACGTCTTCCGGCCGGTAGTCGCAGACGCCGATTTCGGAGGCGATCGTTATATGGCGATCGGCGGTAATCACGTAACGCGCCGGCCGCAAGCCATTGCGATCGAGACAGCAGGCGGCCTGAACGCCGTCGGTGACGACGATGCCGGCCGGACCGTCCCACGGCTCGATATGCATGCCGTAGTACTCATAGAAGGCACGTACGTCCGCGTCGAGTGCATCGACCGTGTGCCAGGCCGGGGGAATCAACAGGCGCAGAGCGTGCATCAGCTCCATGCCGCCCTGGGTCAACACTTCGAGCATGTTATCCAGGCTGCTGGAGTCGGAGCCTTCCTGGGCCACGAGGGGCTGGAGTTCCTTCAGCTCGGGCAGGCACGGGGTCTCGAAGCGGGCGCCGCGGGCGATGGCCCAGTTACGGTTGCCCTGAATGGTATTGATCTCGCCGTTGTGGGCGAGCAAACGGAAGGGCTGCGCGAGACGCCACTGGGGCCAGGTGTTGGTCGAAAAGCGCTGATGGAAGACGCAGATCGAGGACGCGAGTGCCGGGTCGCTGAGATCGGAATAGAAGCGGTCCAGGCAGTCCGGCATGACCATCGCCTTCCAGGACAGCGTGCGGCAGGACAGGCTCGCGACGTAGAAAACCGGGTCCTGCTCCTTCAAAGCGATCTCGGCCCGTCGGCGCACAACGAACAGCCGGCGGTCGAAGTCGGCGGCGGACATGCCCTCGGGGGCCGTCGCGAAAACCTGCTCGATCGTGGGCAATGAGTCGAGGGCCTCGGCGCCGCAGACGGAATCGTCCACGGGCACGGGGCGCCAGCCGTCAGGTCGCAACCCTTCGGCTTCGAGCAAATCATCAATTAGCTGGCGGGCACGCGCGGCACCCTCGGCACTCGGATTCAGGAACACCAGGCCGGCCGCGAAGAGATCGCCCGGTTCGAAGCCGGCGGCGCTTGCGACGGCCCGAAGATAGGCCGTCGGGCTGGCCATCAGAAGGCCGCAGCCATCCCCGGTCTTGCCGTCCGCGGCGACCGCGCCGCGATGGGTTAATCGCACCAGCGCCTGGATGGCGTTGGCGACCAGCTGGTGGCTCGGATTGCCGTCGAGCTGGGCAATCAGGCCGAAGCCGCAGCTATCCCGTTCGAAGCGCTCTTGCCAGAGTCCATTCGTTTGTATTCGAGTCATCGCACCCCTCTGCCCCCATCGTTTGATGGTCGCAGCTAAACAGTCATTCTCCCCACCGGGTCCGCCGGGTGCGTCCATGTCGCTTCCAAGCTATTGTTTTTATTAACTTCCCGAAGCGAGAGGCTTCGGGACTGAAGCGACATCTATCAACTTACCACAGACCATGCCGCGGGCGTCAATTCACGGCCCGTGAGTTGTCCCACTGCGCCCGGGTTACGAGCCAGTCGCCGCCCTCGCGGCGCAGCGCCAGACGCAGGCGGAACGCATCGCCGTCGACGCTCACCGGCAGCGCGGCGCCCTTGCGCCGCGCGAGCACGAGGAGTGCGGCGTCGGCGTTGGCCAGCTCCGGCGAAATAACTTCGACGTTGAGATCCCTCACCGAGACGATCGCGTTCGGGTAACGGCCCAGCAGCGAGCGCAGCAGAAAAGCGACCTGGCGGCGGTCCCGGCCGGCCGCGTCCTCGTAGTCGCCCGCCACGAGATCGGCGATGGCGCGATGATCCCCGGCCTCGGCCGCGGCCTCGCCGGCGGCAAACAGTGCGGCGATCTCGTCAGCGGGGTCGCCGGCGGACGGTGCACAGCCGCCGGACCCGGTCGCGAGCACCAGGGCGAGCAGGGCCCTGCGCACGACGGCCGGCAGGGGGACTTGAAATTTTGCCGTTTCAGCGAGAACACTGTGCGGCGGACTTATGGCGCCGCGGCTACGGTTAGCAGACATGAACAACAGTGCACTTCCCCTTGAGGTTCGGAACTTCTGGTTCGCGGAGACGATCTCCGACCCCGACACGATACCGGCGCGGACGGGCTTCTGGTTTGCCCCGGACGCGGCCCGGGATGAGGAAATCCAGACTCGCTGGGGCAAAGTGATCGAGGACGCGCGCGCCGGCAAACTCGACGGCCTCTGTACCAATGCCACCGGTCGGTTGGCCCTCATCCTGCTGCTCGACCAGTTTCCCCGTAACGTTTACCGCGGCAAGCCCGACGCGTTCGGCCGCGACGGGCGGGCCCGCTACCTGATGCGCGACGGCATGGGCCAACTCATGGATCTGGAGCTCTCGCCGGTCGAACGCTGTTTTTTTTATATGCCGCTGCAACACTCCGAGTTCCTCGAGGATCAGGAAAGCGCCGTGGCCCGCTACAAGCAGATCGTCCAGGAAGTCGACACACGCCGGCGGCCGATCTTCGAGACCTTCCTCTCCTATGCGAAGGCTCATCGCGACATCATCGCGCGATTCGGCCGCTTTCCCCATCGCAATGCCATCCTGGGACGGCTCGACACGCCCGAGGAAGCGAGCTACCTGGCGGGCGGCGGCGAGCGCTTCGGTCAAGACTGATCAGCGCAGGCCCTCGAGCCAGCGCTGCTGGAGGGCCTGCAGCGACGCCAGCGGCAGCTCGCCGGAATCCAGCACCATGCTGTGCCACGCCCGGACGTCGAAGTCATCACCCAGGGTGTCCACGGCCGCGGCTTTCAAGCGGTGGAGGGCAAGCTGCCCGGTTTTGTACGACAGTGCCTGGGCGGGATACGCAATGTAACGCTCGACTTCGGCGACGATCTCCGGCTCCGGCAGGGAGGAGTTCTCGCGCATGTAGGCGATGGCCTGCTCCCGGCTCCAGCCCTTGCGGTGGAGCCCCGTGTCGACGACGAGGCGCATGGCCCGGAGCATCTCGTCGTTGAGCTTGCCGAAGTACTGGTAAGGGTCCTCCAGCAGCCCGAGTTCGACGCCGACATCCTCCGCGTAGAGCGCCCAGCCCTCCGCGTAGACCGTGAACCCGCCGAAGCGGCGAAAACGGGGCAAGCCCGTGAGCTCGCGGGCGATCGCACCCTGGAAGTGATGCCCGGGCACGGCCTCGTGCAGGAACAGGGTCGCCATACCCCAGCGGGGCATGCGCCTGAGATCTGAGGTATTCAGATAGAACACCCCGGGCCGGGAGCCGTCGGGCGAGGGCGACTGGTACTGTGCGCCGGGGGCCGACGACGCCCTGTACGGCTCGATGGCACGGATCTCGAAGCCGGCCCGGGGGGAGATCGAGAACCGGGACGGCATCACGGCCTCGACCCGGGCATCCATGCTGCGGTAGTCGGTCAGCATCGCCGCGGCGCTGTCCCAGAAGAACCGGTCTTCAGTTTTGAGATGCACGAAGAAGGCCGGCAGATCACCGTCGAACTGCACGCGGCGGCGGACGCCTTCCATCTCCCCGAGAATCCGTGCGACTTCCGCCAGCCCGATGTCGTGGAGCGTATCGGCATCGAGGCTGGTCGTCGTGTGATAGGCGATCTCGCTCGCGTACCAGGCGTCGCCGTCCGGCAGTGCCGACCAGCCGACCGTGGGCCGGGCGGCCGCGAGATAGTCGCCCGCGAGATAGTCGTGCATGAGCCGGTAGGCCGGGATGACCTGGCCGGTCAGCGTCTCGCGCCACGCTTCTGTCAGACGGCGCCGGTCGACAGCGCCGATTGCCTCGGGAAAGTTCTCCAGCGGCTGCCAGAACACACTGTCCTCAGGGTTTTCCACGAGCTGGGCTGCGAGCTGGGGGACGATGCGTTCGACCACCATGCGCGGGTGCACCACGCCGAGGGCCACGCCCTCTTCGAAGCGCGCGACGGCCACCTCCGCGTAGACCGCAAACCGGGCCATGCGCGATAGGAAGGTCTCGTAGTCAGCGACGCTCGCGAATGGATGGACTCCCGCGCCGGCGCCGAGCGCCGCGAAGTCGTTCGGGAACGAATTGAACTGATCAAACGGCAGCAGCCAGGAAGGGAACGCCATCCGCCGGAGCGTCGTTCGCTGCAAATACAGGAACACGTCGTGGCTGAGCCGATCGGCGGCATCGAGGTCTTCCACAGCGACGGCCTCGGCCGCCGCCAGATAACGCTCGGCGCTGGCGCGTTGTTCGCGCAGGAAGTCCGGCGACATCGGGATCGCGATGCGATCGTCGTAGCGGTGATCGCCGAGATCCGTCGCGAAAACAGGGTAGCGCTTCAGCAGGTCCTCAAACTCGGCTTCGAAAATCGAATGGAGCCGCTCGGACGCATCGGCGTGGGGCACGGCGGCGGATCCGGATTCGGGCGCACCAGTTTCCTCGTTGCCCTGCCTCCCGCAGGCGGCGGCGAGGAGCGTCAGAAGAAAAACGGCTGCGACTCGGCTCATCTCGTCATACCTCTCGGTGATGATCGGGCCGCACTGGCCGCGACCCCGCTGTGAATCAATCGCCCCGCGAGCGGCAGGGCACGATCAGCCGGCCGGCCTCGTCGGCACCGGGGTAATGGCGGCGGTGGTCGCCTGCCGGATCCGGCGCCGCGAGACGTGTGCCAGGCGGACGTTCAAGGTCAACGCTGTGAGTGTCAGGCCGACGATCAGGCCGGTCCAGACGGCCTGGGGTCCGCGCTCGGCGTGCACGCCGAGATACCAGGCGAGCGGGAAAGCCACGCCCCAGTAGGAGCCGAAGTTCAACAGCATGGGGACTCGCGTGTCCTTATAACCGCGCAGCGCGCCGGCGGCGCCCACCTGAAGGCCATCGGAGACCTGAAAGATCATGGCCATCGCGAGCAGCGACACCGCCAACGGCCAGACCTCGGCATCGATCGTGTAGAAGCCGGCGATGGCCTCACGGAAAATCAGCATGAACACTGCCGAGACAAGCATGAACGCCCCGCAAATGCCCACGCCGATGAAGCCCGTGCGGCGGGCCAGCTCCAGGTCGCCCCGGCCGACGCAGTGACCGACGCGAATAGTCAGGGCTGAATGGATCGCCAGCGGGATCATGAACATCATCGCCGAATAGTTGATCGCGATCTGGTGGGCGGCGACCACGGTGGCGCCCAGCTTACCCATCAGCAAACCGACGGCGCTAAACAGACCCGCCTCGGATATCACGCTCACAGCGATGGGCAAACCCAGAGCCAGCAGCTCGCGAATCCGCCGGGCATCCGGCCAATCGAAACGGCCGGTCAGCCCGAACTCCCGATAGCGTGGCTGGCGGGTGACGTAGGTGGCCAAAAAGCCCAGCATCACCCACATGGACAGCGCGCTCGCGGCGCCACAGCCCACGGCGCCGAGCCGCGGGAAACCGAAGTGGCCGAACATCAGGACCCAGTTGCCGGCGACGTTGACGATCAGTGCGACGAAGGCGACGTAGGCGATGGGCCGTGTCCAGCCCACACCCTCGCTCATGAAGCGCAGGCTCAGGTAGGCGTACATGGCGGGCAGACCCCAGGAGATCGCATCGAGATAGCCGACCGTCAACGGGATGATCTCGGGGTCGACGCCGATGGCGTCGAGCACGACGCCGGCCTGGCGGAGCATGAAAATACCGATCACGGCCAGCACCTGGCTGAGCCACAGACACTGGCGCGCGTACAAGCCCACTTCCTTCGGCTGGCCGCCCGCGAACGCGTGGGCCGCGGTCGGGCTCATCGCCATCAGGACGCCAAGCCCGAACAGGAAGGTGACCATCCAGATCATGCTGCCAACGGCGACGGCAGCGAGATCCGCCGTGCCGAGACGTCCGGCCATGACGGTGTCGGCGAATCCCATGCCGGCGATCGACAGATTGTTCGCGATCAGCGGCCCGGCCAGCGTGAGCAGGGCCATGGCTTCGCGCAGCACGGGTCGCCGCGCGCCGGTCGGCGCGGATGTCTCCGTGTTTGCAGGGGGCGCCGTCATTGCCGTGTCCAGAGAGGGCTGAGCCGCGCAATTCTACGCGAGCCTCCAGGGGCAGGCGAAAGCAGCCCGGCTGAGCGGACCTTCCCAAGACGGATTCCAAGGTACACTCACGGCGCAACGAGCCGTGGGGGAGCGCCATGAGTGAATCGATCTCGAGACGCGTCGGCATCGTCGGCGGATGCCGGACACCCTTCGCCCGTGCCCACGGGGCCTATCGATCCGTCGGCAACCTCGAACTCATGACCGGAGCGCTCACCGCACTGGTCGAACGCTTCGATCTCGCTGGCCAGCGGATCGACGACGTGGCCTGCGGCGCCGTCCTCAAGCATCCCGGCGACTTCAATCTCGCCCGGGAGGCGGTTCAGGGCTGCGGACTCGCGCCCGAAACGCCGGCCTTCGACATCCAGCGCGCCTGCGGCACCAGTCTGGAGGCCGCCATTCTGCTCGGCGCGAAAATCGCCTCCGGCCAGATCGACTGCGCGATCGCCGGCGGCTGTGACAGCATCAGCGACGCGCCGCTGTCCTATCCCCGCGACTATCAGCGCATTCTCCTGTCCAGCAGCCGGGCCCGCTCGGTGTCGGGGCGAGTGCTGCCGTGGCTGGGTCTGCGGCCGCGCCACTTCGTGCCGATCGTGCCCGCGGTGGTCGAGCCGCGGACAGGTCTTTCCATGGGCGAAAGCGCGGAGGTCATGGCGCAGCGGTGGGCAATCGACCGCAAGGATCAGGATGCCCTCGCAGTGGCCAGCCACCAGCGAGCCTTCAAGGCCTGGGACGAAGGCTTCTTCGACGAACTGGTGAGCCCTTTCGAGGGGCTGGACAGGGATGACAACCTGCGACCCGATACGTCTGTCGAACGTCTCGCCTCGCTGAAACCCTCGTTCGACGAATCCGGCACCCTGACCGCCGGCAACAGCTCGCCGCTAACCGACGGCGGGGCCGCGGTCCTGCTCGCTTCGGAGGACTGGGCGCAAGAGCGTGGCCTGGAAATCGAGTCCTGGCTGGTAACCGGTGAAGCGGCGGCGGTTGACTACGTCGGCGGCGAAGGTCTCCTGATGGCGCCGGCCTACGCCGTCTCCAGAATGCTGACCCGGGCCGCGCTGACCCTCAAGGACTTCGACTTCTACGAGATCCACGAAGCCTTCGCCGGGCAGGTCCTCTGCACGCTGCGGGCCTGGGAATCGGAGGCATTTTGCCGCGATAAACTGGGTCGGCAGGCGGCGCTCGGCGCCATCGACACGGACCGGATGAACGTCAAGGGCAGCAGTCTGGCCGTCGGTCATCCCTTCGCCGCCACCGGCGCGCGAATTCTCGGAACGGCCAGCCGTCTCGTGTCCGGACAGCCGAACTCGCGAGCGTTGATCTCCATCTGCACGGCCGGCGGCATGGGCGTCACGGCGATCGTGGAAGCCGCTTAGACCGCCTTGCCAGCGGCAGGGCCAGCAGACATGATGTGGCGCCTTGCGGCCTGCCCGGGGAACAACCCGGCGGTTAAGAACAACAAGCCCGGTGCGGACAACTCTAGGACGCGATGGATACTCTGAATTCGTTCATGTCGGCATTGAACGCCGTCCTCTGGCACGACTCCGTGCTGGTCCTCGTGCTCGCCACCGGCGTGCTTTTCACGATCTGGAGCGGCTTTAGCCAGTTCCGGGCCCTTACCCACGGCACACATGTGCTCAGGGGCCGCTACGACGACCCCGACGACCCCGGCGCCATCAACCATTTCCAGGCGCTGTCCGCGGCACTGTCGGCGACCGTGGGACTCGGCAACATTGGCGGCGTGGCACTGGCGATTTCCCTCGGCGGGCCAGGCGCCGTCTTCTGGATGTGGGTGGTCGGAGTCTTCGGCATGGCACTCAAGCTCACCGAAGTCACGCTGTCGATGCTCTATCGGAATACCGACGATCCCGACAATCCCCACGGCGGACCGATGTGGGTCGCCGCGAAGGGATTCGCGCTGCGCAATCCGAAGTATGCCTGGCTCGGGAAACTCATCGGCGGCATCTTCTGCATCACGCTCCTTATCTCGACGATCACCGGGGGCAACATGTTCCAGGCCTGGAACGTGGCGGAGATCACCGAAAACTATTTTGGCGTTCCCGGCATCGTGACGGGGATCGTGCTCGCGGTCGTGGTCGGCTCGGTGATCATCGGCGGCATCAAGCGGATTGGCGCCGTCGCCGGCCGCCTGGTCCCTGTCATGGTCGCGCTCTACCTGCTGGCGGGCTTCTACGTGCTGTTCATCAACGCGGGGCAGATACCGGCGATGCTGTCCCTGATCGTGACCGCCGCTTTTAACCCGGTCGAGGCCAGCGGCGCCTTTCTCGGCGGCACGATGGGCTACGCCTTCCTCTTCGGGATGAAGCGCGCACTGTTTTCCAACGAGGCGGGTCAGGGCAGTTCGCCGATCGCGCACTCCGCGGCCAAGACGAAGGAGCCCGTGCGCGAGGCGGTTGTCGCGGGTCTCGAGCCCTTTATCGACACGCTGATCGTCTGCACGTTCACGGCGCTGGTGATCCTCTCGACCGGTGTCTGGAACCGCGCCAGCGACGCCGAAATGAACGAGCCCCCCGCGGTGCTGGAGGCCGGCCCGGGTGAGTGGACCCTGGAGTCCCTGCCCGCGCCCTTCCGGCCCTCGGGCGAGTGGCAGGACGGCGAAGCCGTGTTCATGATCGTGCAGGGCGACCCGAACCCGCAGAGCGGCAACGCCCTGCACAAAATCTACGGCACGGTCATCGCCAGCCCCAATGCCCGGGCCGTCATCGAATGGAGCAGCGTGCGCAGCGCCCAGCGTCCCGTCATCCACGAGCAGGCGCTGTATCTCGACTACAAGGGCGCCACGCTGACGGCCAAGGCCTTCGACAGTGTTCAGGACGGACTCGGGAAATGGCTCGTATCGCTGGCCGCCTGGCTGTTCGCGGTCTCGACCATGATCTCCTGGAGCTACTACGGCGAGCAGGGCATGGTCTATCTCGCGGGCGAGCGGTCCGTCGTTCCCTACAAGGTGATCTACTGTCTGCTCATCATCGTAGCGACCGCAGGGATCATCACGACAGACGCCGAACTGGACAACCTGACGGGCATCGGGACAGGCGTCATGCTTTTCGCGAACATCCCTATCATGTGGCTGTTCGGCGCCCAGGCCATGCGCGCCTACAAGGACTACGTGCGAAGACTCAAGAGCGGTGAGATCGGTCCCGGACACGAACCGCCGTCGCTGGAAGACCTGATAAGCGGCAAAGACGTAGCCTGAGGGATTCAGGCGGCATGCGCCGGCGGGCGGCGGCTCAGTAGCGGTCGTAGCGGAACTGCATATAGGCAATCCCGGGCGCCATGACGACCCGCCAGGCGAGTTCGGTCTCGTCGTCGAAACCGGGACTGAATTCCCGGGCAGTGACCAGCAGGCAGTCCAGCCACAGATCGTAGAGGGGCGGCGGCACGTCGCGCGCATCCCTGCTGTGGCGGCGCGCGACCTGGCGCAGGTATTCGCTGGCCACGCGGCTTGCCGAAAACTCCACAATCTCATCGATCGACCGGGCGAGCATGCGTCGCTGCCGGATCATATCGGTGGCGCTGAATCGGGCCGCGACGTCGGGGGATGCGCCGACGAAGTTCTCGTAGAAGCGGGCGAGAAAGTCCCGATGCTCGTCAGGATCGCCGACGATCCGACCGTAGCTCTGTTCGAACAGCGCGTGGTAGTCCTTCACTCCCCTTCGACCTCGAGCGGCACGCAGTTCACCCGCACGCGCATGCGTACGACTTCGCGGCGGGGCGTGTGTGCCATGGTTTCCCCGGCTCCCGCCTCGATGATGGCGCTGCGCCGGCGCGTCTCTACACCGGCATCGAATTCGACTTCGCAGCGCACAGCGACCGGTTCGTGGTTCGCGAGATGCAGAATCGTCGAGTTGTCCTGCTGGACGTCCTGGACCGTCACGTCGAGACCACGCGAGGTGAACGAGACATCAACGGGGTAGGCCAGGGCGACGGCCGGCGCCAGCAGCGCCAGCGCGGCATACACGGTTCGGTTCATGATTCGTTTCCATCCTTGCCCGCCTCGTCCCGCGACGAGGCATTCTTGCCAAAGGCCGCCAGGGTCTTCTCCAGTGCGGCCCGCGCCGATGCTCCCGCGTTGCCAGCGGCAGACTGTTGCCGCAGCGTCGTTTCAAAACCGGCGACGAGGTCATCGACGGTCCAACCCGGATCGCCGGGGCTGACGTTGTGCGGATCGCCGAACAGGTTGAGGCGTCGCTCGAATCCGCGGCCGGCCTTCATGACCGCGCCGAAGCGGGAGGCCCGACGCGGCGTCGCAGTCAGGATATCGAGGAATCCTGCGACGAGCGACAGCGGACTGAGCAGAAGGTCCTTCAGGGCGTCGACCAGCAGCTTGCCCTGAAACACAGCGACCTCACGCAACAGCGCGCGCCGCCTGAGTCTTTCCACCCCGAGCCGTCGCTTCCCGCCGTCGTCTCTGTTCATGCTGGCTTTCTCCATCCGGCGGGAACGGACCGCACGCTTCTTCATTAGTATGATTTAATCCCCGGCTCCCGCAAGCCGATCGAGAATCACTATGCCACGCTACGTCGGTTCGGCCGATTATCGACACGGCACGTCTGAAACCCTCGGCGTGTTGCTGGCCAACCTCGGCACGCCCACGGCGCCGACGACGCCTGCCGTGCGCCGCTATCTTGCGGAGTTCCTCTGGGATCCCCGCATCATCGAGCTGCCCCGGCCGCTGTGGTGGTTGATCCTGCACGGTGTCATCCTGCGTTTTCGGCCGCGTCGCTCGGCAGAGGCCTACGCCAAGGTCTGGACTGACGAAGGCTCGCCGCTGCTGGTCTGGTCGAAAAAACAGCGCGCCGGTCTGGAGAAAATGCTGGCGGCCTCGCTGCCGGCGCCCGTGCATGTCGCGCTCGGGATGCGCTACGGCGAACCCTCGATCGAGAGCGCGCTCGAGGAACTGCGCCAGGCGAACGTCCGCAGGCTCCTGGTGCTGCCGCTCTACCCCCAGTATTCCGCCACCACGACCGGTTCGACCTTCGACGCCGTCGCGGCTGCCCTCAGCCGCTGGCGCTGGCTGCCGGAGCTCAGGATGGTGACGGACTATCACGACGCCCCGGGTTACGTGGACGCGCTCGCCGCCAGCGTAAGGGAGCACTGGGCCGCCCACGGCCGCGGCGAGCATCTCGTGATGAGTTTCCACGGCCTGCCCCGCCGCTACCTCGAATCGGGCGACCCCTACCACTGCTACTGCCATCACACGGGCCGCCTGCTGGCCGCGGCGCTGGGCCTCGCCGACGGTGCCTGGTCCGTCAGCTTCCAGTCGCGGGTGGGCCGCGAGGAATGGCTGCGGCCCTACACCGACGAACATCTGAAGGCGCTCGCCGGCGGCGGCATGAAACGGGCGGACATCGTCTGCCCCGGATTCTCCGCCGACTGTCTCGAGACGCTGGAGGAGATCGGCGAGGAGAACGCCGGCTACTTCATCGAGGCCGGGGGCGAGGGGCTGTCCTATGTCCCCGCGCTCAACGCCCGCAACGACCATCTGGGGTTCCTTACCCAGCTCGTTCTGAAGAACCTGCGGGGCTGGCCGGAAGTCTCGCCGGGCTACAAGCCCGAGGATCGCGCGGCCCAACTCGAGCGCTCGGCGGAGATTGCGGTCCGGGCCGGCGGTCGCTAGCCATGCGGCGTCTGCGAACCGCCCGGTATCCGGGGCGTCCGGGCCCGTGACGGAGCGCGTCGGCGGCGGTCTGCTCGGGCGTTTCCTCGAGATCAGCATCCATGCGCCGGACGTGCCGGCTTCGCTCGATTTCTATCAGTCGCTCGGTCTCAGCGAGGCGGTCACCGGGGACATCTGGGACCACCCCTACGCGGTCGTGACAGACGGACAGGTCGCCCTCGGACTGCACGCCTACGAGTTCCCATCGCCCGCACTGACCTGGGTCTGCCCGGGCATCACCGCGGCCGCAGCGGCCATCGAGGCCGCGGGGATAGAGCTCGAATTTCTCAAGACGGGGGAAGAGCGTTTTAACGAGCTCGGCTTCGTCGACCCGGACGGACAGATCGTGACCCTGCTGGAGGCCCGGACCTTCTCGCCCCCCTCAGGCCGCGTGCCCCCGCCGGCAGCGGGGTTCTTCCGCGAATGCCGGATGCCGGTGCGCGTACGCCGGGAGACCGTCGACTTTTGGGAAAAGCTGGGCTTCGTGGCCACCGACGACGATAAGGACATCGCGGCGCTGACCGCCGATGGCATCGCGCTCACGGGCTACACGACCCGCCGGCGGGATTTGGTGTCGCTGGTTTTCGAAGCGCTGGACCTGGCGGCGGCGGCGGCGGCGCTGGAGAGCCGGCGGCTGTCGCCGGCGCAGGGCCGGGACCCGCTGGACGGTGGCCCGGCAATCGAGCTGACCGCCCCGGAAGGGACACCCATTCTGATCGTCGCCCCCGCCGACTGAGCGGCTCAGCCGAGCTCTGCGAGCAGCCGGCCGATCAGCGAATCGGCCTGGCGGAGATAGCCGGCCCCGAACAGGTTCACGTGATTGAGCACGTGGTAGAGGTTATACAGATCCCCGCGCAGGGCAGCCCCGGCGGTTAGCGGCCAGGCGGCTTCATACGCGTCATAGAAGGCCGGTCCGAAGCCGCCGAACAGACGGGTCATCGCCAGGTCCGCCTCGCGGTCGCCGAAATAAACGGCCGGGTCGAAGACGAAAGGTCGCCCGCCCGTGTCCGTAGCCCAGTTGCCGCCCCACAGGTCGCCGTGCAGCAGCGCCGGCGGCGGGGCGTGCCCGGCCAGGA